>Ga0180007_10000664_pt1 | contig 54404 bp, 52 predicted proteins | sample MM_PC_MetaG_FD_121122 | JGI IMG/M metagenome (GOLD analysis project Ga0180007, IMG submission 121122) | Groundwater microbial communities from the Aspo Hard Rock Laboratory (HRL) deep subsurface site, Sweden - MM_PC_MetaG | ecosystem: Environmental > Aquatic > Deep subsurface > Groundwater...
AGAAATATCCAAGTTATCCACATCAATTTCTTCGATTATTTACGATTTTATTCAAAACTCCCTTAAATCAAGAAAAAAGAACCTAGTTTTCTTAAACTAAGTTCTTTTTGTCTACACTCTGAGACGATTGCCTGTAAGGGCAGTCGTCTTTTAATATGTCTGAAAAATCACTGTGTTCAAAACTGCATTGTAATTAACAAGAAATTCTGTACATTTGCATCGTCTTTTTAGTTCTATTCATCACTTTTTTTAAATAAATCACAGTATTTAATTAATTAAATTCAAGTTTTCCGATATAATAGGAGAGAAGGATTATTAAATCAATTTAAACTTATTCACAAGGAGTGTATAACATGAGTATTGAAATTAGAGAGGTAACCACCAAGAAAGATATCCGCAAATTCATGGAGTTCGCTAACATTCTTTATAAAGATGAGCCAAATTACATCCCACCCATGTTTTCTGATGAGATGAAATCTGCTGACCCTAAATACAATTTGAATCTAGAATATAGTGAAACCTTACTTCTTCTCGCGTATAAAGACGGTAATATCGTTGGTAGACTAAGAGGAGTCATTAATCATAAATATAACAAGAAAAACGACTTCTTGCACTTAAGGTTCAATCACTTTGATGTTATTGATGATTTAGAAGTGTCCAATGCTTTATTTGATCATTTGATTAAGTGGGGCAAGGAAAAAGGGATGACAGACCTCAACGGCCCCATCGGTTTTAATGATTTGGATAAGCAAGGATTGTTGATAGAAGGCTATGATCTTGAGGGAATGTTTATAACTTATTATAATTTTCCATACCATGCTGAACACTTGAAAAAACTAGGTTTGGTGAAGGATGTGGATTGGGTTGAGTACCGTGTTCAAGTTCCAAAGGAAGTCAATCCCAGACTAACGAAGATATCGGAACGACTGCTTGAGCGAAGCAATTACAAAATCAAAAAGTTTAAAAACAAAAAAGAATTAGTGCCATATTTATACAAAATTTTTAAAGTATTGAATGAAGCTTTTGCACCTCTTCACGGAGTAATCGAGTTGACAAACAAACAAATTGATCAATACGTCAAACAATACCTTCCTATTATCAATCTTGATTTCTTATCTGTGATTGTCGATCCAAATGACGATGTTGTTGCTTTCGGACTTTTAGGTCCAAGTCTAAACGACCCAATGAGAAAAACCAAAGGGAGACTGTTTCCTTTCGGATTCATTACTTTATTGAAAGGGTTGAAGAGCACCAAAATATTGGACATGTATCTTGTTTCAGTTAAACCGGATAAACAAGGCTTAGGTTTGAACTCGATATTGATGACAGACATTACGAATAATGCCATTAGACACAATATTCTATATGCTGAAACTGGTCCTGAATTAGAAGACAATGACAAAATCACCAGTTTTTGGAAAAATTATGATGCACAACCTGTCAGACGGAGAAGATGTTTTATCAAAAAGATATAAGGACTGAAGCTTTTTTGTACAAATCAATATTAGTTAAAAAATACCATGTCATTCTGAAGTTATTTACATCAGATTTGCATGGTATTTTTTTAATCATCAATGAGTATTATTTTTTACTTCTTTTGTTGACATAATTCGCAGCTAGCTTACCCGTCATGATTCCTGTTGGTAATCCCGCTGGAGTATAAGCCCATTGCCCTGTTTGAAGAATCATCGGGAATATTGTTTTGACAGAACTCGCCACTTTTATAATCCTGTCCGTAGAAGGATTGGATGCGTTTGTAAACGCCCATCCTGTGATTGCACCATTGTCGGTTAAGACACGTTCTTGAATGGAAACTGGGGAAGAAGTGAAATAATCGAAAACGTAATTTTTCAAATTTGGAAATACAGTCTGATTCAATACCTCAAGCATTGTTTGATAAAACAATTCATTCATTTCATCAACCCATCCTTGATCTAAAATGTTTTTTACCAAGTCATAATCCATTAGCACTGAGACGATTAAAGCTGTTTGCCCCTGAGGAGCTAATGAAGAATCGCGTAAAACCGGAATGGATATTTCGTATGTTGTCGAGCGCAAATAGTGTTTCAGTTGTTGTATAACAACTTCTTTGGATTGATTTTGACATAATCGGATTAGATTTGTGAGATTTAACAAATTTTCAGCAACAGGTGTGTAGAACAAATGACCTGTAGTGATTTTTTCAAAATAGGATGAGTCAAGGTTCGCAAATAGATAGGTCGTGAATACAGAATCTCCACCCTTAAGATCTTTAAGATAATCTCTTTGTTGAATCAGTTTTCGCTTTAAGCTCTGCTTAGAAACGCTATTAACATCAATCTTTTGATAAAGCGATTTTGCATTTGCCGACCAAATCAAATAGTCATATGGATAAGCTTGATGAGCCATGTCGTAAACTTCTTGTAATCCATAGTCAATATGATCTATCATAGTATTCTTCACAATTTTAACTTGATGAGCTATTGCATAGGATTCAAGTTCGTCTATAATTTTTCCTGTTCCTCCCAAAGGATAATAATAGTCAATATATAGACTAAAATAGCTTAATGCAAAAATAACCGGAGTGTCCTGGAAGAAATGCTGAGCGATTAAATCGATTAACGTTTTGTTCGATGTGTATTGTTCCAAGTAAGTATTGACGGGCATTTTATATTTATTGAGTTTTCCTACAGTAAAAACGAATTTGAATAGCCAGGGGAATATGTGTTTTAAAAAATACTTTCTATCTTTAATTGGATTTAAAAACAATGGGTTATCGATGCCATAGAGTACATCCATGAAACCCATGAACATATAGATATCTTTAAAAATCAATTCTAGTGCTTTCTTCTCCTCAGGAAACTGCCTGAACAGAAGGGCCTTATAGCTTTCTACGTCTGATTGATTGGAAATCTTGATTAGATCTTCTTTCACTCCCAAAGTAACATCGCTTTTCACAAATTCCAAATCAATACCAAGTTGTCGTAACATTGGAAAAAGAATTCCAGAATTTTCAGTTGAACGGATTCCTCCGTCAATAACAAAGCCTTTGTAATTATAAGAGGATACGAGTCCACCTAGTTTATCGCTTTTCTCAATCAAAGTCACTTGATGTTTTTCTGATGCTAAGAAACAAGCTGCAGTCAATCCGGATATTCCACCACCAACTATGATTGTTCTAGACATTGTTTAAAACCTCCTTAAAATCAATTCCTAGTTGATCGCAAGTCCAATCAAAGATTTCAAAGGAACGCTTTGATTTTCTTGCATGTTTCGCAGGGAGTTCTTCATTTGTAAGATTATAAAATAAACCGGTGTTTTCTTTCAAATCGGGAGAAGAGATGTGATAGTAAATAGCTTCGCCTGATCTAGCTACAGGCTTTAAAAAGGGATTGATAAAAATTTTCTTGAATACTTTGTAAATCACTCCGTTATTCATGCCAATGTTAGACTTCACTTCGCCAGGATGAACGGCATTAACTGTGATTCCCCTTGAAGACATATATTCAGCTAACACATAAACGGTGTGTAACTGAGCTGTCTTTGCGGCCCCATAACCCTTTAATCCGGTGTAACGTTTCTTTGTAAAATAAGGATTTTGAAGCGAAAAATCTGAGAACCGATGCCCTTCTGAAGAAACTAGAATGATTCTCTGTGGTTTCAATGGCAACAATAAACTAGTTAATAGAAATGGAGCTAAATGATTCACGGTTAACACTTCTTCAAATCCGTTTTTCAAAATCACTTTCTTTGTGTTGTGAATACCTGCAGAATTGACTATTACATCAATTTTATCGACCTGATTACAAATTAATTTGGCTACTTTCTTAATATCATCAAGGTTCCTAAAGTCGGCATAAAAAGACTCGATTCGGCTTTTCGAAAATTCATCAAATGATGAAATGATGGATTCTGCTTTTGTTTGATTTCTGCTTATCATGATCACCTTGCCATGATGTTTAAGAACCTCTTTCATTACTTGTAGTCCAACACCAGAGGTTGCCCCGGTCACTAATACGACTTGCCCTTCCAAGTTATGAGTGGATCTTTTTTGAGGCAATCTAGCATTCATCATAAAATTAAGTTCTTCTGGCCATTTCATTATCCGAATACCTTCCTTAAAAACCATCGATATATTCGTTTCCAAACAGGGACATTGTTGTAAATATCTCCCCATAAATCATAATAATCACGTTGCTCAATAATTTTACCTTCTTCGTTGAATGTAAGACGAGTGGCACCGTACAAGGGGGTTGTTGGTGAGCGTCTAAATTTCATCGTCATAATCCACTCCATTAGAACAACGTTATCTTCTTTCAATACATGCAGTAAATTCATATCCAAACTCTTTGTTCTTTTTGTAAGTCGATTACACATTTTTTCGAAATTTTCAAACCCCTCGATTTTTTGAATCGAATCTTGGAATATAATATTTTGATCATAATATGAAAAAATATGGGACCAATCGGGTTTGCCATTTGTATTATATGTTTTTGACCATAAAGTTTTTATTTCATTTACAGAAAGCATATTTTCACCCCATTTAAAAAAGATTATATCATAATTTTATCTGAACTGTTACAAAGATACTCATTTGAGAAATATAGATGAGAGAACTGCCATCATTCAGGCATATAATATGATATTATCTTTCATAAAAGAGGATTATCTAAAGACAATGAGTTATCGTATAAATAATCCAATGGAACAAAAACATACACATAATCATTGTACTGAGTTGAAAATGAATGAAAATAGGATTATAATCTGATTGTAGTCATCATTTTTTATAAAAAATAATAGGAGGGCTATCCATGGTTAAAAAATCTGTATATTTCATGATACTAATCATCATTTGCATCATGATTGCTGGATGTAATCAACTATCTACCACAACCGCCACAACAGTGACTACTAATGAAACCAGTACAACAAGTGAAACCACAACTACTACCACTGCTATTTTATATGAAGTCATATTTGACTCTATGGGAGGCACAAACGTCAATTCTCTATCCATACCCGAAGGAGATACTATCAATTTGCCGATAGTAGAAAAGGAAGGATACTCTTTTGAAGGATGGTATTATGATGAAAGTTATTCGACTCCTTATATTACGACTCTCATGCCTGCAGAAGATATCAATCTTTATGCAAAATGGGAGATTAATCAATATTCAATCCAATATTACACACTGGAATACCTTCTGAATCTTGATGAAACCATCTTGTCTACTTCGTTTGCCGAAGGTCATTCATCTGCAGTTACTTCAGATGGAAGATTATTTATTTGGGGAGATAATTACAAAGGGAAATTAGGAAACGGTTCAACTTCAAATCAATACTCTCCTGTCGATATTAGTCCGCAGTTCGGACTTGATGTCGGAGAGACTATCATATTCTCTTCGCTTGGGACACAGCACTCATCCGCAATTACTTCAGACGGCCGAGTATTTACTTGGGGTTATAACAATAAAGGTCAATTAGGTGATAACACAATAATAGATAAAAATACACCTACCGAAATAACTTCGCAATTCAATTTAGAAAGCGGAGAAGAGATTGTATCACTTTCACTAGGGGCAGAATTTTCAGCTGCAGTCACTTCTGAAGGCAGATTATTTACTTGGGGATATAACAACAAAGGTCAATTAGGTGATGGTACTTTGATTGATCGATTCACACCAACCGATATCACTTCTCAATTCAGTTTAAATAGCGGAGAATTGATTTCATCCGTATCTCTTGGGGATTATCATTCTAGTGCTTTCACAACGGATGGCAGAGTATTTACTTGGGGTTTCAACAACAATGGTCAGTTAGGCGACGGTACTCTTACCGATAAGCATAGTCCTCAAGACATCACTACTGAGTTCAACTTTGATAGCGGTGAACATCCTACGGTTGTTTCTCTTGGAGAAGAATTTTCAGCGCTTATTACATCTGAAGGCCGAGTTTTCACTTGGGGAAACAATGTGTTTGGACAGTTAGGGGATAATACAACAATCGACCGTTCTTCACCAACCGATATCACTTCTGAATTTGATTTAGATATGAATGAAAAGATTAATTCCATATCTTTGGGAGGAGATCACTCTGCAGCGACTACCTCTAATGGAGATCTATATACTTGGGGTTATAATTCCGCTGGTCAATTGGGCGATGGGTCTAGAAACAATCAGGCCTCTCCGATGAATATCACTTCTCAATTTAGCCTGAATGTTGGAGAAACCATTGAATCCATCTCTCTTGGAAGCAAAAGTTCTTCTGCCGTTACTACTAAAGGTCGAACTTATACTTGGGGATATAATGCCGTGGGTCAATTAGGAGACGGTGCAATTTATAATATCAAAACTCCTTATAACCTGTACTTCACAAATAAAACTCTAATTATCTCAGAAACCTATAACTATGACGTCACTGTTGAAGAATACATTCCAACCATGGATGGATATTCGTTCGGCGGTTGGTATGTCGATGAATCTTTGGAAACACCTTATGTATTTACAACAATGCCTGCAGAAGATATCAATCTTTATGCAAAATGGATTGAAGATTAATAACATTTTTCAACATTCATTTTATGAATTCATAAACAATAAGGAGATTATTTCATGAAAAAAAGATTACTAGTCAGCGTAATAACCGGTTCCTTACTTGGGATATTTTGTATCATCGGAGCGAATCTACGCTTCGGTAACACGCTTGAAAACGCCTATTTATTTTCCTTCTGGTTTAATCGTTTTTTAATGGGCTTGGTCATTGGGTTCATTACTTTTGAATTGAATCTCCCAAAACGGTTGATTCGTGGATTTATTGTCGGATTGGTCGTATCTTTTGCCTTTTATAGCGCAACTGAATATTTAGACTTAATGGGCTTTCTCGTTGGAGGAGTCTATGGAGTTATCATCGAGGTTGTCGCATATCTATTTTACATGAAGAAAAAAGGTACCATTGAAAAAATAAGCGATTAGAATTGAAAAACTTCAAAGACAAGATTCAAGAAAAACCGCTCTGAAACCCAGAGTGGTTTTTTTAGAATTATGGATTAGTTTTTAATAAAATATATGATCAATCCATAAATGATTACCTTGTTTCTTTGTCTTCAAATAGTTAGACTAGTATTATAATTTTCAGATGCAATCACAATTTTGATGGTTGAGAAAAGATATTTTATCGAATCGTTTTTTGATAGACAGAGATTACGGTATAATAGGTTCAAGGAGTTGATAAAATGGATAAGAAAACAATGGATAAAATAAACTCATGTGCAGGAAATGATGGATGCGCTCCAGATTTGAATGATGGACTTGCAATTCTACGAAAAGTCAGACAAGTCGGAGTTGGAAACGGTATTCTTGAGGTTCAACACTTGATTGAATGTGAATGTGGCACTACATTTCCTATGGTACACTTTGAAGAACATTGCCCACAATGTGACATGGTATACGCGGTCACACCATGCAGTTCACATCAAAAAGACAACATTAAACCGGCTGGAGTAGGTTATTAGCACTTTTTTCACGAAAATGTATACATTACTCTTGCATTCCCTCAAAAATAGTGTATTATAAATGAGACGATATAAATGTGAATGAAATTAAGATAACGAAGTTACCTCAATTAAAATGATACAATTTGTAAAAAGTCAAAACTGATATAAAGGAGGTAACATTCATGAACGGTAAAGTAAAATGGTTCAATGCAGAAAAAGGATTTGGATTCATTACAGCTGAAAACGGTAAAGACATTTTCGCTCATTTTTCTCAAATTAAGAAAGATGGCTACAAATCTTTGCAAGAAGGCGAAGCTGTAAGTTTCGATGTAACTGAAGGACAAAAAGGCCCTCAAGCTTCAAACATCGTAAGTTTATAATTCCAACTAAAGGCCGACATCGGCTTTTTTTTATTGCATTAAAAAAACATCACATTTACACTGTGATGTTTTTTTTCTTATCTAATGAATTTTTCCTGCAATTTAATATATTCAATGAGTTCTTTCTTGTACTGTTTTGACGTAATTGCTTTCATATCATACATTTGCGCATCGGCGTGTTGAATTAAACCGTAGATATTGTTATTTCCTTCGCTATCGAATGCAAGTCCGACCGATACACTAATCAATTGATCAATTTGATCATTCATGCACGCTGATAATAATATTTCTTTTTTCTTTTCCATCAAGTCCAAAGAAGTGTCTTTAACGATGATGATAAATTCATCACCACCAATTCTCGCCATTTCTTTATTAGGAACATCTTGGTAAACCTCTCTCATCTTCTCAGAGAGTGACTTCAAAAGGGTATCTCCACGCTCATGACCCAAATAGTCATTGTTTATCTTCAATCCATTCAAATCAAGAGACAAAACACCGGTATTTTTGGTAGAAATAAATCCTTTTAGTTTGTTTTCGATATAATTACGATTATGTAATCCAGTCATGGAGTCAAAATTACTTAAATGATTCAGTTCTCTTAGGAGATTATAAACTTGGGTTTCATCATATAGAAGAATCATATGTCCATAATCATTCATCCCTCTTAACTTAAAGTCCTTTTCGCGAAGATGATAATGATCTTTTTTTGGATCAGTCTCTTCATCTACATTGTGCTCGCTATACAGCACAACCCGGTCAGACATTTGTTCTACAACAGAATCAAATGGTTGGCTAATGACTTGATTCGGAGATAGATGATACTTTTCTAATAACATTGGACTGATTTCAATAATTCTTTTATCTTTGTCGGTAAGGATATACATTTCACGCATATTCGAAAGAATTTCTCCTCTTCCTGATGAACGAAGATTAAAAACCATGTCCTTGCGATAAATCACATCATATAATGTATATGCTACAAAAATCAATGAAATATAGGTTAAATTAATGTTGATATCAAACACAACCAATTGTAATAGATTAAATATCAACACAACCAAGACACTGATGACCATCATCCTTGTAACTTCTCTGTATTGTCTAATGCCTCTTTGTTTTGCCAAAAAGACAAATAACAAAATAATTGCGGTTAATGCAACAGCATAGCTTAAGATTAAGTGAAATAAGAACAAAGGCCCATTGTTCGAAATATATAAATCATTAAACGTCGTTAACTGGCTCAGTTTTAATTCCAAAAACCACATAGTATTTGAGTTCGTTAGAGCCACTATTAAATCCGCAACAATCAAAACTCCTAATGTCCATATGATGAGTTTAGGAAACTTTCGTTCTACATATTGAAAGATGGTACATAGCATTAAAGAAGCAAAGATTAGTTTCAGAGGATATCCCAACATTCCAGCGTAATAGACCAAAAATGCCGAAGTAGAAATTCTTTCAACCAGAATTAAAATTGACCATAAGAAACTAGCATATATCAAATACTTGAGACATGCGTACTTATAGTCTTCTCGATTTCGAAACATGCTGATAACTGGAATAATAGATAAGAAAGCTGTAACAATCAAAATAACTTCAAGAATTTCTTGCAAGCAAATCACCTCTTAGGTATATTATAACACAGCTTGGTTTCCTTTGTTTATACGGTATGAAATCTTGAATTCCATGAGAGTATATAAGATAAAGAAGAAAAACAAATAGGTCTTTTTTTTGAATTCCCAATTGAAATAACGAAATATACATAGTAAAATGGTTCATGAAACAACAACTAAGGAGAGACTTATGAAAAAACTAATCGTTTTGATATTTTCTGTCATTGCCCTTTTTATTCTCAATGCATGTGATTCAAATGAGATTCCTGATGATGCAGTAATAGCGGTTTGTCCCCAAGGAGATACTTTTAAATACATTTATAAAGACGACATTGTGTATGAGTTTTACTCAAATGACGTTTTGCAAGATCAAAGCATGTTAGATATCGTTCAAAATTCAGTTGATGGAGTGGGAACGGTAAGAGACTATTTAGATGCCACTTTTCAAGAGGGTGTTTGTACGTTCTCTACATACGCCTCTCCAAAAGAGTAATCTATAGTAATATGAAATTTTAATCTATTTAAATAATTCAAAAAAAATTAAATTTGATTATAGGTAAGCAACTGTAAACAGTTGTCTAGTTTTGTTTGTGCGGAAAAATGGCTCCAATTGTCTGTGTTTTTACCGTTTTATAGTATTTTTTTTAATTTTTTAAAATTTTTGAGTGATTTTTCTTGACATATAAATGATCATCTTATAAAATTTAAGAGTCAAAAGCAAAACTAGCGAAAGTTAGTGACGCAAAGCTATAGGGCCTTCGTAAGATGGTAGCCAGTTGCCGTTATCGAAAAAAGATAAGGGCATTTTTTTTTTACAACAGAATTTAATACATGCAAAAGCCAAAATCGGAGCAATCCGATGACGGAAAACTATAGGGTCTTAAAGAGACAGCCAGTTGCCATCATCACTTTTTGGCTTTTTTATTTTATCAAAAATCAAAACAATTTCCGTGGGAGGGAAAAATTATGAAAAAATTATTAATGGTAGCTTTAGCAGTAATATTGTTTAGTGGAACAGCATTTGCATTTTCATGGTGGGACAATTTATCACAAGAACAAAGTGAAACAGTAACAATCGGCGAAGGAGTCATTTTGACAGTTAGTGCAGTTGCAGAAGCTCCAGTCGGAAAATTTCTTGTTCCAGCTGGTGTTGTATTAAAAGCAGATGATGTTGAAAGTATCGTACTAACTTATAACGTAAAATTGGATCAAACCGTATTATCAGACTTAAACCTTGATGTTACCGCAAGCAATATCCTAATTGGTGGAGATGCTACAAACTCAAGCTTAGTAAACATCAATATATCTCAAGCATCAGCTACAGTCAACGGTGCAGACGTACTAGTAACAGTCACTGTGACATTGAGTCAACCAAGTACTTTGGAGATTTACAATCTAGTCAAGAATCAAACAATTACCTTCGATTTGACATTTGAAGCTTCACAAGCTTAATGTAAATAAAAATTAAAGAAAAGAAAAATAAGGAGAAAATTAAAATGAAAAAAAGAACACTCGCAATTCTAGCTTTGGTATTAGTATTATTAGGAACATCAGTCGCAGGTTATGCATACTGGGATCAACTGACTCAAGAGACATCTAATCAATTAGAAATTGGTTACGGTGTACGTTTAGAAGTACCGACATCTGTACAAGACACAAGATCTCTTGTACCAGCAGGATCCTTCTACTCAGCATATGAAGCAGATTACACTACTTCTTATGTAATGGAATATACTTTAACATTACAAGATCCACTACAAGATGGCATGCAAGCAGATTTAGCTGTTGACATCACAGATTTCCAAATAGCTTCATTAGCTCAATTATTCAATGATTCTTCATCTGTTTTTACAATCACAGTTGGCACGGATGCAGTAGCTGCTACTTCTTCTGCAAATGGACAATGGGATTTCACAGACGCATTCTATTTTGAAAACAACACTGTTGTTGTCACTATCACAATCACTTTGGCAGACAATGGAAATGTAAACTTTGATGCATCTGATTACAACCTTGTATCAGGAAATACCGCAGACTTCGCTATTGGCTTTGAATTGACAAACAGTGCAAGCTCCGCAGCTCCAGTAGCACCCCTTCAATAATTAGCATTTGATTCTCAAATAAGATATTTAGGTGAACGGCATGACTAAAGAAAAAAACGTAAACACAGATAAACTTCATAAAAAAAACACCGGATGGGTGCGTTTTTTTCTTAGTGTCGCCATCATTATCGGTTTGGGGTATGTTATTTTGAACTATGTTCCATTTATTTCAAAATATGACCATTATGTCATCGTCACCGGAAGTATGGAACCCATCATCATGACTGGAGATGTGGTCATCATTGACTCATCAGTCCAACCTGAAGATATAGAAATTGGTCAAATAATCGCTTTCCATGCAGATATTAATGAAGATGGAACAGACGAAGTCATCGTCCACTATCTATATTCGTTAAACGTGATTGATGGTGAAACAACCTATAAAACAAAACCTGAAGTAAGTGATAACGTTGACCCATGGGATCTGAAATCTGAAGATATCTTGGGTATTCATGTCCTCACTATTCCAAAAATTGGACCTTTTCTATTGTTTGCGCAGTCAACTCTAGGAAAAATCGTTTTAGTTGTAGATATCGGAATCATCTATTTATTATCTGAACTATTTTCAAGTTCTAAAAAGACTTTAACAAAAAAAACAGAACCATCCACAGAAGATAAAAACACAGATATTTAATTCTTCAAATGAAGGGCACCTTGAATATTCCTGAAGGGAGTGATACTCATGTTGAAAAAAAACCTACTGACTAAGATTCTTGTTTTAGTCGTTTTTGCAATAAGTATAACTCCAGTGGTCTCTTTAGGGTATTCTTATTGGAATAACCTATCAGATAGTAATTCAGAAAATATTTCCATTGGTTCCTGGTGGGGAACTGCAATTTCAACAGCTCAAGAATTTTATGATTTTGCGACTAAATCCGATAGTGCAACTGAAGATCTATATTATCTGACAAACGACATAGATTTTTCTGGATTTGACTGGCTAATCACTAGTACTAATAATAGCGTAACCTATCGAGGCACTCTTGATGGAAACGGGTATTCAATCAGTAATCTTACTATTACATCGAATCCGAGTTACAAATCCTATTTAGGTATTTTCCCCCGTATGAACGGCGGAACTGTAACAGACTTGATTTTATCGAATGTCAATTTGGTTTTAGATTCGTCTACTTTATTTTCTACTTCGACTGTGTCTGGTTTAATTGCCGGCGACGTTTATGGCTCGACTAATACGATTGATAACATTACAATCATTGATTGTGGAATTCGCGGAACTAGTTCAAGCGGTACAGGGGGATTGGTAGGATCAGTCCAACAATCTTCTACCACAGTTAATATTTCGAACGTGAAAGCAACAGGACTTCGAGTATTTAGCACAAATACAACCTCTGGAGGACTCGTCGGATACGTTCGAACAAGCGGGGCTTCGGTCAATGCAACAGATATCGACATTGAAGGAGAAGTTACTGCTATGGGAAGTTCGTCCTATACGGGTGGAATCATTGGAAGAATAAGGTCCGGTGCTTCGTTTAGTTTGGATAGAGCCATCGTAGAAATGACTTCACAGAATACATTGGAAACGAATTCCAGTTACGACCAAGATTATTCGGAAAGATATTTAGGTGGATTGATTGGGTACAATCAATCAACAAGTTCTCTTGTATCAATCAATAACGCATTCTTTACAGGAAGTTTGATAACCAATACTACGAGACAATACTCTTATATTGGAACAGCTATAGGCAGAAGTTCCGGAACTCAAACAATAAGTAATTCGTTTTATTCAATGGTTCAGTTCAATACTTCAAATGGAACCATTGTGTATGATCTAAATTTCACTCCTAGTGGAGTAATGACGTCACTTGTCAATGCTTCTTCTATGCCAAGCCTTACATGGTGGAATGGATATTCTAGTTCTTTTAGTACCATTGATAATCTGTGGTCTCAAGAACCAATCACCGGACGACTAGAACTCCTCCGTTAAGCAAAATCTCATAAAATATAAGCATCTCAATATGAAAATTTATTGTGATGCTTTTTTTATATTCAACCGATTCGATCAATAAAAAAAATATAAATTTTCAAAAAGTGATTGTTTTTATTATAAAACATGATATAGTATAAACATCAAAGACATACCCATACTGAATTTTGATTCCAGTATGAGCGTTGAATTGATAAAGCTAAACCCGGAGCAATCCGGCGACAGAAAACTATAGGGTCCCTCAGGGATTGCCAGTTGCCGACTTAACAATCATAGGAGAAATCATCATGAGAGGAATATTGGTGTCTTTTTTTGTTTTTTTAGGCGCTATTGTTGGAACAATTTTCATTTATCAACAGTGGCAGTCGACACAATTCGAGTCTGAATACATCAGCGTCATTCCATTAGGTAACCGATCAAAAGTTCAATCTTTAAGTGCGCCTAGTGGTAAAACTTTGGTTCCTACCGGATCCATTTTAAGTCAAAACGATGTTGAAAGCGTCACGTACACATACTTAGTCAATGTAGAAGAGGGCAACAATCTAGAAATTTACTTCACTAAAGTCAGTTTTACAAAAAACGGAATGACGACGCTTGATAAAGATGGTTTATTATCTTTTTCTCACAACATAGAGACAATCGAATCAAACCTCGTTAAAGTCAGTGTCACAATTCATTTAAATATGCCCGAAACTGAAGCGCAGTACAATCAAATAATAGGTAGTTCAGTCTCTTTCCAAGTTAATTTCAATCAAGCTTCCGATTAATTTTCATTGAATATCTTAAACCCCTTAAAATAGAAGTTCCGATGAATGAATCCCCCCCAATAAGGATTTCATCGGAACTTTTATTTTCTTGAAAAAAATAACTGAAAAATATGATAATATATTCTTACCACTTACCTATTTTTACAGGTTCGATGACAAAAGGTGAAAATTATGAGAACTCTATACTTGGTTAAGGAAAATTATCGAATCCTTCAATTGACTGATTTGCATTTGATGAATGTGGAGAAGGACTTTCTAACCTTTGACCTTATACAAAAGTCAGTCAAAGAAAGTCATCCTGACTTAATCGTCATAACAGGGGATATTACGATGATTCCGGACGGAGAGCATCGACTGGTCGAACTACGAATACTTCTCGATTCCCTTGAAGTGTATTGGACCTTCGTGTTTGGAAATCATGATTATGAAAGCAACCTTTCACTGCTTCAACAAGCAGAATTATTAAAAGAAGGAAGCTATTGTGTTTTCGAGAATGGAAATCCGGATTTACGAGGTGTAGGAAATTACTATTTCGAACTGAGAAATAAGGAAAAACTGATTGCGCTACTTGGTTTTTTTGATTCTCACAACAATAGAACTGATTTGTTGAACGGAGAAAGCGTTTGGAGTTATGATTATATTGACCCAGAACAAATTCATGATGCCGTAAGCGTGGTAACAGCCCTCAAAGAAAAAAGCACTTCCTTTTCTTCATTGTTCTTCTTTCATATTCCGATTCTCGATTTCAAATTAGAAATGGAATCAAACAGATTGGGTCTGAATGGAGAATGTAATGAGGAAGTAAGTTGCTCGAAATATGATTTTGGTTTTTTTAAGGAATTATCAAAGACAAAGACATTGAAAGGGATCTTCGTGGGCCATGATCACGTCAACGACTACTCTTTTGAAAAGGAAGGCTGTTTATTGGCTTTTGGACGATGTACAGGTCATTACAACTACACCATGCCCGAATTTATAAAAGGTGCGAGAGTGATTGATATAAGCGCGTCTGGTTTGATTTCAAGTTACGTTATTACAGAGAGTTAATTTATATACAGAGGAAAATGATGAAAATAAAAAAAATAATCTTTCGTATCTTATTAATATTAGTATGTATATTCGGAACCATAGTTATTGGCCTTGCAATATATTCTTCAGGTTCTTACGTCCATTTAACAGAAATGGATGATGCCATTGATTCGCTTAATTTAGATTTGGTTGAGTATATAGAGGATGGCAATTCAATTCGATATATTGTGGATGACCCAAGGATGAATCTAATCTTCATTCCAGGAGGCTTGGTTGAACCAAGCAGCTATAAATATTTAGCTTCAATGATTGCGCTTGAAGGATATAATGTAACCATTGTTAAGTGTATTTTTAATCTAGCCATATTAACTCCGAAATCTTCGTTAAAATATATTAGTTCGGATTTGGATAATGTACTCATTGGCCATTCTTTGGGCGGTGTTGTAGCGAGCATGGCATCTTCAGGAAACGAGAATATCTCAAAGGTCATTTTGTTGGGCAGTTACCCGATCAAAGACTTGACAGACAAAGAAACTTTTTTGATTACTGCTGAACACGATGAAGGAATGGATCAAGAGAAGTTCAATGATAGTTTTAAATTCCTGGGTGACTATAATCAGGTATTCAATATTGATGGTGGAAATCATGCACAATTTGGGTGGTACGGACCTCAAAAAGGGGATGGAACTGCTGAAATTACCACGATAGATCAGCAAAATCTCGTTGTAAGTGAGATTTTATGGTTCTTAAACGGAGAATAATTCGAAAATAGATGTTTGAAGGCTTTGCCAACAATCATCTTTTTTTTGTGTAATGTGGCATCCGCTGCAACAATGATTTCTTCATTTATGAGAGTACTTTCTTCTTTCATAAAAACCATGATTTGCCTTACCAATAATCAAAGTACTATAAAATAGTGGGTAAAGAGCAAAACTAAAATTCGTGAATCTATTTTTAGATAAGCCATAATATGCTATAATGGCAACATATAACTACTGGAAAGTTATGATGGGTGAGAAGATGATTGAAAATGCTCAAAATTCTCGATGGAAATTCATCATTGTAGTATTGTTTACTACAGTTCTTTTTTTAACTTCTCTTGTTTTATTCGTCGTAAATAATCAAATCAATAAAGATACCTTGATTCTCATGGAACAAGATCGAATTGAGGAGCATTATAGAAATGTATTAAACAGATATTTTGATAAGTTAAACCAAATTGAAGTGTTTTATTTAACCACTGGCCCTGATAATTTGAATAATACTAATTTCAATGCATTCGGGGATATTTCAGACTTTGAAGGTATTGGGTTTGTGAGTTTCTCGATTGCTCCAGAAGGTATTATGCAATACTATTATTCGTATGAATATGGAGATTCTTTAATAGGACTAGACCTAATACATGATGAAAGAGACCACGTTAGAGAAGCGGTTGAATATGCGATTGAAAATAATGTCGTTGTAATCAATGGCCCATATACTCTTCTTCAAGGCGGAAATGGGCTTGTATTTCGAAAACCAGTATTCATCGAAGATGAGTTTATTGGTTTAATTAATCTTGTCGTTCACTATGAAGTACTAAACGACTTATTGAATGAATCAAACAATGAAATTGTCGATGTTGGAATTTACAACACTGACAATGAACTCATTTTTGGAAATTTAGAATACTCAAGTGATTTATCCTTTTCGGATGCACTCAAATCTAGCGGAACTGATTGGTTGATTGGTAGTGAGGTATCTACATCGTATTCCACTAGAATAATAAGAACAAGCATTTTAATCATTTCTATCGCACTCACACTCTACATCATCGCATTGATTGTATTATCTAGATTCTACAGAAGAATTACAAACTTGTTAGTAGATAAAGATTACTTGATTTACTATGACAAACTGACTCTATTACCAAATCGAAGAATGCTTTCTCATGACATCAACAGTTCAATTCGTGACGGAGAAGTCTTTTACCTTGGTTTTGGAGATCTTGATAATTTTAAAAATCTAAACGATATTATGGGTCACTCCATCGGTGATCAATATCTAAAGAATATTGCGGAACGATTTATCACAATGGTTTCTTCGAATTTAAAAATTTATCGATGGGGTGGAGACGAATTCATCTTCCTTATCAAACAGAAAGACAAATCAAAAGTAATTGAAACCATGAATGCTATCTATAGTCAATTTGATACTCCTATAACGATTCAAGATACAGATTATAATGTTTCAATCAGCATCGGTATTGTAAGTTTCCCTGAAAATGGAGACAATGTTGATTCTCTAATTAGAAGAGCAGATATTGTTATGTATGATGTAAAATCTCAAACCAATAACGATTATGGTTTCTTCGAAGACAAATACTTGGCAGATCTGACGAAAAGAGTTGATTTCGAGAACAAGGTAAATCGTCATTCTTTAGAGGATTTCTTAGTGTATTTGCAGCCTATAGTCAAAACCGAAAGCGGAGATATCGAAGGGTTTGAGGGATTGATTCGACTCTTTGATGATGACGAATTACTAAACACTTATGATGTCGTCAAATTATATGAAAGAAAAGGCGAAATCGCAAAAATAGACAAATTGGTATTTGAACGTGTATGTGAATACCATGTTATGTTCAAACAATTGTATGACAAGGAATATAAATTTTCATTTAATATTTCTCCATTGACGCTTTCAGATGATTTTGTTGAATATGCTCAAAGATTAATCACTGAAAATAGTGTTCAAGCATCGCATTTTATCATTGAAATCATCGAGACGCTCGGTTTTAAAGACATGAAGGATTCCTTGAGGCTCTTGACCAAATTGCGTAACTTAGGGTTCCATATTGCTATGGATGACTTTGGAATGGGATACTCTTCATTAAGCTACATTACAAAACTTCCTTTAAGCATGATTAAGATTGATCGAACTTTTATCAATAATTACAGAACGAACGAATTCGATAGACTTTTAATTCTAACGATTAAGGACATCAGTCTTTCGCTCAACATCGATATCATCGTAGAGGGCATTGAAACGAAGGAACAACTGGATTACATCAAGCAAATCGGTGCAAAGTATTACCAAGGATATTTCCATAGTCGGCCTGTATCTGTCGAAGATACCATTATTTACTTAAATCGAATAACGAAGTGATTTGTTTCTATTTTACATAAGATTGTTTTTATATAACGGGAGGAAAGAATGAAACAAGAAAACAAGTACAATCTAGAAGAAAATTCAAAAGCAAAGCAAACAATGAGGATTTTAGGTCCACTTATTCTAGTCGTAGGAATTTTAATGACAGTCATCGCCATTGCAAACTTTTTTTCCGGAAACATGTCGACAGACTTCATCCCTTTTATCAGTCTGCCAATGATGTTCATAGGTTCTGTTCTATCGATGTTTGGCTATATGGGCGCATTATCTAGATACTCGGCATCTCAGACAGCTCCGGTCGCAAAAGATGTGACCAATTATATTCTAGACAATACAAAGGAATCGATCGGCGGAGTGGCAAAAGAGATTAGCGATAACTTTCATAAATCTAAAGTTGAGAAAATCTGTCCTCACTGTAAAGAAGAGGTAAAAGATACCGCTAAATTCTGCGATCATTGTGGAAAATCTTTATTCAAAAATTGTCAAGTCTGCAATGCGGAAAATGATTCAGATGCTCTTTATTGCCAGGCATGTGGCCATAAGATTTAACTCTATACACTATTAAAAAAAACACATCCTTTTTGAAGGGATGTGTTTTTAGTTATCAATTAAACTTTCCAGTAGATTGTATGCAATTTCCATTTTTACAAGTTCTTCTTCGGTTGGAGGCGCAGGTGTTATATCCATTAATTCTGAAGATACTCCTGAGTAAGCGTTATAGTAAAATACACTTTCACTCGTCGTAGTCGTTGTCGTGGCTATGGCTGTTTTTGGAAAGTATTTTTGTATCAGTATTAAGGCTTCTACTTCTTCGTTGGTCAATTCTCTGTCAACTCTTAACTCTAAATAGGTTATCTTACTAATGGAATAATCCTCTGTCACAAGACTGGACTTCAAATCCTCTAGAATAGTCTTCATTTCGTTAAAAGCTACAATCTCCGTCAATGTCAGGATAATTGTATTTTCAAGAGCAAGAGAATTCAAATCTTCTGAGGACATGGTCATAAGATAAGTGAAACTATAATTCGATTCTTTTTTAATATCGGCTAAAACAGGTAATATTTCTTCAACTACAACGTAATCTTCTTGTGGCATTTCCGTACCTTGGGATACTTTATACAAGATTGAAAAATCATCCATTGGGTTTCCTATTCCAAACAATACATCCGAGTAAGAGGTGTTTGTGTATGTCATTGAACTAAAATTAAAAGTAAGTGGATCGTAAATCGATGTTTCATTCAATGTTGTTGGATTGGCAGAGGAGCATCCAATTACATAAAACAGCAATAACAAAAACAAGAACATTGATATCTTCTTTTTCATAACTGAACCTCCTTTTCGATTATATTATATCGTATGGTTTTGACAAAATAGTGACAAATTAATCAATTCTTTCTTTTATTTCGACTTTTGCGACAACATACCCATTATCATTGAAAAGCTTATATCCACATCCATAAATTTCACAAATTTGCTTAACGATGAACAACCCAAGTCCAGTTCCTTTTGGATTTGATGCAATCTGATTTACCCTATAGTATGGTTCAAAAATTCTTTCAAGGTCTTCGTAAGGAATCTCACCTTTGTTTCTTACTACTAATGTCCATATATGGTTTTCTAGAGAAGTATCTATAGAGATTGAATTGTCAGCTGTATATGTAATTGCGTTTTTTATTAAATTTGAAGCCAAGATAATAAACAATTCTTCGCTGAATGAAATCTCACAAGGCAAGATGTTTGAGTGAACTTTTACTTTTAGTTGTTTTCCGAATTCTTCTAGAGAACTCATCTTTTCTTTTAGGATTGATGTGTTACAGTGATCGTTTTGTTTGGCCAAGTCTTCCAGTTTTAGTGAATAGGTTAAATCTTTCGTAATGAGTTCGATTGAATCAAGTTGTTCTAAGACTTCTTTTAAGTATTTCTCCTTATTTTTGTATCTTCCAACGCCGTCAAGCATGCCCTCAACCATTCCCTTGATTACAGCTACCGGTGTCTTAAGTTCATGATTTATTGTCATGATGAGAGCTTTCTTTTTGTTTTCTTGATTCTTTTCAAAATCGATATCTTTTGACAACTTCATATTTGCTTCATTTAGTTCCGCATAAGATTTTTTTAGATTGTAAGTCATTTCATTCAAGCTTGTAATTAATTCTTGAAACTCGTCTTTCCTGTTCAATCTTAATGTTGAAGAAAAATCAAGAGCGCTAATCTTTTTTGCATACTTATTGATTTTCTTGATCGGTCTTGCAATGTTGTAAGAAATCAATACCGACAATAATGCAATCGTAATTATCAAGAAAGCGATAGACTGTTGTCCAAGTTCTGTCATGACTATATCTACATTGGTCAAAGATTGAATTCTAGTACGAATCAACATGAAATCAGAATTTGAGAATTTGTAAATGTAATTAACTTGATAAATGTCTTCTACCAGTTCAACATGATAAATCAAGTTTTCTTCTACTATTGTTTCATCACTATCATAGATTCCAATCACAAGTTGAATAATTTCAGAATCAGATAAATTTTCTGGCCCAATTCTTTCAATAATGACATTGTCAATAACTCGAATGAAAGTTGTCTCGCTCGAGAAATCGTCTAGTGCAGTTTCATCAAGACTAGACCCTGATTCAATAAAAGGAATAGAATTTATAATCGATTCTTTGACGGCTTCTATGTTTTTTTCCACATAGAGTGAGGAGAAACTTCGATAAAACCAAAAAAGTCCCAAGAAAAAAAGCAAGGAGAACGATATCAGCAATGTTAGTAGCGTTTTGAACAATATGCTGAGCCTCATGCTTTCCCTCCTTACTTATTTTTCAAACATATACCCTGTTTTGTAAATCGTTTTAATATAAGGTGATGCCGACTTTAGTTTTTGTCTTAACCTTTTGATGTGAGTATCCAATGTTCTTTCATCGCCAAAATAATCATATCCCCATACTTTGTTCAGCAACGTTTCACGTTCAATAATATGCCCAATATTTTGAATGAATATTTCAAATAAATCCCACTCTTTTTTATTCAACACTATTTCTTCGTCTTCGATGTGAATACGATGGGTAGACATGTTATAGGTCAATAAACCATATTCAACATCTTCATCACTTAACAATTTTTTATATCGGGATAGCACAGCTTTCATTTTTTTGATTACAATTTTGGGACTGTAGGGTTTTTTTACAAACTCATCAATTCCAAGATCATATCCCTTGATTTGATTTTCTTCATCACTTAGTGCTGATAACATAATCACTGGTGTGTTTGAGGTTGATTTGATTTCTTTGCATATTTCAAATCCACTTACTTTTGGCAACATGACGTCAAGCAATACCAAATCGTATTCATTTTCCTGGATTTTATCGATGGCTTTATCTCCAGAAAAAACCTGGTCAATTTGAGAATGAAGAAAAGCATCTGAAATATAATCAAATAAAATGTCATTTAAATGTCGCTCGTCTTCTACAATCAGAAACTTCATAAACATCGCCTCTTTCCAGTTTACAGAAATAAGAATATCACAAATTAGGCCTTTTTTAAATAATTTCATCGAAAATTTTGTTTTGTCAGAAAACTGTCAGAACTTTGTCAGAACTTTGTCACACTGATTCATTATGATTAAGGGGTAAGCAATAGAGAGGAAGGAATGAATATGAAAAAAGGAATTGCATTCTTTATACTTGTGACAATCATGTCTTTGATGGGGTGTTCTACAGCTTCAACGACGTTGTACAATTACAAAATATCAAATGAATCCGCACTTGCAGATTTCTACTCTTCGACATCGAGTAGTACAACGGATCCCTTTATCACCACAAACGAACAATATGCTGAATACATCGAAAACGAATTCGTTTCTACTGTAGATATGCCAGTATCAACATTCTCAACTGATGTCGATACAGCAAGTTACTCTAACATTAGAAGAATGCTAAATGATGGTACAATGCCTACAACTTTTGCAGTACGGATTGAAGAAATGATCAACTACTTTACCTACGATTTGGAAGGTCCAGATGGTGATGAACCCATCAAGATTACATCTGAACTAAGTGTTGCTCCATGGAATGAGAATCATCAATTATTAATGATTGGTTTAAAAACGAAAGAGATTGAATACGACGAAACAACTGGAAATAATATAGTATTCTTGCTTGATGTATCGGGAAGCATGTCATCAAGTGACAAATTGCCTTTATTGAAAAGCGCAATTGAGCTAATGGTAGATTCCATTCGTCCCACAGACCGAATATCCATCGTTGTCTATGCTGGAGCATCCGGAGTTGTGCTGGAAGCCGCTGATTCCAACAATAAAGAAGAAATCATCGAAGCGCTTGATAACCTTGAAGCGGGTGGTTCAACAGCGGGAGGAGCTGGAATTGAACTCGCATATAGTATTGCTGAAAAATATTATATTGAAGGCGGAAATAATCGAGTCATCCTAGGAACGGATGGAGATTTCAATGTCGGAATAACCTCTATATCCGATTTGGAAGACTTGATTGCTGAAAAAAGAGAAACGGGTGTATTTCTTAGTGTATTAGGCTTTGGAACCGGAAATATTCGTGACGACATCATGGAAACGCTCGCTGACAAAGGAAACGGAGTATATTATTATATAGATTCCTATAAAGAAGCACAGAAAGTATTCGTTCAAGAATTAGGTGGAACCATGGTTACTGTCGCTGAAGACGTCAAATTGCAAATCGAATTCAACCCGATTAATGTCAAAGGATATCGACTCATAGGTTATGAAAACAGAGTGTTGGACTTTGAAGATTTTGATGACGATACCAAAGATGCGGGAGATTTAGGTTCAGGACATGAAGTCATTGCTTTTTATGAACTCATACCTGCAGACTCAGACGAAGTCATTGATCCTCAGGAATTTGATATTCTTGAAGCGTTGAAATATGATGGCGAAAATTATTCAAATGAGTTAACAACGATATCAATTCGGTACAAAGAGCCTACGGGTGATATTTCTAGCCTGATTCAAAGCATCGTAACGATTTCTGATTTCACAGAAAACCCTAGCGAAACATTTAGATTTGCTTCTGCAGTTGCAGAGTTTGGAATGTTGCTAATAAATTCTGAACACAAGGGAGAATCCACCTATAATCATTTGCTTCTAAGAGCTGAATCCGCACTTGGAACCGATGAGTTTGGATATCGAGATGAATTCCTTGATTTGGTTCAGATTGCGTTAAGCCTTTCTGATTAATATCATAATAAGACCAGTTTTCTAGTCAGAACTGGTCTTTTCTATGCAAATGAAGTCAATCTATATGAACTTCATAAATAGACTGTGATATAATTACAATTGAAGAACAAATCAACTAATTTGGAGGATCGAATATGCCAGTTGGAAATATAAATGATCTAGCAGGAAAAGAAATCAAATCAAATGACGCTCTTCATGCGTCTATGAAAGTGTTGGTATCACCAAAAGAGGGGTGGGAAAACTATGTGATGAGGGTGATTGAAGTCCAAAAAGATGGATATACTCCAAAGCATGCTCACCCTTGGCCACATATCAATTATATTATTGAAGGAAACGGAGAATTGATGATAGATGGACAAACTCATCAAGTTACTTCGGGATCATATGCTTATGTTCCATCCAATTCCCTACACCAATTCAGAAATGCGGGTCAAAATGTATTTAAATTTATATGTATCGTTCCAAAAGAAGGACACATTTATTAGCCATCAAAAAAGGTAATCTCGTCGAGATTACCTTTTGTTTTCCAAATTCGATAATGTATTTATAATTATTTGATACCCCTCGTGAATGTCATGAATGTCCAGTACCGAACTTTCGATCGGACATCTACCATCTTTACTTCTGTTCACAATATAGGGCACAAGTTCTTCATAGTGAACCGTCAAATTGTATTCATGGGCTAGATCAAGGCCTGCCTCGGAAATGACTGGCGTATACAACTCCGTTGACTGGATTAAAATTGCGAGTAATACGGCTCCTCTGCCCATAATCCTATCGATGACAATTAAGTTTTCTTTTGAAGAGGAATAGAGCTGGTAAAAATCAAGCAATGGCTTGACACCGCTCGATGATGACGAAAAGATGATTTCGTCTCCTTGCATGACGATACAGGTGATAAGCGGATTTTCTTTAAGCATATCGATATATTTACTCATATACTCGCCTACTTTTCTCAATTAGTTTTACTGTTAATGGAACCAAAACAATCTGAATTGCAACTCCGGGCAATCCAATTACAAACATTCCTAGAGTACCAAAAACGGGTGGAAAAGAAAGGCCGATGAGGTTTAATAGAACTTGTATGATTAATATAGCAGTTAACATCCCCGCTAGTTTAGCTATAAAAAACGAAACATATACATTTACTTTCTTATTATGATATAAGTAACCAGAAATCAGACCATAGACAGCCAACTCAAATATCATGTAGGATGCTATTAACATAGAAGGCATTCCAATAGATACACCGACTACGACTGATACAATTGCAATCAATAATCCACTTAATGGACCGAGTAACATCGCACCGATGAAAACGGGCAAATGCATCGGTAGAAGGATACTTCCCAAGCTGGGTCCTCCAATAAGATGAGTTGTTTGTGGTAATACAATTCCTATGGCCACAAACAATCCAGTTAATACCAATTTTCTTGTTGTCATCATATTGTTCCCCTTAAAAAAAGTCTGTATTTACTATAACCGATTTATTCAAATAAATCAACAAAGAGATACTATACATATATTCAACGATTCAATCATATATATCAAAAACACTTCAATTGAAAAATCGAGCTATTGATTGAATCCATATTTTCGTCGTGGTATAATACGTTCGATTATCAAGCGATGTTATCATAGGTGTAGTTCAATTGACTTTCCTATTGTGTCATTGCCATACATTGTGACGAAAGGTGGAATCCTATGATTTTTCATAATCTAAATGCAGAATTATTTATCCCAGATAATGTATTAGAATCCGTTGCACTTTCAAGAACAACTCACATGTCAATCGCCGCTCATCCAGATGATATTGAAATTATGGCTTATGATGGAATCCTCAAATGCTACGAAAACCCGGATCAATGGTTTTCTGGTGTTGTTATATCGAATGGTTCTAGTAGTGCGAGAGATGGATTATATAAGAATTATACCGATGACCAAATGATGGATGTTCGTAAGAAAGAGCAAAAAAAAGCTTCTATCATTGGCAAATACGGTTCACTCTTTATGCTTGATTATACGAGTAAGGAAGTGAAAGACAGTAATGATTTGGTTATTGTCAATGAAATATCTGAGATATTAAGAAAAACAAAACCAGAGATTATTTATACTCACAATCTTGCTGACAAGCATGATACTCATATCGGTGTCGCGATTAAAACAATTAAAGCAGTCAGAACACTTTCAAAACAAGAAAGGCCAAAGCATTTATTCGGGTGCGAAGTTTGGAGAAGTCTGGATTGGTTATTAGATTCTGATAAAATCCTCTTTGACGTTTCCAAGAACCCTCAACTCGCCATTGATTTATTGACAGTATATGAGTCACAAATAGTTGGAGGAAAAAGATATGACCTCGCAACTTTGGGAAGACGAGTTGCAAACGCAACATATACCTCCTCTCACACCGTAGACGAGTCGCAAGCAGTTATATATGCAATGGATCTAACACCACTGATTGAAGATGATTCCTTGAATATAGCATCATATGTTGAAAATTATGTTGAAAATGTAAAAAGAGATATCATCAATAAAATTAAAAAAAGTCTTTAACCAATCCTTAGAATGTCTTCTCGGTAAGAGGACATTCTTTTTTATAAGTGAAATCAAGAATGAATTGAATACAATTTGTTATAATATATCTTAAAGGAAGTGATGTTAGTGAGACTGTGGCACAAAGATTTAATCTCTGTTTTACCTAGGCAACAGTTACTAGGCCAGTGGAGAGAATTATTTGCAATATACCGAGATATGAAAAGGGAATATCATGGAGAAAGAAAAAAATCCGCATATGCTCATAAACACCCACTGGTGAAATACGTAAATGATTATCCCATTGAACATCTTCTATCCTATGGTAACTTGCTCTATTTGGAAATGCAAAAAAGAGGATATTCTGCCAATCATAATTTAGTAGAAGAAATAAAAACAAACTCAATTATTAGCTTTGAAGTTCTGTTTAATCAAAATCATACAGAACTATATTTAGAAATATGTTATTTCAATCTGAAAGAAAAATATCTAAGTGGTATGATATCAAAAGACGAATGGAATCTAATTGAAAGCAAAATAAAATCAATCATTTAATGACCTTTCTATCATTCTCAATTAAGCACTCTCAATCATAATTCTATCAAAGAAAATTGGTTGAAAAAGAAATTTACAATGAGCAGAATAAACAAGAGATTAATATCTTCATAGAAGCAAGACTAGTTTTTATAGTCTTGTTTTTTTTATCGTAAAAACGAAACAAATAAGTGATTTAAATCGTTATGAAATTAAAATGAGTGATATAATATTGATGGTGTAAAAAGAGGTGAGTATAATGAATAAAATTGAATTACTAGCTCCTGCAGGTGATTGGGATTCCTTAGTCGGTGCAATCAATGCAGGTGCAAATGCAATCTATCTGTCGGGGAAAAAATTCGGTGCTAGATCCTTTGCCTCTAACTTTGAACTTAATCAAATTTTTTCAGCTATTGAATATGCTCATCTAAGAAATGTATTAGTATACGTTACAATTAACACGCTAATTTACGATCATGAAATTTCGACATTATTAACATACACAGATGAACTCGTGAGACATCATGTGGATGCATTAATCATTCAAGACCTTGGGCTATTAGAATTATTCTCTTTACGCTATCCGGACACCGATTTGCATGCTTCCACACAAATGAACGTACTAAATATTGATCAAGCAAAATTCTTAAAATCCAAGGGTGTAAAAAGAATTATTCTCGCCAGAGAATCTTCGATAGAAATGATTAAAAAAATCAAATCTGCAGTCGACATAGAACTTGAAGTTTTTGTCCATGGGGCTTTATGCATATCATATTCAGGTAACTGTTTGTTCAGTTCAATGATAGGTGGCAGATCCGGAAATCGTGGAGAATGTGCACAGTCCTGTCGACTGCCATATCAGTTATTAAGGGATAATGCCGTAATTGAGCCAAATTCATATCTTTTATCGGCAAAAGATCTTATTACGATTGAACATATCTACGAACTGCTTAATTCTGGGGTCACTTCATTTAAGATTGAAGGCAGAATGCGAAAACCAGAATATGTCATTCAAACCGTGCTTTCATATAAAAATGCGATTAATCAAATTTTTCTGGGGTCAAGTATTGATTATGACCAAGAAATAGACAATTTAGTTAGGGTGTTTAATCGTGGCCAAACTAGGGGATATCTTTTTTCGGAGACTCCAAAAAATATTGTGAATTCAGAGCGACCAAATCATATAGGAGTCCCCATTGGAAAAGTTGATGACTGCTATAGAGGAAAGGTAACAGTCACATTAACAGACACATTGCATTTGAATGATGGAATTCGTTTTCTTGGTCAAAAGGATATTGGGATGGGTGTTTCTCGTATTCTCTCAAATGGCATCAATATCACTACTGCGTTCGCTGGTGAAACCATCATTTTGGATTCTCCGGAGTATGTTGAACCAGGCTCCCAAGTGTTGAAAACATTGGATATTGAACTTGAAACTTCACTTCAGAAGTACATTGATGAAGGAGTAAAACACCTCTTCATATCTGGTGAAATTACTGCTAATTTAGGTGATCATTTAAAAATAAACGCTTCAGATGAATATGGTCATAACTGGGAAGTTGTATCCGACTTTATTATCCCAAAAGCAGATAGTCACCCAATCACAAAAGACAATCTGATAGAACATTTTTCGAAGCTTGGAAATACACCTTATGAATGGATTTCTCTCGAGATTTATAGTGATCAATTAGGTTTCATTCCAGTAAAAATCATCAATGAATTAAGACGAACTCTCATCGAAAATATAAACCACACCATTCTATATAGACCTAATAGGACAATACATAACGAGATCAATTTTACTCCCTCTGTCTTTGATTTGTCCACCCCCTCGCTTGTCGTTTCCGTCTCTAATCAGGAACAACTTTCGGCTGCGATTTCTTCTGGAATTACTGAAATCTATATATCTGAAAACATTCAGATTGAAAGATCTCTGTATCCACAGATTACTTTCCGTCATCGAAAAAAACGTATATGGTCAGACATCGACACTTTACCAAATGACACATCTGTAATCTCTGAAGTTGGTCACTTATTGAAACAAGATGATTCTTCAATAATAGTAACTGATGAATTCCTCAACGTAACTAATATTCATGCACTTCATTTTCTTCATCATAATGGTGCATATCGAGTCACGTTATCTCCAGAAACTAATAAAGAAGTTGCTGAAACGATTGTGAAGAACTACATTGCTTTTTACCATGAGTATCCAAATATTGAAAAAGTTGTTTATGGTAGAGAAGAGTTGATGATTAGTAAATACTGCCCTATAGCGAAAACGTACGACACAAATATTAATTGTAATTTGTGTTACAAAAATCAATATTCATTAAGAGATCGAAAAGGGGCGGAATATCCTTTAATCAATGATGGTTCTTGCAACATAAAAATCATGCACTCTAAACCTTTGGTATTAATCGATTATTTGCATTTATTTGTTCAAAACGGAATCAACACCCTAAGACTTAACTTTACTGTAGAAAATAAACAGACGACTCTGGACGTCATCGCAGCCTATAAAAACGCGATGGAGCATCTCCCATATTCTCTCTCGAGAGAGAATGTAACGACTGGTAGATTCAACACAAACATTGCAGGTTCATTATGAAAAACATCTATCAAAAATTAAAATGGTTTATCTTTGAAGAGTGGAAAATGTATATTCCTATGCTCTTCCTTTTAATTGCAATCTCATTTATTTCGCTTTTACCTGCAAAACTATTAGGAAACGCAATCGATACAATCATTTCAGGAGGAATCACCACAAAGTCTTTGACAATTTTGGTTGGAGGACTTGTTCTTCTTCCTCTTGGAAGATACCTGCTCTCGATGGTATACAATTACATGATGAACTATGAAGGACAAAAGTTGACATACAAACTTAGAAGCAAATACCTCGACCATTTGTTTCAAATGGATTCAAAATTCTACGAAACTTACAAAAAAGGTGATTTAATATCACGAGTAACAAATGATCTGGATTCTATAACAGCTGCAGCTACTTCTATGTTAGAGGCCATCATCTTTAACTTTGGTGTTATCGTCATAGCGATTGTAATTATGGGAACAACAATATCATGGAGTTTGACCCTTGTGTCTTTGACGATTATGCCAATCGGACTCACAATACTAAATATCATCCGTTTTCGAAAAAGAAAATACACAAAAATTCATCGAGAAATCTATGCTGAAATGACTGAGAAGGTTTTGGAATCAGTTGAAGGAATGAGAGTCATCCGTGCATATGTACAAGAAGAAAATGATTTGAAGAAACAATACAAAGCTATAGATAGAGATATTGAATCATGGAGGTATATCGTTAATTACGAGAACTGGTTCAACCCTCTGTTTGAAGTCATCTATGGTATTTCATATATTTTAGCATTTGCATTCGGGTCTTATTTGATTATAAATCAAGCAATCACGGTTGGAAATCTAATTACTTTCGTTTCCTATATTGGTTTGCTATTTGGTCCAATCATTTCCATTTCAACCATTTTTTCGCAAATCAATAACGCTACGATATCGATTGATCGATATGACGAAATTATGAAGGCACAATCCGAAGTCCATGATGATCAAGATTCAATTCCAATACTTAAGTTTCAAAAACTTGAGTTTAAGAACGTTACATTTAAATACCCCTTCGATAAAGAACCGGTGATTAAGAACATCGATTTCTCAATCTCTTTAGGACAAACCATTGGCGTGGTTGGCCCAACAGGGTCAGGAAAATCCACTTTAATTCGTCAACTACTTAGAGAATTCAATGTAACAGACGGAGAAATTTATATTGATGGACTTCCAATTGAAGAATATAAAATTGATGATGTTAGAGGCCTTGTTGGCTATGTTCCTCAGGAACACATGCTATTCAAAAAAACTGTAGATGAAAACATTATGATTGGTAATCCAAGAGCTCGAATGTCGGATTTGGATAAAGCAGTAAAAATCGCAGATTTTGAAAAAGATGTGATGTATTTGACGGAAGGCATGAGAACAATGGTTGGGGAAGCAGGCTCAACACTATCTGGTGGTCAAAAACAAAGATTATCAATTGCAAGAGCGTTGATAAAAGATCCCCAAATTTTGATATTGGATGACTCATTAAGTGCAGTCGATGCTAAAACTGAGGAAAATATTATTTCTCACCTCAAAGAATCAAGAGAAGGTAAAACAAACATTATTATTGCTCATCGCTTTTCCGCAATAAGACATGCGGATCAGATATTTGTTCTTGAAAAAGGGGTAATTACTCAAAAAGGGACCCACAGCGAACTACTTAAACAAGATGGTTGGTATAAAGATCAATATATCCAACAGATTACGATGAAGTAGGTGCTGATATGAAAACCATGAAAAAAGTTTGGAGATACATCTCCAAATACAAAAAACTTCTTTGGATTACCTTATCAGCAATGGTCGTAGTGCAATTCCTTGGTTTATTATCCCCTCTGATTGTAAAAGCGATATTAGATGACTATTTAGTTGGAATTGAAAATCCTTGGTATGAAGTATCCGCTCCAAATTCTCAAACGGTCACTGTTTTCAATCGATACTTTACGCAGGAAAGTACGAACGAAGAAGGTAACTCGGTTGTTATATATCAAGGAGGATACTACTTCGTTGAAGAAATTGTGAAAGAAGGAAGCAAACTGCTAGATGGGGAGACCCTCGAAGTAACATCGCAAGATGGAGTATCTTCAGAATATACCGTGACTAGGTTATCTACTTCTGAAGTGCTTGCATTCTATAAACCCTTTGTTCATCCGCTTGAGATAATGATATTGTTATTGTTCTTACGGTTCCTTGCGCAAGTACTGTTCACATACATTCAAAGATATACAACTTCAATGATAAATGTCAACATCGTCAGAGATGCTAGAAAAAATGCAATCCGAAGTCTACAAAGAATGCCTATGTCGTATTTTGAAGCGGAACCTGCAGGTAAGATTGCCAATAGAATTATCAGTGATGTCGGTGGAATGATGAGTTTGTTTTCCACCATCATCAACTTGCTCGTAAATGCTACTTTAGCAGTCGTATTTGCGTATATAGGTATGTTCTACCTAAATGCCAAGTTGGCTTTGATAACATTCGTCATTTTTCCTGTAGTATATATCTGGTTACGTTTCTTTATTCGTAAGCTAACTAGAATTGCTGAAAAAGTCAATGAGCAAAATTCGATGATTACTGCACAGTTAAATGAAATAATCAATGGAATCTCAATATTACAAATATTTAATTTCAAAAAGCAGACTGAACAAAATTTCAATCAATTATCTGGTGAATTCATGCAAGAAAAATTGAAAGAATCTCGTCTGCATTTGACCATCGGATGGAATATGATTCGTTTGATTGGTTCTTTGGTTACCGCTGCAATTGTATTGTATTTTGGAAGTGGATATTTATCCATTCCTGGATTTGTCGTGACTGCAGGTTTAATTTACGCTTACAACGATTATCTTTCCAGGCTAATTGAGCCCGTCGGTACTTTGTTCAGAGAAATCGGAAACCTTCAACATGCGATTGTGAGAACAGAAAGAATCTTTAAGATAATAGATGGCGATCAAGAAGATGATCATTTTGAAGTCATTCCCAGATACGTTGGAAAAATTGAATTTAACAATGTATGGTTTTCATACAAAGAAGGTAATCCCATTCTCAAAGGTATCAATATGGTCATTGAGCCAGGTCAAATGATTGGATTGGTTGGGCATACCGGTTCTGGAAAATCATCAATGATGAGTCTTCTCCTTCGTTTTTATGATTTTAAAGAAGGCGACATGGGAAACATTTACATTGATGACATCGACATCACGACTTATCCCAAAAGGACTTATCGAAAAAATATAGGTATTATTCTTCAAGATCCTGTTTTGTTTAAAGGAACATTGGCAGATAATATTAGATTTGGCAAAGAGGAAGTCTCTGATGACAAAATACAAGAAATCCTTACACAAATTGGAGGCGCAAAACTCCTTGAAAAGTTGGAAAATGGAATTCAAACCAATGTATCAAGAGGCGGCACTAATTTCTCTGTAGGAGAAAAACAAATTATATCATTTGCAAGAGCAGTCGTTCACGATCCCGCAATATTAATCATGGATGAGGCAACGGCAAATATTGATACAGAAACTGAAGAAATGATTCAAACCGCACTAGAAACTGTCGCTAAAGATAGAACAATGATAGTGATAGCTCACAGGCTTTCAACCATTAAAAACGCAGATAAAATTATTGTTTTGGAAAATGGAAACAAGGTTGAGGAAGGCAGACACAGGGATTTGGTTGAAAAGAATGGAGTGTATGCAAATATATACCGTTCACAAGTTAAAATCGAAGAGTTTCAGCAATGATACTCTTTTTTTCTTACAAATTTTTTGTTAAAAAATGAATAAACATGGTAGAATGAGGGTGTCAAAAAAGGAGGCAAATTATGAAAAACAAATTTAACAAAGTGATTGATTGGTTTGAAAACCACTTCAATTTCATCATCGACATGGTTGCACTTGCAGGAGGACTATTCTTGATACTTCTAGGAATCGTATTCTTTTTCGGCATCGTTTTTGAGTCGAGCATTTTATCGACAAATTTGGAATTTATTTTTATTCCAGGGGCAATGGGCTTCTTTGGAATCTTAATGTTATTTGCACTTCGAATCACAAGGCATTTAACTAAAAACAAAGAATAAAACCATTAATCGTCTCATCATAAGGAGAAACTCATGAACGATACAATCAACACAATATTAAATCGATGCTCTCTTCGTAAATTCAAGAATCAAGATATTTCTAAAGAAGACCTAAGTCTAATTCTTGAAAGCATGAAACGTGCTCCTACGGCTGGAAATCAGATGTTGTATTCAGTCATCATAGTAACTGACAAGGAAAAACTTAGTCAGTTAGCCATCAGTTGCGACAATCAACCTTTTATTAAAGACGCTCCATTAGCGATGATTATCCTCGCAGATCAACAAAAGTGGTTTGACTATTATTTACAAAATAATGTTGTCGGTTATTGTCAAAAAGTTGGGTTGGAATATAAATCTCCTCAAATGGGAGACTTATTTATTGCTATTGAGGATGCAATGATTGCGGCGCAGAATGCTGTAATAGCTGCTGAATCTCTAGGAATTGGAAGTTGCTATATCGGAGATATCTTAGAAAATTATGAATTTCATAAAGAATTGTTTAAACTACCTGATTTCGTATTTCCGATTTCCATGCTTGTATTTGGATATTATCCCGATCAACATAAAAAAGTATTCAGGACAAGATTTGATAATAAATATTTCGTATTCGAAAATGAATACCAGTCATTAGATGAAAATCAGATTGAAGAAATGTTCAATAGTTCTAGCAAAGCCTACAAAGAGAATAATTCTTTTCAAGCTGATAATTTTGCTCAAATGTTTTACGCAAGAAAAACAAATTCAGATTTCATGAAAGAAATGAATAGAAGCATTCTTAAGATGCTTGAGAATTGGAACGGTCAAAAAAAATAAAAAGAGCCCAAAAATTTATTGGGCTTTTATTTTGCTCTTGGGTGGGTATTTTGATAAATCTCTTTCAGTTTTTCTTTCGATACTTTTGTATAGATTTGGGTAGTTGATAAACTGACATGTCCTAATAATTCTTGTACGCTTCTCAGGTCTACACCATGATTCAATAAATGTGTTGCAAAAGAGTGTCTAAAAGCGTGAGGCGATATACGTAGAGTCGAGACTTGTCGATCTAGTTCTTTATTTAGAATATCCCTGACTCCCCTTGCTGTCAAAGGGGTTCCTTTAAAATTAAGAAACAAGTAGTGTTGATCTTGTTTATCGGTTCTGGCAAGAAAAATACTTCTTGTGAATACCAAGTAATCCTTAATTTTTTGAATCGCTATTTCGTGCACAGGGACAATTCTGTCCTTCGAGCCTTTTCCATGCACTAAAATCGTTTTGGTTACATAATCAATGTCAGTGATTTTAATAGATACTAGTTCACCGACACGTAGCCCACAACCGTATAACAATTCAAAGATTGCTAAATCTCTTTTGCCTTTCAAAGATGTGGTATCTATATGATTCAAAAAATCCATCATTTCATTTTCGTAGATAAATTTAGGTAGTTTTTTTCCTTCTTTTGGGAGTGTCACATTTACAAAAGGGTTAACAGATAATAGTTCTTCACTTACTAAGTAGTCATAAAAAGATCTCAAACTACTTATTTTTCTTCTGATTGATTTTGGAGAGTATCTCCCGTGAAGAAATGTAATGTAGAATTTAGACACCCTTTCACTAGCGTGAAACAAATCTCCAAGTTCCTCTTGGTTTAAAAACATTGTAAAAGTACGGATGTCTCCTAGATAAGAAATCACAGTATTGATTGAATAATTCTTTTGGGATGATAAGTAGTTTTCGAATTCATAAATCATTTCATCATTGTTCAAGGTTATTCATCTCCAGGAAGATTCGAAGTTTTTCGATACTTCTTTTTGCAAACATCTCTTTTCTTGCATTCTTAAAATATTGGCTATCAAGCGGTGGAAAAATACCGAAATTAGCATTCATAGGTTGAAAATACAAAGGGTCTGAATGTGCAAGATAATGTGCTTGAGAGCCCATTGCGGTTTCAATAGGAAAAGAAATCGTTGGCAAACCTTTTACATATCTTGCCATATTTATTGAAGCAATCATTGCTGAACCCACTGATTCTACATATCCTTCAACCCCACTTAATTGACCAGCAATAAATATCCGTGGAAAAGATTTAAGTTGATACACATCATTGATTAGTTTTGGAGCATTGATATATGAATTTCTATGCATAACTCCGTATCGAACAATATTTGCTTGTTCAAGTCCGGGAATCATTCGTAATATTCTTAATTGCTCACCAAATTTCATATGAGTTTGAAATCCAACAACATTGTAAAGACTTTTCGATAGGTTGTCCTGCCTCAACTGAACTACAGCATACGCACTTTTGCCATCGGGTTTTCTTAAACCGACTGGTTTCATCGGGCCAAATGTAAGTGTCTGCGGTCCTCTTTTCGCCATTTCTTCAATAGGCATGCAGCCTTCGAATACTTTCATTTCATAATCTTTGGGTATGACACAATCTGCATGGATCAATTCATTATACCAATTCAAATACTCCTCTTTTGACATAGGGCAATTAATGTAAGTCGCCTCCCCTTTGTCGTATCTACTTTTAATATATGCAATATCGAAGTTGATTGAATCCGCTTCGATAATAGGAGCAGCTGCATCAAAAAAATACAAAGTATCTTCTTCGGTGATACCTTTAATTTCTTCAAACAAAGTATCCCCTGTTAATGGTCCGGTAGCGATAATGACGAATCCATCAGGTATTGTAGTCACTTCTTCATTCACAATTTCAATCAGAGGATGACTTGATATTACTTTGGTGCATTCCTCTGAAAACAAATCTCTGTCTACAGCGAGTGCGGTTCCCGCAGGTACTCTTGTTTGATCAGCACAACGAATGACAAGAGAGTCAAGCATACGTAGCTCTTCTTTAAGCAGTCCCGCTGCGTTATGAAGGGAGTCGCTTCGAAAGGAGTTCGAACATACAAGTTCTGCAAATGTGTCTTTGGAATGTGCGGGTGATTTTTTTATTTTCTTCATTTCATGAAGTATTACATGAATTCCTCTTTTTGCCAATTGATAACTAGCTTCTACTCCAGCGAGCCCAGCTCCAATGACATGCACTAGGGGTTTGTTTTCCAAACTAACACTTCCTCTCATAATATTATATCAAAAAAACAGTGAAACCATTCAAAAAGCCACAAATTTGTGGCTATTTGTTTTATTTGTAAGTTGATTAAGTGGACTTTGAATTATATCTCTTTTTTGGTTCGAATTACAATTGGAGAAATTCCCAGTTTAATTTTACCATTATGTACTTTGACTTTTTTCCTATTCAATAAGTTGCTATAAAGTCCATCATTTAAGTTTACTTCAATTTCGCCGGATACTTGACCAACATTGAATATTCCTATATATTTTTCTTTCTCATCTTCAAATGTTTGATATGCAACTCCATCGATTTTAGGAATGTTTACATTATATTTTCCTGAAGAAAATACCTTTTTCGATTTCAAATTTGTTAATTTTCGAATATAGTCAGAAATGTCTATATTCCTAACAAAGACATCTTTTTCAAACAAGTCAGGTCTCACATGAGATGAAAATTCCTGTCCAGCATATAACATTGCTGCACCTTTTTGAAAAAACATAAAACCAGTCCAATTAAGGATTTTATCCATATCCATATTGACAAAATCTGCAATCCTTTTAAGATCATGGTTCTCAAGATTTTTCATTTTAACGTAATTAGCAGGGTAATTTTCATCTTGCTTTTTGAGTGCTTCTAAATAATCTTTGAAAGGACGTTCTCCCTTGAGATATGCTTCCATGTAAGGATACACATCATAATCATAAGCCATATCAAAGACTTGATATATCTCAGATTCTGAGTAGCCTTCAAACCCTTCGTCTCGTATATGCTTCAAAAAATCTCCATGTACTGATTCGCTTAACCATATTGTGTTTCTGTTTACTTTGGAGACTTCTTTTCTGGCAAATTCCCAAAAATCTAGTGGGACTAGACTGGCTACATCCATTCGAAATCCATCAACGCCAAGTTTTGTGTAAAATTTGAGCGTTTCAGCCAACTCAACCCAAAGTGCTTTGTCTTTTCTATAATCTAAATCTATGACATCCCACCAGTCGCCTACTTTATTTGCGACTTCTCCTTTTTTGTTACGATAGAAATACTCAGGATGTTCAAACAGGAGTCTCGAATCCCTAGAAGTGTGATTAAATACTTCATCCATCATTATTTTCATATTTCTTGAATGTACTTCTTTGATTAGTTCTCTAAAATCATCTAGTGTACCTAATTCAGAGTTGATTTTCATGTAATCTTGAATTGAATAAGGACTGCCTAAAGAGCCTTTTCTGTTCTTTTCTCCAATTGGATGAATCGGAAGCAAATATACTATGTCGACTCCCAAAGATTTGATACGATCCAAGTCTGATATTAAGGCTTTGAAAGTACCTTCTAAAGTATGATTTCTAACAAAAACTTGGTAAATGACTTTGTTTCTTAAAGCTATTTTCGTTCTTTTCATAAAAAATCCCCTATTCATCAGTCGTTATTAAAAGTTTATCTTATCTTATAAGAAAAGTCTATCTTAAAGGATAAAAGACTAATTGTTTTGTATAGAACATATTATATATGTAATTTCCGTTACATAACATCAAACATCTTGATTCAATATGTGTAATTGTTTACATGTTTTTCTTTTCATTTGAAATAATTCATTGTATAATGTGATTATCAGTTGCAGTTTTTTCGATAAGGATGTGAATCAAGTGGCTACAATCAAGGATGTTGCAAAGTTGGCTCATGTAAGTGTTGCGACGGTTTCCAGAGTCATCAATAAAAAGGGATACGTTAACGAATCTACAAAAGAGTTGGTTTTGGATGCAATTAACGAACTTCAATACGTTCCAAATGAACTAGCTAGAAGTTTATTCAAGAAACAATCAAGAATCATAGGGATTATCGTTCCTCATCTTACTTCTTACTATTTTGCAGAATTATTAGAAATCATCGAAGATATAACAATCAATTTTAATTATCGTTTGATGGTGTGTAATTCTCAAGATAATAAAGAAAGAGAAACAAAGTATTTGAAAGTATTTCAACAATATAATATTGATGGAATCATTCTTATTTCAAATACTACAAGAATTCAGGATTACAAAAGCTTGAATATTCCTATTATTGCTATCGATCACAAGCTAACCGAAGATGTTCCATCGGTTACTTCTAACAATATTCTTGGTGGAAAATTAGCTGCAGAGAAATTACTTGCTGCAGGATGCAAGAAATTGATTCATTTCCGAGGACCATCCGTCCTATTGCCGGTTAGAGATCGAACGGTTGGTTTCAAGTCCGTGCTAGAAAAACATAAGATTTACAACTTTAGTTTTGATCTTGATTTTAAAAATCCATCTCAAGAAGACATTCAAAACGTAATCAATTCTAATCTTGATTGCGATGGTATCTTCTGCGACAGTGATATTATTGCCCTAAACGTTCTTCAATGCCTTAAAAAGGCAGGGAAGAGGGTTCCTGAAGATGTTCAGGTCATAGGCTTTGATAACATAGAACTTTCAAGAATCTTTTCACCAAAATTGACTACTATTTCTCAATCTACGGAAAAGATTGGCCATTACGCTGTAGAAACACTCATGAAGCTTATGAATGGTGAGGAAATAGACAAGTTCCATCAGCAAATTGATGTAACGTTAATTGAAAGAGAAACAACAAATTAAAAGTCCTGATTGTCTCAGGACTCTTTTTTTTGAAGTTCATTCATCAGTATTTCAAGTTTTTTTGCGGTGTTTTCACTGATATTATGTTCAATTCCACAAGCTTCTACGTCAGCAACTTCGGAATCGATTCCCAATATATTAATTAAAAAGTTCTTTATTAAAAGATGTTTTTTTAGAACCCTTTCGGAGTTTTTTAGACCTAAAGAAGTTAATGAAACGTCACCATATAATTCTTTGGTCACTAACCCTTTTTCCATCAGTGTATTGATAGCTTTATTGACACTAGCCTTAGAATGATGTAATTGATTTGCAATATCGACACTTCTAACATGGCTTCCTCCAAGCACATTAATAGCCTCAAGGTAGTCTTCTAAAGATTCACTATATTTTTTATTTTTCTGTGTCATTATGATTCTCCTTTTCAAAAAGATATTTTTCTCTTTGTGGAAGGTGACAAGAAGCTATTGAACTGCATCCATCGCAATGACTGCACGTAACCCCTTTTCTTTTGATTACCTTAATCACCATCGAGATAACGAAAATGATAACCACAGCTCCAAAAACAAGAGATAAGGCTGCACCAAGACCCATTGATCCTATTTGAAAAATAAGCATTGATGCCAAATAAGCAACTACAAGTTCATAAACCAAGATAAACGAAAACCATTTCCAAGACCCGAGTTCTCTCTTCATTGCGGCAACCGCAGCAACACAAGGTGTTGCCAATAATGCAAACGTCATGAATGAATAAGCTTGAAGTGCTGTGAAATGAGATTGGATATCAGCATATAGAAGATTTCCATTTTCTATAACATTGCCTGTTACACCATATAGAATTCCAAGTGTTCCGACAACAGATTCCTTTGCGACAAATCCAGATAACATAGCAACTGTGGACTGCCAATCTACAAAACCGATGGGTTGGAATATCGGCAACAACCATTTTCCGATAATTGCAAGGAATGAGAATCCAATTTCTGAATCTCCAAGTAGTCTAAAACTTCCATCAACAATTCCAAAATAACTTAGAAACCAGATGATGATAAACGCTCCTAAAAGAATGGTTCCTGCCTTAATTAAAAATCCTTTTGAACGATCCCATGTATGTCTCCACATGTTTTGTATGGATGGAGTTCGATACTCCGGTAGTTCCATGATATAGTTCGCGCTAGCGCCTTTCAATATTGTTTTTTTGAATAATGCAGCACTAAATACTGCAACCAATATTCCCAAAGCATACATAGAAAATACTACCAGATAGGAGTTCGAAGCGAATAGTGCACCTGCAAATACTCCGAAAATTGGAGCTTTTGCTCCGCAAGAAATAAACGGAATTACCATTGTTGTCATTCGTCTATCTTCGACCTTATCAAGCGTTCTAGAAGCGGATATAGCTGGAACGCTACATCCAAATCCAATAAGCATAGGAATAAAAGATTTCCCTGATAATCCGAATCTTCGTAAAACCCTATCCATGATAAATGCCGCTCTTGACATGTATCCAGAATCTTCAAGCAATGCAAGAAAGAAAAATAAAATCATTAACTGTGGTAAAAATCCAACTACTGAAGCAAGCCCACCAAATACTCCGTTTGTCAGTAAAGAAATAACCCAGGGTGACATCCCAATGTTCTGTGCCCAAGTTTGAATATAACTAAAAAGAAATTGTATTATAAAAACAAATTGATTCGTTATGAATGACCCTACAGGACCAAATGCCATAAAAAACACAAACATCATAATCATCGCAAACAATGGAAGTCCAAGCCATCTATGCGTTAATATTTTATCAATACGATCAGAACCGGAAAGCCGAGTCTGATCTCCTTTTTTTAGTACAATCGAACATACACCAATAATTTCATCATATCGTGCGCTCGGTAAAATCATATCAAAATCAATATTGTACTTTCTTGATTCTATTTCAACGGTTTCTAAAAACCTTTCTTTAAACTTTTCGTCTTGTATTATTTTGAATGTCCCCTTGAGTCCATCTTCAAACAAACGAATGGCTTCAAAGCGAGTTGGAACCAGCGCTTGAAACGAATCAATGGTTGATTCTATTTCTTGGCTGTACCGATGCATTGCTTTCTTCTCTTGTATTTCGTGGGTTTCTAAAAATACAATTAAGTCTTGAACTCCATGCTTCTTACTTGCTATGATTGGAACCACGGGTACATTCAAGAATCTTTGAAGTTCCAATACGTTGATTTCATCCAATTTTTTTGCTACTAAATCCATACAGTTGAGGGCAACAATTACTGGAATTTCAGAATCTAGCAATTGCATTGTCAAAAACAAATTCCGCTCAAGATTGGATGCATCAACAACGTTAATAATGAAATCCATATCTTTGCTAAAAATGTATTTTGCAGATATTTCTTCTTCCAAGGAAACGGTAGAAAGCGAATAGATTCCAGGCAAATCAATGATTTCAGCTTTAAAGGTATCCGACTTCAAGGTTCCTGATTTTTTTTCAACTGTCACACCAGGCCAGTTCCCAACCGATTGATTTGAGCCTGTCAAGCCATTGAAGACCGTTGTTTTTCCACTATTAGGATTTCCTACCAATGCGATTTTTTTCATTTAGGAATCCACTCTTTCAACTTCAATCGTCTTTGCCTCTGCCTTTCGGAGAGTCAAGACATAACCCCTGACAACAATCTCCATAGGATCTCCTAAAGGAGCGAGTTTTTTAACAAAAATCTTCGTCCCTGAAATTAGTCCCATATCAATAATCCTTTTTCTGAGGTTGTTTGTATGTATGTTTTTAATCACACAGGACTGACCCGGTGATATATCTTTCAGCGTCATCTTTTTCCTCCATTGTTAGCATAGACTAACTTCTTTGTGAAAATAAAAAGCAACGAGTTAGCTTCGGTTAACATTATAGAGTCTTTCAATTGAAAAGTCAACTGAAAATAGAAAAGCAGTGAGGTAATCACTGCTTTTCGTGTAAAATAAGCATAGCCTTAAATTCGGGGCTTCCTCCGTATTTTCCAAAACTTCCATCTTGATTGATAACTCTGTGGCAAGGTAGTAAAAATGGAAAGATATTTTTTTTACAAACACTGCCAACTGCACGTTGTGCATTTGGATATCCAGCTTTTCTTGCAAGTTCTTGATAAGACATTGTTTTTCCATACGGTATATTTGACATTGCGATATATACATCTCTTTGAAAAGGCGTACCTTCTATCGAGAAAGGAATGTCAAAAGAGGTTCTTTTATGAGTAAAGTACTCATCAAGTTGAATTTTGAAGCGTTCAGCAAGTTTAGAAATTCGTTCAGATTTAGACTCATCATCTACAAATTGTATTGACTTTACTTCTAACCCATCATCCTCAATGAGCAAAGTGCCTAATTTCGCTTTGACAACGGATCTATTCACTTTTTTTTCACTTCCTTTGTGGCGACAAGATCAACTCCGAGCCCACAGACGTTATGAACCAACACATCTCCAATAGAAATTGGAGCTTGTACTTTGTACCCTTTCAATGACTTCATGCAGTCATGAATGTTAGGTTTAGGAATTGGTTTGCTCGTCTTGACAGAAACCATTATTTCCTCGCCTCCAATTACAGGTAGCACAGTAGTAATCATTCGGAGAGGATTTGTGATTTCTTTTTCCGCATATTCTAATCCGATTTTACATGCATATCCTTCAATGTTGATAATCTTCTCGTTCTCGATTTTAACAATCAATTCGCATCCCATTGGGCAACCGATGCATGTAATCAATCTAGTTTCACTCATCTTTTGTCCTCTTTTCTATTGAGATTGTTATTACCTGAACTTCAGGATGGTCGATATACCATTTTTTAAGAATCAATACTTGTTCCATCTCTCCTGGAGTCATTATTTTTTTCTTTTGTGAAAAGATTAAAGTATCATCCATATGAACTTTGATTGAACAGTCCCTGTATACCGCTGAAACTCTAAATCTAACCGTTTGAAATTTTTCGATATTAGAAAAATCAATCATTACAGGGACTGTATATCGAATCCCGTTACCTACTTTTAATAGCACTTTCCGTGAATGTTTCAACTTTCCAAAAACATACATGGCTGCGTTGTGTCCTGCGGTTTCAGCTTCCTCAGAAACATAATCCACAAGATCATGGACATGAAGCACGTTACCACATGAAAAAATGCCTTCAATATTCGTTTCAAAACTTTCATCTACAAAAGCTCCACTCGTGGCGGGATTCATTTCCACTTTTGCGCGTTTGGATAATTCATTTTCCGGAATCAGTCCTACAGATAAAAGCAGTGTATCACATGAGATTTCTTCTTCTGTCCCAGGAATGGGATTCATTTTTTCATCAACTTTTGAAATTGTGACTCCTTCTAGTCGACTAGTTCCGTGGATCGCAGTTACTGTATGGGACAATTTCAATGGAATATTATAATCATCAAGGCATTGAACAATATTTCTTTTAAGTCCTCCTGAATAAGGTAGAATTTCACAGACCATTTTCACATGTGCGCCTTCAAGAGTCATCCGTCTTGCCATAATCAGTCCTATATCCCCTGAACCTAAAACCACAACTTCTTTACCTGGCATAAATCCTTCCATGTTTACATAAAATTGAGCACTACCAGCAGAATAAATTCCAGAAGGCCTATTTCCAGGAATGTTCAAAGCCCCCCTTGGGCGTTCACGACACCCCATTGCCAATACAATCGATTTGGCCTTGATATTCATTAATCCGTCTTCTTCATTCATTGCATATACGTGTAAATGCTCATTTACATCAAAGACCATGGTTGAAAGTTTATATTCGATATTATATTCCTTGATTTTTTCGATGTATCTAAAAGCGTACTCAGGTCCAGTGAGTTCCTCTTTGAATTTGTGAAGTCCAAATCCATTATGAATACATTGATTCAAAATTCCGCCTAATTTATTCTCTCTTTCTAAAATCAGAATATCTCTTAGCCCTGCTTCATATGCTCCGACAGCAGCAGCAAGTCCCGCTGGTCCACCGCCAATAATTACGAGGTCTCTTCTCATTCGAACGAGCCTCCTTTCAGCTCTTTGTCGAGCCCAAGTAAAAATGTTGATTTTTTACTCGATTTGGCGATTTCAAATGGAGTCAACTTTAATTCTTCAGATAAAATTTCTAAGACTTTTGGAGCGCAAAATCCACCTTGACATCTCCCGGACCCCGCTCGAGTTCTTCGTTTAATTCCATCTACCGTCTTTGCTCCAACAGGACGATGAATTGCCTGTTTAATTTCAGACAAAGTGACCATTTCACATCGACATACGATTTTCCCATATTCTTTGTCGTGTGCAATCAATCTCTTTTTTTGATGCAAGGTCGCAGGTTCAAATCTAATAATATTCTTTCTCTTTCTCACTGCATTTTTGCGTTTTAAGAATTGATTTTTTTCTTGAATCATGTCAGCTAAATCTTTTGCGATTGCAGGTGCTGCAGTTAATCCTGGAGATTCAATTCCGGAAGCATTATAAAAATTAGGTACATCACTTTGTTCTCCGATAATAAAGTCTTTGCCAATTTCAGATGCTCTTAAACCTGCAAAACCCGTAATGATGAAGTTAAGAGGAATGCTCGGAACGGATAATTTTGCAGTTTCAAGCACATACTTAATTCCAGATAATGTTGTTTCTTTATCCTCTTTATCGTCAACATAAAACGAACTCGGACCAACTAATAAGTTCCCTTCTGCGGTAGGAGTCACAAGAACACCTTTTCCCATTGAAGTAGGAAGTTGGAAAATCGTTGAGGTAACCAAAGTGCCTATTTGCTTATCGAAAAGACAATATTCTCCTTTTCGAGGTCTAATTTCTTGTTTGTTTTCACTTAAAAAATTATTGATATGATCGGAATAGCAACCTGCTGCATTGACCAAAATTTTTGAAGTAAAATCTCCTTTATCGGTATGTACAACAAAAAAATCTCCTATTTTCTCCACGCTTTGGACAATAGTCTCCATTTGAAAAATGGCTGAGTTCATTTCAGCTACTTCTGCAGAAGCAATTGTAAGCTGAAATGGATCAACAACTCCACCTGTGGGAGCATAAAGTCCAGAATATACTTCTGGATTCAATTTAGGTTCTTTCTTTAATACTTCATCTTTATTTAGAATTTTAAGACCTTTGACTCCGTTGAGGACCCCTTGGGCTTTTAGAACTTCAAGTTCTTCTTCATCTTTTTTTGTAAATCCGATAATTAACGAACCGTTCTGAATAAATGGTACATCCAAATCTTCGCAGATTGATTTCATCATCTGATTTCCAATGACATTGTATTTTGCTTTCAAGCTTCCTGGTTGGGCATCATAACCACTATGAACGATTCCGCTATTAGCCTTGGAAGTCTCTTCACAAACATCTGTATTTTTGTCAATGACCATGATTGATATATCATAATATGACAATTCGCGTGCAATGTTGGTTCCAATGACTCCTGCACCTATGATAATGACATCCTTCATGATTTCACCTCTTGTTTTAAGTTCTCTTCTTGTAATATATGTTCAATGAACCCTTTTAAGGCATTAAAATATTGAACTTCATTCTTTCTTGCCGATCCCGCGTGTCTTGAATCGTTTTCACCCCAAAATATAGTTTTATATGTTATTGTCGCATCATATAGCAATTGTGTTTGAGAGGGAGAAATATATTTATCTTCTAGGCCATGGGCATAGAAGATCGGTATTGAAGTCTTCTTGACAACTTCAATCGGACGAATCTGTTTGAAAGATAAACCTGTGAAAATTCTAAAATAAAAACTTGCCAAAGGAATAAACGGCCATTTGGGCATTTTAATCTTTTTGTGAACCAAATATGTCAGTTGATCTTCCAAACTTGCAAATGAACAATCCGAACCAACAAAATGAACCCTTTTGTCATTCTCTGACTCGAGTAAAACAGTCGCGGCACCCATGGACTCACCGAATGTTCCTAAATAAATGTCATTCCCATATCTTTCGTAAGTTTCTGAAATAACGTCATACAAATCTGACTTCTCATATCCGCCCAAAGTACAGTTTTTTCCTTCTGATGCGCCATGATACCGTTGATCAAACAATATTACATGGAATCCTAGATTGATGAACATTTTTGCGTATTTAACACTTCCGTGATGTGTATAAGTATACCCATGTGCAATCACGACAAATTTGTTTGTCTCCATACTTGGAACAATATCATATACTTGTATTTCGGTTCTATTTGATGTCTTGATTCTAAATGCTTCAATATTCCAAGAATCGTATAATTCCATCAATCCTGGACTCATTTCGTTTTCATTGTTCCTTGTATCATCCAAAGTTCTTGCGACAGGGTGAAATATGTTTTTGGCAATGATGTATGATAATACCTGAATACCAATAAACAATGCTAGAAAAAAGACTATGACAACCCACCAAAAATCGTTCACGAAATCCCTTCTTTCTCTCTAGATATACTATTTCTATTTTATCATAAATTACAATTATTGGCTCAAAACTTCGTAAAAAAAAGAATAAGTCAAACAGACTTATTCAAATATAAAATGATACTTTTATTCAACTAGATAGGCACAACTTCTTCGAATAATTCAGGGACCATTGGGACGATTTGTTTGTTTTTAATTTTATGTACTATTTTAATCAAAATCAAAGATCCCAAAACCATCACAAGACCTTTTAGAAATGAAGAGATATTGACAGCCCACCAAATACCTTCTTCTGCGAGGGTTTTTGTTAAGAAAATCGCCAAAGGGATTCTCAAAAGATTATTTATTATTCCAGATATCGAAGGAACAATTGTCTTGCCAACACCATTGAAAAATCCAAATCCAATCGCTTCAATCATCATGAAAACTTGCGAAGCACTGATAATTTTTAAATACCGAACACCATAGGCTGTCGCTATAGGATCATCGATGAATATCTTATATAAGAATGCAGGAGCGAAATAAAGGAGTGCGGTAATGAGCAATGCATAAGGTATTAAGAGTAAAGAAATCAAACCAATTCCTTTTTTGATACGATCAAATTGTTTTGCGCCAAAGTTCTGTCCGACAAACACAGTCAACGCTGTTTGAAATCCACCGGCAATCATCCATGTAAATTGTTCAATCTGGGTACCAATCCTTTGAGCAGTCACAACTTCATATCCATAGACATACACCATTCTAGCAATGTAAATTGATATAGAAGTAAATAAAAGACTCTGAATGCCTGCGGGAAGGCCCACTTGGATAATGTCTTTAAAAGCTGCTAAATCAAATGCTTTAAAAGAGATTGCATGAATTGCCTTATTATTCTTAAAGTAATACATTATAAAAACGGATAAGGTTACAGCTTGAGATATGACAGTAGCGGTAGCTGCTCCAACGACTCCCATTTTGAATACCAGGATGAATAGTGGATCTAAGATGATATTTAAAATCAAACCAATTAACATGATTTGAAAGTTGGTTTTTGTTTTTCCTAACCCTTCATTGATTGCCGCAAATCCATTAGAGACAAACTGAAATACAATCAGTCCACCTACGATAGCAAGATACTGGATTGCATATGCGGTTACTTGAGCTGATTGGATGTTAAACAAAGAAATAATCTCGGCTTTGAAAATGAAGACGAATACTGAAAAGATGACTCCGATGACGAGTTGTAGAATTAAGCCATTAGAAGCGTATAAATGAATCTCTTTTGGGTTATTGTGCCCAACTGCATGAGATATCTTGACTCCGGTCCCAATTTTGGAGATAATGATAAGCCCAAAAGAAAACCAAACCAGCATTCCTGCGGTTCCGATTGCTGAAATAGCTTCACTCTCATTGATTCCTATGGAATCCACTCTTCCAATCCAAAACATATCTGTCAAATTATAAGCCATTTGAGAAATGGAAGTCAGTAATACTGGTAAAGCAATATTAAATAATTTTTTAAAAATGGACCCTTCGGTCAAGTTGTAAACTGTCGACATATTATCACCACTAATGGAAACAATTATACCATATTGTTGCTTTACTTCCTAAAAAAAAGTGAAACTAATGATTGAAGTTTCACTCTGAGTCTTGATTATCTTTTTCCATTAAAAATGTAGCTTCCATATCGGCAGTAGATAAGCAAAAGGCTAAAGGAAACTTAGAAAATGCTTGGCCAACATTCATTTTGTCTTCGGTATTTGAAAATCCCATGTGATAGCGAATCGCAAAAGCTTCTTCTCGTTTCAATTTCATAAATCCAGAAATGATGTATACTGATTTTTCTCCATGTCCATACGGCAATTCATCTCGATATTCATATGTTGGAACGCTAATCCATTTTCCTGAGGAATCTTTTTTATTTCTAGAGGATTGCTTATATACATTCATCTTACATAAATCATGTAGCAGAGCACAAATCGCAATTGATTCTTCCGCTACGTGTCCGATTGATTGTTCAATTTCAGGCCTCTTCACATAACTTTTCAAAGCATTGTAGACGTTCAACGAATGTTCGACAAGACCCCCTTCATAACTTAAGTGAAATCTTGTAGATGCCGGTGCGGTGAAGAAGTCTGATTGATCGCTCATCAAAAAATGAAGCAATTCAGAACTGCCTTCGCGGTGGATAAATTCATTGTATATCTGAATGAACTCTTCTTTTTTTGTCATGCTACATTACACTACACATAACTGCGGTTGCCAAAACTTCATGAACTTCATGGTTGTATTCAATGGGGACCGTAACTTCAAGCAAGTCCTTAATCTTATACTCGGCATTGTTGCTCAAGTCTACCAACAGTTTTCCAGAACCAAATTCTTTTTTATCAAGTTTTCCGAAGAACACAAATAAATCGTCTTCATCATATCTTTTCGCATGACGAGCCGTGAGTTCATCTAGTACTGAAAGTTTCTTTGACTCTGAAACAACGACAAAACGATATGGGTTTTCAAGATTGAATCTCTTTTTCAAATGTTCTTCCAATAAGGTATGTTCAACACTGGTCTTTACTTCTTTGATACCCTTTTTCGCGGTTTTTACTACTTTGATACCTAAGTCTCTCAATTTGCTGGGTAAATCTTTTTCGATTCCTTTCATAAAATCCTCCTTAGAATAATCCGATGATTTTTTGATCTACTACATCCATATTTTCAAAAGCTCCATGCTTTGGTAATCCTGGCATCGTCATAACATCTCCGGTCAAGGCTACTAAAAATCCTGCACCAATCGAAGGTTTAAATTCTCTAACCGTAATTTCAAAATCCCTTGGACGTCCAAGTAGTTTGGAATTGTCAGTTAAGGAGAGTGGTGTTTTCGCCATGCAAATGGCAAGTTTATCCCAACCCAAGGAAACAAATTCTTTGATTTGCTCCTGTGCTTTTTCAGAGTAAACAACGCCCTTGGCACCGTAGATTCTTTTAGCAATGGTAGAGATTTTATCTTCAATTGACAAATCGAGGTCATATAAAGGTTTAGAAAGCGAATAATCAAAATGGTTTATCTCATGGACGACTTTTTTTGCTAAATCAATCCCACCTTCACTTCCTTTCGCAAATACTTCAGAGAGCGAAATTGGGTGATGATTTTCTTCAGCCCAAGTCATAATCAAATTCAGTTCTGCTTCAGTATCGCTCGCAAACTTGTTTAATGCTAATATATAGGGAACATGGAACTCTTTTACACTTTCAATATGTTTTTCAAGGTTCTCAATACCAGATCGGAGTGCTTTCAAGTTCTCTTCTTTCATTAATTTTTTATCTTGCCCTCCATGAAGTTTTAGTGCTCTAATCGAAACGACCAACACAACCGCAGAAGGCATAATATTCATTAATCTTGCTTTAATATCCATGAATTTTTCCATACCTAAATCTGCACCGAAACCTGCTTCAGTGACAGTAAACTCACTAGCATTCCTGGCGAATGATGTAGCAATGATGGAATTGCATCCATGAGCGATATTCGCAAATGGACCTCCATGTATTAATACTGGAGTATTTTCGAGTGTTTGTACTAGATTTGGTTTGATTGCATCCTTCAAAAGCATTGCCACAGCGCCTGTGACTTTTAAATCACCCACCGTAACTGGTATGCCTTCATTATTGTATGCAACAACCATTCTTGAAACTCTTGTCTTTAAGTCTTCGATATCACTTGCTAGACACAAAACAGCCATTACTTCAGATGCAACCGAAATATCGAATCCGTCGTCTCTAATAACTTCCTTTTCGCTAGATAACCCTACTTGAATTTTTCGGAGCGCACGGTCATTCATGTCCATTGCTCTCTTCCAAATGACTTTCTTGGAATCAATATTCAGTTCATTTTCGCGATACATATGATTATCAATGACAGCGCTAATGAGATTGTTGGCCGCAGTAATCGCATGCAAGTCACCTGTAAAGTGTAAATTGATGTCTTCCATGGGGACAACTTGTGAGTATCCTCCGCCAGCTGCTCCTCCTTTGACCCCGAATACAGGTCCTAAAGAGGGTTCTCTTAAGGTAATCATCGTTTTATAGCCTAGTTTACTTAAGGAATCACCTAGGCCAATTGTCGTAGTAGATTTTCCTTCCCCCGCAGGTGTGGGATTAATCGCACTGACTAAAATTACTTTCCCTGGATTTTCGGGATGAATTCTCTTTATAGCGTCAAAACTAATTTTAGCTTTGTGCTTTCCATAAAGTTCAATTTCTGAGGGCTTCACTCCGATTGATTTTGCAATTTGGGTAATGTTTTTCATTTTTGCTTTCTGAGCAATCTCTAAATCCGTCAACATATTAAGCTCCTGTTCCTGTAAATTATAATTGATTTTTCAATTTCAATAAAGTGACACTTTCCACACTGGATGTGTGAGGAAACATATCTATAGGTTGAATATACTCAACATCATATAAAGAAACCATATCGGCTATGTTCTTCGCCAAAGTGGAAGGATTACATGAAACATATATTAAACGATTCACTTTCGCTTCTAGTAAGGCGGTTATTACTGAGTGATCCAATCCGCTTCTAGGTGGATCAAAGATGATAATGTCTGGTTTCACTCCCGTTGCTAATATTCTTGGAAGGGCTCCTTCAACATGTTCAGCAATCATTTCGATATTTGTTATGCCATTGATCTTGGCATTTTCTTTTGCATCTTTGATGGAAGGAACGGAATAATCGATTCCATAAACGAATTTAGCATTTTTTGCTAATTTCAATGATGTAATTCCAATTCCGCTGTAGCAATCTATTATAGTCTCTTTTCCAGTTAGATTTGCTGCCTTTTCTATTTCTTTATATAAAATTTCCATTTGTTTTGAATTTAATTGATGGAAAGCATCCGGAGAAATCTTCACTTTTAATCCCTCAAAATCATCGTGAATATGTTTCGATCCGGCGAGGATTTCGACTGTATTTCCAAAAATCAATGTAGAGTTTTTGCGGTTGATACTATAGGAAACAGATTTGACTTCAGGATGAAGTTCAATTATTTCTTTTGCAATCACTTGAAGAGATTTATTGAATTTTGAGATGATGAAAGTCACGCTCGCTTCATCTGTCTTTTCCAAATATCTAGTTACTAGGTGAAGGAGTATTCCTTCTTTGTTGAGGTGGTCGTTTGCGACGATTTGGTTCTTCCTCATCAATGAAAGAACTGATTTGTTTATTTCATTCACTTTGGGGTTTTGAACAATACATTCATCGATATAGACAAAGTGATTAGTTCCTGGCTCGTAAAGTCCTAGACATAAACCAAAATTAAGATTTCTGAACGGCATTTGAGACTTATTTCTATAGCCAAAATGGTTTTCCATTCCTAATGTTTTTTTAATTAGTGAATCTGTGTTTTTCAAGGTTGTGTATCTAAATAGAGACTGTTTCAGAATGCTTTTTTTGATTTTTAATTGTTCAATATAATCAATGTGTTGCATCTGACAACCTCCGCATTTTTCAAAAAACTTACACGGGGGAGTGACGCGTTTCGTTGAAACCCTTTCAACGGAATCTAGTTTTGCGATGGAGTAACCACTTTTCATATCGGTGATTTCACAATTAACAACTTCCTTCAATATCGCTCCTGGAACAAAAATAGCTAATTTATTGTAATAGCCAATTCCTTCTCCATTAATTCCTTGTTTTCTTATTTCAAGTTTGATTTTATCTCCAGTATTTAAAGTATACATTCATCATCACCGCCAGATTAATTATACCATAAAAAAAACAAATGCATGAGAGCCTCATGCATTTTATTTCTTGATAGTGTATGTAGGTACAAGCTTTTGTATCATCTCTTTTATCTCATCGTTGTTAAGTTTTTCGAATGTTTGTCGAATTTGATCGACTTCATCATCCAAATCGATTTTATCATGAGTTGCTTCAATGAATATTTTCTTGTTTTCGGTTTTTATATTATTATTTTCTTTATCAACTAATAGTTCTTCGAATAATTTTTCACCAGGTCTTAAACCGGTTATTTCAATATTGATGTCAATATACGGTCTCAATCCGCATAACATAATCATTTTTTCAGCTAAGTCGATAATTCTAACTGGTTCTCCCATATCAAGTATGAAAATCTCTCCACCCTTTGCATAAGCGGATGACTGTAAAATTAAACCTACAGCCTCGGGAATGGTCATAAAATAACGAATAATATTTTTATCGGTAACCGTAACGGGTCCACCATGTTCTATTTGTTTTTTAAACAAAGGAACAACCGAGCCATTACTTCCAAGAACGTTTCCAAATCTAACAGCAGAGTAATTCGTCTTTGATATTCTTTCGAAATGTTGCATGATCATCTCTGCATATCTTTTCGTAGCGCCCATGGCGTTGGTTGGCCTGACTGCTTTGTCTGATGAAACTAAAACCATTTTTTCAACATTGTATTCACTTGAGAGTTTACAGATATTGAATGTTCCTAGAACATTGGTGCGAATCGCTTCTATTGCCGAGTCTTCCATTAATGGTACGTGTTTGTATGCTGCTGCGTGAAAGACTAAATTAGGTTTGAATGATTCAAAGATTTCATTCATTCGAACATAATTATAAACCGATGCAATCAACACTTTTCGTTTAGGAAAATCTCCACGATCATTAAAACAGACGCGATTAAGCTCCATTTGTAAATCATATACGCCATTTTCATAAATGTCGACCATGAGAATTTCGGATGGGCTGTATCTGCAAATCTGCCTGACAAGTTCTGAACCGATAGAACCTCCCGCTCCAGTTACTAATACTCTTTTTCCAAGAATGAATTGGTTGATACCCTCATCATCAAGCTCAATAATGTCTCTTGATAATAAATCTTCAACGTTAACTTCTAGTAGTTGTTTTGGAGCTTCTTTATTTATATTCTTGAACTTGGGGATTCTTTTAATTTTTACTGGCTTTTCCGCAATAATATGGATTAGTTCTTGAAAGCGATCAGACTCAATGCTTGCGATAGTGATAATGACTTCTTCGATATTGTACTTTTCAATCAATTCAGGAATCGTTGAAATTGGACCGTACACTTTGTATCCAGACATAAATTTACCAATTTTCATTGGATCGTCATCCACGAATGCGACTACATGGTTAGTCAATTCAGGATTATTGTTTATTTCATCTAAAACGAGTTTCCCGCCCGCTCCAGCTCCAACTAAAAGCGTTCTTTTTCCACTTTGTTGTTTGGTGAAACGAGACAAATATTTTAAAATTCTTTTTAGCATTCTAGGAACGGAAAGGACTATGAGTTCAACAAACGTAGTAAAAATAAAATAAATTTCTGGGATAAACTGAAAGTTTGAAATCGATAAGAAAAAAATCGCAATTACAAGATTTGTAAGTACAACTCCGACTGCAATTCTAAAAACTTCATCAAGACCGACATTATCTAAAACCATTTGATAAAGTTTTAGAAAGAAATATACTACAATTTTGAATATTACTACAAACGGAAGAATTATAAACGCAAGCTTGGTATTGAAATCTGCTACATCCATCATATAAAGGGCAATGATTGCCAGTGCATACGTAACACTAATTCCTATCATATCTATCAATATAAATTGATAAACACGCGAATTCAATAAGGATTTAGTTTTTGATGTAACACATACTTTGCCCATAAGTACAAATCCCCCAATGAATATTCAATATATTTCGTTTCAATTCTATCACAATTTTATACTTATTTCAATAAACAAGCATGTAAATACGAAAAACATTCAAGTGAAAAAAAAGAGCTGAGATAAGAGTTAGTTTGATTAAAACGGACAGTTAAATAAAAAGAGCTGAAAGAACTTGTTTCCTGAATTGAATTGGAGCGAGTTCTTTTATTTTTTCTTGAAGTCTTTGGTTATTGTAATAGAACA
>Ga0180007_10000665_pt1 | contig 54390 bp, 42 predicted proteins | sample MM_PC_MetaG_FD_121122 | JGI IMG/M metagenome (GOLD analysis project Ga0180007, IMG submission 121122) | Groundwater microbial communities from the Aspo Hard Rock Laboratory (HRL) deep subsurface site, Sweden - MM_PC_MetaG | ecosystem: Environmental > Aquatic > Deep subsurface > Groundwater...
ACGAAGTGGGCATGTATAACTACATAACCACAATTCACGATTTCTTTAAAACGCTTGGTCATAGCAAACTTGATCGTCCGATGAAAGCAATCGTGCATCTCGGTGACAAATATGATAACGCATACTTCAGTCCCTGGGAAAATAAAATGGCGTTTGGTGACGGCGACAAATTTAACGTTCTGTCTCGCGAAGCAGGCGTTGCTTATCATGAATACTCACATGCCATGCTGAACTCAATCAAGTCTCTCACCTACAGTGGTGAATCAGGAGCCATCAACGAAGGTCAGGCCGACTACTTTGCGTGCACTGTTACTAATGATCCGTTGCTCGGAGAATGGGCTGTTGCCAAAATGAACAAGCCATATCTGAGAATTCTCGAAAACGACCTTGAATATCCCAAAGATATTCAGGGCGAAGTTCATGCTGACGGCAAAATCTGGGGCGCTGTACTGTGGGATCTGAGAAAAGCCCTTGGCAAAGATGTTTCTGACGTAATTATCTATCGCAGTCTTTACAATCTCAAGAGCAGCAGTGCCAAGTTTATTGACGGCTACAACGCTATCGTTACCGCTGACAAAGACTTTTTCGAAGGAAAGAACATTGCTCAGATTGATAAGGTGTTTGCAAAGCGTGGTATCATCGCTTCAAACTACAACGGCGCTGTGCTGACAGCCGAAGATCTCAAGGAGATCAGACTGTTCAACGAAGCCCATAACGAATAACATTCGTTGATAAAAAGCTGCCGGCTTATGTCGGCAGCTTTTTTTTTATCCGAAAAGACTTTAAACCTGATCTGATTTGAGTTACAATATATGTTCCTGCTCTCAGGTGAATATATAACTGGAGATAGCTATGAGTGATTGCGTGTTTTGCGGAAAAGACCTTCGTAAGGGTGGCGATTTTGTTCGAAATACTGATGGTGCCCTGCTTTGTAAAAGCTGTGTTTCAGCGGCGACAGATATTTTTGTTCGAAAGGATACCAGTCTTAAGGGCTCGCTAAAAGCAGGTGACCAGCCAAACAAGGTTGACCTGAAGCAGATTGTGAAAGAATACTCGCCCAAAAAGATTTTTGACGCTCTTTCTGAATATGTCATCGGCCAGGAAACTGCCAAAAAGGTAATTTCTCTCGCTGTTTACAACCATTACAAGATTCTTTCGATGATCGACGATAGTGATGTCGAATTTGAGAAGTCCAATATCCTGCTGCTTGGCCCTACGGGGAGTGGTAAGACTCTGTTGGCTCGCACATTGTCTAAGATTTTGCAGGTTCCTTTCGCCATTGGCGACTGCACAAGCTTTACCGAAGCCGGTTATGTCGGAGATGATGTCGAGAACGTACTGCTTTCGTTGCTGATCGATGCCAACTACGAAGTTGAAGAGGCCCAGAAAGGCATTGTCTATCTCGACGAAATAGACAAAAAGACCAAAACCTCCGGCAACGTTTCGATTTCGCGCGATGTCTCAGGCGAAGGTGTGCAACAGTCATTTCTCAAGCTGATCGAAGGAACAGTCGCCAACGTGCCGTTGGCGGGTGGTCGCAAGAATCCTACTTCGCAGCAGGTCGTTAAGATGGATACCCGCCACATTCTTTTTATCTGTGGTGGCGCATTTGTAGGTCTGGAAAGGATCATCGCGAAACGCACCCGCAAAGGTGCATTTATCGGCTTTAACAATGATCCTCAACCAATAGACAAAGCTGATTACAGCCTCTTTCACCAGGCAGAAGCAGAAGACTTCATGGAATATGGATTTATTCCTGAATTCATAGGCCGTTTGCCAGTAAAAGTAGCCTTGAATGGTCTTGGTAAAAAAGAGTTTATGCGAATTCTGCGCGAGCCTAAAAATGCGATAGTTCGTCAGTATGCCAAGCTTTGCGAACTTGATGGCTGTGAACTGGCATTTGAAGAATGTGGTCTTGAGCGCATAGTCGATATCGCTCTCGAAAAGAAAATAGGAGCACGTGGTCTACGCGCAGTTTTTGAACGGATTTTGCGCAACGATATGTTCATGCTTCGCGAAAATAATCGTAAACAGATTCTGATGACAGCTGACTACGTTGATCGTCAGATGGCACATCAGGAAGAAGATTTTATACGTGAGCTGCGCGAAGCCGCCGGAAATTCAGCTGAGCCGGTTACCGAAAAACAGCAGCAACTGGCGCTTGAGGCTGCAGCTCAGAAAGATGCCGCCTGATCGTTTAATCAGTTAAAATAACGGTGGGGTCGCCCAAAGAACTTTAAGGGCGACCCCATTTATTTTTAGCGAGTGCTTTTCAACTTGCTTAAGATCTGGCTGTTGCTTCTGCTTTTGCTACCGGCCCGGCATTGCATACTTCAGGGCTGGACTGAGAGGCGTACTTTTTGAAGTTCTCGTTAAAGCGCACAGCCAAAGCATTTGCGGTTTTTTCAAATTCGCTCTTGTTTTGCCAGGTATTTACTGGAGACAAGATTTCAGTTGGTATGCCCGGGCACTCAACTGGAATTTCAACCGCAAAAATAGGATCTTTCTTGAATTCTACATTGTTCAGCGAGCCATCAAGAGCGGCTCTTAACAGTGCGCGGGTGTATTTGATCTTCATTCTGCTGCCCTGACCATACGCGCCGCCGCTCCAGCCAGTATTAACCAGCCACAGTCTGGTGCCGTGCTTTTTCATGCATTCGCCCAGCATTTTGGCGTAGGTAAACGGGTGCAATACCATGAATGGGGCACCAAAACAGGCAGAAAATGTTGCGGTTGGCTCGGTAACGCCAGCTTCAGTGCCGGCAAGTTTGGCAGTGTAACCTGATAAGAAGTGGTACATTGCCTGCTCCGGTGAAAGTCTGGCTATTGGGGGTAAGACGCCAAAGGCATCTGCAGCAAGAAAGAATACGTTCTTAGGGTGCCCGCCAACGCCTTCCTGGACGCAGTTGTCAATATGTTTCGTTGGGTAGGTGGCCCGGCTGTTTTCGGTGATCTTGTCTGAATCATAGTCGGGGACGCGACGTTCGTCGACTACAACATTTTCCAGAATCGAGCCGAATCTGATGGCATCAAAAATCTGTGGCTCAGCCTCACGTGAGAGCTTGATGCATTTGGCATAACAACCGCCCTCGAAATTAAAAATACCCTGGTCGTGCCAGCCATGTTCGTCATCACCAATCAGTCGGCGTTCTGGATCTGCCGAGAGAGTTGTTTTGCCAGTTCCGGAAAGCCCGAAAAAAAGCGCTGCTTCGCCATTCTGGCTGACGTTGGCTGAGCAGTGCATCGGAAATACGCCGCGTTTGGGTAATATATAATTGAGTACCGCAAAAATGCTCTTTTTGATTTCTCCACCGTAATGAGTGCCGCCAATTAGAACAATCTTTTCTGCAAAATTAACCAGAATGAACACTTCTGAGTTGAGGCCCATGTTTTTCCATTCGGGCAGCTTGATATCGCAGACATTCAAAACGGTAAAGTCGGGAATTTCCTTTAATTCAGCTGGATTTACGTCGTCAATAAACAGAGTTGTTGCAAACAGGGCATGCCATGCCTTTTCGGCAACCACTCTCACCTGCAGTCGGTATTCGGGCGAAGCGCCGGCAAAGCCATCAAATACAAAAGCATCGCGCTCTTTAAGATAATCTTTCGCGGCCTTGAACACCTTTTGCCAGTTTTCTGGTTCGAACGGGCGGTTCACTTCACCCCACCAGACGTCCTCGGTTCCAGGTGTCTTGACGATAAAGCGATCATTTGGGGATCTGCCGTATCTAGTGCCATTGTTGCGATCAACAAGCAGGGCTCCATTCGCAGCAAGTCTTCCCTCGCCTGCATTTATTGCCCGTTCCACAAGCTCAGCAACCGGTCTGTTGAGGTAGATGTTCCTGCAGCCGGTAATGCCCAGATAATTAAGGCAGCTTTGTTCTGTCATTTTCAATCTCCTTGTCCGTGTTGTTTTTCCAGTGTTTAAATATGAACATCATGTGCCGAGTCTAACGCTTTAGAGCGTTTTCGGCAAGCCATTTTGCTGCAAGTTTTGGCTATTATATGTAGTTGTGATACAATTCTGTAATAAGAAATGATCGGTTTGGGGGGGGAGCAGGCTTGAACGAAAACGCTGGACACCGCGAGAGGCTCAGAAAAAGATTCGACGCAACCGGATTCGAAGGTTTTTCTGAACATGAGGTGCTAGAAATTCTTTTGTATTATACCTTTGCGCAGAAAGATACCAAGCCGGTAGCTAAGGCGCTTCTAAAAGAATTTGGCAGCTTGGAAAAAGTTCTCGCAGCTGATCCGTCACAATTGTGCGGAATTCCGGGCATGGGTGCCGCCTCGGCGCGACTGATTCAGATGTTTCGGGCGCTGATACAGCGTATAAGCCGCTCCAGGGCTTATGATGTAAGTCCCTCTATTGCATCAGGCTCTGCTTTGATGGATTATCTTGGTTCTTCAATGGAGTCTCTGCCAGAAGAGCAGCTGCGGGTTATTTTTGTTAACAATCTGAACCGGGTTATTAAAGACGAGATTATCTCATCTGGGACAGAAGATCAGACCGCGGTTTATCCTAGGAAAATAATGAAAAGAGCAATGGCACTACATGCCACCGGTATAATTGTTGTACATAATCACCCGACAGGGCAACTTCGCCCGTCTAATGCTGATATTGTCATAACCAGGGCGCTGGTTGCGGCGACTGATGCGCTTGATCTGCGAATGCTGGATCATGTCATTGTCGGGCGCGATGACAAAGGTTATTTCAGCTTCAGAGAGAACGGTTTGCTTTAAGAGCTTTCTGAATTTCTGATGAGCCCGTCTGGTTTGTCTCCACCTGAGAGCAGGTCACGAATTTTGCCGTAAAGCACTTCGAGCGCAACCAGATTGCTGGCTCCCTGTGGAATAATGAGATCAGCCAGATATCTTGAGGGCTGTACCATGTTTATTGCCGCATCGCGAACTGTATTTTCATACTGTGTGATAATGCTAAGTACGGTTCTTCCGCGATCGCAGTGATCGCGCTTGATTCGGCGAATAATAGCCTTGTCAAGTGACACATCAATATAGATGCGTAGATCGAAAAGAGGCATAAGTTCAGGAATATTGAAAATCAGCAGCCCTTCAACAATAAGAATCGGCCGAGGCTCGATTTTTACCGTGTCGTTATGCCTGTCTGAAACTTTGAAATCATACATCGGGCGTTCGATTGCGCGACCGTTTCGAAGTTCATTGATATGGTTTATCATAAGGCCGGTTTCCAGTGCGTCTGGATGATCGTAGTTGCGAATCGTGGGCTTATCTTTTTTCGCGTAATAATACATGTCGTGTTCTAGAACGCAGATTTTCCCGGGAAACCTCTCGAGAACCGCTCTTGAGACACTACTTTTGCCAGAACCAGATAGACCGCAAATTCCTATTATGTACATGCAGTTACTTTACCATAAACAGCGCGCATAGCTACTAAAAATGTAAAAAAAAAGATCCGGGTTATACCCGGACCTGAAAAATAAGGAGGCAAACAAATCCATAAACCCTTTCGACCGCAAATGATGTTTTGTTAACTAATTCTGCAGCTCACCTGACAAACAATTACAAACAACCACAGACTTTGGCAAACAAATTACTTCACGAACGGGCGGCAAAGCACTGAATTATATTATTATTATTTTAAGAAATAAAAAAAGCGGGCAAACAAACCTCTGTACGCTGAGGTTGTTTACCCGCCGTTTTTGTGACGGATTATTTGATAAGGCTTTTAAGTGTTTCGGCAATTTTGTCCGCTGATAAGCCAAATGACGCGAGCAATTCCTCGGGGGTACCTGACTTAGGTACACTGGTGACCGCCACGTGTTTGAAAGACTTGATGTGACCAGCCAGTTTGAGCGCAACGGTGGCGCCGATGCCGCCTTCTATTGCGTGCTCTTCGAAGACAACTACGTTGCCGCCGCCTGCTGCGACCAGTCTGGTGAGCTCTTCAGTTGGGAACGGTTTGAGGCAGTAGAGATCAACCAGTTGTATTTTTTCGCTGCCTGCAAGATTTTTTATTGCCTTAAGCGCTTCATGGACAATCACGCCGGCTGAAATTACAGTGAGGGTCGGGGAGTCAGATTTTTTCGGGACTTTCAGTCCGCCGATCGGGAATTTTTCGTTCGGATCATAAATTACTTCTGAGTTTGGCCGCGAAAGCCTTATGTAGCCGGGGCCTTCGTGGCGAGCCAGGTTTACGATGCAGTGGTAGGCTGATACTGCATCAGATGGGTAGAACACTGCGCCGTTAGGTAGAGTTGAAAAGGTAGCCAGATCTTCTAGAGCCATTTGTGATGGGCCGTCTTCGCCAATCGAGATGCCAGCGTGTGTGCCAATAAATTTAACTTTCAGGCCTGAGAGAGCTGCCATTCTAATCTGGTCAAATGCTCTTGCCAGAAAGGCGCCGAAGGTCGTCGCAAATGGAATCAGTCCGCGAGATGCCAGTCCGGCAGCAACTCCAGCCATGTTTTGCTCAGCAATAAAACACTCGACGAACCTGTCCGGGTAAGTCTCGCCAAATTTCTGTGAATAAGTTGAGTTTTGCGTGTCACCATCGATTACCCAGATGCGTTCATCTGCCTTGCCCAGATTGACCAGGGCCGGACCTACGGCCTGTCGGGTTGCAGCTTTTTCTCCGAGTTTATATGGAGCTGGTGCTACATCCGGGGCAACCGGGCCGGTCACTATTTTTCCGACAAGCTCTTCCGGTCTGGCAATGGCCGGAGTCGGTGGTGATTTCATGATGTCCTTTTCAATTTCTGCCAATGCCTCTTCGAGACCATGGCCAGGCATGATCGGTTTGCCGTGCCAGTTTTCTTTGTCGGCGATCTGGCTGAGGCCGCCGCCTTTAAGGGTTTTGACGATTACGCAGGCTGGTTTGCCAGAGACGTTAACCGCCTGTTCAAGGCCCTTGAGAACTGCTTCTATGTTGTGGCCCTCTTCAACGACAATTGCTTCCCAGCCGAACGCTTCTACCTTGCGTGCGTAGGTGCGGATATCGTGCCCGTGCATGGTTTCTCGACTCTGCCCCAGGCGGTTTACGTCGATGATTGCGATAAGATTGGGGCTTTTCATGTTGTCGGCAAGAGCGAAAGCTTCCCATACTGAGCCTTCGGCCATTTCTCCGTCACCAAGCAATACAAACGTGCGGGCACCATTCTTAATGACTTTCTGCTGCTGCAGAGAAATGCCGAGGCCTACCGCAAGGCCCTGACCGAGGGAGCCAGTCGCAACGTCGACGAAAGGAAGAATTGGCATCGGGTGTCCTTCGATGCGGGAGCCCATTTTACGCAGGGTAAAAATCTCTTTTTCATCGAGGTAGCCAGCTTCACACCAGGCCGCATACAACGCCGGTGCAGCATGTCCTTTAGACATAACAAGCCTGTCGTTAGTGTTCGCGCCGGGGTTTTTCGGGTCGTAGCGCATTACTTTGAAGAAAAGAGCCGAAAGTATTTCAGCGCATGAACAGCAGGAAGTGGGATGCCCTGAACCTGCTTCTGCAGTAGTTTTTAGCGAGAGCCATCTGATTCGAGCTGCACGGTGTTTGAGTTCTCTGATAAGTGAAGTGTCGTATGACATTCTACCCTCCGATAAAAAGATTCATTTAAAACACACTATAGCTTTAAACAAAATCGGGGGCTTAGTCAACCAAAACTGGTCGAAGATAATCCCTGTGCATTGTTTGTGCTGCACTCAGGCTCGTTAACAGGTTGTTGTGGTAATTGCTGGTGTCCGTCTGGTCAATATTAAATAGCAGGTCGTCGAGAAACAGTACCGGTTGCGCTCTGTCCACTCGGTTTTTTTGTTCTAGTCTTGCCGGTTTCGGGTGTTTCGGCCTGCGTGTTTTCATTCTTTGAAGAGGATTTGGTTTTATCGACAGGTGGTTTTTCGATCTGTTCGACTATCCTTTTGACAGCCTCAGGGCAGACAAACAGTTCGGGTACTCGTGGTATCATTGTATATGCAATCAGAGCTGATGACCAGAGCAGAAAAGTTGAGGTGTCTGCAGTCGAAGTCGGGGCAACATTTTTTATCAGCGTTAGGACTGAGTCGAGCCAAAATGTCGGGATCAACATGCGAAGAAAAATTGCTGCAGCGGCTGGCGTGAGAGTTTTTCCCAGATGCTCTTCATCTGGCTGAATCATAGGCGTTAGAAAGTCAATAGTGCGGAGTGGGTAAGCAAAATATACTCTGGCCCAGAACGCAAAAGTTTTGAATTTTTCCTGATTTTGCCATAGCAGCGATTTAAGAGCAGGATTGATAGACTGCTGATAGGCTACGCTGTCTGCGCGTTTCCAGGCTCGATGAATACTGATTCTGGTAACGAAGACCTGACACAGGAAGGTAATAATAAACGCCACGTAAAAGCCCAGTATTCCCAGTAATCCGGCAAAACAGATCAGGGACGGCACGCCCATCATCATTAAAAGGGTAATTGCCAGAAAAACTAGAGGCCAAAGCCAGAGCGGTTGGTATTCAGCCATAACAGAGAGTCTTGTTAGCTCGGCCTTGAGACCGATTTGAGTGAGAATTTCGGGGCGTGCCAACGAGGCCTGCCAGAGCACTGATCCTACTAAAAACAGTGCCACGGCGAACGAAATCCAACGCACAGTCAGTTGATGTGAGTATTTCCACATGAGGCAAGCAATATATAAAAGTTGGCAGAAATAGCAAGGCAAAAAAACTGGAATAGTTAGTTGTATAATTGAACTGCCGAGAATTGAAAAATGGAGTAGAATTAATCATATACAAGAATTTGGTAATAAATGCTTGTTGTTTATCTAAGTTATTTGTGATAATGTGTTATTGAGAAATTCCTCCAGAAGGACAGAGACGAGATCAGGAAGAATTTAAGTTGCCAGGGAGCTTAAAAAGCAATTATGTCAGAAGAATTCTCTCTAACGCATCAGATAGATGGTACTGTGCTGATCATCAGAACCAATGGTTATCTGAATGACCTCGGCGCTGAGCAGGTCGACGAGATATGCTCTGAGCATCTCGAAAAATCGATCAATAAAATTGTTATCAACCTCGAACAATCGCCACTGATCAACAGTATCGGCATCTCAATCTTGATTGGCGTCATCGAAGCTATCGAGGAATCAGAAGGTGCGCTGGCATTCACCAACTTAACCCCAACAAATCGCAAGACTTTTGAAATGATGGGGCTTTTGCAGTTTGCTCAGCCATTCGATAAAGAAGAAGAAGCAGTCGCAAAATTTAAAGGTTAAGCCACATGTCTGAGCAGATGTCTGACCTTGAACAGAAAATGCAACAGCAGTTGTTGCGTTATGAGTATGTTCTCGAGGCTCTGAGCGATATCGGCGATGAGCTTTGTCGTGTAAGCAGTTTTGATGCACAGCTAAAATCTCTTCTCCATCTCTTACTCGGCACTCTAGGCGTTCGCAAGGGTGGTATTTTTCTTTTCGATAATTATAGTCGGCGAGTTTCTTTGCGTTGCGCCTGGAAACTGGCTCACAAAACTTATGATTTTGATCTCGATAACGATGAAGTCAAAATTTTAGAGGATGAATCAGCTGAAATAACTTACCGGGTCGGAGACTTTACACACCTGCAAAGTTGTCTGCAGGACTTTGCTGAAGACAATCTTGATTGTATATCTGTTCTCAAGGTAAGAGAAAAGCTAATTGGTTTTTTGATTGTAGGTCACAAGCTTAAAGAAGTGCCATTGACCGACAAGGAAATGAGCTTTTTAAAAACTCTTTCTCGCAATATCTCAGTTGCTATCAATAATTTTTTGTTGCTCTCTGAATTGCGCGAAGCGAATGTCAGACTCGACGAGAAAATTCAGGAAGTAAGCATTCTTTACCAGGCTTCGCAGATGATCTCATCTGAATTACAGCTGCAGGCTCTTCTCGACATGGCAATGAGCGCAATATCTGAAATTACAGAAATAGAGCGTGGGTCAACCTGGCTCTATGAAGAAGAGCGTCGCTTGTTTAACCTGATGAGTCATCTTGGTGATGCTTCAGAACTTCCGGATGCACTACCCATTGAAGACTCAGAAATTCTTCAGATGGCGCATGATTGCAAAGAATCTTTTGAATATGAACAGGGCAAGTCCGAACATCCTGCAACCCTGAAACGTCTTGATGAAAAAGTTTTTGGTGCCGCTTTTGTGGTGGTTCCAATTCTTAATCAGGGAGAATTCCTTGGTCTGGTGCATCTACGTGCGGCTGAAAGTGCTAATCGTTTTACCAGTCGCGATATCCGGCTAATCAAGGTTTTTGCGGTGCAACTCGGTGCTGCAGTTAAAAATGCCCAGCTTTATGAGCAGGCCATTACCGATGGTATGACAAAACTCTATCTGCATCGCTATTTTAAACAGCGCCTGCTTGATGAAATCAAGAGAGCAGCCCGGTTTAAGCGTAGTCTTGCACTGATTATGCTTGACATCGATCACTTTAAACTTTTGAACGACAATTTCGGCCATCAGACTGGAGACGACGTTCTCAGGCATGTGGCAGCTATTTTACGCCGTGCTGTGCGGACTCATGACCTGCCGGTACGCTACGGCGGTGAAGAGTTTGCGCTGGTGCTTCCTGAAACCGATATGATTGGTGCAGTAGCAGTTGCTGAGCGCGTAAGGCGTTCCATGGAAAATGATTATCTCGAAATTACCGGGGTCGTCCACAAAATCAGCGCCAGTTTTGGTGTGGCAGTTTTTCCTGATTGCGCTGATGATATGGATTCTCTGATCAAAGCTGCTGATGTTTCAATGTACTGGTCGAAAGAACATGGCAGGAATCAGGTTACGGCAGCGCCATCAAAATTGTCGAGAGAAGTCGACGTCTGATTTACTGGCAGCTGTTGTTAGCCGCACTCTTTTGTAAAAGCAGAATTTTGCTGCGGCGGGGAGTTATCTCGTCTTTAAGTATCAGCCAGCCTTTTTCTATGAGCGTGGCCAGCTCATCCTCTCGATATGGGCGCACAAGCATGCCTTTATGCCCACCTTTAACGAAAACTATTGAGCCATCGTCGCGAACAACAGCGTTATTGTCGTTGGCAAATTCTCCGAAACTGTCGACCGTCATCAACATTACACCTTCGGTTTTGAGTACTCTGAACGCCTCGTCTAGAGCGCTAAAAAATCCTGAGGCATCAAGATGATCAAATAGATGATGAGCGAGAATGGCATCTGCAGATTCGCTTGCGAACGGCAGTTTGCGAGCGTCACCAGTGATAACCAGGCCTTTTAGTTCCTCTTCAAAAAAATTGTTTTTCATGACCCGGGCTGCTTTAAAAGAAAGATCCAGTCCGATGATGTTATATCCAACCTGACTCAGATAGAGACTGTTGCGGCCTTCGCCGCAGCCAAGATCAAGAATGATGCCGTGGCGGGGTACATAGTTGAACAGGTGTTGCACCAGTTTTGCGGACGGTGCAATCATTCCATGATATTTTAAAAACCTGTTCCAGGTTTTTTCCCAGTAGTTGCGGGCCTGGATTTCTTCTTGGCTCATATCAACCTCTTCCGGTATATTCAATCGAAACGGCAGTTATGTCATCATGCTGTTTGGCCGTCTCTGAAAAGTGCTGCACCTCTTCAAGTAGCGACCCGGCAGGGTCTTGGCTGCGTGGTCGTGCCAGGAACTTTTTGAGGCCGCTTTCGCCAAACTCTTCTTCATTATGGTTGCGAGCTTCAGTTACGCCATCAGTATAGAGAAAGAGCAGGTCATCTTTTTTCAGTTTGAACGAGACCGATTCGTAGGCATAGTCTTCAAGAATGCCTAACGGTAGGCCCTTTGACGTTTTTTCGTGCAAGGCTTTTTCCATGCCTCGGCCGGTTACGACAAAGGCCGGATTATGTCCGGCACTCGACAATTCCACCTCACCTGTCTCTGAATTAATTATAACGTACATTGCTGTGATAAAACGATCAGTAGTAATATTTTTTGCTATAATTCGATTAGCACGTGACAAAACCTCTTTGGCCGACAACTTCTCGAGTGCCATAGTTGAGAGGGTGGTTTTAAATACTGTCATGATAATTGCCGCTGGTACGTTCTTACCTGAGGCATCAGCAATTACAACTCCAAGGCGATTTTCGCCAAGCGCAAAAAAATCGAAATAATCGCCGCCAACTTCTTCGGCAGATTTGCTGATTCTGCTGATATGCAGACCCTTAATCTCTGGTACCGCTTGCGGAAGAAGGTTTTCCTGTATCTCTTTTGCCATTCGCAGCTGGTCATCCATTTTTTTCTTAAGATCGTGTTGCTGTAACAGGTCATCGGTCTCGATAATCGAAGCAATCTGGCTGGCGATAATCTGAATAAAGAAGATTTCCTGCCATGAAAGCATGGTCTCAGGGTCAAGAAAATAGACAAACAACAGGCCACGTTGTTCCTGCAGGTCTTCTGAGCCCTGGACAGGAAGGTTGAGCGGCTCGGTTACTAAACCGCCCTTGATTCCCTTTTCGTATTTGCGGTCAGTCAACGTTGGATTACTGCCGATGGCAAGAGGCTTGTAGATAGGCTGGAAAAAACTTGCTCCGTCTGAACCGGTCTTAATGCCAAGACTGTTTTCAAAATACCAGCCAGTGACTCCGTTATCATCCTGGTCGAAAGGGATTCTTTCTTCTATAGTCTGGCTGGTATCGCGAGGCATGTAACCAACGGATTCACAATAAGGCGCAAACTCATCGCTCGCTTTGAATCTGTCGCTGAATTCAGGGTCACCGAGCCTCGCAAAATACTTCTCGGGCTTAGTCTGCTTAGCGTTTTTTTGCTGTTTAGAAGATTTTTCTGGCTCCTGCTTTTCCTGAACCTGCTTAACGACCATAACCTTGACCAGATCAATGCCCGGGCAGTGCCATATCAGTTGCTCAAGAATCATGTTAACTGCTTTTTCAAGTCTTTCATTTGGAGAATCAGCACGTTTTGTCGTTTCGTGCAGCTCTCTATAAACCTTGGTGAGGCTGTGAATAGATTCGAGATATTTCTGATTTACCTCTCCCTGTTGATTGAGTCTGCTGGCCATGATCTGAAAAGCCTGCCCGAGCGAGTCAATTTCTTCGGTGCCCGAATGTGGAATTTCGATGCTGGCGCTGCCAAGCTCAAAGGCTGAGATCTCAAGACTGAGTTTTTTTAGTGGTCCGCCAATCTGCTTCGGAAAGACTATGTTCAAATAAATGACAAACCCGAGAACAATGAACAGGAAAGCTAGTATCAAGCTATGATTATTGCTTGCATGTTGTTGCAGCTGATCCGAAATATCAAAAATTCGTTTCCAGAAAATCTCGGCTTCGCTTATGGCAAGCGTTACACCCTGCTGCCTGAGATGTGTCAGCTCATTCATGATTTGTTGCAACTGATCCTCAAATTCGATCAAATCGCTTTCCGGTGCCTCCAATATGTTGCGAAGCTTCTGAAAAGACTCGTAAAAGCTACGGATTTTTGTTTCAACCTGTGCAAGCACTCTCTTATGCAATACTGTTGTGCTTTCTTGTACAGAGCGCTCGAGTAAGAACATAACGGCGCGCAGGCGGTTTTCGACCCGTATTGCTGAATTCTTGCCCGTTTTTAACTCTTCTGGAGTTTCTTTGCCGTGCTTAAGGCTCAAATAAAGAGCTACTTCAGTATCTGCCAGGATCAGATCCTTTTCGATGCGGGCAATTTTGTCCATCAGAGTCGAAGTGCCACCAAGAGATGCCTGGAAATCAGGGTTTTTGAGGGTTGAATTGAGGTCGATCATCATGCTTTTAAAACGATCGAGAAGACTTACTACTTCTGAACGTAGACCATCAGCAGCTTTTGCGCGACGACTCGAATTGCGAAGCAGGGCGCGGTTGCGATTTTTTAAAAGCAGTTTGAATGAATCAAGTTGCTTGATGAAAGCTGAACTGAGATTGTTGATACTGCGCAAACTCTGCACTCTTTCTTCGTCATCTACAAGATTGTCGAGCCTTTTGACCATTTCGATCAACTCGTCGGCACGAGTCACCATTTCAGTTTCCTGAGAATCGGACAATGGTCTGCTCATGCTTTCTTCGGCTGACTCGGCGAGCTGTACCCAGTAGCCCGCTATGCGCTCATAAGAGCGCGATATAGCAATGTTAACCGGTAAAATAGAAGTTACAAAGCCTTCGATATCCCAGTATGACATCGAAGTCAGCAGCATAAAGACAAGAATTACGGCCAGAACCGCCGAAATTCCACGGGTAAGGCGGCGTTGTAGGCTCATTTAAGCCTCAATTGTGCAGAATCAAACGTTGAATCTGAAGTTGATAATATCCCCATCCTCAACAATATACTCTTTTCCTTCAAGTCTTGAAAGTCCAGCAGCTTTAACCGCAACCATGCTGCCTTTGCTGACAAAATCATCGTAAGCAACAACTTCGGCTCTGATAAAGCCTCGTTCAATGTCTGAATGAATTTTGCCGGCGGATTTAAGAGCAGTGGTGCCACGCTGCAGAGGCCAGGCGCGCACTTCGTCTTCACCGACCGTTAAAAAGCTGATGTAGTTAAGTAGCCTGTATGCCGCAGAAATCAGGCGATTGCGCCCAGACTCCTTCATCCCGAATTCTTCGAGAAAAACAGCTTCTTCTTCTGGCGACAGCGCGGAAATCTCCATTTCTGTTGCTGCCGAGATCAGCATCGGCGACCAACCGCGTTCCTCACATGCCTTAGTAAAGGCGGCAACCTTGGCATCCGCCGTCGCGAACTGTGTATCAGAGCAGTTGCCGATTAGCAGCAGCGGCTTTTGGGTCAGGAGGCGGTAACCTCGCAGGCTCTGTTCCTGTTCTTCTGTCAGTTCAAGAGTCGAGATGAACTTGTTATCCTCAAGGGTTTTACGCAGATGCTCCATCAGTTCAAGCTCTTTGGTTGCTTCGGGCTTTTTGACAACCTTGATTTCTTTCTGCAGGCGTTCAATTCTATTGGTGACCATTTCGAGATCACTGAAAATGAATTCCAGGCAGAGTTCTTCCAGGTCGGCGGCTGGGTCAATTTTGTTATGAATGTGCGGAATCTCTTCGCTTTCGAAGAGCCTGACAACAAGCATGATTGCTTCGCAGGTGCGGATGTTTGCGAGAATTTTGCTTGCAGACTTGTTTTCGGAATTGCTGATACCTGGTATGTCAGTGAATTCTACTGTCGCAAATGTGGTTTTTTTAGGCTTAAAAATTGTAGTCAGATGGTCTATGCGATTGTCTGGTACCTTGATGATACCGCTGTTTATCTCGTCGCTCTGGGCAAGATAATCGCGAGTCTGCGCCTTGGCACGTGTAGCCATGTTAAATATACTTGTTTTGCCAGACATTGGTAGGCCGGCTAGTCCGATTTTCATATATGCTCCTGCTGTAGCTTGAGTATTTTCAGGTTGTATAATAGCACAGACCGCTGTCCAATGCTAAACAATCTGCAATAACAAAGGCACGCTTCAGCAGTCTGGAAGCGTGCCTTTGTGTTTTGAGCTGTTAGTCTATAAGTATGCCAGCAATATTGGCAGTCAGAAAACACGCAAACGAGCCAGCTAGCAGAGCTCTGAAAGCCAACTTGGCAAGATCACCGCGTCTCTCGGGAGCGATGCCGCCGATGCCGCCAAGCTGAATGCCGATTGAGCCGAGATTGGCAAAACCGCACAGAGCATAGCTGAGTATGATGCGACTGCGCATTGCCAGTTCGACTGGTGCTCCGTTGGCGCCCATTACGCCGCCATTTAGAATTTTTCCGAGGTCAGCATAGGCTACGAATTCGTTGAGAATAAGCTTTTTGCCAAGCAGTTCACCGGCAACAAAAATATCCTGATAAGGAATGCCGAGCAGCCAGGCAAAGGGTGCTGCAAACAGCCCGATTACTGATTCAATTGTGTTGTAGCCGGTAATGCCAAGGGCGTCGGCAATTATTCTCCAGATGTGGTTGCCCATGGCGATTATCGCGATAAAGCCAATCAGCATGGCTGCAACGTTTAAAGCCAGACTCATACCTTCGGAGCAACCTCTGGCTGCAGCATCAATAACATTCTGATCGATTTTTTCGATGCGCAGCTCAAGACTGCCGCTAGTCGCTGGCACCTCGGTTTCGGGTACCAGAATTTTGGCAAAGACCAGAGCAGCCGGAGCAGACATAACTGAAGCTGCGATCAGGTGTCCGGCAATGCCGGGTATGGTGTCTTTAAGCATGCCAACGTAGGCTGCCATAACGCCGCCTGCGATTGTTGCCATACCACCAGCCATGATGCAGTTAAGTTCTGAAAAAGTCATTTTATCGATGTAGGGCTTGATTACCAGAGGGGCTTCGGTTTGACCGACAAAGATGTTGGCGGCAGCGCTGAGAGACTCGGCGCCAGAAGTTTTCATGGTTTTCTGCATGACCATGGCAACGTAGTATACCAGTCTCTGCATGACGCCAAGATGGTAGAGAACGGTCATGACCGCTGAAAAGAAGATAATGGTCGGTAATACATTGAAGGCAAAGTAAGCACCGGTTGTCGCTGTGAGTTTGAGCATTGATACATTCTTAGCCAGTTCAGGAGCCACAGATGCATCACCAACATTGACCGGCACGACAAAATTAACCAGTTCACCGAAGATAAATTTTGCACCATCTGTTGAGAAACTCAGCATTCTTATAACCACATCGTTTAGCCAGCCGAAAAGCGCTTCGCCCTGTGGTGTTTTAAGAATAAGAACGGCAAAAATCAGCTGCAGGGTAATACCCCAGCCAACCAGTTTCCAGTTTATTTTTTTTCGATCGGTTGAAAGTGCGTAACAAATGCCGATTTGAATCGGTATGCCGATCAAGCTGACGAATTTTTCCATTCCTTGCGCTCCTCAATGTGTTTTAATGCAGGAATGATAACACAGCAGCCAGTAAAATTCACAAAAATTAATGCGTAAAATAAAAAACCGCCCGGTATTAACCGGGCGGCGAGACTTACGGTAACTAGTTTACAGGTCGATAGATTTTTCTTCGCCGCGATCAGGACTTATCTCGATTACCTTGCCTCTGAAGATGACGATGACGTTATCGCCAACCGAGATCATTTTGGCGAGTTCCGGGTATTTTCGGCACAAATCGAAATAGGCCTCGGACCAGGCTTTGATTGTGATCTCTGGTTTCTCAGCCTTAAGTGAGCTGTCTAACCATTTTTTATCGATAAAGTAGAAGGTTTTGCCGCCGGCCTCTTTGCTTATCGGCGCCTGAATGCCACGTGACGGCGCACCTGAGCTCGAGCGTGACCTCGCAGGACTAAAGCCTTGCGGAGCAGCAGCCGATTTGAGTGAGTTCATCTCGCGCGAGGCGCCTACTGCATCTGCGCCGTCTGAGAGGCTTTCGAGTCTCTGCACCGAGAAGCGTTTGCTTTCTTCGTCAAACGAGGCTGATGGCATGTCGTCTGGTACCATTGTTTGACGCAGATTGGGCCCTAGTTTGTCATTGTCTTCCAGCACCAGATAAGACGTGTAAGGGGTGAGGATGCCATATCGCTTGGCGAGAGTGATGAGCTCGTTTTTAAGCTCCTCGTCAGCACCATTTTTGCGAATCTGTTCAAGCAGAAAGCCAATTTTTCGCGTAGCCCAGATTTTAGCGACGAAAGCGTTTTCGCTTTCTCGCGCCGGAAAATCTGTTTCGAAATCAAGCTTAACTACTTTATCTCGCAGACGTCCGCTAAGTGTTATTCTGGCAGCGCCGGGTTTGCTGTAGCGGCCAAGAATTAGAATATTGCTGCCCTTGAAAACGTCGCCAATCTTGCGCGGGTATATCTGACTGACTTCGACATTATGGAACTGCAGACTGACATCAGTGAGAACCGGATGGGTGAGCTTGGAGAAAAGAGATGAAATTTTGATTTCGAGATCTTCGTCTTCAGAAACATAATCAGATATGCCGCTGTTTCCTTCGGCGAGGTTGTCAATCAGTTCAGCATTGAGGTCATCGCCGATACCGAACGAAAAAAGTCTTATGCTCTCGGTGTTTTTGCTTGTCATCAGCTTAATAATATCTTCTGCGTCAGTAAGGCCGGCGGTTGGCTTTCCATCAGTCACAAATACGATGAACTTGGAGTTTTTGCTTTCACTTTTGTTGAGCGCGTTGACTGCAAGCTCCAGTGCCTCAGAGATGTTGGTTCCACCCATGGCATCAAGGTTGCGGATGTAGTTGAGTGCGCCCTCGCGAGTATCATCATTCATCTGGGTCAAACTGCCCTTATAGGCTTCGGCTTCAGTCGAAAAGTTGACAAGAATAAAATTGCTGTCCTTGGAAAGTGATTTGATGCAGAATTCAAGCGCCTTGCGTGCCTGCTCAATTTTTTTGCCGGCCATGCTGCCTGAAGTATCCATAACCAGAGCAACATCTATGTTGGGAGTTTTTTCGTCCTGATCTTTTAGAGCAGGAGCAAGCATGAGCATAAATGTACCGTCTTCGCTGGGATCAGGGCGATGGTTAATCGCCGTCAGTGAAACATCCTTACTGGCTACAGCGTAATAAAGCACAAAATCCTTGTCGGGCACATGCGTGTCGGCTTCGAAACCAACAACAACTTCGCGATCACTTTTGCGATGAACCGAAACCTTGTGAGTTGGCGAATAAACTGAACTTATCGGCAAATCAGATTTTACCAGCACTTCAATTGCTACGTTTTTCATTTTATCTTTTGTATACTTGTCGATGTCGAGAGGGTATACGTAGCGAACCAGGCCGGCTTCCATCTTGAGTGCTTCCTGGTATGCGATTTTCACATTCTTTTCACTGTTTCCTTCAATTGGGTAAATCCTGGTTTTAAAAACGCCATGCCCCATGTATTCGAGTAGACCAGGGTCGCGCATCTGTCTGACGATATCTTCATAAATTTTGCGCGCCTTGTCGGCATCCATGAGCTCGCCGGTAGTCATTTTGCCTTCAACATCCATAGCGAAACCGCTGACTGAAGCGCCAACCGGCAGTGGAAAAATGTACAACCCCTCTATTGTGTGGCTTTGGTGATTGTAAAAGGTTTGGTCTACATCTGTAGTTGCTGCCAGATTGTTTATTTTAATCTTGACATGATGCTTGGTTACCGAAAGCGGAACCGTAAAATTTTCAGCCGGCCTGGAAGGCGGAATGAAAATTATTCTTTCTTCATGAATCGGAAAGATCATGCCATCTGCAAGCAAGACGCTGCCAGACAAACTCAAACAAAACAGAACAAAAACAAACATTCGATAATAGTGTTTCATATTTCCCCCCGTTAATTGCTATCAGGATACAACGAAAGAAGAGCATGCCGGATTCAATTTTTTTGTAAAAAAAGCGCTCCCGGCTGTGTTTCTATCGGGAGCGCTTATGATAACGATTTTATTACATCAATAGACCGAGAAAACCCAGCACCAATGCCTGAAAATTAATTGTCAGTTTATTTAAGAAATCGCTCAGGCCGAGAATTACCAGCAAATCCTCAGTGTTTTGGGAAACAAATATCTTGCCAAAAACCAGGACGCCACAGAAAAACGCAATAATACCTGACGTAAGCAACTGTACCCTGTCGAAGTTGGTAGGTTCAACTTGACGCTTTTGCAGGTCATCACCCTTAAAAAGCAGATAAGCCAGAAAGAAAAGGCCTAAAGAAATCAGTGTTAAGATTTCCCCATATTCAGGGTCTGCAATAATTTTGTACAGAGTATACATATACTTTTCCCTCAGCGAAGTTTAACAGATAACTCCTTATCAAGTCGACAAATCATTTTATCGATCAGAGGTTGTACTTCTTCATCCGTCAATGTCTTTTTAAGGTCGCGGAAAGTCAGAGAGTAGGCGAGAGATCGGTAGCCTGGCTCGATACCTTTGCCCTGATAAACGTCAAACAGGTAGCAGTCTTCAAGCAGAGTTTTGCCTTCAGCAGACAAAATTTTGTTGATGTCACGGTTTAAAATGCTTTCGGGAGCCAGCACAGCCAAGTCTCTGCGTATTGCCGGCAAATCCGGGATAGGTTGCATCCGACTGGCACCTTCGGCGGCTTCGGCTGCCTTGCCAAGATCAATTTCGACAATATAAATGCCTTTTGGCATTTTTTTGTTATTGATGTAATCTGGATGCAGCTGGCCAAACTCGCCGATATGATTTTTGCCCAGGCTAAGCTCCATCTGAAACGCTGGGTGGAACAGACTATAGCTGCCCGGTGAGAATTTAAATTTTATTTTTAGCAGCTTGGCGATGTTTTCTATAACACCTTTGATCACATAAAGATCAAAGCTCTCGCCATTGCGCCGCCAGTCGCGGGGATTAATTGATCCGCAGAAACCAATGCTGAGTCGGGTATGTTCTTCGCTCAGGCCACCGGCGGACGGATGAAAAACTCTGCCGATTTCGAAGAGTTTAAGGTTGTATTCATCGTTAAGAATGTTTCGTCTGAGAGCATCATACATGCCCCATTTGAGGCTGGTTCTCATCGCGCTCAAGTCTTCTGATAGCGGGTTCTGTAACATTAGCGGCTTCTTCTCACGGAAACTCTCATTGATGTTTACCGGTATGAAGCTGTAGGTAACGATTTCGTTGAAACCACAAGAAACCATGTGGTCACTCAGTCTGCCGGAAATTTTCTGCAGCGCTGTTGGTAGTTGGAGAACCGAAGTTATCGCTGGCAATGTTTCGGGGATGTTATTGTAACCATACATGCGCGCGACTTCTTCGATAATATCTACTTCGAGTTCAAGATCGTGGCGGTAAGGTGGGACACTGACAATAAGGTCTTCGCCATCACGTCGCGTATCAAGCTTGAGCCGCAGCAGGAAAGTTTCGATTTGCGAAGAAGTGAGATTTATGCCAATGACGCGATTTACCCGTTTGGTGCGAACTCTGATCTGGCGAAGAATCTCAGGCTTGGGATAGCAGTCAGCAATGCCTTTTATCGGCTTGCCACCAGCAATTTTTTGCAGGAGCTTGACCGCTTCATTGAGTGCTATCGGAATGTTGTCAATATTGGTGCCACGTTCGAAGCGGTACGAAGAATCAGACATCATAGCCAGTCTTTTGGCGGTTTTACGAACTGTTGTCGGGTGAAAGAAGGCCGCTTCAAGAAGAACGTTGGTGGTGTCTTCGGTTACAGATGAATGCAGTCCGCCCATGACACCAGCCAGCGCAACTGGCTTATTTGCGTCGGCAATGACTAGCATGGTACTGTCGAGATTATGCTCGACATTGTCGAGTGTCATAATCTTTTCATCTTTGTGGGCGTTACGGACTACGATTTTTTTGTCGTCGATTTTGTCGAGATCAAAGGCGTGCATTGGGTGCCCGATATCAAGCATTATGTAGTTGGTAACATCAACAACGTTGTTGATGGAGCGTATGCCAATTTTTTCGAGCCTGTCTTTGAGCCATTCCGGGGAAGGGCCGATTTTAACATTGCGCACTACTCTTGCGCCATAACGAGGGCAAAGCGAAGTGTCGTTAATCTCTACTGCGATATGATTCTCAATCGTGTCTTCGCCATCCTCGTTCCCGAGCGGTTCGCGGTGCAGCGGCAGATTGAAAATTGCTGAAAGCTCGCGTGCTATGCCTAGATGCGACAACGCATCCCCGCGATTCGGCGTAATGCTTATCTCAAAAACGACGTCATCAAGGCTAAGAGCCTTTACAATCTCTTCACCAACGCCAGCGTTTTCATCGAGAATATAGAGTCCGCCATGATCTTCGCTTAGACCAAGTTCTTTTTTGCTGCACATCATACCGAATGATTCGACTCCGCGAATTTTGGCGCGGCTGATCTCGAAACCTCCGGGTAGTTTGGCGCCAAGCATGGCTACCGGCACTTTATCACCTGGCTTCATGTTGTTGGCGCCGCAGACAATCTGAAGAGGATGGCCGCGGTTAACATCAACGCTGCACAGTGACAGTTTATCGGCGTCAGGGTGCGGATCGCGGCTGATAATCCTGCCAACTACGATCTGATTAAGATTTTTGCCGGGCTGAATGATCTCTTCTACTTCGATGCCTGTCATATTAAGGGCTTCGGCAATTTTTTCGGGTGTTTCATCTATGTCTATGTAGTCTTTTAACCAGCTTAACAGAACTTTCACTTGTGTTTACCTCAGAATTGTCTCAAGAATCTGATATCAGAGGAGAAAAGCAGTCTGATGTCGTTGATTCCGTAACGGAGCATGGCGATGCGGTCAATACCCATACCGAAAGCAAAGCCTGTATACTTTTCGGTGTCGTATTTGACTGCGTCGAAAACTTTCGGGTTGACCATGCCGCAGCCTAGAACTTCCATCCAGCCCGTGTTCTTGCAGACCTTACAACCTTTACCGTCGCAAAATATGCACTGAATATCCATTTCGGCTGATGGCTCGGTGAACGGAAAATAGCTTGGTCTGAAGCGGTGCGCTCGTTTACCGAACATGCTTTCGACAAACATCACCAGAGTCCCTTTGAGGTCGGCCATACTTATGTTTTCGCCGACGACCAGACCTTCCATCTGGTTGAACATCGGTGAGTGAGTAATGTCGCTGTCTTTTCGGAAAACTTTGCCGAGCCCGATCATCTTTAGCGGCGGTTTGAGCGCCTCCATGGTGCGAATCTGTACAGGCGAAGTCTGGGTGCGCAAAACCTGGCCTGATTCAAGATAAAAAGTATCCTGCATGTCGCGCGCCGGATGGTGGCTTGGCACGTTGAGCGCCTCAAAATTATAGTATTCTTCTTCTATCTCAGGACCGTCCGCCATAAAAAAGCCCATGGACAAGAATATGTTGGCAACTTCACGGGCGACCTGAACAACTGGGTGCAGGCTACCGCTGCTGTGATAAAGGCCGGGCAGAGAATAGTCCGGGCGCTCGGCGCTGAGCTTTTCATTCTGCTCTTTGCTGGCCATTTCCCGTATGCTCTCTTCGAGTGAAGTCTGAATGTGATTTTTCAGTTCATTAATTGCTGCGCCGGCAGATTTGCGCTCCTCCGGCTCCATTTTGCCGAGGCCTTTGAGAAGTTCAGTGACTTCGCCCTTTTTGCCGAGATACTTGACGCGCATGGCCTCAAGATCGGCCGCGGATTTCGCAGCCTGGCGATCAGAAAGATATAGCTGTAACAATTTTTCGTGAGATTCGGACATTGGTTCTCCTTGATAAAGTGCAGTAACCCTGGTTTGTTCTAGCCTGTGCGGCCTTTTGACCACTCATAAAGGCAAATGGCAACAGAGGTCGCAACATTCAATGATTCTACCTGTCCTTGCATTGGTATTGCAAGTGTGACAGTACATTCTGCAAAAATTTGTTCATTCAAGCCCTGGCCTTCTTGTCCAAAGAACAGGGCACACTTATGAGGAAAGCAGAAATTTGGCAGTGGAATTCCAGTCATTCCTGTTGCTATGCTGGTAAAATCGTGCTGTTTGAGGAGCTTGATTACAGATTTGTGGTCGGGCATCGCAAAGACAGGCATACGAAAGCCAGAGCCCATGGCAGCTCTGATAACTTTGGGATTAAACTGGTTGCAACAGCCCTTCAGTAAGATTATCGTGCTGGCTCCCATTGCTTCGCTGGTGCGCATTATGGTGCCCAGATTGCCGGGATCTTGTATGCGGTCGAGAACTACCACTATCTGAGCTTTTGTCAGGTTTGCGCTTAAAGCTTCCTGCTCGCCGGGTTCGAAGTAGGCGACTATATTGCCCGGACTCTGAACGGTAGCCAGCTCTTTTAAGATTATTCGTGGGACCAGAATTGCTTTGTTCTCAAGCTCTGCGCGCCTTTTCAGGGTGTCAGCGTCATCAATAAAACACATTTGCAGTTTTGCGCCGGATTTTATCGCTTCGTCAATAAGTTTGATTCCCTCAACCACAATTGAAGGGGCATCTTCGGATGATTTGCCCGCGCTGATCCGCATGGCTTTTTTTACCAGAGGGTTATTTTTTGAATCAATCTGTTTCAACTGACTATTTCCTGGGGGTGATCTCTAAGGCGCATTCAGTGCAATAAAAAACACCCGGGAGAGTTATACCCGGGTGTTTTTTTGTGCTGCTGAATAATATCAGGCTACTTCTTTTCGAGCAACAGCAACGATATCAGCAAACGCCTGGGGATCTTTTATCGCGATGTCGGCAAGTACCTTGCGATTGAGATCGACACCGGCCTTCTTGAGGCCGAACATGAATACACTGTAGGACATTTCGCTTATACGGCAGGCCGCATTGATTCTGGCAATCCACAGTCTGCGGAATTCGCGGGAGCGTATGCGACGATCTTTGTATGAATGATCGAGGGCGTGAAGTACGGCCTGCTTGGCTACTTTTTTTACATTGTTATGCGCGCCCCAGAAACCTTTGCTTCTGCGAAACAACTTTTGTTCTTTGCGTCTGGCATTGCTGCCGCTTTTTGATCTTGACATTAGATAACCTCCTGATGGTTTAAATTAACCCAGTTACTCTAGACTCTGGGTCAGGAGTACGGCAGCATTACTTTCAGTGCAGCTTCGTTTGCTTTTGAGCAGTTGGCAGACTGTCTGTAACCACGTTTGCGCTTGTTTGATTTCTTGGTCAGAATATGACTTCCATAGGCCTTGTACCGTCTAAATGCACCAGAGCCGGTTTTTTTGATGCGTTTGGCTGCACCACGGTGAGTTTTCATTTTAGGCATAAATCGTTCCTCCTGTTTGGGCGATAATTGCTACTTCTTCTTAGACCTGAAGAGAATCATTGTAATGGCGTTGCCTTCCTGGCTGGCATCTTTCTCGATTTCGGCATCCTCACCGAGAATAACTTTCATTCGATCAACAACCTTGAAGCCAACTTCCATATGCGCTCTTTCGCGTCCACGAAACGATACAGAAACCTTTACCTTGTCGCCTTCTTCAAGAAATTTGCGAATATTATTGCACTTGGTCTGCAGATCGCCTTCGTCGGTTTTCGGCCGAACTTTAACTTCTTTCAGCTTAATGATTTTCTGTTTCTTCTTGGCTTCCTTGGCTTTTTTCGTCAGCTCATACTTATATTGACCGAAGTCCATAAGCCTGCATACTGGCGGATTCGCGGCAGGAGCCACCTCTACCAGGTCTAAGCCCCTTTCTTCAGCCATTTGAACTGCGTCAGTGGTGGAAATTACGCCAACCATGTGACCCTGATCATCTACCAGGCGAACCTGAGGAACCCTTATCCTTCTGTTGACACGAACGTTACCTTTGATACTCTTACCTCCAGAAAAATAAAAAATGGAGCAGCAAGATGCTACTCCATGAAAATGACATTCAACCTTCATCATTCATGAGCCCTTTTGGGGCAACCTCTTTGCGTGATTGCTTGAGGTGAGGATGACAATCCTACTTGCTATCTTGGCATGTTATCAGACGTCTGATGCGCTGTCAAGTGTTTTGTTCGTAAGAAAATTCTGTGGATGTTGATTTTTTTACCAGCGGATCTTCAGCCCTTCTTCCAAAACCGAAGATGAATGCAACAAGAATCAACATTGATCCCGGAAATATCAGCCAGGGCGAGACGCCGAGTCCTGCCGGAATATAGCAGAATATAATCGCAATGAGCCCGACCAGTGCTGCGTATGGTGCCTGAGTCTTTACATGGTCTATGTGGTCAGACCCTGAAGCCATTGAAGACATGATGGTAGTGTCAGAAATTGGGCTGCAGTGGTCGCCAAATATCGACCCCTCAAGCACCGCGCCAATTGAAACCAGAATCATTTCTTTTACATAGAGCCCGGCTTCTGGAGCGTTCGGAAGCAATGCCAGTACTTCTTCGTAATGTTTAAGATTAAGCTGGTAGGCCAGGGGGATGCTGATTGGCAGGAGAATCGCCATTGTACCCCAGCTGGTGCCGGTAGAAAACGAAACGAAGCAGGCTATGATAAAGATGATGGTTGGCAGCAGCCAGTAGGGTATTACCGCTGAAACCATTTTTACTATGTAGTCCGCGGTGTTCAGATCTTTACAGACGCCATTTATCGACCAGGCTAACATCATTATCATAACTGCCATGATCAGAGTTCTTGCGCCATCTGTCCAGGCCTTCAGGCCTATGTTCAGGGTGATCAGACCCTGAATCATGCCGAGGAAAAGCGCGATAATGGACCCGATTACACTTACCCAGATCAGGACTCTGGTTGAATCAGCACCACTGAAAGCGGTTCGGGCTCTCTCGGCAAATGGAAGAGCAGAGGGAGCAAGTTCCAGTTGTACCAAAGCTCCTTCTTCCAGTTTCTCGATTTCAACCAGAGCTTCAGCTCCGCTTTTGCCAGACCAGCTGCTGTTTGAGTCATAATTGAGGCGCACAAAGCTGTTAGACTGATTCTCGATAACTGCGGTATTCGTATCAGCTGAAACGCTTTTGATTGTCCATGACTCTGTATTGGCGCTCACCTGATTTATGCTACCGTTGACCAGTCTGAAATGTGGGGCGAACATGCCGCCATCGCCAAGCAGTCCGATAAATGTGCCAAAAATAACTATAGCGATAGGAATGGCCGCATTATACCAGCGTTTAGGCATGTCTTTGGGGAGCTCTGGAGTGGCTGCTTCGGGGCTGCTGATCGGGTTGGCATTATCGCCAAGAACCTTGCCTTCATGTACCGCTCTTTGCTCAGCGGCCAGCATTGGCCCAAAGTCTCGGCGGGTGGAGCAGATTAGAAAGCCGAAGAAAAGCGAGAGCACACAATAAAATCTGAAAGGAATTGTCTGTAGGAACACCGAATAAAAATTGGTTTCGGCGATGCCAAGAGCTACGTAAGATTCTCTGATCAGGCCGATTTCGTAGCCTATCCAGGTTGACAATACCGCTATGCCGGCGACCGGCGCAGCTGTGGAATCAACAATATAGCTGAGTTTCTCGCGCGAAATCTTGTTTTCATCTGTTATTGGGCGCATCGCGTTACCAACAATGAGAGTGTTGGCGTAATCGTCGAAGAATATCAATATGCCCATGAGCCATGCGGAAAGCTGTGCGCTGCGTGGCCCGCGAACCCTTGCCGAAATCATTTCGACGATCCCCTGCATGCCGCCGGTGCGGTTGATAATACCTATCATGCCGCCGAGGCAGATTGAGAATATGATTATCGCTGCATGTCCACTGTCGGCAAGCGAATTGAGCAGGTATTTGTCGAGAGCACGCAAAAAACCGGTGAACGGGTTATAATTGAAAATGATACTGGCACCCAGCCAGATGCCTACGAACAGCGAGGTTATGACTTCCCGGCTTAGCAGTGCCAGTGCGATTGCAAAGAGGGGCGGCAGCAGCGATAACCAGCCAGGAATACAGCGCACAGTTGTGCTGGCGGTTTGATTGCCAACTGTTAGATCTATTTTAGGATTTCCAGAGTCTGGAAACATGACCTTGATCTCTTTAAGGTCGCTTTCCAGGGAGACTCCAGAAATTACGGATTTCCCGTCGATATCAACGCGATACAACACGGGTTTGTCGTTTTCATCGTTAAGGCCGCTGACACTTAATTTTGTATCGACCCCGGTAAGGGTAAAGGTCGGTGGACTGACCTGCAACTGGGCATTTGCCTGCACTGAAAAGCAGACAAACAAAAGTAATGTAAAAAATAATCTGGCTGAATATCTCATTCTCTCTCCAAAAATTCTGTGGATAGGCTGCAAAATATCATTTTACGAGCTTGGATGACAAGATAATTAGCCAGAAAAGTGAAAGAAAGCTTACCAGTTAGCTAAGACATCTTCGCTTTTTCTCCAGCTGTTGGTTACTCCGGCGCCGATGGCCTCTTCTCTCACTGTAACCATGAAGTCCTGTGTGTGTGTCTGGGTTTTGTCGGTATAGCCTCTTGCCGGACATTCAACCGAGAGTGTTATATAGATAACCCCGCTGGCTGTGCCCTCTCGCGCCCATGTGAACTCTTTAAGATATCTGGTTAAAGGCTTGGTGTCGCCCGCTTCGCTTCGCGAAAAAACATTGCCATCGCGCGAATATGAGATGGCAATGTCGGCGGGGGGGGCACCGTTTTCTGCTTTTTTCGTTATGGTCATGTCGATGCCGTCTGCGCCAGAGTTGGCAGTGATGGTCTTGGCTCTGGCCATCGAGATGTCGCGTACCAGTCTTCTTCCTATGACTTCAACATCGGTTTTGGCCTGACCACGGGCTTCGGTAACCGACTGGTTGAAGTTAATCTGAGACCACGTTCTATAAATGCCATAGCCAACAATGGTGAACAGAGCACTTGCGACCATAATCTCAAGCAAGGTGAACGCCGATTTAGTTTTAATATTCCTGCTGGACATGAAGAAATGGTAGCTCCTCAGTTTTAGTGCTGTTGTTTAGCCCTGTAAATGTAATGACTGCTTTCATCTCAAGAACCTTGTCATCAAGTTTTGGTATTGCAAATACTTCAAGCTCAAAATCACGATATGTTCTTTGAGCCGCAATCAATTGGGTCAGTGAAAAAGGGTAGGGCTGCCCAGCCAGCTTGTCGCCATCTCTCGATGTAAAGACTTCATCATATGGTCGCGAGAGAATTTCCTCTTTAACTGAGGCCAATATTGACTTGGCTAACGATATTTTTACGGTTTCAATTTCTTGCGCAGACTGCCATGCAAGAGCTTGGTATATCGGCACTATTGCTATGGCAAATATGAAGGCTGCAATAAGCACTTCAAGCATAGAGTAGCCGTTACGGCTAGCGCTTTTCATATTCGTATCGGCTCCATTGCTTGCCTAAGACTGCGTGATATCTTGCCGGATCATATTTGCCAACGTCACGTACTATTGACAGAAAAGTAGTTCTACAGGCTGGACCATTGTAAATGACGCTGACTGAATTGAAGTCGTTGCGTTCGAGTTCGTCCATTACCAGATTGCCATCAATGACTAATGGGTTAAAGGCTGTGTTCATAAGTGTTTTGTGAGAATAGCAAGCCGCCTCAATTCTGCTGACGCCTTTTTTGACCATTATTGCTCCGTTACGTGCAATAAGGCCAAACACCGTATTCCCGTCTTTGCGCGAAATATTTCCGTTTACATTCACGTTGAGACGGGAGACGATAAGCCCCGTACCTTCTACTGTCATTTCCGGTAGCGCAATGCTTTCATTGATAAAGTTTACGCCGTCAAGTTCGTAACCGCGGGCTTCAAAATCCTTTAAAAATTCTGCAGAGGTTTCATAGTAATATTTGGCTTTTTTTGCATACTGAAGGTCGCTATACAGTGCCGGGGGAAGAGTTCGTGGGTTAGAAGGGGCAAACATGGAGTTGGTTGCCTTGGTTCGACTGATTCTAACGCCGTATGGCTCTTCCATTCTTTGGTGGAATATTCTGATTTCTGATTTGTCAACATCTCTTAGGCTTTCAACGTCGAAATCCACCGTAGTGCTAGCAAGTGCAGCGGCGACATCAGCTGGAGGATTGTTAGGATCTATCGGGGTATCAATAGCTGCTGGCGGCGGGTCTGGCATTGGTGGCGCATCCATCATGTCCATCAATTTGTCGCCGTCAAGATTTACCTTTGCTTCTAAGGATAATTTACTATAGCGCTGAACCAGGTATCCCTCTAACTGAAGATTAAGTGGATACTCAAGCATATAATCGCCGAACAGGCAGGTTGGTGCCATCAAGCCCAGTTTGCTCTCTTTCAGGATATCCCACATGTTTACAAGGCCTTCTTCCTGAAACCTCTCGGTTGGCTGGGTTGGCAGGGTTGGCTCAAGTGGGATGTACACCGTTTCCATCGGCAATGGGTTATTTTTATTCAGCCAATTGAATCGCGGATCAATTTTGTTGTTGGGATCAAGCTGTATTCGGCTGGATTCATCGTTCATAAGTGCATTGTAATGGGTCGTATGAGCTTCTGTCAGGGCTCCAGTGAACAATGCCACCGCCATTTTTTTAGTGCCATTTATTCTTATCATTCCTGGAATCTGCGTTTTATCGTTTGTGGCCACCCCTCCAAAAGCGCTTTCAAGAATTTTGAAATCAAGTTGTTTGCTGTCTTCTCTGGGAATCGGGTGTATTGCCGACGATGCTGTCAAACTACCAGGGTCAGTCCCGATAAATTTGATTTCTTTGTCATTACTGTTATTAACAAAAAAAACATATTCCGGTGCCACTGGCTGCATATCTGAAATTTTAAAAGGTCTTTCGGCTGTCAGCGTTCTTTTAATCAATCTGTCTTCCTGGGGTTCGTAAAAGACCTCAGCTGTTATCTGAACCGCACCTGTTTTTTCTACTGCCAGGTCGCCCTGCCATCCGTTAGGAAATTGTGAAGCATTATTAACGCTATTCCAGGCAGCTTGCAGGTAAGCAAGACATTTTGCGTCACTCCAGTAGTAACTCATCCAGTCTGCGCTGCCGGTTATTTTTGTCAGTAGTTGGTGCACCGAAAATTCGGTCAGGTATGGTTTGGCCGTTTCCAGGATGGGCGCGAGAACGTCTTTGTAGATTTTAACTTCTATTGGATCTTGCCCTGGGAGGGGAAAGTCGATTCTCATTATTACAAGATCTACATAACCAGAGATCCCGATGTAATCGGTCGCCTGGGTTGCGCTGCCAGTAAATGGAACTCCAACCCTGTCAACCAAAGTTAAAGTCATTGAACCCTTGATTTTTATTTTGAACCACAGAATTTTTTTTTCAACTGTGAAGGAATCGGTTGTTTTTGACTGTGCGTGATTTGGTGGCAGCATTAAATTTAGCCGGTAATTGCTCATAAGTGTTGAGAAAGAAACATTAGAACCGGGATTCGCCGATATTTTTTCAATGAATTGGCCTATAGTGCACACGTCGCCGATTGCGAGCGGTTTCACTGGTTCCTTGTTTATGCCGGTTACATGGTATGGGCCGTCATCGTTCAACGCTGACATGGCAGCTGCTGAAGCAATTTTAGCTGAAAGTATTACAGTCCAGCTCCCATTGTCCTGCATCATACTCTGAAGACTGTCTAGATATTCGTTTCCGCTTGGACCCGCGCCAGAAATTATTGTCCCTAGATTCTTTTTTGTGTCTGGGAGGGTCATGGGAATGTCGAAACCATCACCGTCAGATAACTCGTTACCATTATTGGAGAGCTTGCCGGAAACTCTCAAATTTTTATACCATTCATCTCCGGCTTTATTCATCTGATCGCTGATCATTCTCAGGCCTACATTGACCGCCGCTTCAGCTACAGCCTCGGCTTTCGACTCATTGGACATCAGCCTTGTGCTCCACCTTCTGGCAGTTCTTGTTTTGGAGAAGAAGATTATCATCAATACCAGAACAGATAGAACACCGACCGCCACAAGAAAGGCAGACCCTTTTCTGGCTATGAAAGGGTTTGTTCTAACAATTTCAGCGTTACTTTTCATAATTGAAGCTCCTCTTCCACCTGTCGGATCCGACGAAGCACTTCTTCCATGGCCAGATTATTGTCATACCCCTTGTGATTTTTGATAAGATACTGTGCGATTGCTTCTTGCATAACCAAGTTTGTTCGGGCCTGATAATAGATCTTTTTCTGTTTGATTTTATCCAGGAAATCAGAGTTATGTTTCTGGTCGAAATGAGTTAAATCATTATCTCTCAATAATTCACCAAGCGTCGCTCCCCATTTAAAATAGTCTTCAATGTTTCCCAGGCTTTTGGCAAGGAAATGGCATTGTCGAATTGCAAAGAAACGTACTGTCAGGCTGCTGTTAGGATCGTTAGCGGCTTCTTCAAACGCTTCAAATGCCTTTAATCTATCTCCTTGCTGAAGATAATAGGAGCCGGTCTGAATCAAGGTGTCATTGCGCGCTTCATAAAGTCCTCGGGTTAGGGTGGCTATGCTTGTGTCGGCAATAAATTCGGCAAGCAGTATTTTGGCATCTTGTTGCATTTTCTTGCGATGTTCTTCGCGTGCTTCTTCAGCTTCGGCGGCTCCGCGAATTATGCGAGGCCCAACTCTTTGTGCGGATCTTTGTGGCTGGGGTGGAGTTTGCTGATGTGTCTTTATTGGGTCTTCCTGTTTATGCGTAGCGCGACGGGGAGCTACCTCTCCTGATTGAGGCTTCGCTGGCTTGAAAAAAAACATGCCGACAAACATTAAGCCCAGAAGGACCAGGCCAATAACTATCATTACCTTGGTTCTGTCGTCATCCACTAGTTCTCTCCACTGGATCGTTTCTTAGCCATAAATTACACTTTTCAGCAATTTTATCGCAAAAAATCACCAGGTGTACAACTGTCGCCAGAATACACCGTTCACAGACATTACATCATATCGCAAAGATCTGAGCAAATCAAGAAAACACCGTGAATATTCCGCTTTTTTCAGACAAACGAAAATATCATCTGGTGCAGAAGTTTTCTTCTGCCTTTACCATACTACGGAAAAAGCAGGCGGTATGTTGCAAAAAAAAAAGCCCCCAGGCTTACGCCTGAGGGAACTTTTTACTTGAGAACTTTTCGCTTACTGACCAGCCTGAGTTTTAAGGCTTTCGAATTCGGCTTTAGCCTTATTCATTTCCTGAGCTACTTTCATAGCATCAGCCTGACGACCCTGGGTGAGCATTTCGTTGTAGAGTTTGTAGAGTTCTTTGTATTTGGCTTCTGCAAGCTGAACTTCTGATGAGTATGTGCCCATCGGAGTTGCTTCGCCAGAGATTGTGATTTCAGGGGCCATAGCGCCAGAAACCGGGATTTCAGCTCCACCAGCCACTGAGCCTATGCTCACGGGACCAGATACCTGCTGGCCTGCAGCAGCGCCACCGAACGGATTGGAACCTACAGGCATTCCGATTGAGCCGTAGCTGTTGTTTTTGCCCTTGCCGAAGAGACCGGCAATTTTGTTTGCAGCCCAGTTACCCAGCATACCACCGGCGATACCACCGATGATGGTGCCGAACGGCGGGAAGATCATTGATCCGAGCATTGCGCCTGCGGTAGAACCAATGGTCTGACCAGCTACGCCAACCCAGTTGATCTGCTTGAAGGCTTCTTTGATTGAGAATTTGCCGTTTTTAAGGTCGCCGGCGAGATAAGCACCTACAGAACCACCTACGATTGAGCCGAAGGTCGGGGCAAGAGCTGAAAGCACGCCACCAACAACCGGAATTGCAGTGAGGAAAGGTGTGAAGAATGAGCCAGCTGCCGCGCCAGTTACAGAACCAACCACGCCACCGGCAAATTCGGCTGAAAGAACAGTTCTAACGGCTTTGCCAATGCTGGGTTTTTCACCGCTCATTATCTGAGTAGCGAGGTCAACACCAACAGTGATTCCGGCTGTCATAAGGATGTTCTTTGCGCTGAAGCCTGATTTCAGACTGGTTTTAACATTCTGAACGCCTTCGTTAGTCATTGCTTTACCAGTTTCATAACCTGATTTCAGGCCTGTAACTGTTTTGTCTTTCAGATTAGAAAGGAAACCCTTTTTGTCGGCTTTTGCAACTGAGCCAGTTCCCTGGTCGGTCTGTCCAGCCTGTGAAGCTTCCTGAGAAGCCTGAGCGCCTTCCTGTGAGGTCTGGCCACTCTGTGAACCTTCTTGTGAGGTTTCGCCACTCTGTGAAGTTTCGCCGCTCTGTGAAGCTTCCTGAGAAGCCTGAGCGCCGTCCTGTGAAGTTTCGCCGCTCTGTGCAGCGTCTGAAGAGCTGGAGCCCTTAACTTCTACGGGTTTTTTCTTGAACAGATTAGCGATTTTGTCTTTTGCACCCTTGAGCAGGTTGCCAATCTTGCTGCCACCAGTTTTAACTGTGTCAACAACTTTGCCGGCGCCATCTTTAACTACTTCGGTAGTTTTGGTGCCGAAAGCCTGACCATTGTCTTTGCCAGCGGTGAAGCTGTCTTTTACTTTCTGGCCATAAGAATTGAGCTCGTTCTTAATCCAGCTGCCTTCTGCTTTCGCGCCGCTGACAGCTGTAGAAGCGTCAGCTGCCTGAGCAGCAGTACCAGTTGTGGCAGCGGTAGAACCCTGCGATGCCTGAACGGAAGTCCCAGTTGTAGCAGCAGTGCTTGCCTGAGCAGCGGTGCCTGCCTGAGCAGCGGTGCCTGCCTGAGCGGCGGTGCCTGCTGTAGCAGCAGTGCCTGCAGTGCCAGTGCCATTAAAAGCCAGTTTGAGATACTGACTCATTTCGAGAGCCATCGGCTGACCATTAACGTAGCGAACGTTGTAATGTGTAGTCAAAGGACCGTTGTTAACGGTTACCCACTGACCGGGGGTTACGTTGATATTCTGTCCACCAACATTTACCTTGATAGCGCTGTACTCGGCCATCAACGGTGCTTCGAATAAGAAGCTGGCGATCAGAACAATACACAGCAATTTGCTGAGAACCTTGATAGTGCTGTTCCTCATACTAAATTCTCCTGAATCATTTGGATTACCCGAAAAAGAACCCGATAAACCCGATTCACCGACACAGACCTACCCGAAATGTGCTTGTAAATCGATTTTTTCTAAGGGTGTACCCATCACCCTTGCATTCAATTATAACAAACCAAAATAAAACCGCAAGTCGCTGACAAAAATATTTTTAATATTTGCTAATATTGCTTTGTTTAAAGAAAAAGAACTGCCCCTTGAGAGGGCAGTTCTTTTCGTGATCAAGTCAGGAAACTGCTTAGACAACACCCTGGTCGAGCATTGCGCTGGCAACCTTCATGAAACCGGCAACGTTGGCGCCCTTGATGTAATTGATGCGCTCGCCTTCTTTGCCATGTTTTACACAAGCATCATGAATCGAATGCATGATGTGTTTTAGTTTGTTATCAACTTCTTCTGCTGTCCAGTTCAGGCGCTCACTGTTCTGAGTCATTTCGAGACCAGAAACAGCAACACCACCGGCATTTACTGCCTTGCCAGGAGCGAAGAGCATTTTCTCGTGAGCAAGTTTGGCTCCATCCGCGGTGCAGCCCATGTTGGAGACTTCAAGAAGAAGCTTGCAGCCATTCTCAGCAAGTTTCTTAACGTCATCGACGTTACACTCGTTCTGAATTGCACAAAGAACGGCTACATCACATTTGACGCCCCATGGCTTTGTGTTAGCAAAGAATTTAGCTTTAGGATACTTCTTAACATAGTCTTCGGCCTGATCGTTGCAGGAAGCGCGCATATCGAGAAGATATTCGCATTTTTCTTCATTGAAGCCTTCTTCGTCATAAACATAACCGTCAGGACCACTGATGGTTACACACTTGGCGCCGAGTTCAATGAGTTTCTTGATCGAGCCCCAGGTAACGTTGCCGAAACCAGAGAGAGCAATTGTTTTGCCCTTGAAGCTGTCATTATTGCGTGCAAGCATGTCAATACCAAAATAAATTGCACCATAGCCGGTGGCTTCCGGGCGAATTAAGCTACCACCCCAGGTTGCACCTTTACCGGTGAATACGCCGGTAAATTCTTTAACAATGCGTTTATACTGGCCAAACATGTAGCCGATTTCGCGGCCGCCAACGCCAATGTCACCTGCCGGTACATCTGTGTCCGGGCCAATGTGGCGATAAAGCTCAGTCATAAAAGACTGGCAAAAACGCATGATTTCATTGTCAGAGCGACCTTTGGGGTTAAAGTCTGAGCCGCCTTTGCCTCCACCCATAGGAAGAGTGGTAAGTGCGTTTTTAAACATTTGTTCAAAACCCAGAAATTTAAGAATGGAAAGGTTTACGCTTGGGTGAAAACGCAGTCCACCTTTGTAAGGTCCAATGGCGCTGTTAAATTGCACGCGATAACCGCGGTTGACCTGAATTTCGCCCTTGTCGTCTATCCAGGGGACCCTGAAAGAGATGGCTCGTTCTGGCTCTACTATTCTCTCAAGAATTTTGCCTTTGACCATGCGAGGATTCGCGTGATAGGCATCCCAGATGGTTTCTACTACTTCGTGAACGGCCTGATGAAATTCGGGTTCGTTCGGGTTTCTGGCTTTTACCATGTCCATGAATTCGGCGATGCTTTTCATTACTTCACTTTCCTTTCGATGCGACCTGATATGTATAACCCGATTGTCGGGTTGCATCGGGCAACATAGCACGGAGTTGCAAAGTACTCAACATTTTGTTTAAAAAATCTCAAGCTATGTTTGAGATTCCTTGCTGATGGCAGTTTGTCTCCGAATAATCAGTCTCTGGGCAATTGCTGCAAGCGGTTGCTGAAACATCATGGCGACCAACACCGGAATACTGGCTTCGACAGGGAAATGGCCGAGCGCCAACACTAGTCCGACGCTGGTATTACGGATTCCCGCGCAAAAGATGCTGCTGTTAACTGCGTTATCCTTAAAAGCAAACAACTTTGCCAGAAGCCAGCCCATCAAAAAATTGCTGAGCGCAAGGGTTAGCGTCAGCAGGATGATAGTCGGCGCGCGCGAAAACAGCTCTGCCGCAGACTGCCGTGAAAGGCCTACGTTGATCATGATTACAGCACACATGCAGATAAATGAGGGTATGCCAAGATACCTGATGCTGCGTCCATAAAATGAGCCACGGCTCAGGTCGTTGATGGTAAGTCCAAGAACTGACGGGATGACTATCATCAGAATCAGACTGCGAATCATCGCAGAATAGTCAAGCGTTACATGTTGCCCGGCAAAAAGCAGTAGAACTCCAGAAATCATAATTGGACTGAGCATTGTATCGACAGTAGCTGCAGTCAACGAAAGCGCTACGTCACCTTTTCCCATGCCCGTCCAGATTACTGCAGTAATGCCGATTGGCAGGGAAGCTAATAGAATGAAACCCAGAATGAGTTCGTGGCGGCCAGCAAAAAATGTGTTGCAGAGAAGACTGGCAACAATTGGCATAAGAGTGTGCTGTAGAATAACAATGCTGATAAGAGGCAGAGGTTTGCGAAATATAATTCCCAGGTCTTTCCAGCTTGTTTTTAGAGCGGTAACAAAGGTCATGTAGCCAAACATCAGTGGCACAAAACTACGCAGAAAATTCATTCTATCGCCGGCCAGCCAGCCGCAGATCATGGCAAAGAGCATGAAAAAAATCATGCGTGAGTTGAGATACAGATACAGTCTTTCGCCGGCTGGTCGCATGCAATAGCTCATAAATGGGGCAGGATTGTAACGAGATTCTACTGCAAACTGCTGAAATTAGCTAGAATCTGTGCAAAATTGGTTGCAACTGCAGTTCGTTCTGAGCTTGTCTGCGTAAAGCGGAAAGTCAACAATTCCGGTTTAATTCAGAGGTTTCGCAGCCAGCTTTTGTATTCACGTTGAAATTCTTTCATGTTGTTGCCAGTCCCTTCAACCATAGCTTCGTCAATCGTTTTGCCACGGCCAAGCGCAGATAAAATAGTGTCAAAGCTCTGCTCTCCGTAAAAGTCGGCAATACAGCGTGTAGCCAGATATGAGGCGATGTAGGCACGCGCAACATCGTTGCGTGACGATCCATTCATCAAGTTTGGTACCTGATTGAGATCGATAGAGTTCTCCTGATCAATGAATTCACGTTGCATCATTCCCTGGTAGTCAGAGCGTATTTCTTCAGGGGAGCCATTTTCCGCTGCAAACTCCTGATATTGAGCAAGCCCCTCGTTGAGCCAGAGTGGACAGCGATTGTTGGTGTGCAAATGAACGATTGTATGCGTAAATTCGTGAGCTAACAGACCACGGATATAGTCAGGGCTTTTGTAGCCTGATTTAAGCGGAATCATGATTTTGATCCCCTGCGCAGAAGCAGCGGACCAGTCACGGCTTACCTTGTAATAGTCTTCGGTCAGAAAGAAAATAACATTAATTTTAACATCCGGGCGATAGTTGAGCGAGTCGGTAACCTGATAAAATATTTCTTCAAGCACCTCGAATGTTATATCACTGAGATCCTGTTGGGATTCACCAGCAAAATGAATGATAAAGCGCTGGTCTTCGTCGCTGGTTGAGTCGCCAGTTGAAGCCAGCATTTCGCGAGCCTGATTAATCGAGTTGCTTACCGCCGCCTTCTGGTTCTTGTCGTCAGTGGCAATTAGCGCTTTTTCCCAATAATTAATGGCTTCGTCGAGCTGGCGTAGTTCAAAATGGCATTTGCCTAAGTAAAATAGCAAAAAAAACGACTCCGGGTTCGCTGCAAGCGATTTGTCAAGGTGTTCTATGGCCTTGGCATAATTCATCAGCTGCATCGAAGTAAGCCCGACCTTGCTCACAGTCTGCATGTCTTCGGGGCTTTTGTAGAGTGCGGTCTCGTAATGTTCGAGGGCCTTTTCGTAATCGCCCTTAAAATAGAGCAGGTCGCCCCATAGTGATTCCATGTAAAAATTGCCGGGCACAAGGTCGGCAACTTCGAGAATCATATCCTCATTTGCTTCATATGGAAGATCAATGCACAATCTGATTTTTCGCAGCAAAAAAGCTGCCAGATCAGTTTTTTGAGCATCTGTGGCACCACGGTTATAGGCAACTTTGCGCAGTTTTTCAATCTCGTTGTCGAGAGCATTGCCAGCGCTATTGAGCGTGGCAAGAATCGGCAACAAATCAGATGTTGCCGGCTGCAGCGAATTTTGAAATAACTGCACCTGAGCTGCTAGAGTGCAAGGCAACAGTGCGATCAGAAGCAAAATCAACAGCTTTTTCATATTGTTCCTGAGCCAAAAAACGTATAAATATTATATCAGGCGGTAACGACTTATGTCATTGGGAGGATGCGCCGGACTATTTTTACTAGTCTATTATAAAAATAACAGAAAAAGGCTGAATTGGAAATGGTATGAAAATTTGTAAATGCTTTAACTCAACCGCCGAGCGCCTTTTTGACCTTGTCAAAGAAAGACTTGCCAGAGCCAATGCCAGTAGCTTTAGACTCGGGATCTTCTTCGGCCAGCTGCATCAGTAGCTCGGTTTGCCTTGCATTCAGCTCTGTCGGTGTGCGCACAAAGATTTTTACCAGCTGGTCGCCCTGACCACCACGCAGCGATTTTACGCCGTAGCCGCGCAGTCTGAAGATCTTACCGGTCTGAGTTCCTTCGGGAACCTTAATCTTGACTACGCCCTTGAGTGTCGGCACTTCTACTTCGCCGCCAATTGCTGCAAGAGGAAAGGTAATGTTTTTTTCGCAGATGATATCGTCGCCAATTCGCTCAAAGAAATCATGCTTGCCAACACTAAGAAATATATAAAGACTGCCGCTGGGGCCGCCTTTTTCGCCGGGTTCACCTTCGCCGGTAAGCTTAAGCTTGCTGCCAGTTTCAACACCGGGTGGAATTTTAACATCAATTTTTTGTGAATGTTTGACTCGCCCGCTGCCTTTGCATGGAGAACATGGTTTGTCGATGATTTCGCCTTCGCCCTGGCACTGATGGCAGGTGCGCTGGATTGAGAAAAAACCCTGGGCCAGCGAGATTGAGCCTCGCCCCTTGCAGACCGGACACTGCTTCCGACTGCTGCCGGTTTCGGCGCCAGAACCGGAGCATGTGGTGCAACGACTTGATTTCTGGAGAGTGATGTTTTTATCACAGCCAAAAACCGCTTCTTCGAAGGAAATTTCGAGGTCATATCTCAAATCAGCGCCGCGTCGTGGCCCCTGTCGCTGGGTATTGCCGGCGCCACCGAAAAAATCAGAAAGAATATCCCCAAAGATATCGCCGAATCCGCCAAAACCACCCATGTTCTGATAGTTAAAACTGTTGGGGTCAATACCGGCATGGCCGAACTGGTCGTAAGCAGCTCTTTTCTGCGGGTCAGAAATCACCTGATAAGCTTCGTTGATTTCTTTGAACTTCTCTAACGAATCCTCATTTTTGTTTACATCTGGATGATACTGTCGCGCCAGGCTGCGGAACGCTTTTTTGATTTCACTCTCGTCAGCGTTCTTTGGCACTCCCAGTACTTCATAATAATCGCGCTTGGCCATTTAATTGCTCCCTTGAAGGCGTCTGATGCTCTGTCTAAAACTCTGGCCGTTCAATAAATCGGGCAGAAAACAACGGTACAGGCCGTGGGTCGATAAAACCCACGGCCTGTCAGTTATCAGTCGGCTTTTTTGAATTCAGCGTCAACGACGTTTTCGTCTTCGCCGGCGGCAGCATTCTGGCCTGCCTGTTGTTCCTGTTGTGGCTGATGCTCTGCATCAGCGTGTGAAGTCTGTGCGTTTTTGTAGATCATTTCGCCAAGTTTCTGAGCAGTGGTCTGCAGATCTTCAACCTTGGCCTTGATCATATCGACGTCTTTACTTTCAAGCGCCTTTTTAAGTTCGCTAACCTTGCCTTCAACTTCACTTTTAAGCTCTGCAGTAACCTTGTCGCCAAGTTCCTTGAGAGTTTTTTCGGTCTGGTAAACCAGACTTTCACCGGAGTTGAAGGTCTCGATGTATTCGCGTTGCTTGGCGTCTTCCTGAGCGTGCGCTTCGGCTTCTTTAACCATGCGCTCAATCTCATCTTTTTTGAGCCCGGAGCTGTTGGTGATGGTGATTGCCTGTTCCTTGCTGGTGCCGAGGTCTTTAGCCGAAACATTCACTATGCCGTTGGCGTCGATGTCAAAAGTGACTTCGATCTGCGGTACACCGCGTGGGGCCGGTGGAATGCCAACGAGATCAAATCTGCCGAGAGTTTTGTTGTCGGTTGCCAGCTGGCGTTCGCCCTGCAGAACGTGGACAGAAACTGCCGGCTGACTGTCAGAGGCTGTTGAGAATACCTGACTTTTTTTGGTCGGAATTGTGGTGTTACGGCCGATCAGGGTTGTCATTACTCCGCCGAGAGTTTCGATGCCGAGTGAAAGCGGGGTCACGTCGAGAAGCAGAACGTCTTTAACTTCGCCGCCGAGGATGCCGGCCTGAATAGCTGCGCCCATGGCAACGCATTCCATCGGGTCGACGCCTCTCTCAGGATCTTTGCCGAAGTGGGATTTAAGCAGATTCTGAATGATCGGCATACGGGTCGGGCCGCCAACCATGATAATGTGGTCGACTTCGCCGCGCTTGAGTCCGGCATCGTTAAGAGCGTTGTCAATCGGAGCTTTGCAGCGTTCGACGACTGCGTCTATCAGCTCTTCCAGTTTAGAGCGGGAAATGGTCATCACCATGTGTTTCGGGCCTTCCTGAGTGGCAGTGATGAATGGCAGGTTTATGTCGGTACTGGTTGTCGTTGAAAGTTCGATTTTGGCGCGTTCAGAAGCTTCTTTTACACGCTGGTAAGCCATTGAATCTTTGGCGAGATCTATGCCTTCCTGTTTTTTGAATTCGCCGATGATCCAGTCGATAATAAGCGTATCCATGTCGGTGCCGCCGAGGCGGGTGTCACCATTGGTTGAGAGAACTTCGAATACACCACTTCCCAGTTCGAGAATGGTTACGTCAAGCGTGCCGCCGCCGAGGTCAAATACCATGATCTTGCGTTCGCCTTCTTTATCAAGGCCATAAGCAAGAGCGGCTGCCGTTGGTTCGTTGATGATGCGTTTTACTTCGATGCCGGCGATGGCACCGGCGTCTTTGGTAGCCTGGCGCTGAGCGTCATCAAAATATGCGGGCACGGTAATAACGGCGCCGGTGACTTTATCGTTCAAAAAAGCTTCAGCGTCAGCCTTGATTTTCTGCAGAATAAAAGCGGAGATCTCCTGCGGAGTATAATCTTTAGCGTCAATTTTGATCTTTTCTTTGGTGCCCATCTTGCGTTTTACGGCGGTAATGGTGCGGTCGGGATTGGTGGTTGCCTGACGTCTGGCTGGTTCACCAATCAGACGCTGACCATCCTTGGTAAAAGCAACAACGCTGGGAAAAGCTTTGCCGCCGATTGAATTGCCTTCGGCGCTTGGAATAATAACCGGTTTGCCGCCTTCAATAACTGCTGCGGCTGAATTGGAAGTTCCTAAGTCGATACCAATAACTCTGGACATATATATCCCTCCTGTTTCTGTGTTACAGATTATTTCTGGTTGATTTCTACCTTGGCTGTTCGCAGAACGCGTTCTTTGAACATATAGCCTTTTTCGTATTCGGCGAGAACGATTTCGTCATCCTGATCTTCTACACAGCGCTTACACATTGCTTCGTGAATGTGCGGGTCAAACTTCTGCCCTTTGGCGCCGATCTCTTTGAGTCCCTCTTTTTCGAGGACGTCGGTAAACTGTATCGAGAACATTTCGAGTCCATCACTGATTTTCTTGTCGACTTTGCATTTGTCAATCTGTTCCATTGCCTTATCAAGTGTATCTATGACTGGCAACAGTCTTTTCAGAAAATCTTCGACACCGCGGCCTCTGGCTTCAAGCTGTTCTTTGGCGGTGCGGCGCTGTAGATTCTGATAGTCGGCGAGAGCCCTGAAATAGCGATGCTTCATATCGTCAAGCTCTTTGACGAGTTTGCTTTCACCATTGGGTGACTCTTTAGAAGCTGGTTTTGCAGTGTCAGCGGCCTTGTCAGTCTCGGCAGTATTGTCACTTTCTTCCTGACTGTCAAGGTCTTCAGCGCGGTCTTCTGATTCGTTAAGATCAGCAGTTTCTGCGTTAATGTCTTTTTGCGTCATATTCAGGTGTCACCTTTTAAAAAAAATATCGGGTCATTCTGACGATTCACTCTGGCCTATTAGCAGCTTGCTCAGTGTATTAGACAGACTGGTAAGGGTCGAGACAACTCCACCATAGTCCATACGAAGTGGCCCGATCAGTCCGATTCTGCCTACTGAGCGGTTAGGTCCACGATATCTGGCAGATACCAGAGAAATGTTCTTAATTGCCAGCCCTGAATCAGAGCCTATGTTTACCACAATCTCTCTTTTACTATCAAGAGATTTTGCCAGAAGCTGCAACAGATTTTCTTTCTGATCGAGCAGGCTTACCATCTGTCTGATTCTTTCTGGATCATTGAATTCTGGTTGGTCAAAAAAGTTTACCAGCCCATCGAGAAAGATCGAGTCTGAATCAGATTCGTTGGGCGAGTTCTGCACCTGTTTGACCAGTTGCGAGAGCAGGTTGTTATAGCGCGACAGGATATGCCGAGTTTTTTCGATGTAATCCTGTTCGTATTGATGAAACTGTTGTTGGCAGAGTTGGGCGTTCAAAAGAATTGAGAGCTTGTTAAGCACGTCGTCGCTGGTTTCGCTGGGGATATTAACGATCTGGTCGTTGATATTGCCGCAATCATCTACGGTTACAAGCATTGCCTTGTTTTCGAGAATTTTGAAAAGCTTTATTGAGCGCAGCGGATTTTTGGCATGTTGCGGGGCTAGCAAAATTCCGGCCAGGTTGGTTTTCTGGCAGGCATATTTGATGGCAGATTTTAGAATGTCCTGTTGTCTGGTGTTCGTTTCGAGTGATATTTCGGCAATTTTGCCAATCAGAGATTCTTCTAGCTGGCTGATGCGCTCAAATTCGACAAGAAAGTTAACGTAAAATTTATAGCCTTTTTCAGTGGGAACTCTGCCGGCCGAGGTATGTGGCGAATAAAGATATCCCATGCTTTCGAGGTCGGCCATTTCGTTGCGCAGCGTGGCTGGAGAGCACGTGAGTTTGCTTGATTTTGACAGATTGCGTGAGCCAACCGGAATACCTGTTGAAATGAAGGCATCACAGACTTCGCGCAGAACTGTTTTCTGGCGATCGTTGAGGCTGTTGTCAACTTCTGACTCGGCAAAAGCAGATTGTAAAAATGGCGATTCGGTCATTGCAGTCTTTAATCATGAAGGCACCCCGGCCTGATGGCCGGGGTGCAGTCATTCATGTTCAGTAGTCCATGTCCATTTCTGGAGCAGACGCTTTTGCTTTCTTTTCGGGAGCTTCAGCGACGAGAACTTCAGTGGTCAGCAGAATAGACGCGATGGAGGCGGCATTCTGCAGAGCTGATCTGGTAACTTTAGCGGGGTCAATGATACCGGCTTTGAACATATCGGTATACTGGTCAGCAACTACGTCGTAGCCATAACCATTGGTTTTGTGGTTTTTGACGTTCTCAATTATAATTGAGGGCTCGAGGCCGGCATTGCTGAGGATCATGCGCATTGGAGCGTAGAGTGCTTTTCTGACAGTGTTGATGCCAACTTTTTCGTCGTCGTTGCAATCTTTTTCGATTTTGTCGAGAGCGTTCAGAGCGTTGATGTAAGTAACACCGCCGCCGGCTACGACGCCTTCTTCAACCGCAGCACGGGTAGCGCTGAGAGCGTCTTCTACACGTGTTTTGCGTTCTTTCATTTCGGTTTCGGTAGCAGCGCCGACTTTGATTACTGCAACTCCGCCGGCTAGCTTGGCGAGGCGTTCCTGCAGTTTTTCTTTGTCGTATGAACTGGTGCTGCTGTCGATTTCGGCCTTGATCTGATTGATGCGGCTTTTGAGAGCCTTAGTATCGCCACAGCCTTCGATGATAGTAGTCATGTCTTTGCTGACAACTATCTTTTTGGCCTGACCGAGCATGTTGATCGTGGCGCTTTCGAGCTTCATACCAAGATCTTCACTTATTTTCTGGCCGCCAGTGAGAACCGCGATATCTTCGAGCATGGCTTTGCGGCGATCGCCGAAGCCAGGAGCCTTAACCGCAACACAGTTGAAAGTGCCGCGCAGTTTGTTAACAACCAGTGTTGCAAGCGCTTCGCCTTCGATGTCTTCGGCGATGATAAGCAGAGGCTTGTTAACCTGAACGATTTTCTCGAGCAGGGGCAGAATTTCTTTGAGGTTGTTGATCTTGTTTTCGGTGATAAGAATGTAAGGATTGTCGAGAACTGCTTCCATTCTTTCCTGATCGTTAACCATGTAGGGGCTTACATAGCCTTTGTCGAATTCCATGCCATCGACGAAGTCAAGGGTGGTGTCGAAGCTCTGAGCTTCTTCTACAGTGATAACGCCGTCTTTGCCGACTTTGTCCATGGCTTCGGCGATGATGCGGCCGATTTCGCTGTCGCGGGCAGAGATTGTAGCAACCTGAGCGACGCTGTCTTTGTTGTCGTCAACTTTTTTAGAGAGGTTCTTGATTTCGTTAACGATAACATCAACGGCTTTTTCGATGCCGCGTTTTACATAACTCGGATTAGCGCCGGCAGTTACGTTTTTAAAACCTTCATGGACAATGGCCTGGGCCAGAACGGTGGCGGTGGTTGTGCCATCGCCGGCTACGTCGTTGGTTTTGCTGGCTACTTCTTTAACCAGCTGTGCGCCCATGTTTTCAAATTTGTCTTCGACTTCGATTTCTTTGGCAATGGTTACGCCGTCATTGGTGACGGTCGGGCTGCCAAATTTTCTGTCGAGAATGGCATAACAGCCTTTGGGCCCGAGAGTGGCGCGTACGGCATTTGCTACGAGGTCAACGCCGGTTTCGAGAGCCTTGCGGGCTTCTGACCAATATTTGAGATGCTTTGCAGTCATTTTTTTTGCTCCTGTTACTTATCGGCTTATCAGTTGATGATAGCGAGAATGTCTTCTTCGCGCAGAATCAGATAGCTTTCTTCTTCGATTTTGATTTCGGTGCCGGCATATTTTGAAAAAATGATTTTGTCATTTGTTTTTACTTCGAGCGGAGTGCGCTCGCCAGCATCAGTCAGTTTGCCCGGGCCAGTGGCAACTACAGTACCCTCGATGGGTTTTTCCTTGCTGGCTGTGTCGGGAAGTATTACGCCGCCCTTTGATTTTTCGATGGCGTCTTTTGGCTTTACGATAACTCTGTCATTAAGTGGTTTAAGGTTCATATTTTTTCTCCTGATAAACTTATAAAATTATTTAAAAGTTGAGGCGGGGAAGGGGATAACCCCTCCCCGCCGGGAAATACAGGTTTGCTTACATCATTCCGCCCATACCGCCCATTCCGCCCATGCCACCCATTCCGCCCATTCCGCCCATACCACCCATGCCGCCCATTGCGGGTTTGTTTTCTTCGGGGATATCAGCGACCAGGACTTCAGTGGTCATGAGAATTGAGGCGATTGAAGAAGCGTTCTGCAGAGCAGATCTGGTAACTTTGGCCGGGTCAATGATGCCGGCTTTGAACATGTCAATGTATTCATTGGTGAGAACATTATAGCCGAAGCCTGGTTTGTCGGCTGCGCGGATCTTTTCGATAATGACCGCGGGCTCAAGACCGGCGTTGGCGAGGATGAAGTGAATTGGCTTCTGAAGTGCTTTTCTGACGATTTCAACGCCGATTTTTTCGTCGCCGCTGAATTCGAGAGTGTCGAGGGCTTTGATTGCGTTGAGCAGGGCCACGCCGCCGCCGGCTACGACACCTTCTTCTACCGCAGCGCGGGTGGCGCTGAGAGCATCTTCAACACGGGTCTTGCGCTCTTTCATAGCAGTTTCGGTAGCAGCACCGACTTTGATAACAGCTACGCCGCCAGAAAGCTTGGCGAGTCTTTCCTGCAGTTTTTCTTTGTCGTATGAGCTGGAGCTTCTGTCGATTTCGGCTTTGATCTGAGCGATGCGCGCCTGGATTTCCTTAGCGTCGCCGGCGCCTTCAATGATAGTGGTTGTTTCTTTTGAAATAACTACTTTTTTTGCTGTGCCGAGATGTTCGATAGTTGTGGTTTCGAGTTTGAGGCCGATTTCTTCGCTGATCTTCTGACCTTTGGTCATTACTGCGATATCTTCGAGCATGGCTTTGCGGCGGTCACCAAAAGCCGGAGCTTTAACTGCAACACAGTTGAAAGTGCCGCGCAGTTTGTTAACAACCAGGGTTGCCAGTGCTTCGCCTTCGATGTCCTCAGCGATGATGAGCAGGGGCTTTTTGGTTTGTACGATGGTTTCGAGTACTGGCAGGATGTCTTTGATGTTGTTGATCTTGCTGTCGGTGATGAGAATGTATGGGTTGTCGAGAACGGCTTCCATTCTTTCTGAATCAGTTACCATGTAGGGACTGACATAGCCTTTGTCGAATTCCATGCCTTCGACGAAATCAAGGGTAGTGTCGAAGCTTTTGGCTTCTTCTACTGTGATAACGCCGTCTTTGCCTACTTTGTCCATGGCTTCGGCAATAACTTTGCCGATTTCTGGGTCACGGGCAGAGATGGTGGCAACCTGAGCGACGCTGTCTTTGTTGTCGTCGATGCGCTTAGACTGCTCTTTGAGCTTGGCAACAACAGCGTTAACTGCTTTTTCGATGCCGCGCTTGATATAAATCGGTGTAGCGCCAGCTGCAGTGTTTTTAAAACCTTCGTGAACGATAGCCTGAGCGAGAACTGTTGCGGTGGTAGTGCCGTCGCCTGCGATGTCATTGGTCTTGCTGGCTACTTCTTTGACGAGCTGCGCGCCCATATTTTCGAAGCGATCTTCAACTTCGATTTCTTTGGCGATCATAACGCCGTCATTGGTAACAGTTGGGCTACCAAAACTTTTGTTGAGGATGGCGTAACAGCCTTTGGGCCCGAGAGTCGAGCGGACTGCGTTTGCTACCGTGTCGACGCCTTTTTCGAGGGCTCTTCGTGCGTGTTCACCATACTTCAGTTGCTTTGCTGCCATTTTAAATTCTCCTTAAGAATTAATTTTTTCGTAATTATAGGGGGTGTTGAAAATAGAAAATTATTCGACGGCAAGAACTTCGTCTTCTTTCATGATCAGGTGCTTTTCACCCTCGATCATGATTTCAGTTCCTGCCCATTCGGTAAAAACAACGTTATCGCCCTGTTTCACCTGCATTGGAACCAGTTTTCCCTTGCTGTCAGTAAGGCCTTTACCGATAAATACTACTTTGCCGCTTTTGGGTTTCGCCTTAGAAGCTGTTTCTGGAATTATGATTCCGGTGGCAGTTTTCTTTTCGCTTTCGCTGACTTTGATCACAATGCGGTTTCCCATAGGGGTTAGGTTCATGAGGTACTCCTTGTTAAGGTTATGTTGAATTTTAAAACTAAATTCATTGTTAGCACTCGGTCGCGTTGAGTGCTAACGGAATATATAGAAAAGTATTGGAATGTTAAAGAGCGAAATTTGGCCAAGTATTGGCTTGTGTGGTGTTTAACTTGCTTTAATGGATTTAATCAGCGAATTGCTCAAAAAAACTCGCTTAATCTCTTGAATCGATTGACGGCTCCACTGTGGCTGCATGTTCCCTGCTAGCAGACAGCGAGTTTAATTTTAGGTGTCCAGATGGTAATCATAGTTGATTACACAGAACATCTTGTTTAACCAGGCATATTCTCAGACCGGGCAAATTCCAGAAAAAACGGATTCGCCGTCTGCTCCAATGATTACTTCGGCTTCAGGCAGGCCTGTTAAATCATTGGGATTATAGTGGTCTGTCAGAAAGTGGATGATCTGATTTTTCGATGAGTTGAATGATCCAGGGAGAGTGGGGCACATGGAATCATATGGCCCGGCGATTAACACATCGATCAAGCGTAAAATTGCAGAACCTTCTGTTAATGCCTCTATTCTTGCGATCGAAAGCCCGGAGAATACCAGAACCGACAATTCTGCTGAGAGGCGGTGATAAAGCTGTTCATCTCGGAAAAATGTTAAAAATTCTAGCAGTTTTGTGGTCTGCTCGAATGATTCACGCCGGAAATAGTTATGCCGTCGAGATCTGTTTGGCTGGTAATTTGAGCAATCAATTCGTCGGGTTCAATGAGAAGGCGATTCTCAAAAGAATGTGTGTCGGGATTGAAACAACCCGGGCATTCCTGTGAGCACCCTTGAAACCAGATTGTAAAGCGCCGACCGGGGCCGTTGGCGCGACTGATTGGAATGATGGCGTGAAGATTGAGCTGCACGGTTCTAAAAACGGTTGCTCAGGCGGTCGTCCTGCAAGTCGCTTACTTCGTGAAATTCATCAGTGTTTTGTCTTTCGAGAACCTGCCCGCCAAGTAACTGCTCGATTTCGCTGGTCAACTCAAGACAGCTTTGCCCTTTGACGCCGCGAACCAGCAGTTTTACGTTGCCCAGCTCGTCAATTACAACTTCAATTTCCTGAATTTCAGACATGTACTTACCTCTGTTTAATTAGCTGTCGTCTTCATAGGGGTCGAGGGGAACTATTTTCTTATTGGTCTTTGATTTGTTTCTGGCAGGAATTTCTGGTGCGGGCGTCTGAGTTTTCATTGACGCGACAGAACCAGCAGAGGGAGTGGGCGGATTCTTTTTCCATTGGCAGCCCCAAGCGCTTGAATTGCGGTATTATATGTGTGATAAAAGCTGAAAGGTGTACAGAATTATAGCCATACAAAGAAGTCTGACTATAATGGCTGAAATAGCTTAGGATTGGTTCGCGGCGGCAGAGAGTTCTGCTGATTTTTCCAGGTAGTAATCGTAGTCGCCGTCGAAAGTGCGCAGGTTGCCGTGGTCTACTTCGAAGACCCGGTTTACCAGGTGGCGTAGGAAATAGCGGTCGTGACTGACGATCATTATTGTGCCTTCAAATTCCTGCAGGGCTTCAAGCAGAACCTCGCGACTGGTGATGTCTAGATGGTTGGTCGGCTCATCAAGAATAAGAAAGTTCACGGGCTGTGCCAGCATGCAAGCGAGCATGACTCGGCTTTTTTCACCGCCAGAGAGTATTGATACCTTTTTGTCAGTATCATCACCCGAGAACAGAAAGGCACCGAGCAGGTTTTTGATTACACCGACATTTGCCATCGGCAGGCGTTCTTGCAGTTCTTCAAAAACTGTGCGCTCGGGTCGCAGGGTTTCGCATGAGTGCTGGCTGAAATAGCCAAGTTGCACGCTGGCACCAATCTTACAGGTGCCGCTGCCCGGCTCAGTTATATTGCTGATAACTTTAAGCAGAGTAGATTTGCCGGCGCCGTTAATTCCGGTTAGCGCAATTTTGTTGGTGCGGATGACCTTGCCACTTACCCCTGAAAAAACTGGAAGCATCTTGCCATTTGGCAGTGGCCATTCTTTGGCGAGGTCTTCCATTTCTACTACTATGTCGCCGCTGCGCTTTATCGGGCCGAAGCGAAACTTGATCACCTTCGGATCGGGCGGAACTACGATTCGCTCAATTTTTTCGATGTTTTTGACTCGCGATTGTACCTGGGCAGCATGTGATGCTCTTGCCGCAAAACGCGCTATGAATTCTTCTTCTTTGGACAGCATTGACTGTTGGCGCTTCTGGGCAGCAAGCAGCTGCTCGCGTCTGACAGCTCTCTCGCGCAGATAAAAATCATAGTCGCCGCTGTAGGTCGTAATCGTCTCACCGGCAACTTCAATAGTGCGTGAACAGACACGGGTCATGAATTCACGGTCGTGACTGGTCATGACCAGGGCGCCTTTGAAATCTTTTAACCATTTTTCAAGCCAGAGAATTGTTTCGATATCGAGATGGTTGGTCGGTTCGTCGATGAGCAACAAGTCTGGGTTGAGAAGCAGGATGCGCGCAAGTGCGATACGCATTTTCCAGCCGCCAGAAAAGGTTTCGATAGCGTCTTCCCAGCGCTCAGGGCCTATTCCCAGGCCATTAAGAATTGTCTGCGCTTCGGTTTCTTTCTCGTAGCCATTGAGGTGGATGAATTCTTCCTGGAGTTTGCCGTAGCGGTCCATAAACGCGTCGTCCATTACCCATTCGGGGTCGGCCATCTGATGTTCATATTCATGCAGCTTACGACCAATTTTGTAGACCCGACCCGCACCGGCGAGCACTTCTGCGAGCACTGAGCGCCCCGACATTTCGCCGACGTCCTGCGAAAAGTAGCCGATGGTGATGCCGGCATTGATGTTAACTTCGCCCTCATCAGGCTTTTCTTCGCCGGTAATCAGACGAAAAACCGTGGTTTTGCCAGCACCGTTCGGGCCTACCAGACCGATTTTGTCGCCTGGTCGCACAAGAAGGTTGGCGTTTTGAAAGAGGACACGATTTGAATATACGATTTTTACATTTGCTAGATTGATCATGGCGCATGATTTTATGGCAGGCGCGCTCGCAAGTCAACCGGCAATTATCTGTTTAGTTTGATGATTCACCATTGAATTTGTGCGAATGATCTGTGATAATCGGCTTGAATTTTACTGTCACCAGACGGTGAAAACATACAATGGCGATGTCTTTTCCTTACTATGTCTTTTCCTTAATAATTTTTTTAAATGAACTTCTGATGTAAAAGAAAGAAATTAAAGAGGTGACAGCTGAAAGTCTGAGAAAATTGTCCATTGGCGGAGGTGCAGATAAGAAGAATAAAATCCAGTTGTACAGAATCAATCCATAAAAGAGCAGGAATATTGTTTGGAAAAGAACGACTTTCTTTGCTATGAATGCTTTTCCCACAAAAGTTTGGACGAGTAAAAATATCAAAGCTGGCCCGAATCCAATTAACATGGCAAAAAATATAAATATAGTCTGTTCCTGCCATTTTGTTGCTCCTATGGCCTTTTCAAGCAATTGCTGCTGAGAAGGATCCAAAGAATTCCAGGGGTCAATTACCGGATTTATGCGGGTTCCGTGGATTCCGCACCGGACTGTCAGGTTGCCGTCTGCATCTTTTTCAACAAAATATGGTGTTGCTTTTGGCTCTCTGTATTTTTCAACCGGGCAAACAGGAATTAGATTCAGTATATTGTTTTCCGAAAATGGGTAATCCTCTATGCTTTCTCCTGAGCCTTTAATATTTACAGAACCTGTGCCCAATTTGGCCAGCGCCTCTTCCAGCCCAGCCATTGCACCGCGACACTCCTTTTCAAGTCGATTTCCCCAAGGGGGGCGCCATCCTGTGAGAAAAACTGAACACAAAATAAGTGCAGTTATTAAAACGACTGAATTCTTTTTCATCGCAGCGCCTCCAATTGACGTGGGCACAATTCTGTGAATATATCATCTTATCTTCTATAAGTAACGTTCGATAAATCGTTTTTCTACCTGACATTTTTTTGGCAATGTTGCTTCTGAAGTTGCAACTCTTATCCTGAACGAATAGGCTGTCACGCACTCTGGCAATGCTCTCGCAGGTTGCCGTTAATTCTCTGTTCAACACTACGACGTTGAAATTACAGTCATGATCTGCCATAATCGCATAGATCTTTTAAACTCTATGGCAATCAGTAGCAAAATGTCTGTAGAGGACTCAGGTGCTGCAATGTAGTTTCCGATCAGATGCAGTTTAAGGATGCGGCCGGGCATGATAAAATGAGTAACCAATGGGTGCTGTGGCGATGTTTGGGCTATCTGCGCCCTCATTTGCGAATGACGCTCGCAGCCTATCTGGCTCTTCTGGCAATTAATGTTGTAACGCTGGCGATTCCCCAGTTTATTCGCTGGATCGTTGATCATGGCATTGGTGGCCAGAACGCTGGACTGGTAAAGACTGCGGTTCTTGGATTGCTTGCTCTTGCGCTGGTCAAGGGTGTGCTTGCTTTTTTTCAGGGACGTTGGACCGAGACGGCTTCTCAGAACGTAGCTTACGATCTGCGCAACGCCATACATGGACAACTATCTCGGCTCTCTTTCTCATATCACGACCGTAGCGAGGCTGGCCAACTTCTTACACGAGCGATTCAGGATGTTGAGCGCATACGCTTTGTAACGGGGCGTGCCTTTCTGCGCATTGCCGATGGCGTCATACTGATGCTGGGGACAACAGTTATGCTGTTGTTTATAAATCCGACTCTGGCTCTGCTTTCTCTGTCTACAATGCCGCTTATTGCCTGGCGGGCGATGAGCCTGGGTCGACGACTGCGTCCCATCTCTCTGGTCATTCAGAAGCAGCTGGGAAAGCTGACGACGCGGCTGGAGCAAAATCTACGTGGTGCGCGAATTGTAAAAGCCTTTGCCCAGGAAGATGCTGAAATTTCGCGATTTGCACACGAGAATCGCCGTTGGTTTGTTCTCTCGGCGTTGACCGCGAGATTGCAATCCTTCAATGCGCCATTAATTGACCTGATTGCAAACCTGGGAACAGTGGTAGTTATCGGCTATGGCGGATATCTTGTTACCTGTCACCTTCTGACGCTCGGTGAGCTGGTCGCTTTTGCAACATACCTCGGACAGCTGATTGTGCCGGTTCGTCGTCTGGGAAACATTGTTCCCGCCGTTGCGCTGGCTATAACCGCAGGTGAACGCGTTTTCGAAATTCTCGACACCATTTCCGAAGTGCAGGATAACCCTGGTGCGGTAATGCTTCCATCGGTGCGCGGTGAAGTGCGTTTCGAGCAGGTTTCTTTCGGCTACACACATGGTCGCCGCGTTCTACAGGAACTTACATTCACCGCCGCGCCGGGTCAGATTATTGCTCTGCTTGGCATGACCGGTTCGGGTAAGTCAACTATTATCAACCTGCTTCCCCGCTTTTATGATCCTACTGCGGGTAGAGTGCTGATCGACGGTTATGATATTAGACAGGTCACCTTGGCATCGTTGCGTGACCAGATCGGGACTGTATTGCAGGAAACAACGCTGTTTGCGACGACAATCCGCGAGAATATCCTTTTTGGCTGCCCCGGTGCCAGCGAGACCGAGATGATTGCGGCGGCGCATGCTGCGCAGGCTCACGATTTTATCAGCGAAATGCCGCAGGGTTATGATACTCTCGTCGGCGAACGCGGCGTAACGCTCTCAGGCGGGCAAAAACAGCGCGTGGCTATTGCCCGCACTCTGCTAAGGGATCCCCGCATCCTGATTCTTGACGATGCCACTGCGAGCGTTGATACAGGAACCGAGGAGCTGATACAGGTTGCGCTGGAACGGCTGATGGCAGGGCGCACCTGTTTTGTTATAGCTCAGCGCCTGAGTACACTGCGTAACGCCGATGTGATACTTATTCTGGACCGTGGAAAGCTGGCAGCACAGGGCACTCACGATGAACTTATCCACACTTCCGCGCTATACGCTGATCTCTACCGGCAGCAGGCAAAGGTGGCTGAATTATGAGTTTCTCAATTGGGTCGTCTGGTTCCGCTATGGGCCCCCGCAATGCCATGCAGAGTTTTGGCAAGGAAGCCGATGGCCGGGTTTTTGACCCGCACATCCTTCGCCGCCTGCTGAGCTTTCTGCTGCCGCATTGGCCGCGAATGCTCGCTGCTCTGGTGTTAATGCTCATCAGTTCAGTGCTTGCCCTTACCACGCCATATTTAATAAAGATAGCCATTGACCAGAACATTGCAAACGGAGATTCCGAAAAACTTTTTTTCACGGCGCTGCTAATGGCTGTGGTTTATATAGCTCTTTACGCCACAACTGCCGTTCAGCAGTATTTGCTTTCCTGGGTCGGACTGCGCGTTCTGACAACTTTGCGCGCCAGACTTTTCCACCATTTGCAGGCATTGCCAGTGGCCTATCACAACACACACATAATCGGAGTAACAATCTCACGTGTAATAAGCGACGTTGCTGTCATCAATGACTTGCTATCGGCCGGTGTGGCTACTATTCTCGGTGATACCGTGGTGTTGGTTGGAATCGTGATCGTGATGCTTTCAATGAATGTGCCGCTGGCGTTGTCAACTTTCGCAGTGCTGCCGTTAATGCTGCTGGCAACATGGCTGTTTTCGCGTAGTGCTCGATCAGCTTTCCGTCAGACGCGTCAACGCATTGCCGCAGTCGTAGGAGGTTTGGCTGAAGATATTTCCGGGATCAGAGTCATTCAGGCTTTCGCCCGCGAAGGTGTTTCTACCGAGCGTTTCGAGGAAGTAAACCGCGCCAACCGGGACGCTCATATCGAGGCGATGTCACTGTCATTTATCTTTTTGCCGACAGTTGATTTTCTGGGCATTCTGGCGACCGCTATCGTTTTGTGGTTTGGCGGACTCGCCGTTGCCCGCGGAGAGTTATC
>Ga0180007_10000666_pt1 | contig 54386 bp, 44 predicted proteins | sample MM_PC_MetaG_FD_121122 | JGI IMG/M metagenome (GOLD analysis project Ga0180007, IMG submission 121122) | Groundwater microbial communities from the Aspo Hard Rock Laboratory (HRL) deep subsurface site, Sweden - MM_PC_MetaG | ecosystem: Environmental > Aquatic > Deep subsurface > Groundwater...
ATTTTAACAAAAATTTCTTTCGATCTGGTTCATGAAAATCAATTTTTTAGATTTTTCGGGACGTTTAACAGGCCGAAAACGACCAAACCCGCACCAAAAAAAATAGCAACGCTATTTTTCGGTGCTGACCGGCCATTTACATTTTCCAGCAAATCAGTATAATTAAACTCTATATTAAAACTTTGAGGGGTAAATATGCGACTTTATAAAATTCACGCATTAGTTCTTACATTCGTTCTAGTCTCAGTGCTCTGTTCCGCCGCCAGCGGATTTTCTGCACTTACTGCTCAGATGGAGAACGTTTTTCCGGAAAAGTACGATGAAAGCCTGTCGGTAATGTATCGCATCGAGGACCGTGTGGTTTTTATTTTCAGAGAAATGGTAAAGGCTGAATATCACCAGGCCACCAATATTGACCCGGTTCTGAATGGTTATCTAAAAAAAGCTCTCAACCGCTACTGGCTACTTGAAAGCATAGAATTGAAGAAAGAACTGAACAGCGACTCACATTATTTCACAAAAAGAATTACAAAATATATTGCCAAGCTTCCTTCCAGTTACGACCAGGCAGCATTTTCCTATTTTCTCAATAATGTCCGCAATGAATTCAAAGAACTCGCTCCATTTGCAGCAGCCTCTGAAAAAGCCATGGAGGCATTAAAAGAAGCTGCTCCTCAAAAAACCTACATAACAGCAATAGACAAGACTCCGGATTTTTTCCGCAAGATTCCCTGTTTCCTGAAGCCGTTGGTCAAACTTGACGACAAGATTTCAGCACTGATAGACAAACTTCAGCAGAAGTACACCCTGGAAAAAATGATTCTGACTCTCAGCGCTCTTCGCAAATCCGACTTTGGCCGCGACCTGCCAGAACTGGGCAAGCTACAGAAGAAACTTTCTGAGTTTCTAGTAAAACGTATAGTCAGCAATCTTGAAGTTCAGCTCGAAGCTGGCCTTGAACAGGACGCAGTTACCGGCATAATGAAATCACCGCAGGGTGTAATGATAAAACAGGTTCTTTATCAAGGCCGCATCAGAACCTTCGTTAAAGAATTGCAGAAATCCGAAACCCTGGCCCAGCTTGAATGCTTTTTCCCGATCATGGCAACCTTGAAGGGCGAATTAAACAACCTCTCATCTAGAACAGACAGTCCGGCTTCCAAAGCAACGCTGGCAAAAATGCAAAAAAACCTTAGTGATATGCAGATTGTTTTGCGGTCAAAGCTGCTCAAAGCCACGCAAGTCAGTGCCGAGTTTGAAAAGACTGTTAAAGACTTTTCGGCCGAAATCACCAGTGCAGAAGCTTCTCAGCTTATTCGCCAGCTCTAATTGCCTCGCCGGTATCACGAATGATCTTCGAAACGAAACAAATGAATACGATTCGTTGATCTGATACATGGAATAAGCAATGACTTTTGGATCAGAGGATTATGAGAAGTTTTTTGATTCTGACTGTATTATGCGTGCTCGTCTTTACATCAACGATCAGTGACGCGATTCTGGATATCGCGCCACCAGCGATAGACCCGGGCGAGACGGAGAAAATGACTGAAGAGGAGCGACCTCAAGAGTCCCATGATGACCGACATAGAGGTTCTGGCCGCGGAGGGCAAAGCCACTGGCAACGGCGAGGATTATAAGCTCTTCATTCTGATTCCGCCTCCCCCGCCGAAAAATCAGGGACCGGAACCGGAAAAGAGAAGGCATCCCGGTGGCAATATGGAAAAAGACGATAATTAACCCTGGCAAAGTGGAAAATCGGCTAATCACTGAAACAAAATTTGCGACATAAGAATGTCCTACCAAAGCAGTGCGATAACCCAAAAGAGTATTGCAGGAGAATTGATGAAACGTATAATCGTCGCGTGCCTGCTTGCGTTAACGTTTTTTTCAGTGACCAGCAGACTTGCGCTTGCAGATGAGCCAGAGACAGCTGCCGTGGGCTCTGAAACTGTTATAAACAGCGATACTGATCTGCCAGCAATAACGGAAATAGGGGAAACACCAAAAGTGAAATTCCTGATGAAAGAGTTGCGGGTCCCTCATTGCAAAAGAGGGCCAGAACGTTGCGAATTGTGCCGGAAGCAGGATGAGCCACGATGGTGCCTGCTCGATGTCGATCCCCCGGACAAGGAAATGATGCAACGCCCGGTGCTGGAGCTAATTCTTGACGGCGAGCGGCAGATACTGGTATTTGATGTTATCAAAAGTTTCGCCACAGAAGAGGAAGCACGCCAGTTTCTGGCAAAAGCTGAATATCCAGGCCTGACCTGGGACAAATAGTCAAATGCAAAACCTGGGCTCCTCATAATCAAGCTTGAGTCGAATGATCGATTCTGGATTTCAATAATGACTGTGCAAATTGCATACTGACAAAATTGAATAAAAAAATGCAAATGAGCTCTTGTACGTTGTCGGGCATTGTGATAACCTTTGCACATCTAAACCCTGACCACCCACGGAGACCCCATAAGTGCCTGTTAACGAGCTGATAGAACGCTATCTGGAATTACTGGCCAAAGAACGACTTATGTCGCCCAACACCGTGCGCGGTTATCGCAGCGATCTCGATTTTTTTAGCAATTGGCTCACTCAGCGCAACATTACCAACGCTGAAGATCTCGGAAAGCTTACGCATGCAGCGCTGCGGGCTTTCTGGGCAGAACGTCGCAACGGTGGCCTGTCGCCACAGAGCATGCGCCGGGGTCAGTCGGCACTACGAGGCCTGTTTAAATTTGCACGCCGCCAGAAACTCATCGAGACGAATCCTGCTGAAACCATGGATTCACCCAAACGTCAGCTACCATTGCCGCGTGCACTGAGTCAGGAAGACATCAACCTGCTACTAAACGCGCCCGACCTGCAGACGCTGAACGGACTGCGCGACCGCGCCATACTGGAAGTATTATACGGCAGCGGATTGCGCGTTTCAGAGGCGGCAGGGCTCAGTCTCGACAATCTCGACCTCGACGTTCAGCAGGCACGCGTTACCGGCAAGGGCAACAAGGATCGCATCGTGCCGCTCACACCTCCGTCATGCCAGGCCATACTTGCTTATCTTCAGTCCAGAAACGGGCAGCTGAAAACACAGAAAGTGAATCAGCACCTGTTTCTCAATAAATTCGGCACGGCACTTTCGGTGCGCTCGATTGCCCGAGTTATCGACAAATACGCGCGTCAACTGGCAATGATGATGAATATAACTCCCCATCAGTTCAGACACAGCTTTGCCACCCATCTTCTCAACAACGGCGCCGACATAAGAGCTGTGCAGGAAATGCTCGGTCATGAGAGCCTTTCTACCACACAGATTTACACCAGAATCAGCAAGGAACGGCTGATGCAGACCTACAGGCTCTCTCACCCGAGAGCAGGAGACCGAAATGAGCTATAAAGGAACGACTATTCTGGCTGTTCTTAAGGACAACGTCCTGGCAGTCGGCGGCGACGGCCAAGTCACTCTTGGCGAACAAATCATCAAATCAAAGGCTGTCAAAATCAGACGTTTGAGCGCCTACCCGGTAATTAGCGGCTTCGCCGGCCACACTGCCGACGCCTTTACTCTTTTTGAAAGGTTTGAAGCTCGTCTTGAGTCAGCATCTGGAAACCTGACCAAAGCGGCAGTAGAACTCGCGCGCGACTGGCGCATGGACAAAGCCTTGCGGCAATTACAAGCAATGCTGCTGGTTGGCAACTCAGAAAAGATTCTGGTTTTGTCCGGGCAAGGTGACGTTCTCGAACCCGACGAACCAGTAGCCGCCATCGGCTCCGGCGCTCCGATCGCCAGAGCAGCTGCAAAGGCGCTTTTCCGAAACACTCAGATGTCAGCCATCGAGATTGTAAAAGCGGCCATGGCCATTGCCGCCGAGCAGTGCATATACACAAACAACGAGATTGTTGTGGAGGTTCTTGAGAAGTGAGCGAACAAAAAACTGGTCAGATGTATAGCGAAATGACCCCGCAGCAGACCGTCGAAGAACTTGATCGCTACGTTGTTGGTCAGCACAAAGCCAAACGGGCCGTTGCCATTTCGCTGCGCAACCGTTATCGCCGCCGCCAGCTCAGTCGCGAAATGCGCGAAGACATCAGGCCAAAAAACCTTCTACTGATCGGACCTACCGGCGTCGGAAAAACCGAGATCGCACGCCGTATCGCCAATATTTCCGGCATACCCTTTGTCAAAGTTGAAGCGACCAAGTTTACCGAAGTCGGCTACGTAGGCCGCGATGTCGACTCGATGGTGCGTGATCTCGTCGAAGTCAGCATGAGTCTTTTGCGTTCACAGAGAATCGAGCAGATGGGGCCAAAGGCACGCGAAAAAGCGCACGAAAAACTGCTCGACATACTGTTTCCAGAGAGTCGCAAATATCACCCGCTAAGTGGCTACGAAAAAAACTCACAAGAACCTGGCAACCTGTCGATAGGTATTGAAGAGACTGATTCTGTATCGGCAAAACGCCAGCAGCTATCGGAGCAGTTACATTCAGGCGAACTCGACGAAAAGGAGGTAGAAATCGACGTGAACGACCAGACATCACCAATGGTAGAAGTTTTCTCCTCCCAGACCGGCTTCGAGGAAATGGGCATCAACATTCAAGGACTGCAGAGCATGCTGGGTAACATGATGCCCAGCCGCCAGCGACGCCGCCGCGTAAAAATCAGCGAGGCCCGCGACATCCTGTTTCAGGAAGAAATGCACAATCTCATCGATCAGGACGAAATGCAGAAAGAAGCGCTCAATCTCGCTCAGGAGAGCGGCGTAATCTTTCTCGACGAGATTGACAAAATCGCTTCTTCATATACAGGCAATACCGGACCCGATGTATCACGCGAGGGCGTACAACGCGATCTGCTGCCACTTGTAGAGGGCACCAGCGTAATGACCAAATATGGCATTGTAAAAACTGACCATATTCTGTTTTTCGCCGCCGGCGCCTTCAATGTCAGCAAGCCTTCAGACCTGATTCCCGAGTTGCAGGGCCGCTTTCCAGTAAGGGTCGAATTCGACGCTCTCAACGTTGAGGACTTCAAGCGCATTCTCGTCGAACCGCAAAATGCCCTGACCCGGCAGTATACGGCACTACTTGGAGTCGACGGACTCGAAGTAGAGTTTACCGAAGATGCAATCGAAGCCATTGCCCGTTTCGCTTTCCAGGCAAACGCTGACCACGAAAATATCGGGGCACGGCGCCTGCACACCATCATGGAACAGCTGATGGAAGAGGCCGCCTTTGACGCTCCACAAAAGCTCAGCGGTAAGTATGCGATTAACGGTGAAAGAGTCGAAAAAGCCATTGCTCCTCTGCTCAAGAACCACGACCTGGCAAGATTCATTCTCTAATTTGAATCGTAAGGGAGACAAAAAATGTTTGAAAGATTGACCGGAACCGCTACTTTAAATCTTCTCGCCAAAGGGCTGGAAGTTTCGTCCGTGCGGCATCGGGTAATATCCAACAATATTTCCAACGTCAACACTCCTCTTTTCAAACGCCAGATTGTCACCTTCGAAGACGAGATGGCAAAGGTTTTTGACGGCAAGGTAGATCTGGTCGGCCGACGCGAGAGCGACAAGCACATTCCGATCGGCGAGATAAACTATCATGATGTCGGCCCGACTACCATCAAAGATCGCATGCACGTAATGCGCAACGACAAAAACAATGTCGATATCGACGTAGAAATGAGCGATCTGGCCAAGAACACAATGACTTACCAAATTCACGCCACCCGCCTTGCCGCAATGTTTGCGGGCTTAAACGATGTTATCAGCAGAGGAGGTAGAGCATAATGGGCATGTTCAAAGCAATTGACACTTCTTCTTCCGGCTTGACCGCAGAACGACTGCGTATGGATGTCATTTCGAACAACATCGCCAATGTTAATACCACTAGAACCGAAGACGGTCAGCCGTTCAGACGCAAGATGGTAATATTCCAGGCGCGCAACGCACAGGGACATTGGCCGTTCCAGGATCGTCTCAATCCACAGGTAGCTGGCCGCGGTGTTAGAGTAAACGCGATCATGGAGGATATGGCACCGTTCAAAATGGAGTATAATCCCGAACACCCCGATGCTGACGCCGAAGGATATGTTCGGCGACCGAACATCAACATTGTGCACGAAATGGTGGACATGATCACCGCCACACGTGCCTACGAAGCGAACGTAACCTGTATCAACTCGGCAAAGGATATGACCAATTCAGCGCTAGGTATAGGTGGAAGGTAATAAACGATGAAAGTGGCAAGTAACCCATGGGCAGAAATTAGCAGTAAGCCAACGAAACCGACCACCAATGCCAAGGAGCAATGGGGTATGTTTCTCGACAAATTTCAGACTGCTATTGGCGAGGTCGACGCACTCGGCAAGGAGTCAAACAGACTGACTCAGGATGCCGTTCTTGGTCGTGTAGAAAATCTGCATGATGTCATGATTGCCGCCGAAAAAGCTAAGATTGCGATGAATCTGACCCTTGAAGTCAGAGGCAAAGTGTTAGAGGCATATAAAGAAATAATGCGTATGAATTTTTAATTTTTAGTCTTTACAGATTTATTCTGTCGTACTATAAATAATCTATTAAACTCCAAAGCCGGAAAAACAAATAACATACACAGGGCACAACAGGGAGTAGGGAGTAGCAGACGATGACCGATTTTTTCAGGCAACTATGGGAACCGATAGCAAAATTACCCAGAAGCCAGCAGATTGCGCTGGTAGTAATTGTAGGCGTAGTAATTCTTGGTATCGCCACCGCTTCAATGTGGGGCACGCAAAAAGAGTTTACCCCTCTCTTTGAAGAGAAACTCAAGATTGAAGATGCCGGCAAGATAACCGCCAAGCTTCAAGAGCTGAATGTAGAATACAAGCTCGGTAACGACAGTACCGATGTTCTTGTGCCCTTAACCGACAAGTCATACATCCTGCTTCAGCTTGCCCAGGAAAAAACCCTGCCAGAGGCAAAAGCCGGTTGGCAGACACTCATCGATAAGCGCTCAATGTTTTCGGGCACCACCCAGCAGGAATTCGATCTTAATTACGTGCGCGGCCTGCAGGCAGAGCTTGAAGAAACCCTGATACGTATGGGACCGATAGAAGAAGCCAGCGTCAGCATCGTTAAGCCAAAAAAGGAAGTTTTCAAGGAAGATCAGAGAGAAACCTCAGCCAGTATTCTGTTAAAGCTGCACCCAGGCGCAGAAATCAATCAGGATCAAGTTCGAGCCATACGTGACTGGGTTTGTTCAGCTGTTGAAGGCCTGAGCCCCGACAAGATCAGAATTGCTGACACCGAAGCCAGAGACCTGACCAGAATCATCGAAGATGAAGAAGCGATGACACTTGACAAGGTTCAAAGCACACAGATGAAATACACGCGCAGTCGCGAAAAACACCTGTGTTCTGAGCTGCAGAGCCTACTCGAAACCTCTTTTGGCTATGGCAGAGCGATTGTCAGAGTCAGACTCGACATGGATTTTGACCAGAAAGAAGCCATCAGCGACGTCGTAATTCCGCCCGTAGAAGGCTCTAACACCGGCGTTGTTGCCTCAGAGAAGTTGGAAGAAGAGCAGTATAAAGGAAAAGATCTCGTCGAAGACGGCGAGCCTGGCGTAAACTCAAATCTGCCTCCCGGTGCACCAGCTTATCCGGGCACCGAGAATTCGACCTGGAACGAATATTCCCGCAAAGCGTCCATACGCAATGTTATTTACACAACCTCAAAAGAAAAATTTATCAAGGAACAGGGCACCATTCGACGCTTGACTGTTTCGGTGGTATTGAACGACGACCCGGCCGCCATGGGCACGCTCGAAGAGAAGATCACAGAAATAGCGAAAACCACAGTCGGCTTTGACAAAGAACGCGGCGACAAACTCGCGCTGATGGTATTACCATTCAGGAACGACGAGCTAGATCGTGCCAAAGCCGCCTTTGACCTGAAGAAGCAGCAGGAGAAACAGATGTTCATGATCGTTGTAGGCCTACTCATGTCATTCCCGGTATTTCTCGGCCTGATCTACATTTTTGTCAGGGTATCGAGAGCCAGAGCACTTGCCAGAGAGCAAGAGCGCCTTGCCGAGGCTGCGGTAGAAGCAGAAGCTCTTAAACATGCCCGCGACAATGCCTCGCTGCGTCAGAACGATCAAAAATGGCAGGACTGGGAAAGACGCTTCAAGGACATTAAGAATTTCTTCCCGGAAATTGGCAACCTGGAAGAGAAGAAGCGTAAGGTTCAGGATCTTCGTCACCAGGCTTATCAATATGCCACTGACAATGACAACCTTCCCCCTGATTTTGAAGAGATGACACCAGAAGAGCAGTTTGTCTATCGCGAAGCATTTCAGAAAAAAGACAACGGCTCACTCGCCGAGGGTCTCGCCAGACTCGACGTCATCATCAAAGAACGCGACCGCGAAAGAGAAGAAGAGCTGTCCAAGCTCAATGACCAGGCTAACGCCCGTGAGCTTCTTGAGAAACGCGTCAGAGATCTGGTCGTCAGTAAACCCGAAGATGCAGTGCAGGTATTGCGCCTGTGGCTGAGCAAGTAATCATAGGAGTCAGAATGTGAACATGGAAGATGACCTGCCTCCGATCAAGATTGATGAGCTGCCGATACTCGACATACCAGGTCGATCCAAAGCTGCAATTCTACTGATTTTTCTTGGCCCGGAAACCAGCGGCGCAATCCTGCAGTCTCTCTCAGATTCAGAGATCGAAACTCTGACCATTGAGATTGCCAAACAGCGCAAGATTTCGACCGAAGACAAGCTGGCCGTGCTCTTCGAATTCGAGCAACAGATGATGGCGCGAAAGTTCTACGCAGAAGGCGGTCTCGAATACGCCAAGCACCTGCTTGAGCAAACCATCGGCCCGGGCAAGGCTCTCGAAATACTTGCCAAAATGGGAACTTCACTACAGATACAGCCATTCGAAGCGGCCAGAACTGCTGACCCTACTCAGTTGGCAACACTTATTCAGAACGAGCACCCACAAACAGTCGCTCTAATACTGGCATACCTGCAACCTGAAAAGGCTGCGGTAATTCTGCAGTCGATGATGCCTGACACTCAGGTTGAAATCGCCAAGCGCCTGGCGCTGATGGATCGCACCAGTCCTGATGTTACCAGAGAAGTTGAAAACTATCTCGAAGAGCGTCTGTCTTCGATTATTGGTCAGGATTTCACCAGTGTCGGCGGTATAGACTCTCTTATCGGCGTATTGAACGCAGTCGAACGTGCTGTCGAAAAGAACATCATCGAAACCATGGAAGTTCAGGAGCCAAGCTTGGCAGAAGAAGTCAAAAAGCGCCTGTTCGTATTCGAAGATGTGGTACTTATCGACGATCGCAGCCTACAGCGCCTGATGAAGGAAATCGACATGAAAGATCTCTCGATCTCGCTCAAGGGCGTTACCGACGAAGTCAAAGAAAAGTTCTACAAAAACATGTCAAAACGTGCAGCAGAAATGCTCAAGGAAGAAATGGCCTACATGGGCCCGGTGCGCATGCGCGACGTCGATCAGGCACAGCAGCGTATCGTGGCAGTTGTGAAAAAACTCGAAGCAAGGGGCGAGATCGTAATTTCTCGACCGGGAGAGGAGGAACTGATTGGCTAATAGACAACTGGGAAACAGCACTGGTCTGGAAATACTTGCCAACATCATGCGGCACTGCGATGCAAAAACCAACCGACACATTCTTGGCGGACTGCAAAAGGATCTGCCGCAGGTTGTTCTCGAATTGCGACGCCACATACTTCTCTTCGATGATCTTGCCTACGCCGATTCACGCGGACTGCAGCGTCTTCTCAAAACGATCCGAATTCGCGACCTTGCGATTTCATTACAGGGCGCACCAACTGCGGTACTCAAAAACATTGCAGCTAACATGTCGCAACGCGCCCTGAATGACCTCAAGGAAGAAATCACCAGACTTGGTCGAGCGCGTGAATCCGAGGTAGATGCGGCTAGAGACCGTATCCTGGCTGTTGTTGCAGAGCTGATGAACAGCAAAGAACTGTTCTTAAGCCGACCTAGCGACGATCTGGCATATTAAGGAAACCTCAAAACATGGGCAAAATTTTCAAGGCGCATCAGATAAATTTCGACAGCAAAAAGCCGATATTTATCGATCACCACCAGAAGATCGCTAAACCAGAACAAGATCTCGAACCGTCAGAAGATGCATTTGCCGTAGAGACATTTCGCGCTTTATCGCCGGAGCATCTGGCCGGTTCAGGCGAAAAAATCTTAACCAAGCCGGCAAAGACTGGCGAAGAAGACGAAAAAGCGACCGGTGCGCCCGCACCACAGCCTGCGCCCGAGCCAGTTTCATTTCTATCTCCTGCCGCCAAGAAATCACGGCACGCCGCGGCACTCGAAGCGATCAAGCTCAAGGAGCTCGAACTTGAAGCCCTGGAAGAAGAACTGCGCAACTGGGAAGAAGAGCTTAAAAACAAAGAAGGCAAGCTGACGGCACAAGAACAGGATTTCAGTCAGACGGCGCTCAAAAAGCGGCAGGATAATGACGCAGATGCCAGTAAAAGCATTCAGACAGCGCGTGAAACCGCCACAACCATTGTAGAAACATCCAAAGCCGAAGCAGAGGCGATCAAAAAGGCTGCACGGCTGGAAGTTGATTCGGTTCGCGACAAGGCCTACAAAGAAGGCTATGCGCTCGGTGAAGAAAAAGGCATAGCAGCAGGAGAAGTGCAAGGTCTGCACGAGGCCGCGCTGGATTGGCAAACTCTGATGCAGGAAAGCGAAGCCCTCATCAACGAGCTGCAAACCAGTCGAATGGGCATTCTTAAGGCTTCTGAAGAAGAAATGCTCAAACTGGTCATCTCCTTTGCCCGCGCGGTCATTAAGGTCGAGCCCATAGCTCAGCCCGAAATCGTGCTCAAAAACATCGACCAGGCTCTCAATCGTGTCTCTGAGGTCGACAAGATTGTCTTGCGCATCAACATCAGAGATAAAGCCATGTGCCAGGCTCACAAAGAGCAGTTCATGGCGCGCCTCGGCTCGGTTAACGAGCTGCGCATAATAGAAGATCCAACCCTTTCTCCGGGTGGCATCAAGATCGAAACCGGTGTCGGCACCATAGACGCTACCATCGAATCGCAGTCTCGCGAGCTTGAACGCGCTCTGCTCAACAAGTTCAGAAAGACGCTTGCCAATACATGAACGATTTTTCATTCTCAGACTATGCAGCGACCCTGGCCAATACTGACCCGATAAGAGTAAACGGCAAAGTTACCCAGGTTGTCGGGCTTTTGATCGAAGCCACCGGGCCACAAAACCCAGTCGGTGACGTTTGCCACATTATAACGCCAAGCGGTCCCCTGCCCTGCGAAATTGTTGGCTTCAGGCGCGGAAGCGTCCTGCTCATGCCGCTTATTCACACCGAAGGCATCAGACAAGGCAGCGAAGTCATTCCGACCGGCATGCCGCTTACTGCCCCAGCCGGCGACGAACTGCTCGGACGCATGATAGACGGTCTCGGATTTCCAATAGATGAAAAAGGCGATCTTTCTCCTGATATAGCACGGGTTCCCATCAACCGCGAGCCCCCCAATCCGATGACTCGTAAGCGCATCAATGCTCCGCTGGTAACCGGTGTAAAAGTTATCGACAGTTTGCTTACCATTGGCAGCGGCCAGCGTATGGGTATCTTTGCCGGCTCAGGGGTTGGCAAAAGCACCCTGATGGGCATGATATGCCGCTCTTCTCAGGCCGACATCAATGTTATCGCGCTGGTTGGAGAGCGAGGACGCGAAGTTCGTGAATTTGTCGAAAAAGATCTTGGCGAGGAAGCCATGCGACGCTCAATTGTAGTTGTAGCGACCTCTGATCAGCCAGCGCTGGTTCGCGTCAAAGCGGCATTCACAGCCACGGCAATCGCCGAGTATTACAGAGATCGTGACAAAAAAGTAATGCTGATGATGGACTCAGTAACCAGGTTTGCGCTGGCTCAGCGCGAAATTGGCCTGGCAGTAGGTGAACCGCCAACCACCAGAGGTTACACACCTTCGGTTTTTTCGCTCTTACCCAAACTGCTTGAGCGTGCCGGTACTGCCCGCAAGGGTTCGATCACCGGTATATACACAGTGCTGGTTGAAGGGGGCGACATGGACGAACCGGTAGCCGACGCTGTGCGCGGTATTCTCGACGGCCATCTCGTGCTCAGCCGAGAACTTGCTCACCAGAACATTTATCCGGCGGTTGATATTCTCAGCAGTATTTCTCGCCTGATGCCAGAAATCTGCGAAAAATCGCACTTTGAAATGGCAGGCAAACTGCGCAACATTTATTCCACCTACATCAAAAACGCCGATGCAATAAGCCTTGGGGCATACAAAACCGGTTCAGACCCTAAAATCGACGAAGCTATACAAAAAGAACCGCTGATCGTAGGGCTGATAAAACAGGGGATAAATGAAGCTTTCACCTATGAAAAAAGCGTTAATGAACTTAAAAAAATCGTCGGTCAGGGCGGCTGATTATGGCATTTGTCTTTCGCTTTAAGCAACTACTACAGATCTGCCTGTATGAAGAGAACGAGGTCAAAGCCCGTCTGGCCAAAAAGGACGGGCAAATCAACGAGACCAAAGCAGAAATCAAAAAGTTCAAAGACGAATATGATCAGGGACTGGAACATAAAGCTGTAGACCTGCTGTCCGGCGACATGATGCGGGTTCAGATGTATCCGGCTTATCTCGCGCGCCTGCAACGATCATGGGAGTATCATGAAGAAGAACTGGAGCGTCTCGAAAAGCAGCGCCAGAAAATTTTTGATGAGCTCATGATCAAGCGTCGTAGCCGCATGACCTACGAAAAAATGCAAGAAAAAGACGAAGCGGCATATAAAAAGGAAATGCTCAAAAAGGAACAGAAAAAGCTCGACGAATACGGCAACCGGGCAAAAAAAGCGGCAGGAGATTTAGACGATGCTTGAAAATATGAACCGCATTCTCGAACGCATTGATGGCTTAAATCAGAGCTTTAAGGGCATGGCGCACAAGCGCGCAAAACGCGAGCAGCAAACCTTTGCTGCAGCAATGCTCGAAGCTACCAAAACCCCGGTTTCCGATGGTATCAACGCTACTCCTGCGACTAATCCAGCAGCAACCAATATTGCCAACAATCTAAAAGCTGATGTCGAAACCCTGGTTGAAAAATATTCAAAAGAACACAATCTGAGTCCGGAATTAGTGCATCAGCTGATCGCCGTTGCGTCAGGCAACAACTCGAAAGCGGTCGATAAACAGGGGAATCTAGGACTGATGCAAGTCAAACCTGAAATTTTCAGTCAGCTCGGCTACAAGAACCCGTTTGACCCGGAGCAAAACATAAAAGCGGGAACTCAACATCTCGCCGACATGCTGCAACGAAACGGTGGAAATATGCCTCTGGCGCTCGCCTCATACAACAGCGATCCGGCTTCAGTCAAGCGATTTGGCGGTGTACCGCCCTTCCCATCCACACAAAACTTTGTCAGTCAGGTTCTAGGTGGACTTGGCAGCAACGACAAAACAAAATAAGGAAACCTTTTAATGCCAGAAAAAAAAGAAGTTCCGGCAATTGAGCCGATAGCACCTGCATCCAAAGAGCCACTTCCCACACCGGAAGGCCAGGAACAGGAAAAACGCAAACCTTCGCGGATTTTTCTGGCACTCAGTCAGTTGGTGTTTTTGTTTCTGCTCGGCGCGCTCGGTGTCGCCATCTTTTTAAGTGTTCTCACTCTCGACTTTCTCAATATTTATTCGGTTCGCCATCGAATTCCGGAAAACTGGCGTAAAGCCTGGCCATTCGAACAGTATTTCGACTTTGTACAGCTTCATCAGCTGCCCGAAGAGGAACGTTACCAGCAATTGATGTTGCAGGAGCAGGAGCGCTTTAACAAGTTGATCACCGAAGGCAGTCGTGATCTTGAAGCACGCGCCAAGGCACTTGAAGACTCTTATCGCGGCCTGATCCGTTCTCAGAAAGAACAATCCAACCGCGAAATGGAAGAGTTGCGCAAACAACGCGAGGAACTGCTTCTTGACCAGAAAAAAGTCGCTGACGGAAATGCAGATCTTGAGAAGCGCAAAGTTGCGGTTGACGAGCTTTCAAATCGCCTGGCATCAGAGACCCTCAATCTAGAATCAAGCCTTATCCGTTTTATGGAACAGTCTAACCAGCTCGACCAGGTTCGCAGTATCGCCGCTCAGATGGACCCCAAGGCGCTTTCTACCATTTTCAACGAAGTGCCTGACGACAAACTGATTTATGAAATACTTTCCAGTATAGATCCCCAGCATTCAGGCAAGGTTCTCAGCTTCATGGATCCAGAAAAAGCCGGTAAAATCCTGAAAGTCGGGAAACAACCGTTAAGTCTGCCGCCACCAGGCCCAGCCAGGTCATATGTACCTCCGAGTCTGCAGAACCTGATTGACGATTCTCAGGCAAATTTGCGTTGATTCTCTTGTCAGACAAGCAAAAACGCTATAGCATGAGTTAATGCAGAAGTCATTTTTCAACCCGTTTGTTCACGGTTTTTTCAGATGCGCGGCGGCAACACCGCTGGTCGGTCTTGCCAGACCGATGCACAATGCCTCATGCCAGATCATCATGCTTAAACAGTGTCATGAAAAACATGTCGGCGTAGTGGTTTTTCCTGAACTGAGCCTGAGCGGATATTCACTTCAGGATCTCTTTCATCAGCAGAGCCTGCTTGACGAGTGCGAGTCTGCGCTTTTGTCTCTTGTCAACGCAACTGTTTCATACAAATCACTTGTGATAACCGGCCTGCCTCTGATGCTCTCTGGGCGGCTGTTCAACTGTGCTGCAGTTATTCAAGGCGGGCGCCTGCTCGGACTGGTGCCAAAAACATATCTGCCGAACAACGCTGAATTTTATGAAAAGCGACATTTTTCGCCGGCGAAAGAACTGCAGCATCAGTATATAAATATCTGCAACCAGACAGTAGCCATTGGAAATGATCTTTTATTCAGAAGCCGCGAGATCCCTGACGCAACAATTGCAGTAGAAATCTGTGAAGATCTCTGGGCTCCAATTACTCCGTCAAGCTATCTGGCCATGGCGGGAGCGACAATAATATGTAACCCTTCAGCCAGCAACGCAATCATAGGCAAGTCGGAATATAGACAACTGCTGGTTAAGTCTACTTCAGCACGACTGCTCAGCGGCTACATTTACAGCGGTGCCGGTCAGGGCGAGTCTACAACCGACCTTGCCTGGGATGGGCACGCCCTCATCGGTGAAAATGGCCAAATATTGCAGGAAAGCGAGCGTTTTGGCAGTTCTGGATCGCTAATCATAAGCGATATCGATGTCGAGAAACTCCAACTCGAACGCATGCGCAACAGCAGCTTCAAAGACTGCGCCAGCGAGCATCTTGTCGAAACCAGAAAATTCAGAACAGTCGAATTCAACAGTGCCTTACCAGCTACCGACCTGCCAATCCTGCGCGATATCGCCAGATTTCCCTACGTTCCAGACTCGGCCGCAATACGCCTGCAGCGCTGCCAGGAAGTATTGAACATACAAATTCAGGGACTGGCAACGCGCCTGCAGAGCAGCAGCATCCAGCGTCTCGTCATCGGCATTTCAGGTGGTCTCGACTCTACACTTGCGCTTATAGTTGCATGCAAGGCACTCGATCGTCTGAGTTTACCGCGCAACAATCTTATCGGCTGCACAATGCCCGCGTATGCGACCTCCGATGCGACCCACAACAGTGCCCTTGAATTGATGAAGGCACTAGGCATCACCAGTCGCGAGATTGACATAAAGCCATCATGCATGCAGATGTTCAAGGACATAAATCATCCTTTTGCCCAAGGCGAAAAGCTCTATGATATTACCTTTGAAAATGTTCAGGCTGGTGAACGCACCTCACATCTTTTCAGACTCGCGAATGCCAACGACGCAATGGTAGTTGGAACCGGCGATCTGAGCGAACTTGCTCTGGGCTGGTGCACTTACGGCGTTGGCGATCACATGTCACACTACAACCCCAATGCCTCAGTTCCCAAGACTCTTGTGCGCTATCTGATCAACTGGTTTATTGGCAGCAATGAGTTCGGCGATAAGGCTTCGAAAATATTGCGGAGAATCGTAGAAAGCCAGATTTCTCCAGAGCTTATACCGGGTGAGAATAATGATGAGCCTGCACAAATTACCGAAGAGACGGTTGGCCCCTATGAACTACAGGATTTCAACCTGTTTTATCTACTGAGATACGGATTCAGACCGTCCAAGGTCGCTTATCTAAGCTGGTGCGCCTGGGGTAATGGCAAAGATCGTTATGATTTTGCCACCATAAAAAAATGGCTCGGCGTATTCATAAAAAGATTTTTTGGCCAGTCTCAATTTAAACGCAGCTGCGTGCCTGATTCACCAAAGGTCGGCTCCGGTGGCGCGCTTTCTCCACGCGGAGACTGGCGGGCTCCCAGCGACGCATCAGCCGAAACATGGCTCAATCAGCTTAAAAACAACACTCCAGAAAGCTGACTAGCACCCTCTTTTTGAGGGGGTAGATTCACAGAAAACTTCAGGGAACCTGGGCAATCATGCTGTTGATCTGCTGAGCATTGGCATGCGTTCGACGCGTAGCCAGTTGAACTTTTCGCCTTAGTTCTTCATATTTTTCCAGACGCAGGGTACGCTCAACGTCAAGCGGCTGTGTCGCATTTTTAATCGGAGCCTGTGCTATTAATGCCGGCTCTTTTACCTGCCTGGAATCGTTGGGGGATTCATTCTTAGCGCTGCTCTGCCCAAAATCCGGATCATGAAATAAAACAGTCACAGCAACGTCAGTGCGCGATTCAAATTCTTCGACAAGTTTTTCGAACTTGATTTCGACAGTTTCATTTTCTTTGACCAGAGCCACTTTTTCGGGCTCTTTACGCACATGTTCAACTTGATAATTTTGCAGTTTGTTCCTGAGCGCGTTGATTCGCTCGTTCATTTCTCTGCCGGTAAAAGCTCGTTGAGCATCAACATTGGTGGTTGAAGTCAGAATCAGACCTGCCAGAACAAAACCAATACTAAAGCCGCGCATCACTTACCTCCGAAAATTCTTTGTATTCTTCTGCAAATATCGGCATTCAGCACGACAACATTGAGAATTTTATGATCCGCTTCCGTAAGCTCCGGGCTGACCATTGCTGTCTGAGGCCGAAGTTAACGGCGAATCAGCCTTCAGATGGTAGTCATAATCTTCGCCCGTGCCCCCGACAAATCTCGGATCAGCGTTGACTATTGGCGCTCCAAGCTGATCACAGTTGAATGTAGCCTGCAGAAAACCAAAAATATTGTCATACAAATAGCTTCGGCCAAGAGTTTTGTCTTCAATACCATTACCGGTGCGTGGTTGTCGCATATTCACAATTATACAGTTGCGAATTGTCTGTACATCAGCACCATCTACGATAATGCCGTTAACAGCATCTACAGTCAAATACTGATGATCCCCGCTGCAACTGCCAACCAACAGACCTGTCTGCTGCGACTGCATCACACCATTGCGCAGATGCGGAGACGAGCGGTCTACAACCTTAACAGCGACTTCACGCACGTTCCTGACATCGAAACGCGAAAGCGAAAAATTGCTGTTACCAGCCAGACTTAGCCCTACCAATCCACCTTGGACCGTCACGTTTTCAAGGCTACAGTTATAGGTGCTTTCGGCCATGAAACCATAGTCACAGTCTTCAAAGGTCATGTCGAGCAGAGCTGTTCCGCTGGCGCCTTGCAGCGCGACTCCTGTCTGACAGAACCGCGTTGTGATGTTGCCGACCTCATAGGTGCCATCGTATAAAGTCAGACCCTTTTCGGCGCCGGAAATAACCAGATGGCGCAAAACACTCGGATTCTGGTCACTACCCGCAACCAGGCGCAAGCCATCCCAGTCGGACTTGCCAGCAAGAGCCGATGCCGATATAAACCGTATCGACTCATTTTCGTTGCCCGCTGCCAGAAGGGTGCCCTCAACAATCAATTCGCAAATCTCCGGGCGATATCCGGTGTGAGCTTCATCAACACTGCTGAACAGCACAGTCACTCCCGGCTTGATTTCAATTGTGCGACCTGCCGGAACAATAATATCACCGTTAATCGAAATTGGGCTCCAACTCTTCTCCCAGACCAGATCTTCACTTATCTTGCCGGCCGGCACAATACTAAGACTGGCCGAAAGCGATGACACATTGCCGTCAAGATCAACTGACTGCACAGCATAGCTATACAGTCGCCCCGGCACCGTATTCTCATCCAGATACTGCTCTTCAACAGCAAAAAGCATGCTCTCATCCTGAATCAAACCCATACTGCCACCGTTAACACCACGATAAACGCGAAAGCCGGTAACCGGATCTATGCCCTCATACTTCCAACTTAACACTGGCCCGGCAACGCTCTGACCAACTTTAAAATTCGTGACGGAATCTGGCGCTCCGGCCAAATCTCCCCTAGGAACCGTTTTGAATGAACCCTGTGCCGAAATAAATCTGCGGCCATCTGCAGTCACACCTTCAACTTCAAACAAATAGTCAGCGCCTGGAAAAAGCCCGCCGAGAGTTATCTGATGTTGCGCAAGCGTCTGCGTCGGCTGAGTCTGAACTCTCGCACTGTGCATTTCACGCCAGCCAAGCCACACTGACATTGGTTCCTGACAGTTGATATCTATCACAACATTGTCAGTACCACGCCGCGAAATGACAAAACTAATCATATCTTCAAGCGGTTCGAGCTTGAAGTTAATGCCTTCTTGAACCAGTCCGTAGCCCAGCTCAATGGTTTTCGAAGCAAGATAGTAGCCGGTTCTCTCCACCTTAAGTCGGTGTGAGCCGACATCGAGCGAGGTGAACGAATAGGCTCCTTTTTCGTCGGTTTCAGCCTTGAACAAAGATCGATGTGAAGTTACCACAGCATCTTTGATGAGATGCCCGTTCATATCGGTTATAGTGCCTGAAACAACGCCACGCTGTGTGCCCATTTGATTTTCACAGCCGACCAGCAACAGAGCCGCCAGAAAAAATAGCGACAAAAGCCGGTTTTGACGCGAACGCAGCCATTGGTTGATGGCGCCATAAAGTCTATTCATACATTACAACCTTGAAATTCCGTATCTGCCCATTTCCGAGCCATAGCGATCCTGAAGACGCAGAGTCGAATCAGGTGCCAGATTATAATCAAATGGGTTGCCGCCAACAAATTTCGGATCGGTCTGCACTCCGCCAGTACCGGCGGCACAACCTTGATAGGCGTTTGTAAAACCATAAACATTGTTAAATGCATAATCCGGGACGAGAAATGAGCTGTTATTGATACCGACACTACCCTGTAGATTCCGATTAATCACGATATTGTTTTCGACAGTGATCTCGCCCTGATTGATGAGAATGCCATTCATAGCATCTATCGTGCAGTGATCTATAAAATTTTCGCGACTGTTGAGAACATTCTCGATGTTGATTGCAAGCCCGGTATCAGTCACTAAAAGCACATTGTAAATTTTGAACTTGCCAAATATCCCGACAATGCCTGTCTGCAGGCAATGGATCACGGTATTACGAACCAGCAACTGATCGTCAGCGTAATCGGTAAAATTCTCGATTGCAGTGCCAACTTCTGATAAAGTTGCGTTATTGACCAGCACCCGTCGGCATTTGTTAACCTTGAACGCAACACCTGAAATCTGCGAAAAGCTGACATCCACAAGTTCAATTGTGTCGCGTAGCCCAGACAGCGACAAACCATTCTCAGAATGGGTAATTGCCAGCGCACTAATTTTTGCACGGTCTGCAGCAACTGTAACTGCATAGCCACTGCACCCAAACATTTGAGTATGCGCAATTTCTGAAATACCAGTCAAACTGGACAATATTCTTATGCCAGCCCAGTGATCGCGCTTGCCAGATCCCTGGAATGGTCCAAATTTAACAGGATTTTCTGCTTTGCCCTGCAATGAAATTCGACCATGCACCTGAATTTCGATCCTCTGCTCGTCAAGACCAGCTGCAAATGCATCTGACTCGGCAATTAAAAACTCACAACCAGCTTCTGCCGTAAAGGTTACCCCGGCAGAGATGATGAGATCCGAATAAACTATTACTGGCGAATCCGCAACTGTAACCGTTACATTACGGTTTATTATGCCTGGAATAAATACTACTGAAGTGACCTGCTTGTATGATTCTGCGCCAAATGCATTAACCGCAGTAACAGCATAGCGACAGAAAGTGCCTGACTCCGCGTTGGTATCGGAAAAGATGCGGATATTCGCACCGGCTGTTGTATCGTTGATACGCTGCCATTCACCATCATTAACCTTGCGATAAACATTGTAACCTTTTACCGAATGACCGTCAGAAGCATCCCACTCGACTTTTACCACTCCCAGAGCGGCAATTGGACTCAACCTTACTGCTGCCGGCTCTTCTGGCCGGTCGGAATCATCAGTCCGGAACGGAAAATCGTATGAATAATGACTCACCGAATCTTCGTCTATATACTGAACTCTGAAATGGTAAACTGTTTCTGGCTGCAGATCTGTAAGTATTACAGCATGTTGTTCAGACGGTCTGACCTCGCGATAGATAGTGCCATAACTCATGGTAGTGCCATAGTCGATGTTGCACGCGACGCTACGATAGGTGTTCCAGGTAATACGAGCACTGGTAGAAGCGATATCGGCCACCTGCACATCAGAAATTCGATGCGGCGCATTAGCCCGGTCAAGCCTGATAAATTCAACCACAGTAGCATTGCTCGCTTTGATCTCAATCTGCCGCTCTTCCAGCGCAAAATCTGAATGCATTACTACGATATTATTAATGCCGGCTGGCAGCTCAGACAGATAAAATCCGCCGTCAACGCCGCTATAGACCTTTTCCTGTTCGGCAAAGATCGAAAAAACAACGGCATTAACCACGGCATTGCCGTCAGCATCTATTATTCTGCTACTTAAACTGCCAGTCTGAGATTGACGTAGGCCACAGCCAGACAACAAAGCGACCAGCACTAACAAGACTGTAACAACACAGACAGGCACCAGATTTTTGCGGTCAGTCAGGAACATTTTCAGCTCCCACCGATTCATAATCATAACCCATACCCTTAAGCGGACTACCAGAAGATGGTATATAGCTGTAATTAAGGTTGGGAAACTCAACAAACGGATCGCCACCCTGCAGAGCAGGGCCAGTTGACTGAGTTAATGCTAAATCCGCCGAAGCGCCCAGAACTGCGCCATTCGAATTAGCGTATTTGCGGGCATTTGTTGTTACATTCCAAACTGCGTTGTTCTGAATTGTCAGCGTATTAGTCGCTGTTGTCGGATTGTAAGCTACCACGCCGGTGTAAAGCACTCCAATACCATTTCGCGAATTATCTACAAGCATCAGATTGCTTCTGATCACAGCCTGAGCCGTATCTCTGATCTCAATACCCACGTTTGCATGCAGAGTATTGCGACGAATTTCGTCACGACCGCGACAGATCAGACCGGTGCCGGTAGAACCCCAGCCTACAATATTGTATCTGACAATCGAAGATATACTGTTATTACCAACATCGAGCCCACTTACGCCAGAAAAACCAATCTGGTTGCGCTCGATTTCGGCATACTTGTTATCGCGACTGACAATGCCATAAACACAACGAATCACCCGGTTGTCACTGATGGTGACATTCACATTATTGTCACGAATCAGCATGCCCGAAGCACAACTGTCGATGTATAGCTTTTGAATAAGCAGATTAGAACGAGCTGAGCTGCATCTTACACCAGCCACACGACAGCTGGTAAAGTTAGATTCAGTAATCTGCGGCAGGCCAGACAAGCCATCAAGACCATATTCAGCGAACGACAGACGCAGTCCCTTAATGAGGCCCGCGCCAAGATCAGAAGCCACATCAAAAACAATTCCTTGCCAGTCCCCAGAAGTTGGCGCGCCGCTTGCTGAAGTCATAACCACCGGCATATCGGCAGTTCCCTGAATCATCAGCGTTCCCTGTACACGCAACTCAATCAGATCATTTGCTGAATCAGAATCCCATTGGTTGCCTTGCGAAACATTGATAGTCACGCCCTTATCTATTACGAGACTGACACCGGGCACCACTGTAAGATCACCAGTAAGCTGATATGGCGAATTCTGAGCCTTCCAAACTACGTTCTGCGTCATGACACCTGGCATCAGAAAAGATTCTACAGCCGAAGGAGATGATTCTTCTCCTGTCCCGGAAACTCTGGTAACACGGTAATAATACTTGATACCCGGAACGACATTGTTGTCAGAATAACTGTTCTGGTTGACCGAACCTGCCAGAGCAAATGGTCCCTGCGCTGATTCGCTTCGGTAAATCTTGAAGCCTGCGAAATCAGCGCTAACATCACTGCTCCAGTCAAGTTTGATAATGTTGGAGTTGGCAACCTTGCTGGGTGTCAACGCAGTTGGAGACTCAGACCGCAATGTGTAAGGAGTGTTAAAGGTTATCAGCTCAGATTCAATAGTTCGACCTGCTTGATCTATAGCCACACATTTTAGACGGTAGGTGCTGGCAGGTATCAGACCAGTCAAGACATACTGATGCGTAAAAATCGCCTCGGTATCACTGAAGGTTATCTCTTCAAGAAGACCGCTGCGGCCATATTTGACATAACCGGAAGCCTTCTGGCGGGTGTAAAAGATTACCTGAGCCGACGTCGAGGTAACCGAAGTAACCTGCACATCAAAAATGTCACCATCAGAAGCGAGCGCAAACGTCACTTTTTCTAAGGTTTCACCGCTTGTTACCTCAACCGAACGTTTCTGGGTCTGATAATTCTCGCGTGAAACAGTCAGCTCAGTTGTTTGTGCTGGCAGCGATTCCAGCACCCATTTTCCATATACATCCGACATGGTCGATGCATCTGGTGCCGCAATGCGCACTCCGCTCAACGGCGCACCGTAAGAGTCGGTTACAATGCCGGCAACGCCACCGCGCCCTGCTGATTCGGTGCTCATACAACCAGCATGCGCCAGTAGAACAATAAACAATAATAGTGTCACTATATATCTAATTTTTTTCATTCACTTCTAGTTCTCGGAAAAAGTTGCAATTATCATTAGAGCCAAAAGGTTGAAAGAAAAACAAAAATGGAGTTACATTTTTCTGGCGAATAAGCTATTGTGGTCAAAATATCTTGAGATCACCTCAGGAAAGGAAACCGTCGATGAAAAAGATTTCGCTTAGAGCCGAAGAAATGCAGGCGTCTCCAATCCGCAAACTAATACCTTTTGCCGTAGAGGCAAGAAAAAAAGGTATTACTGTCTACCCGCTTAATATCGGGCAGCCAGATATCCACACGCCACTACCGATTCGCGAAGCCATTCGCAATTTCGACCAGGAAATTCTTGCTTACAGCCCATCTCAGGGGGAAGATTTTCTTGTCGAAGCCTTTTCCGGCTATTATCATCAGAACAACATCAAGCTTGCTCCAGAAGACATAATTGTTACTACTGGTGGCAGCGAAGCAATCTTTTTTGCATTTCTTTCGATCTGTGATCCGGGCGATGAAATAATCGTATTCGAACCATTTTACACGAACTATAACGGTATGGCACTCGAAAGCGGTATAACGCTCAAAGCAATCACCACATACGCCGAAGACGGCTTTCAGCTGCCAGCAGTTGAAGTGATCGAAAAGGCTGTTTCCAGTCGGACTCGCGGCATTCTGATCTGCAACCCCAACAATCCTACCGGCACAGTATATCCAGCTAAGGCGCTCGAAGATCTCGCCTTTATCGCTAAAAAACACGATCTATACATAATTGCCGACGAAGTATATCGTGAATTCACTTATGACGGCCTTCATCACACCTCTATTCTGCAGATTGCCGGAATGGATCAGCACGCAATTCTTATTGACAGCATTTCTAAGCGCTATGCTGCCTGCGGCGCCCGCATTGGCGTTGTTGCCAGCCGCAACAAATTGATTATGGCCGCCTGCATGAAATTTGCTCAGGCTCGCCTCAGCTCACCAACTGTCGAACAGTGGGGAGCTCGAGCTGGCATCCTCATGGATCCGTCATATTTCACGCCAATTCTCGAAGAATATCAGCGTCGCCGCGACACTGTAATGGCTGGTCTGGCCAAAGCGCCCGGCGTTGTCTGTGAAGTGCCGACCGGAGCTTTCTACGTAATCGTCAAATTGCCGATCAAAAATGCCGAACGCTTTGCACAATGGCTGCTTACTGACTTTGTTTCAGAGAACAGCACCGTTCTGGTTGCACCGGCGGCCGGATTTTACGTAACCCCCGGTCTTGGACTCAATGAAATACGCATCAGTTACGTTCTCGAAGTTGCAAAACTTGAAAAGGCAATGAATCTGCTGGCCAAAGCAATTATACTGTTCAAGAAAATCGAAGAATCAGAGACAGTTTCTGAAAAGGCTTCTACAGCCAATGCATGACACTGCGCGCATACCACTTGTTTATATTCAGCTCGAAGATCAACCAGGTGTAAGCATACCGGCACAAGCAACATCAGGATCTGCTGGCTACGACTTATGCGCCAGTCAGCAGGTTTTGATCAAAGCTGGCAGTTATGCCCGGATACCGACCGGTCTGCGCCTTTCCATGCCCGCTGGCATCGAAGGTCAGGTGCGGCCGCGCTCCGGACTTGCTGCCAAACACGGCATAACGGTGTTAAACGCGCCAGGCACTATTGACAGCGACTATCGCGGCGAAGTTTGCGTGCTGTTGATCAACCATGGACAGGAAGATTTTCTGATCGAGCCGGGCATGCGCATTGCGCAGCTGGTGTTTGCGAGAATTACCACTGTTGACTTTGTTAAAACCGATTCACTTGATGAGTCTGACCGAGGTGAAGGTGGCTTCGGCTCAACCGGAACCAGGTAGATAGCGAGGAAAAAATGAAGCGTAAAAAAATTGCGGTTATTGGTTGTTGCGGTAAAATGGGCCAGGTTGTCTGCAGGTATCTGCTTTCTCACAATGATTATGAGCTCGCCGCCGGCATTGATAGTACCAGATCAGGAGATGATCTTGGTTCGGTACTTGGACTTGGCAATACCGGCATTCTGATCTCGTCTAACTTGCAGACGACGCTATCAGAAGCCAAGATAGACATAGCCATCGACTTTACGATTCCTGATGCGGTGGTTGCCAACACTGCGATCTGCCTGCAGGCCAAAATCCCCGTTCTGATTGGCACCACCGGCATCAACCAGGAAGACCAGATCAAGCTTGACCACCTTGCCCAAAAAATGAGCACAGCAGTTCTGATCGTGCCAAACTTTGCTATTGGCGCAATCCTGATGATGGAATTCGCTCGTAGGGCTGCAAAATTCATGAAAAATGTCGAAATAATCGAGATGCATCATCCGCAAAAGCTGGACAAGCCGTCTGGTACAGCAATAAGAACCCGTCAGCACATTCTCGATGAACTTGGCATCCAGGATGAATCTGTGACCGAACAGGTGCCGATTCATTCTGTGCGATTGCCCGGTCTGGTCGCCCATCAGACCGTGATGTTCGGTGACATTGGACAAACTCTAACCATCAGACACGACTCACTCAATCGCGATTCATTCATGCCTGGAATAGGCATCGCGCTATCACAGATGCACTCATTTGCCGGTCTAAAGATCGGTCTTGAGATCTGATAAAACAGAGAACCTTATTTGACGCCAATCTGCACGCAACTAAAAAAAACATTAAAAATTGTTGTAAAACGGCCGATAGCTCCTTAAGACAAATAAAACCTCTAAGGAGTGCAAATATGATTCTGCCCAATACCCCGCTTTACCAGGCAAAAACCGACGCCGAATTCCGAATCAGAATGATTCAGCACATTAAATCAGCCTACAAAGACATTCTCGGCAAAGATGTTAACCTTCTTGATCTGCCCAACGGTCTTGACATTGTGCAGGCAAAGATTCAGCAGCGCCTGTATGACGTCAGCCGCGGCGAAATCGACCTGATCAGACACGAAGATCGCGACGAACAGCTGGCAGCATAATTATCAAAGAAATTTAAACTCCCCCGTTTTGATTTAAACCCCAGAGCCGGTCATCCGGTTCTGGGGTTTTTCATTACCTGTCAGGCAACTCTTCAAACGGTGAGACATCGGCAACACTGCTTCTCTCTGACGATCCCAGAAAATGGCGCCAGAGCTCACCTGCCCAAAGCACCAGCGAAGTGCCGGCAACTATGGCAAGCCAGGTAGAGAAAGACAGTGGTACGGTTCTGAACATGGTTCCGCCATATTGAACAACCAAGAATTGAATTACCAGAATCGCTGGCAGAATCACGATAAACCCTTTATTCTCACCTAGCCGTCTGAATGCCGAGTGGTCAAAACCAAGCGCACGGGCATTAAACATGTTCCAGACCTGCAACATAACAAAGGTAGTGAAAAAAACTGAAAGTTCGGCAACATCAACAGTTCCATCGCGCTGAAAGTATTTTAAAAAGCCGATAAGAAAAAAGTAAAACAGAGCGCCAACTCCTAGAATATGCCTATACATAGGCGCCGAAACGATAAAATCTTCAGCGCGACGCGGCGGGCGCGCCATAACCTTCCAGTGCGGAGGTTCGGTGGCGAGAGCGAGAGCGGCAAAGGTATCCATGATAAGGTTAACCCAGAGCATCTGCACCACGGTAAGTGGCATCTTTATGCCAATAAACGGGCCGGTCAATGCCACTCCCAGAGCCACCACGTTAATGGTCAGCTGAAACATGATAAAACGTTGAATATTGTCATACAGTGATCTGCCCCACATGATTCCCTTGACCACACTGGGAAAAGAATCATCGAGCAAAATTATATCGCTTGCTTCCTTGGCGACCGAAGTGCCAGTTTTACCCATGGCAAGACCAACGTTAGCGTGATTGAGAGCCGGCGCATCATTGGTGCCATCGCCGGTAACCGCGACAACCTCGCCGCACTGCTGCAGAAGTCTTACCATTTTGAGCTTGTCAGCAGGACGGGCACGCGACAAAATCTTTATTTCCATCGCCCTGCCAGCAGCGGCATCATCAGATAGCGCCTGAAATTCGCTGCCAGTCATGTGAATCTTCTCAGGAACATCATCCAGCTCAATCAAACCAGCCTGCTTGGCGATTTCCCAGGCTGTATTCGAGTTGTCGCCGGTAATTATTTTTACCTTAACGCCAGCTCTACGGCACAAGTTGAGCGCAAGAGGCACTTCAGCTCTGATCGGATCAGCAATCGCAACAAATCCCAGCCAGATCATTTTGCGCGCAACCGTATCTATATCACCCTCAGGTTGAGTATCAAGACCACGCAGGAAGGCAAAACCAAGCGTGCGCATGCCGCGGGCCTGGGTCCGATGTAAATCAACGGCAATTTTATCGGCAAAATGTGTAATCGACTGCAATCCTTTGTCTGTCAGAATTTCACTGCAACGGCTCAACACCAGCTCGGGCGCCCCTTTAACATACAGAACTTTTTCGCCGCCAGCGGCAGACAGGCCATATGAGCCCATCATCTTGCGTTCCGTTGAAAAGGTCCATTGCATTTCGAGAGCAAAATCCTGGCGCAGCTGCAAGTAGTCTATTCCTGCCTCTTCGAGCCACATTAACGTAGCGCCTTCGGTCGGGTTACCCAGTATTCCAGCCGCTTCGCCGGCCTTACGACTCAGATTGGCAGTGCTGTTTGCAGCTATTGATTCGGCAACAATCTTTTCAACAGGCGTAGTCAGCTCTTTTGTCAGTGTGGCAGACTTGAGCGCTGGAAAAAACACAGAATTCATCTCCATACGATTCTGAGTGAGAGTGCCGGTCTTATCTGAACAGATCACTGTTGCCGCTCCAATCGTCTCACAGGCATGCATACGCCGCACAAGATTATTGGCGGCTGTCATTTTGCGCATGCTGTATGCCAGACTTAGTGTGACACTCATTGGCAGGCCTTCTGGAACTGCAACCACAATAATAGTTACTGCGATCATAAAAAATTTCAAAAAATCACTTACTGCACTTGAGGTAAGCCAATTGGCCGGGTCTTCAGACAAAAATCCGCTCATCACACCGGTAATTACACACAGCGCAAAGAACAGCATTCCAGCTGCGGCTACTCTTAGCCAAGGGCGCAGCCCACCAGCATCAATAATCCTGGGCAAACGCAATTCTCTGCCGGCAAGTTCAAAGCCGTCGGCCATAATCGGCATCCATACCTTCGCGAGACCGATCATCGCGCTCAAAAATATAATAAGCGAAAAGCCCCATTGCGCCGAAGTCAGTTCCAGGTCGCCAGATCTATAATCTCTGAAAATGAGAGCAACAAAGGTCAAAAAGGCTATTGAGAACCCGACAACTCCTATAAGCTTGCTGAGCCGATCAAGTTGGCGATTCAAAGGTGTCGGCTCATCGCTGTCTTCACTGGCTGCGCGCGCTGCCTTACCGATTTCGGTAGAATCACCAACCGCCGTAATTTCGATCACACCATGTCCGTCATGAACCATAGTGCTGCGTAGAACCACCTCAGGCGGATAAGCATTGTCTTCTTTTATGCCAGACTCTTCTTCACTCGCAACAAATTTTGCGACCGGCATCGATTCACCGGTCAGCCGCGCTTCGTCTATCTGCAGCGAAACTGCTTCCAGCAATCTGGCATCGGCCGGGACCTCATCTCCAGCTTCAATCAATGCGATGTCACCGAACACCAGATCTTTTATCGGCACTGTGGTAAAGGCTCCATCGCGAACAACTTTGATCGGAGCCTCATCAGAGACTTGATTGAGAATATCGAACTCTTTTTCGGCCTTGTATTCATTTATAAATGCAAGAGTAGTCGCCAGTAAAATTGCGATTACTATGCCAATGCCTTCAAAATACTCTCCATTGACAAAACCTACTCCGATCGCCATTAAAGCTGCAATCATCAGGATTCTTATGATCGGGTCATCGAACTTTTCGAGCAAAAGGCGCCACCATGGCTCTCGTTCTGCTGGCGTGAGAACATTGGCTCCATATTTATCTCGATTCTCAATTACCTGCGCCGAGTTCAAACCCTTATACAAAGTAATTCTGCTATGCTGTGAATTTGCCATTGATTAACTCCAATTATGAATGCAAGGCGCTAATTATAGCTTTTCAAGGCAATAACTTCAAACATTTCAACAACTGTTGTTTTGCCTTTGACTGAAGTTTCAGCTAACCGCTCTACTTCAATCCTGTCTTTTAACAGATCAAGCGTTGATCTGCTGATGATTACAAAAGTGTGTCGCCCCAGCTTGCTCATGCCTTCAAGGCGAGAGGCAACATTTACCGTGTCGCCAATCACAGTTCTATCCATGCGGCCTGGCGAACCAATATTGCCGGCAATTACTTCGCCCGAATTGATGCCCACCCCGATTTTAACCGGAAAAAGACCTCGCTGAGCGCGCGCTGCATTAAACTCGTCGAGCGAACGCATCATGGCAAGAGCGCATTTCACCGCATTAAATGCCTGATTCATCGATGTTTCCAAGTTGCAATCTACTGCTATAAACTGTGCCATGATTGCATCACCAATAAACTTGTCTATATCCCCACCATGCTCTTCGACAACCTCATTCATAACCGCAAAATAATCATTGAGAAGTCTTACAACCACTTCTGGCGAATTTGACTCAGAAATCGTGGTAAAACCGCGAATGTCAGAAAACAGAATGGTCGCCGGCACTTTTTTCCCGCCCATGTAGCCATCTTCGCCGCTCACGACTGCTTCAACTGCGGACTTAGAGAGATAACGCGTCATGCGTGCACGTTCATCGAGTCCATGACTCATGACATTGAATGACTCGGCAAGCTCAACCAGCTCGTCCTGACCAGGCATGATCAGGTGGGTATTGTAATTCCCCTTTTCGATCTGCTCAACACCAGTGCGCAAGAGAGCAACTGGCTCAATAAGAGAGCGAGCCATGATTTTGGCCAGAATATAACCGACAAGTAACGAAACCAGAAAGGTAACCATAATAAAAACACGCAACTGAATCAGTGCTTTGCTGATTTCGGAGTAATCATAGAGCGCTAATACCGTATGCATATCAAGGTTGGAAGGCCTGAAACTGTAATACAGACATTTTCGGCCGGTCTTCTCAAGCTGAACTGTCTCGCGCACAGAAACTCCAGCAAACCTTGTTGGTTCAGAAAGTCTGCCTAATTTTGAGGTATCTTTGCCAGGCATAGAATAATCGAACCAGGGCTCAGGAATTTGAGCCGGGCGAAAATAATCAGCGTCACCGCCAATGTCGTTTGTTCCAAAAAACAGTTGAACACGGTTCTGATACTTTTTCTCCGTAGCATGGTTTTCGATCATCAGACGCATAAACATGCGTTCAAAATCATCATCTTTCAGCAATACCACCACGATAAAGGGGTCACCGCCGCCTGGCAATGAGAATTCGCCAACAAAAAAACACACGCGGCGGTCCGAAAATTTGAATTCAAAAGCCTTGTTCTCTCGATGCTTGAGAATGCTTTGAACAGCATCGACGCTGATACCGCCAGAAGCCTCGATAAACAAATCCATCATGCCAACCTCTGAACCACGACCATCCAGCCTTAGATTGCCTGTATTGCGCAATTTAATCTTTGCCAGTGCCTGTACCAGCGGAATCATGTCTCTGCCGGCGCCACCTCGACCCATGATAGAAAAAGTCATCTCAGCACTTGAATCAAGCATATATACTGCGGTCAAGCCTGTTTTTTCCTGATATTCAGCAACGATTTTGTCGGCGAGGGCCTTGTCAGTCAGACGTCCCTTTGCGTCAAACTTCAGCGCCATCAGTCGCCGGGCAAGTTCCGAACTTAAATTCTCCATATGACGAAAGGCATAATCAGTGTTCTCTTCGAGATTCTTTTTGATGCGCTCAAGAACCTTGTAAGCATCGTTTTCATAGGTTTGACGGCGCTCTTTAAGCAATTCGCTGCCCAGATGAAAAATTACCGCACTCGGTAGCGCCATTACCAGAACAAATAACGCGATAATCTGCCAGCGGATGCTTAACGCCATGCCCTGGTTCCTGCGAAAGCCAGATACAATGGATACCGGCAGAATAAGTGACAAAAACATCAGGAGTATCAACCAAAAGACACTTCGCTGATATTGCCGATCTATCATTGCACCGGACTTTGCTGTGACAAGAGTAATCCCACCATCGACGCGACGCACCGAAGCGATGATGCCACGATGTTCATGTATTCCATTTGGCCGGTTATTCAGCCACTTCGCCCAGTAGTCGTATTCAAGCGGCGAAAACGGGTAAGGAAGCAGATAAAACCCTGGTTTTGGCTCGACAATCCAAGCCGGCTCAATACCAGTTTGCTCCCATTCATGCGCCTTTCTAAGCTTAAGCATATCAAAGGCAAAAATTTTCGGAAGTTTTTCAAGATCGACAACAGCTATGAATCCAGCACCAGCTTCATAATAGTGCCAGAAGTCAGAGACTTTTTTGTTATCCCAGTATAGGGCCAGTCGTCGACCGGCGGCATCAGAAAATTCGTAAATTTCTGCATTCGTTTTAATGAACATCGTAATCTGGTTTGCATCAAGAAAATTGCGCGCCAGCATTGGCACATTGTCCAGATAAGACCGGTCTGATTCCTTCGCTGTTCGCCTTATCAGGCGCTGATGCAATGCCTCAAGCAATTTCTGATACGCCCACCGCGGCAACATCTCGTCGCTATCTGTTGTGAATCTATATTCTGAATCCCATTTAAGCAGTCTTATCCCCGGAATCAGCGATCGCAACCTTGCCTCTATAAGCATCAGTCTTGATTGCATTCCAGTCTCAAGCGCGAGCATGCCCAATGCCGCTTCCGGCGGCAACGGTGTTTTTGAAAGTCTGCGAAAATTGCGTATATAATAAAGCTGTTCCGAAATAGCAAAATATGGCCGTGAAAATTCATTAAGCACTTCTCTCAACTGCAACTTCACAGACATCTCAAGGGCTATGCGCGAAGAAAGAGCTTCGACTTCCTGGCCAACTTCATTTTTCGCCATCTCTGCGGTTGACCTGAACGACTCGGTTGCCTGCTGCACCAGAATTATAACAGGCACAGTCAGCAACATAGCGATTGCAATCAGCCACTTCCAGACCGGTAATGGCTTCATCCTTATCGCTACAGGCTCAAGCGTCGATTTAGTCAGTTTTTCCAATATAATGTTTCCAGCTCATAAAATAGGCCTGGCAAACCACCCTGAAAACTATACTATAGGATTGCTTCTCTCTAATCAAACTATGAAGTTACTGCTTTTTTATTGTAGATAATTCTATCCGACAAAAAATTGTGATAGCATGATCATGAAAGATTAAAGTGCTGATAAGTGAGGTTGTAAATGCCCAGACTGCTTGCCAGATTTTTGAAATGCATGAACACAGTCGAGGTTGAAACTCTGCTGGCACAGGAAGCTCCGCTTTTTCTGCCAGTCGGCACTCTTGAGGCACATGGAAGACACTTGCCAGTCGGCACTGATACCATCTGTGCTGAAAAAATCGCTGAAGAGCTGAGTATTAATCTGCAGGGAGCTGTCGCCCCACCTCTTGAATACGGAATCACAAATGTTCTGGCACAGACCTCGCCCGCCAGTTTTTTCCCTGAGGAACTTTTTGAACAGTTTTTTGAACAGATTGTCGAAAATTTTTACAAACAGGGCTTTAAAACAATCGTCATTATCAACGGGCACGGCGGCAACCGCGATGCATTAAAACGGGTTGTCAGGCGCACAACTCGCCGGCATCCAATTGCTATCTCAGTTATCAACTGGTGGCTTCTGTCGGAAAAATTCGTTGAACCGGTTTTTAAAACAGGAACTGGCGGACATGCCGCTATTGAGGAAACGTCAGTCATGCTGCATTTCTGCCCCACTCTCGTTGATCCTGACAATTACAGTTCCACAACAGATGATTACGTTCCAGAAGACGGCATCTGGCTTTATCCGCCGCCGGGCGAAGTCCTGCTCAACCAGCATGGACAGGGGCAGCCGATCTTTGACTGCGGTAAAGCCGCCGATTTCGTAGAGCTGGTGATCAAAGATTTAACAAACAGACTTCAGCACTGGCTGAACTCGATCAAACGCCTGCAGGGGGGACTTCGCCCATGAACGGCGTAGAGACACCAATCTGGGCAAAATATGCTGGCGATCTGTTCTTTCTCGCTCTATTCCTGATATTTTTCTTCTTTTTTAAACCAACCGCGCAATCAGAAGACGAATGGGACAGCGAAGAAGAAGCCCCCAATCCTCTCGAACAGATATTAATGACCGAAAACGAGGAGGAAGAGAATCTCTCTGAGAATGAAGAAATCGAGACTCTGCCTTCAGAAAAAGAGAAACCAAGCGACAGCTAAAGCCTTGCCTGAAAATCGTCTTAGATTTCATTTCATGCAAATCCATTACCGGTGAGCTAAAACGACCATCTCGCACCGGTGAACACTTCTGGATACACGGGGACTCTAATGGCATATCGGAAAACAATCGATAACAAATCGGCCCTTTTCTGACGCGACCGAAAAAAATTCCCTGGCATTTAGCCAGGGAATTTTCAGCTCTTGATCTCAACCAACCTTTTGGGAACTCATTTACAGCCGATACTTACTACTTAGCCAGTTATCGATGTGCTCACTTTGCCCACAGAGCTGAAACAACTTATTCTTTTAACTTAAAACTAATCTGCTCAATAACTAGCAATAATTATGCCATAAAGACTCTAATAGTAGAGGTTCAGCCGCTGAACCCTTAATGATAGAATTGCCATTATCTGCAGATCGCTACACGAGGCAATAAAACCGCACCATGAAAAACAATCCAGCAATGCCGAGGCAAATTTACCGCAAGATAAAATTAATGTTTTCTTCTTGGTATGAAAGTAATATACTTTCAGCGCCTGTTAAATTATCAGGCACGCAAGCCTGATAAAACTCCAAACATTTCTTTGGCGGAACATGGGCTCACATTTTTTCTCGAAATTCACGTCGGGAGCCGGTTAGACGTTGTTCTGACGGGGAGTCCTGACTTACGAAAGGTATTTTATGCAACAGATCGAAGAAACACAAGAATTACAACACGAGGCCCCCAAAGCTTTTATGGAGGTTTTGCCTCCCTCACGGATCGAAGACTTTTGCGAGGAACTGCAAAAATCAGCAACTGATCGCGGCTGGAAAGAGCTTATGCCGGTTCAAGCCGGAGTAGCACCCTACCTGCTGGCGAAACGTGATGTAATTGTTCAGTCACGCACCGGAAGCGGCAAAACAGCAGCATTTCTATTACCACTGCTCGAACGCTTAAAGGGAACCAGCAAGGTTTGCCAGGCTGTCATTCTTATCCCTACCCGCGAGCTTGCGGTTCAGGTTTACAACGAATTCAAAATTATGGCAGCGAACATCGATGTTACAGCAATACCTGTTTACGGCGGCACCTCATACCGCCCGCAACTCGACGCGTTCAAAGAGGGAGCTCAGTTGGTAATCGCCACCCCCGGACGACTTCTGGATCATCTGATTCGCGGCACACTCTCACTCAGAACCCTTAAATATCTGATCTTCGACGAAGCCGACGAAATGTTGTCTATGGGTTTTTATCGCGATATGGTGCGTATCGGCGAATTCATGCCTAAGCAAAAAGTTTCTGCAATGTTCTCTGCAACTATGCCCGACAGTGTCAGGCGCCTGGCTGGACAGTTTATGCGTGAGCCTGACTTCTTGTCTTATTCCGGCGACGGCGTTCACATTTCCGAAATGGATCATATCTTTTATACAATTGATTCAATGCATAAAGACCGCGCGATGATGAGGGTAATTGAGGTTGAAGACCCACAAAACGCAATTATCTTCTGTAATACCCGCAACGAAGTCGAATATGTGGCTGCACTGCTTAAAAGATTCGGCTATGATGCCGATCAAATCAGCGGCGATCTCAGTCAGGGCGCACGCGAAATAGTGATGAGTAAGCTCAAAAAAAAGCAACTGCGCTTTCTTGTGGCAACCGATATAGCGGCACGCGGCATTGACATAAGCAATCTCGAATATGTTTTTATCTACGATATGCATAAAGACACTGACCAGTATATACATCGGGCGGGGCGCACAGCTCGGGCCGGCAATCGCGGCGTAGCCATAAGCATGGTTTCTACTCTCGAAGCCGTTGACCTTAAAAAGTTTGCCCGAAGATCCGGCATCGCGCTTGAAGAGCGGCCTGTTCCCAGCGAAGAGCAGGTAAGAGAAAGACTATCCGAGAAGCTGATTGCCCATCTCGAAGGCAATCTTAGAGATGCCTCAACTGCAGTCAAAGAGCGTATGAAGCGCTATCACGGACTTTATCGTCAACTCGTAGACCACGAAAACGCTGAAGACCTTTTCCTGCTACTGCTTGACACTTTCCATCAGCAGTTGATCAAAGCTGGCCGGGGCACAGATGAAGAGCCTGTAAAAGAAGCTCCCAGACAGGAAAGAGCAAGGCAGGAAAGTCCCAGACAAGACAGATCCAGACAAGAAAGACCCCAACGGCAAGGCGGACCGTCTCGCCCCCGAAACAGATAACCATTTTTCCTGACGTTGCAACATCAGGCGCAAACGAAATGTTAAAATGGAAAATCATAAGTAAATAAGGAGTTACAAATTATGGCAACAACCTATGAATTTAAAACAGAGGCTCGGCAACTTCTTGATTTGATGATTCATTCAGTTTATTCCCACAAGGAAATATTTTTGCGGGAACTGATATCGAACGCATCAGACGCGATTGACAAGCTTAGATTCAATTCGCTTACTAACGAAAAGCTGCGCGGTATGACTGACGATCTGCATATCAGAATTACCGCCGACAGCAAAAACCGCACACTTACTATCGCAGACAATGGTATTGGTATGTCGCACGACGAAATTATCGATTATATCGGAACTATTGCCAAATCCGGGACCGGCGAATTTGCCGCTCTGCTCAAAAAAGCCAGCGAAAAGAAAGAAGCGGCTCCTGAACTCATAGGACAATTTGGAGTAGGCTTCTATTCAAGCTTCATGGTAGCCGACAAGGTTGAACTGGTCAGTCGCAAAGCTGATGAAGAAAAAGCTTGGAAATGGATCAGCAGTGGCGAAGGCAGTTACGTCATGGAAGAAGCCGACCGCGAAATGCAAGGAACCAGTGTAATACTGCATCTCAAACCAGAAGACAGCGAAAACGAAGATTCTCAGGATTTTACCCAGGAGTGGGTGCTGCGTCAGGTTATCAAAAAATATTCTGATTTTGTCGGATATCCGATCAAAATGCAGGTCGAAAGAACTCAAATTGAGCGCGACGAGACCGGCAAGCCCAAAGAAGGCGCCAAAGAAGAAACCATAGTCGAAGACGAAGTGCTCAATTCGATGAAAGCCATTTGGCTGCGCCCTGAAAAAGAAGTCAGCGAAGATGAATATCGCGAATTCTACAAACATATCAGCCACGACTGGAACAGTCCGCTCAAATGGATCAACTTCAAGGCCGAAGGCACCTCAAACGAATTTAATTCACTGCTATTCATACCTGAAAAACCGGGTTTAGAACTGTTTATGCCAAACTCAAAGCGCGGCATCAACCTTTATGTTAAACGTGTCTTCATCATGAGTGACTGCGAAGAACTCATACCTGACTACCTGCGTTTCGTTAAAGGCGTAGTTGACTCAGAAAACCTTTCTCTCAACATCTCACGCGAAATACTGCAACACGACCGACTGATCCAGACCATTCGCAAAAGCATTACTCGCAAGGTTCTCGATACTCTAAAGAAAATGCTTAACGAAGATCGCGAAAAATACATCGACTTCTGGAAGCATTTTGGCTCAGTAATCAAAGAAGGCCTGTTTAAAGAACCAGCTAACAGCGAAAAACTTTTTGAATGCTGTCTCTTTCAGAGCACTGCTTCAAGCAGCGACTGGTATACTCTTGGCGAATACGTTGAGCGAATGAAACCCGAACAGGACAAGATTTATTATCTGACCGGTGAAGCACGCGAAGCAATCGAAAATAGTCCACATCTTGAAGCATTCAGGGACAAAGGCTATGAGGTTCTCCTGATGACTGACCCGGTCGACGAAGTTTGGGTGCAGTATTCTTCTGAATGCAAACAGAAAAAAATCAAGTCAGCCGCCCGGGGCAACCTCGAACTTGGTTCTGAAGAAGAACGCAAAAAGACCGGCGAAACCCTCAAACAAAAAGAGCAGGAGTGGAAATCTCTTCTCGAACTGATCCAGAACAAGCTCGACAAACACATCAAGGCAGTCAAGCTTTCTGGCCGCATGAGCTCATCGGCAGTCTGCCTGGTCAGCGAAGAAGGCGAAATGACTCCGCATCTAGAAAGCCTGCTACGCGCCTCTGGAAAGGACGTGCCTCAGGTTAAGCGGACACTTGAGCTTAATCCTGGTCACCCGCTTCTGGGTAAAATGCACGAGATCTTTATACGCGATCAGAATAACCCTAAAATCTCTGAATACGCTGAACTGCTCTATGGACAGGCTCTGCTGGCCGAGGGCGGTCAGTTGCCCGACCCTTCAGGTTTCAACCGCAAGGTTGCTGACCTCATGGCAAACGCTCTGTAAGTCATACCAGGCCGGTGCTACGATTTTGTGGCACCGGCCTCTTCATAACATTGTGAAAAGCACAGTCAAAGCAAAAGCAGTAACAGGAATCACATCATGCAAGCACAATCACAAATGTCTCACAAATCTCCTTATAAGATCAATCTGAACATCAATCTCAAGGCTGAACTTCCCGAAGATGACGCACTTTACATTACCGGCAACTTGCCTGAACTTGGCGACTGGGACCCTTCAGGACGGAAGCTCGTCCCAGAAACCGACGGCACCTATGCGCTTGAACTGACGGCAAGCCCAGGCTTCATAGTTGAGTGCAAGATCACCCGTGGCAGTTGGAAAACGCAGGGCATTCACAATCCCGATGTTGTGCCGCCAGACAACTTCGTAATAAAGGTCAATAAAAACCAAAATGTTCAAGTAAACATTGTCGGCTGGCTTGACCATCGCGACATGGAGTCTGACCCGGTACAGGGCCGACTGGAAACCAGCAAAACTTTTGCCTGCTGCGGTCTTAAATACAAGAGACCAGTAGAGGTCTGGCTGCCCGATAATTACGATGAAAACGGTGAGCCATGTGCTGTTATCTATATGCATGATGGCCAGAATCTTTTTGAACCCGCCAAAGCTTTTGCCGGCATCGACTGGAAGGTTGACGAAACAGTTTCCAGATTGCTTGCCAGCGGTGAGCTTCGCCAGTGCATTGTCGTGGCTATTCCGAATTCACCCGACCGCATGAAAGAACTCAACCTCTACACAAAAGAAGGCAAAGCCTATGCCGAATTCATAGTAAACGAGGTCAAGCCGTGGGTAGAGGCTCATTACAACGTATCAAAACAGCCACAGGATAACGCTATAATGGGCTCTTCAATGGGTGGTCTGATATCGTTTCAAATGCTTTATGCCTACGAGAACAGTTTTGGGCTGGCTGGATGCCTTTCGTCTGCCTTTCAAAAAACCGATGGTCAGGTATTCGAAAAAATTGGAAACCAAGGCTTTATACCCCTCAACGCAAGACTATATCTCGACGCCGGAGAATTTGAACCGCCGATTGCACAAGCATACTTTGCAATGATGCAGCTTTTAAAAGAGAAAGGGTTTATCGAAGGATACAACCTGATGGGCTTTTTTGAAGAACAGGCTACTCACAGTGAAACTAGGTGGGCTGGACGCCTGCACCTCTCACTTAAATTTCTGCTCGGAAAAATAATTTGACATTAAACGAGTGTCAATTAAAATATAAGTAGGATAATCAGAGATCGCAAATTAAAGGAGTATTTATGAAATACTTGACCATAGTTGTAGCAATTTTAATGATCGGTGCTTCTGCAGGTTTTTTGCATGCAGAGGCTGGCTGTAGCAGCTGCGCCAGCGTTGAGTCGTGCTCAAAGTCTTATACAGAAGATGCCTGCGTCGATGACGCCTGCACTTCTACCGAGGCCGGGCACAACCACAAGGAAAGCGCCAGCAAAGAAGAAGCCAGGTCAGAAACCGGTGTATTAGACACTGTCGGCCTCAAGACTCTTATCGACAGTGGAGTTCCCATGATCGTTCTTGATGCCCGTTCCGGCGAATATGACGACGGGAAGCGAATTCCAGGTGCCCTTTCTCTTAATTCAGAATCAAAGCCCGAAGAAATTGCAAAGGTTCTGCCGAATAAAGAAGCTCTGGTAGTTACCTACTGCGCAAATCTTCAGTGCCCAGCCAGTTCTGCACTTAACAAACACCTCAAGTCACTTGGCTACTCAAACCTTCGCGAATACCCCGAAGGTATTCAGGGCTGGATAGAAGCTGGAAACCCTGTTAAATCAGTAAAGTAAGCATTTTTCACAGAAAATGGGCGACCAGACTGGTCGTCCATTTTTTTTTGCAAAACAAACCGCCAGATCTGATAAATGGCAGGTAAACTGCAGATTTAGCTTTTAAAATTTTCTGTTTAACAATATAATTGCATATCTGTACACAATAACCATTGTCGGAGGCACTCTTTGAATAAATATCACAGGTTCGCTCTACTGTGCATCCTCACCATCTTGCTTACAACGGTAACAGGAAACACTGCAGTAATTACCAAAACCGATGATTCCAGCATCGCAGCCGAACAGATTGAATATGCAGACAACGCACTTACTATTCTTTCCGGCTCAGAAACAGTTAGACTAAGTCGTAGCGAAATTAAAAACATCAGCTTTACGGCTCAAAAACGAACAGCAGAGATTTTTGCGACCGACAGCGCAGACCTTGCCGAAATCATGCCAAAAGCACTAGAACTGCTGAAAAAGTATCCAGACGCCCAATCAATTCTGGTAACCGAAGAAGGCAATTACCAGCATCGCAAAGATGGCACATGCCTTTCCCGCTATCGCTGTGTTACCTACCTTGCTCAGGATGAATCTCTCTGGGAAGCCCAGATTTCCCTTAGTTTCGACCCTAATCGCGAAACGATAAAAGTTCTCCATGCCCGCTCGTATACTCCCGATGGTGCTGTCCATACGTTGTCCCCAGATCAGATAAAAATCTCAAAAGGCACTTCCGGCAGCGTAAATTTTGACCAGTATCAGGATCTCAGCTTTACAATTCCTGAAGCAGCAGTTGGCGGGCTCATCGACTACAGTTACGAGGTTGAAGAGTTCAATCCCTTTGACCGCAATCTCTTTCAGGGTCGTTTCTATTTTCAGGGCAGTCAACCAGTTGGAGAATCTGTTCTGCGCGTCAGTGTTCCACATGATAAGCCTCTGTATTACGTTGCTGACAATATAGCATCTGGCAGTGGCGAACCGGTTAAAACTGAAGCGGTTGAATCAGTTATCTACACATGGAAGTTCACCGACCTGCCGCCAATTATTTCTGAACCTAACATGCCGGCATACCGTAACATCGTGCCAGGTGTTTACTACAGCCTTCACAAAGACTTCACCTACGTTCATGAAAAACTGCGCCCGATGTTCGCAAAAAGGTTTCAGTTGACCGACATGGTAAAGGAAAAGGTTGAGGAACTCATCGAAGGCGCCCGCGATGTTCACGAAAAAATTGCCCGCCTCTACCAGTTCTGTCAGAAAGAAATAAGATACATCTCGATAAAGGGCAACCTTGCCAGCAATCAAGTTGGACACCCGGCTGAAGATACTCTTAAAAATCGCTACGGCGACTGCACTGACAAAGGCATGCTGCTCGCAACCATGCTCAAGCAGATCGGTGTCGAAGCCTACCCGGTTGGCGTCAGAACCAACGACACTGGTCGAGCAGTTCGCGAAATAGCAATTTTTGACGACAACCACTGTATAACCGAAGTGCACCTCGACGGCCGCATCTTCTACCTTGACTCCACTGCAACCGATTACCGTTACCCGTATTTTCGCTCAGACGATCACGAAACAGTAGCAGACAACACCATGCTCGGCACTCTTAAACCAGTACCGTTGCCCCCCCCAGAAGACAATGCCGTGCACATTACCCGAAAAATTGAGCTGGCAGCTGACGGAACCACCCGCATTGACTTTGAGAGCACCCAAAATGGCTCATCTGAAGCCAGCTTTAGAGGTTCTGCCAGGAACCTTAAAGCAGAGGAATATGAAAAGCAGATTCGCGCGCAGGTTTCCGCACTGACCGCTGACTACGTACTTGAACTGGCCACTCATACCGAGCCGCTGGATTTTGGCACTCAGTTCAAGGCACGATCAATCTATCTGCTTAACCGCTTTGCCACAAAATCTGGGCGCTATATGATATTTGCAATTCCATTTTTCGAAATGGGCTTTCCCGAAGTCAGTCTCGAAAAACGCCGATACGACATAGAATACAACACATCACGCTTGCGCACAGACCAGGTCGAGATAAAAATACCGGACAATTTTAATGTCAAATACTTGCCACCGGCACTCCGAATCCAAAGCCCCTATGTTGAGTTTGAGATTATTTATGACCAGCAGGGCGAAAGTATAAACATTGTACGCAAACTTGCGTTTCCCAGAAGAATTGTGCCAGTCGCTGATTATCAAAGCTTCAAGATGGATCTCGAAAAAATCGCCCAGTCGACAAAACAGAAGATCTTTCTCGAAGAAGCAGAAACAGAAGCAGCGTCAGAAGGAGTTAAGCCATGAATAAACTACAAATCCTGATCTTCTGCCTGTTCTTGTGTATTGCGAGCAGCATCTCAGCTGATGTTATATATCTTAACGAAGGCGAGGAGATCCTTGGCAAACTGCATTCTATAACTGATGGGAAGGTTACGATTGTCGATCTTCAGGAGACCAGCCGAACCATAGACTCTGCAGAAATAGCGCATATTCTTATTTCAAAAATCCGCAAAGGCGATGAAATTACCGAGATTGCCAGTATTACCGACCCTGTAGCCGCCGGTATTCTGCAGAACCTTCCTGACCCCGCGCAGTTTAATGAAGCCAATTATGTTACTCTCTACCGGCTCTACGACTACGAATATGTCAGCGAAACCGAGATCATACAGCGCGTTCGCGAGATCGTTCAAATCCTTAAAGAACCCGGCCTGAATCAGGCCAACCAGAGCGTGTATTACTACACAGACAGGGAAGAACTTGACCTGGAATATGCTCATACTTATTCGGCAAGTGGCAAGGTCTATCACATCACCGATGATGCTGTTTCAGACGAAAGCATGCGCTCTTCCACACCTGAGTATGCAAAACTCAAACGCCTTAAAATGGCGCTTAAAAAGGTAGATATTGGCAGTATCATTGACTACAGCTATGTAAAACGTTTAAAAGGTATTGGCGAGCTCAGCCCTTTTGTAATTCATAACACTTTCGGCGAACGGGAGCCGATTCTGCACGAAGAGCTATCTGTCGTTTTTCCTGAGCAATTGAAGCTCAATAAGGTCCTCATGCAGTGGCCTGCCGAGAATGCGCCAAGATTCATCGAGAAAACCGATAATGGCAAAACCAGCTGGAAATGGATCTATGCAAATCCTAAGGGATTCATACCCGAACAGAATATGCTGCCAACCGCGCGTGTTTTTCCGCGCTGTGTAATTTATCAGCCCTATGACTGGAACAAGATATCAACTGAACTGAATCTAGCTTATCAAAGCGCCAGACCTGACGCTGCGCTGCTCGAAGAATTGTTGACCAGAGCGAATTTGAACGAAGCCAATAGCAGTTATGCCAAAGTAACGCGCATATACGAGACGATCAACAAAGACATTCGCGATCTCGGCATGAGCGCAATTTCGATGGGATCACATGCGCCAGTGTCTGCCAATGTAACTATCGCCAAAAAATACGGTAACACTCAGGCGATTCTGGCTCTTATGCACTTTGCATTCGAAAAAGTTGGCATCAAATCTTACCCCGGCTTTGTCACCGGCCGCCGCGAGAATGTTACAGCAAAGGATCACCCGACTCTTGGTCTCGCCAATTTTGCCGTGCTCAAGGTTGTAATCGACGGAAAAACTTTTTACACAGACCTGGGCTCAGTGTATCAGCCATTTTCGACCTATTCAACCAATTATCAGGGTGCCATGGCTGCTTTTCTCGATGCCGAAAACAACAACTTCTGTTTCGAGGAACTACCACGCCAGACCCTAAGTTGGAACAGGTTCGATCACTCTGTATTTGTTAAAATCCTGCTTGATGGCTCAATGGAAGTAAAAGAATCTCTGCTTTTCCGTGGTCCATACGAAGCCGGAATTCGCGAGCTGAAGTCTATCAAGGAAAAAGAAAAGCAGAACTATGCCGAAAAACGCGTCAAAAGAGTGCACCCCAAGGCCGTGCTTACCAGCTTCGGACTCTCTGACCTGAATGACCTTAACGGGCCGGCAGTCATGACCCTCGACTACAAAATCCCCGAAGCCGCACAACTGGCTTCAGACAAGATCATGACTTTCACCAACTTCTGGGTTAATTACCAGTCAAGTTCAGCAAGTCTTGCCAGCCGTACCTTTCCGATGCAGTACTGGGCCAGTGAAGAAAATCAGCAGACCATAGTTTTTGAGCTGCCAGAGAACTTTAACTGGGTAAACTGGGGCAGACAATATCAACATACTTCTCCCGATATCATTTTCTTTTCGAATATAAACCAGAATGGCGACAGGCTTATTTATGCCGATCGTTTCACCATATATAACGATGAATTTCTTACTGATGCCGACTATCAGAATTATCGCCAGTGTATTCTAACCATGAGCGAACTCGCAAATCAGTGGATAATTATCGAAAAGAAAGAACCAGAAGCCCCTGCTGTAGCATCTGAGCCTGTAACTATCCCCGCATCTGGAACTGTAGAATCGCAACAGCCACAGACTCCGCCCTCAGAATCTGAAGTAAAAACAGAACCTGCAGATTCATCTCAGAATTAACTCTGCAGCGGTAATTATTCACAAAAAACGGCGCTGAATGGCGCCGTTTTTTTATGCTCATTATCACCACTGCATCTGCCGATGTATTTTCTGAATTATGATAAAGAAAATACTAAAGGCAACAATTCTGCTCATTATGCTGTTGCCGGCAATATTGCCGGCATCGATGGACTTTATCTTTGAAGAAAGTCTGTCAGATTCTCTTGTCCGCATGGAATCGCTTTACTCTACCGGCAAATGGGACGAGGCGATGAATGTCGGACGTGGCATAATCAAAGACGCACCAAAAGATCATAAGGCAGCACGAAGAGCCCAGGATTTGATTATTCTGTCTATAGATGCCAGAAACAAAGAAATGCTCGCGAACGAAGAGCGTGCAAAACAGAAAAACAGACAGGAAACCTCGCAGCAGTTGATTACTGAAGGCAGCAAACTGTTGAGTGAAAAAGATTATGCCGGTGCCACTGCAAAGTTCGCCAGAGCCACACAGCTTAATGGCGGCGATGCACAAAATTATTTTCTGCTTGGCTATTCAAGCCTGAAGGCCGAAAAGCGTCAAAATGCCTACAAAGCTTTTCAGCAGTGCCTCAATCTCAATCCAAACCACGAACGAGCTCTATTTCATATTGCCGGCTTGAGCTATGAGTTCAATCAGGGCAAAGAAGCTGAAGATTATTCGGCAAAGTTGATCGAAACCATTGAAACCAAGCTCACAGAGCTTAAAGATATCTTTGTCGCACAACGTAGTGAAGGACTAAACGACAAGGCAGTCGCCACCGCACGTCGCATGGCTGCTCTGCGCAATAATCTGGCGCAGGCTTCCCACATGCACGGCGTTTTAACGCACAAGCGAAAAGATTACACGAGCGCGGTCAAATCTTTTGAACGCGCTACCAAACTGAATCCGGCAGATGCAGAGAACTGGTTCTATCTTGGCAGCAGCTTTCTCCATCTCAAGATTTATCACCAGGCAACACTGTCGCTTGAACAGGCTGTTCTTATAAGAGAAACCAGACTGCGTGATCTGACTGCGAATGCAGGCAAGCTTCTTGACGCCGGCAAAAGCGACGAGGCTGTTGCCGCCGAGATTGAAACCCGCAAGCTCAAAGAAGAAATCGCCAAAACTCTTTATATCTTGGCAATAGCCAATGGCAAAAAGAAGGACACCAACGAAGCAATAAACAACATTAACCGCGCGCTTGAGCTCAAACCCGACTTTGTTGAGGGTCGTTACACCCGGGCGATTCTGTTGGCAGAGAAAAATCATCTTGAAGAGGCTCTTGAGCAGATGCGACGTGTGCTCAAAGACAGTCCTCCCAAAAGTGAACAGGCAAAAAAAGCGATTAAGACAATAACAATGTTTATGGACATGATTGCCAGGCGTGACAACCCCAGCGAGTTTGCTGCAGCAAACGCTCCCGTCAGAGTAATCGCAGTCGATCAGTATGTTAAGGATATGCCCGGACTAGGCGGCAAGAAAACAGAGATTCGTCTCGAACAGGCATTCGAAAGACTTCGAGAAGTTAACCAGCTGATTAATGTACGCAACTACGCAGAAGCCGTGCGCCGACTGCTGTATCTGCGCACTCAATACCCTGACATTGCTGATATTCATTCCATTCTCGGCCATTGCTACATGGAAATGGGACGAATCGGCGATGCAGAGCCATGTTTTGAGCAGGCAATAGCGCTCAACCCCAAGCATGGCGAAGCGCTGAACAATCTGGCTTACGTTCTTGCCACCCGGGGCGAGAAGCTTGACAAGGCACTCGAATACTCAACCAGAGCCCTAGCCGAGGACAGTATGCGGGCTGAATTTCATCATACTATGGGCTGGGTGCTGTTCAAGACTGGCGAGGTAGCCAAATCTATTCTGTCTTTCAATCAGGCGCTTACGATTAAACCGAATTATCTGCTGGCACGCTACAATCTCGGACTGGCAAACTACATCACTCAGAACTTCAGTGCTGCTCTCGATGCTTTTAACAGTGTTCTTGCACTTGAGCCCGCTCACCAGAAAGCTCTGTTGTTCAAATCTATCAGCCTGGCGCGTACCAACAATGCAGAAGAAGCGATTTCGACTCTTGATGGCCTGCGCGGCAAACTCGACGTCAAGTCAGTTCTCGGCAGGGTGGTAACCGACCTGCACGCACGTCTTAAACTGGCGCACGAACGCAATGACGAACTGCCGGTTCCGCAGATCAATTCGCCCGCGCCAATTGAGCAATTGATGGCAGAAGCCGCCGGTTTCAGGGCAAAGGGCCTGGTCACCCGCGCCAAAGAAAAGTATCTCGAATGTCAGCGCCTTGCACCTGAGCGCTTTGAGCCCCATTTTGCTCTCGGTGAAATGTATGCAGAATCTGGCTTGAATGTACCAGCCCTGAGCGCCTGGGAACGCGCAGAGAAGATGAATTCTGAGTATTTCCCGCTGCAGTTGAATATTGGCAAGATGCACCACAAACTCGGGCGCCCCGAAAAGGCACGCGAATACTTCACCAGAGCACAGGCTTTGCGTGAAAATGATGCCGAACCCAGATACTATCTAGGTCTGATTTCCTACGAAGAACAGAAGTTTGAGTCCGCCGAAAGCCATGCAATTGCAGCCTTGCGACTGAAACCCAATTTCTATAAAAGCATGGCTTTGCTCGGTATGGCCAGAATCAGATTGAACCGGCTCAAACCAGCTAGAGATATCTACGAAACTCTTTATGCTAAGACCCCTGCCGATTCGTCGATTCGACGCCACGCCCGTAAAAAAATATGGGAAATCACCAGAATGATGGCTCCAGCTCAGTATCCGTCAGTTGAAGATGCTCTGGAAGTCAAAGAACAACTGGTCAAAAAAGTTAGCGGCGGCGACAGCGCAAAAGATTTCAAACCAGTTTCCAAAGATGAGACCGCTTTTGCGGAGTATGGCAAAAATACCATGACAGCTGACGACAAAATGTGGGTGTTAAGCCAGCTCGAAAAGTTCGGCAACATATCTATGCCAACTCCAACAGCGCCTCTGCGCCGTGATGTTACCGCCCAGACAATGAATAATCGGGAAAAACAGTGGATGGTCAGGAAGCTGCAGGGCTTTGGCTCACAGAGCAACAAATACACTCTGCCATCAGAAATGAAGATCCAGAAGTATTCTATCAAAACTACCGAAAAAGCGGTAACACGACCAGTTGACAAATCAGATGAACTGACCAGATCAGCGCTGGCTCTTGCTGAAAAAGGCTTTATAAGTGAAGCCATCTCAGAGTTTGAAAAAGCCCGGAACATGTCGCCGGAAAATCTCGATACCCTTTTAAATCTCGGCTTTATACACACTATTCAAGGTAATTTCAAATCGGCTTTTGAGGTTTATGCTCAGGCTACCGTCAGTTATCCGCGTGAACCGCTGGCGAGACTGGCACTCGGCAATCTCTACTGGCTTGGTGGCCAGGCAGATGAGGCTCTTAAGCAGTGGAAGCTCATTAAAGGGCGCTTCAATCCTGATCCCGATTTTAACATTCTGCCACGATCTGAACTTATCTGGCAGAGAATGCTCGAAATAGATCCGGTAGATCCTGATGCCCACTCAAATTTGGGACTGGTTTATATGTTTGCTGGCGACCTTAATAAGGCACTTGCAGAATTTCAGGCCGTTACTCAGCTCGAAGAAAACCGCAGGGAGCACGAATTCTATAAGGCTCAGATACTGGTTCTGCTCTATCTGAACAAAAACAATCGCGACCATCGACTTGAAGCCGACCAGATTCTTGCACACCTGAGCGAAGGCGCCGAGCCATTTCCACACGCAGAGAGGCTAAAAAACTTTGTTAAAAACCTCTGATGTAAAAATAATACTGTTAGCTCTTTTCATATTGATTAACACAGGCGTTTTTGCATATGACCCCTCCGGCTACGAAATCTACTCGGTCGCAGATTATAAGTCGCCGACAATAGCCAAGGCCAAAAGCATTTTCAAGCTATCGCCACGAAATGCAGTCAATAGCGAAGGGCTGGGCGGATTTTTTGTCAGCAATACGGCTGACCTGTTCGAGGCTGAGCAACTGATATTGAGCTCACGCTACAAATATCATAAATTAACATCGAGCCGCGGCATGGGTTTTCATTCTGACGAAGCAGGCTCGGTATCATCTTTTGAAAGCTCATTAACCTGGATCGGCAAATGGGCGGAATGGGCAGTCACAGTACCTTTACACGACTGGGATCTCAGTGCTCCAAGAACTTTTGGCGGCTATGCAAAGAGCAATACCGGACTTGGCAACATGCGACTGGGCTGGAAAGCGACATACCTGCCTGATAAAAGTTATTACCGTTTTGCCTATGGTGTTGTAATGGGCATAACCACAGGCAACCCGTCAAACATGCTGCCAGCAGGTTCAAAGAACAGCGATGAAATGAAGCTTTTTGGATGTGTAACGACCAGAGAAACAGACCGTGCAACCGCCAATCTGGAAATTGGCACAGTAATCGACTCAGAAAGCGAAGACAACCGTTTTTTATATCGTCTGGCGATGAGCTACGAGGCGACTGAGCACGTATCGCTGATCGGCGAGCTGGCTGGCGAAATTCTTGGCGGAGACGACAAAGACACCATGGATCTTGTGATGGGAATAAGACTTCAGGCAACTACAACCTGGACGCTGGAATTCGTCTATTACAAGAATTTGCGCACCTATCGCGACTACGGTTGGGACGATCAGCTTCAGGCTGGCTATACTCTGCGCTGGTAATCAGTGAATTCTGCTCTTTAGTTCCTGAATCATTTCGCCGGCAAGAGCCGATTCCCGTGAATTTTCGGGAGCTTTCCGGACTACTTTTTCAAAGCGCTCTAAGGCCATCTTGCCCGCTTCCTTATCGCCTTTGAGCAGCAGCATATCAGTATATGCATTGGCGCTCTTCATGAGCAACCGCAGATCATCTGGGTCGCTCTGCAAGCCGGTTTCGAGAACCGCTACGGCATCCTGCAACCGGCTTTCGCGACTCAACCGGTCAGCCTCATCAATAATCTGGTCGACGCTCATGCGCTTGAGCACGAAGTCACTGGCTCTTGGCTGCTCAGGCTCAGGAATTTCAGTTGCGATATTCTGAGCTGACGCCAGCAGAGCAGCACGTTCCTGCTCTTTTGCTTCGATAGCAGCCTTTTCGGCCTCATGGCGCTCAAGAATTCGGCTGGCCTCGTCCATGTAGAGCTTATTAGCATCTTTGCCACGGCTACGACTTGTTTCAAGGTAGCTTTGCATATCAGGCACAGCAAGTTCGAGGTTGCCAGAAATGAATATCAGTAAACCCCTGTAAAATATGCCGTCTGGCATTCGATTCGGGCGTTCCTTGAGGTATTCAAGCCCCTTTCGAATCAGACCATTTTCAGGTTCAGCCAGCAAGTCGCGTTCAGTTATGATACAGCTGACATAATATTCAATGGCTTTTTCGATGTTGCCAGTATCAAGGGCATCCATCGCTTGATTAAATATGGCGGCAGCAGGCCCCTTGCGAGTTGTTCGAAACTGCTTGCGCGCCTCTTTTTCCCTTTTTATGCGCTCGACAACTTTTTCAGAAATTTTTTCTGGCGCGGCAGGCGGAACTGACTCAGGTGCTGTTTTAACAGATGCCGGTTTTGCTGTGGCCGGAGTCGGAACGGTTGGCGAATAGACACGGGGCTGGCCAGTCTCTGAATCAACAAGATAAATCTGTGATTCAGACAAGCCTGGCAGAGCCGGCACAATTTCGTTTGAACCAGTTTCGCTAAGACTGCGAAGTCGCTGCAAAGCTTGAGTAAACGATGGATTAAGCGACAAAGCACGCCCGTAACTCTCACGGGCTTCCTGCATGCGCCCCATTGCCTCATAACAAAGGCCCATATTATAGGGTACCCAGTAAGAATCCGAGTTTATTCTGGCAGCTTGCTGATAGCAGTGAATACTATCGCGAAATTGCCCACTTTTGCGGTAAAGAATGCCCAGATTGTTGTAGGCATGAAAATTATCCGCATCAATGCGCAACAGTGCAAAATAAGTCTCGACTGCTTTGACAAAGTTATTAGCAACACTGTATTCCATCGCCAGCTGCAAATGAGCTTCAATGTCGCGAGGATTATCGATAAGACGCTGCTGTAGCCCGTAGACTCTTGTCTCGGCGGGCTCAGCCTGCAACGGTATTGCTACGCCAGACAGCAGCAAAAAGACAACTGCCAGCATCAAAATGCTGCCAGTGCGTCTGTAAGTTGCTTTAATCAGGAAAAACTCAGATTCAGCGAACTTCAACAAGAAATTTGATAGCGGTTTTTTCGTTTCCATCAATCTCAATCTTTGCAAATGCTATCATCGTCACCAATTCAATACCTTTGGGGGCTACATATCCCCTGGTCACGGCTATAGATTTAACTGCCTGATTCACGGCCCCCGCTCCTACCGCCAGCAATTCTACCTGCTTGTCCTGTTCGAGGACAGCAGCGATGGCTCCTGCTACTGACTTTGGATTCGATGTTGATGCAACTCTAAGTACTTCCATTTTGAGCCTCTCCTTTGACCTTATTGACCGAAAACCTCTTCACACCAAAATTATACTAGTAAAGAATCAGATTATGCAAACGCTTTATAGAAAGGATGCATAAAACCAAAAAAAAATTGCAAAAAAACACCCGTAATTAAAAGGACCGCCGAATTATTCGGCAGTCCTTTTAAGATGTAGATTCGCTTTTATCAGGGTTTGCAGAAAAGTACGCTGGCATTCTGACCACCAAAGCCGAACGAATTCACAATGGCACCGTCGATCTGGTGATCCCTGGCTACATTAGGCGTCAGATTGAGATCACTTAACTCAGGATCAATGTTATCAAGATTTATAGTAGGATGTATAAACCCATTAAGCATCTGAACGATCGTGGCGACCGAGCCAACCGCACCGGCAGCACCGAGCAGATGACCGATCATCGACTTTGTGGAATTGATAGTTACATTACCAATCTTATCGCCAAACACCCGGCGAACAGCCTTCATTTCTGCCAAATCGCCAATCGGAGTACTGGTTCCATGTGCGTTAACATAATTCACTCGATCAATCGGGAAGTTAGCAAAATTTATCGCTTTCGTCATGGCTCGATAGCCGCCTTCTCCCTCCGGGTGAGGAGCGGTAAGATGGTGGGCGTCAGCTGTCGCACCATAGCCTTTTATCTCTACCAGAGGCGTGGCGCCACGTCGGCGAGCACTCTCTTCACTTTCAATTACCAGCACGCCTGAGCCTTCACCCATGACAAAACCATCGCGATCCTTGTCGAACGGACGCGAAGCTTTTTCGGGGGCATCATTACGGGTTGACAGTGCTTTCATTTTGGCAAAACCGGCCACTGTAAGAGGTGTTATGGCAGCCTCGGCGCCGCCGCAGATCATGATATCGCACTCATCATGTACAATCTTCAAGAATGCTTCACCGATGCCATGCAATCCTGAGGCGCAAGCTGAAACAATGCAAAAGTTTGGTCCGTTGAGACCATATTCCATGGCTATACAGCCGGCCGAGATGTTACAGATCATCATCGGCACCAAAAAAGGGCTGACCCGATGCGGACCGCCGGCAAGACAGGTATCATACTCAGTTTCGAATGTATGAATACCGCCGATACCGGTAGAAACAGTTACACCAGCACGGAACGGATCGAAATTCTTCTCTTTGAGGCCTGCTTGCTCAACCGCCATGGCAGCAGCTGACATGGCAAACTGGGAATAACGGTCGTGGCGCCGAATTTCTTTTTTATTAAGCATGTATTGCTCGGGATCGAAATTCTTGATTTCGCCGGCAATCTGGACAGTATGTCTGGAGGCGTCGAAGCCAGCAATGTTGCTTACTCCGCTTTTTCCTTGTCTGAGGCCTTCTGTGAAGTTGTCGATACCGATACCGATCGGGGAAACAACCCCCAGCCCTGTGACAAAAACGCGTTTCATCTATACGTCCTCCTGATTACTGTATAAAATGTCTAAATAAATTATAAAAGGGTTGTACCAGACTTACGGCCTCAGGTCAATCAAAAATTAACCTACTTGCCGAAGCATGGCAACAACCCTTTATTCAGTCAAGATAATCAAGTCCGGAAAAAAACATGTTAAAAATGTCTTTTACCGATAGAATTTCATTGATGCGATAAACATGTTCGCCTGCAAAAACAAGACCTTTGTCAAGATTACCGCCGCGTGCCTCAATCAACGCCTGGATTATACAGAAACATCTCGAACACTTTTTCAGACAGCTGTTACAGGAAGGTGGCTTCATCTCACCCCGCTCAGCCTTATCGCTAAACGGAGTGGAAAGGGCATTTCCCCAGAGCCCAACCGGACTCATGATTCGAAACACATCACCTTTTTTGGAATTCAAATAAACTTCATGAAAAGCCTTGTCGACATTGGCCTCAAAGCTGGCTGCAAAACGAGTCCCCACTTGGACACCATCGGCCTTTGTAGTAGAGAACGCCTCGACAATATCGTGCTGATCAATGACGCCACCGGCAAGAAGAACAGGAATTTGTACAGCAGCTCTGACTTCCGGAAAGATGTCACGAGCCAATCGGTCTGTGCCAAGGTGCCCACCGGCTTCACAGCCTTCGACCACCACAGCAGATGCACCAAGCTTCTCCGATAACACGGCTACTCTATCACTAGAAACGATTGGAACGACTGGAATATCGTATTCTCGACCGATATCAAAGATATCACGCGAGAATCCGGCACCAGCGATCATTACATCAATACCCGCCTTGGCAGCGGTCTCCATGATCGCACGAAATCCCGAAGCCGCTACCATGGTGTTTATTCCAACTATTCCGCCATTGGCAAAGCTTCTGGCAATTGCGATTTCGTTGCGAAGCTCATCGAGCCCCATACCTGAGCCGGCAATAAGACCGATGCCGCCCTCGCGGGCTACAGCTCCAGCCAATTTACCAGTAGAAACTCTGATGGCCATTCCACCCTGCATTAAAGGGTATTTTGGCTGTAATTTGCCTATTTTTAGGCGTGGCAGTATTTTCACCTGAAGTCTCCAAAAGCGGACAATAGCCTGTCTGACCGAGCCAAACAGGCTTTAGCAGCGAATATTAAGCGCCTTTTTTAGCGGTGATGTAGTCTACGGCGTCTTTTACTGTTCTGAGTTTTTCAGCATCTTCATCGGGAATTTCAATTTCGAAGTGCTCTTCGAGATCCATTACCAGTTCTACGGTGTCGAGGCTGTCAGCGCCGAGATCTTCGATAAAGCTGGCTTCAAGAACGACCTGTTTTTCATCAACCTGGAGCTTGTCTACTACGATTCGTTTGATTTCTTCAAAATAGTTACTCATGTTAAAATTCCTCCTGAGAATTTGCGAAAGAGTTAGGACATCACCATGCCGCCATCGACGGTCAGTACTTGTCCTGTAATGTACGATGCCTTGTTTGAGGCAAGAAAAACCACGGCGTTAGCAACGTCGCGGGGATTTCCAAAACTGTTCATGGGAATCTGGGCCAGCATCTGTTCTTTGACTTTATCGGGAAGAACAGCTGTCATCTCAGAGTTGATGAAGCCTGGCGCAATCGCATTGGCTCTAATGCCTTTACGGCCAAATTCTTTAGCAAAACTTTTGGTGAAGCCGATCAAACCAGCTTTGCTTGCGGCATAATTGGCCTGACCAGCGTTGCCCATCAGACCAATCACCGACGAAATATTGACTATCGCACCCTGCTTTTGTTTGAGCATTGTACGCACGACTGCCTTAGACATTAAAAATGCGCCCTTGAGATTAACCTTTAGAACCAGATCCCAGGCGTTTTCATCCATACGCATGATCAGGCCATCCCGGGTAATACCCGCATTATTAACCAGCAAATCAATGCGACCAAATGCCTCTATAGTTGAATTAGTAAGTTTTTCGGCATCTTCGCCGTTGGAAACATCAGCTACACAGGTTGCTACGATCATGTCGCCAGCGATAAGATCAGCTTTGGCAGTCTCGAGACCAGCTTCATTAATATCCGAAAGCATTATTCGATAGCCATTCTCGCCTAGAACGCGGGCTATTTCGAGGCCTATACCCCGAGCCGAACCTGTAACTATAGCTACCGGCATCTCGATTGCGTTGATTTCAGAATTGTTCATGCCTACCTCGTGTTATACAGATTATGTTGTAATCAAATAAAAGAGGGCTGTTTTTTACAGCTTTTAAACGCTTTTGTCAAGCTCAAATTTCAACCGATATGGTTTGCCGGCAAAGTGCCTCAAGAGTAATGGGATCTGATGCAAATTGTGTCGTTATTGCTGCTACGATCTTTTTGTTGAGTCCAGCCAGCACCTTGCCGGGACCGATCTCTACAAATTCGCTCACACCGTGTTCAACCATGTTCTGAACAGCATCTTCGTAACGAACAGAACCAGTGATCTGCTGCAAAAGTTTATTCTTAAGCTCGTCAGCCGCTGTTGTCGGCATAGCGTCAATGTTACAATAAACCGGAACCCTGGCGTCAGAG
>Ga0180007_10000667_pt1 | contig 54380 bp, 55 predicted proteins | sample MM_PC_MetaG_FD_121122 | JGI IMG/M metagenome (GOLD analysis project Ga0180007, IMG submission 121122) | Groundwater microbial communities from the Aspo Hard Rock Laboratory (HRL) deep subsurface site, Sweden - MM_PC_MetaG | ecosystem: Environmental > Aquatic > Deep subsurface > Groundwater...
AATACCTCTGCTGCTTTATGTCTAACCGAATAATATTGAGTACTAGGATTAGCTTCATTAAAATAATAAGTTTTATAATAGGGGTCGTTGAGTAATACATTGGTTAAGGTGGAGATAGCTGATTCATCGATTGGTCCTTGGTGGATATATTCACGGTGACCTCCAGCAATTGCAAGCCACTCAACCAAATCTTCTTTTCTGTCAGGGTCATTTTCTGTTTCTAATAATTCAATTAATAATGGGATGAGAGAACTAAATTCATATGTATCAGGACGATTAATCTCTACCTTATTTGACCGGAGATCTACCTGTGTTCCAGCCGGTATAACCGGAGGATTAATAAATTCCATTACCTCGCTGGTGGTTACACTGTGGAGAATTGGCAAATTATCAATAAAAGTTACGGTTGATCCTGCTGGAAATTTTAGTCCAAATCTTGGTTCAGTAAATGTCTTGGCAGTGGTCCCGGTTTTGATAAATCCGTCATTAGTATATTCAATTTCGGTACCAGCCTTAAAGGTTATAATGGGGGCAGCCATAAAATGTAAGTCACTAAGGGTTCCGCCTTTATTTGACATTCTGGTATCTTCAGCTAAAGTACCATTGGTAACTATCCAGCCCGAACCAAATCTAATTTCTGTTCCACCTTTGTAGGTAACATCCTCATTTTCATGATCCACCTCATAACCGCTTAGCGGGTGAATCGTGGGTCGATAGTAGGTTCCTTGGTAGATTTTTCTTGGAAAACTTGTATCCTCAGCCAATGTTCCATGCTCAACTTCTCCATTATCGCAGAATGCTATTTCTGTATTAGCTGCATAGGTTGCTTGAGTGGTTTCTCGGATAGTACGTCTATAATATATCTCACTAAAAGTTACCGGCGCTGCTAAAGTCCCAGAATATACGGATCCATCTTCTGTGAAACGAATTTTTGTATTTGCCTGAAAAGTTATTTCTTTTCCACTCTGATGAGTAAAAGTTGCGGGCGCGGCTAAGGTTCCAGAAAATACGGTACCGTCTTCATGAAATACTATTTCAGTTTCGCCTTTGTAAAGTGTTCCATCAAAATTGGTATCATCTTTAAGTGTACCCTGAGTAGCCTCAAGCTTATCATTAACCCATAAGTCGGTTCCTTCCTGATAGGTTATTTCGTAAAGTTGGGTGTCGGATTCGAGTGTAATTAGTGGGATATAAGATGCCCCGAACTTAGATCTATCAATATCATTTATAGTAAAAATCTCACTGGCTTGGATAGTGTTAGCGGCTTCCATAGCCTCCCAGGGAGAGAGACAGTTATCACCGTTAATATCGTATTTTTTAATTTCTCTTCGACTGATTTCGTCGGTTTCAAGCTTGCCGTTTCTATTTGTATCTCTTGATGAATATAGTTTTACTAAGTCTAATGTGGATCTTACTCCGGATATGCTCATCCTTTCCCCCTAATGATTTTACAATGGAATCAATTCATTATCGTACCTTCTCCCCAAAAATTTCACTTTCTATATATATTATTTTGATTACACCCGATTTTTCATATGTTATAATCCTCTTTTAAGGAGGAATCCGATGGCTAAAAAAATATTTGTAATTCATGGTCCCAACTTAAATCTTTTAGGTGAGCGCGAGGTTGACGTTTACGGAAAATTTACCTTAGAAGAAATCAATGCCGAGCTTGAAAAAATTGCTAAAGCGCATAAAGTTGAATTGGATATTCTGCAAAGTTCATCTGAAGGCGAAATCGTTGAAAAAATTGGCTCCGCTAGAGGAAAAGCCGGGGCCATCGTCATTAATCCGGCCGGTTATACTCATTACAGTGTTGCGATTCGCGATGCGGTGGCGGCGGTAAACATACCCACGGTTGAAGTTCACCTTTCCAATATATATGCCCGCGAAGAATTCAGGCATAAATCGGTAATTGCGCCGGTGGCTACGGGTCAAGTCTCGGGTTTTGGGGTGGAGAGCTATAAATTAGGTCTTTTAGCTGCAATTAAGTTGGCAAAATAGATGAGAAGAGGCAGACTTTCAATCCTGCGCCGGGCGGCGTTAATACCCCCAATTATTGTTGAAGAATTAAAAAAGATCATTGTTCCCGGCATATCTGAACTGCAAGTCGCCAAATATATTAAAAAAAGAATTAAACAGCTTGGCGGTAAAAAACCTTCTTTTCGGGTGATTGTTGCTTCGGGACACCGATCGGTAAAATGGCATGGGTTTGCCTCAAAAAAGAAGATTAAAAAAGGCGAACTGGTTATGCTTGATTTTGGGGTGATTTTGGGAGGTTATCGATCAGATTATACGCGAACCTTTGTGATTGGAAAACCCAATCAAAAGCAAAAATGCATGCTCAAAGAAGTGAAAATCGCTCAAACCAAAGCTATCGCAAAAGTAAAAGCGGGGGTTCCTTGTAGCGAAGTTGACGCCGCCGCTAGAAATTATTTAAAGAAAAAGAAATTAGCTAAATATTTTGGTCACACTACCGGACATGGCATTGGCAGGAAAACGCATGAGGCGCCTAAGGTTTCAGGTGACAATAATAATAAATTAAAAGCGGGCATGGTGATTACCATTGAGCCGGGGGTCTATATAAAAGGCATCGGAGGAGTTAGAATAGAGGATATGGTTTTGGTAAAGAAAAACGGCTGCGAAATTTTAACGAGGTTAAAGCAATGAAAACTTGTGCCATTATTGCGGCGGGCGGAATCGGCAAGCGCATGAATGATGCTCACGGTAAGCAGTTTATTGGACTTTTGGGTAAACCCATTATTTTGCGAACCATTTTGAAGTTTGAAAATTCACCGTCGATCAATGATATTGTGGTAGTGATTGGAAAAGATAAAGTTAAAGATGTAGAAAATTTAATCAAAAAAGAAAATATTTCAAAGGTAAGAAAAGTAGTCGCCGGAGGTGAGCGCCGCCAGGATTCGGTGTTTAACGGCATCAAAGCGATTGATTTTCCCTGCGATATTGTCTTAGTGCATGACGGAGCCCGGCCTTTAGTGGATGCTAATGATATTGAAGCGGTAATTGAAGGGGTGGAAAAACATGGTGCTTGTATTGTAGCTGCGCCAGTAAAAGATACCCTCAAAGAAGTAAAGCAGGGCACCATCGTTAAAACTCCGGATCGAAAAAAATATTGGGGGGCCAAAACACCACAAGGTTTTAATTTTGACATGCTAAAAAAGGCATATCAAAAAGGGAATAGTCAGGATGTAACCGATGACGCCATGTTAGTTGAAGCCCAAGGTATCAAAGTTAAAGTGGTTCCGTCTTCATGTTTTAATATTAAAATTACCACACCCGAAGATTTGTATGTTGCAGAAAGCATCCTAAAAAGAGAAACATGAAGAAAAATATAGAAAGTTTATTAATTGGATTAGTGGCGGGATTTGTTTCGGGGCTTTTAGGGTTGGGTGGCGGCGTAGTTTTTGTTCCGGCCATCGTTTTACTGCTAAAGCGCACTCAACACGAAGCCCACGGAACCTCGTTGGCGCTAATTGTTCCCACCGCCGCCATGGGAGCCGTGATTTATGGAATGCACGGGAACCTGGATTTAGAGATTGTATTATGGCTGGCAATCTTTGGCATGGCAGGTGCCTACGTTGGGGTGGGATTAGCCCATAAACTCTCAGCAAAAAAACTGCGTATCGCTTACGCCGTTTTTATGTTAATAGTTGGCATCCGCATGATTTTGGGGTAAAGTAAGATGAATAATTTTATTATTTTAATCGGACTGTTAACCGGATTTTTATCCGGTCTTTTGGGGATTGGCGGGGGAACGGTTTTAGTTCCGGGATTGGTTATTTTAGCTGGATTATCCCAGCATATGTCGCAGGGAATTGCCTTAGCCGTGATTGTTCCAACTGCAGCGCTCGGCGCATATGGTTATTTTCGTAAAGGGAATGTGCTGACATCGTTATTAGTGTTTATGGCCATTGGAGCAGTTTTAGGTGCAGTGGCGGGATCAAACCTGGCAAACTTGATACCGGCGTTTTATCTTAGGAAGATGTTTGGGTTTTTTGTAATATTTATTGCAATTAAAATTTTTACGGGGAAGTAGTTTATGTTTCCAAACAAAGATGAGTTTTTAAAACTAGCAAAACAAGGAAATGTCATTCCGGTCTATAAAGAAATTGTAGCGGATATGGAAACTCCGGTTTCAGCCTACAAAAAAATCGAAAGTGAATACTCGTTTTTACTGGAAAGCGTGGAAGGCGGAGAAAATATTGCCCGCTTTTCATTTTTGGGGGCCGATCCATTAATCATTTTCCGGTCTAAAAAAGAAAAAATTGAAATTATAAAGGCGGGTAGGGTAGAGAAAAAAACGGGGGATCCATTTACCGTATTAAAAGAACTATTGAAACAGTATCAGCCGGTAAAAGTTAAGGGCCTGCCGCGCTTTCACGGTGGATTTGTGGGGTACGTTGGTTATGATAATGTAAGGTTTGTTGAGGATATTCCGGATAAATGTAAGGACGATCTGCAGCTTTATGATATTCAACTGCTGCTAACTGATTCGCTGTTAGCTTTTGATCGGGTGAAAAATAAAATATTAGTGATCTCTAATGCGTTAATCACAGATGATCCGCTGGCCGCCTATGAAACCGCATGTCGAAAAATTGATGGATTAATTGAAAAACTTAAAATACCGGTTACTTTTACGGAAGACACTGAAAAAAGCGTGGAGAAAGTCGATTCAAATTTTTCTAAACAAGATTTTATTTCTGCCGTTTCTAAAGCCAAACAATATATTCATGACGGGGATATAATTCAAGTGGTATTATCCCAACGCTTTAAAACTAAAACCAAGAGTGATCCTTTCGATATTTACCGGGCTTTACGCACCATTAATCCTTCGCCGTATATGTTTTATTTATCTTTTCGGGATATGAAGATGGTCGGTGCGTCTCCGGAGGTTATGGTGCGCCTGGAAGAAGGCCAGGCTACGGTAAGGCCCATTGCAGGAACTCGGCCGCGCGGTCAAAATAAAATGGAAGACGAAAAGTTAACCAAAGAACTGTTGGCAGATCCGAAAGAACGGGCCGAACATATTATGTTAGTTGATTTGGCTAGAAATGATCTAGGTAGAGTTTGTGAATATAAAACGGTAAAAACTACCGATTTAATGGTGGTCGAAAAATATTCACACGTGATGCATATTGTAAGTAATGTGGTCGGACAATTAAAACCGGGTATGGATGCCATTGATCTTTTGCGGGCATGTTTTCCTGCCGGTACGGTTTCCGGCGCGCCAAAAGTTAGAGCCATGCAAATTATTGATGAGCTGGAAAAGACGCGGCGGGGCCCGTACGCGGGTTGTGTTTGTTACTTTGATTTTTCGGGTGATCTGGATAGTTGTATTACCATCCGAACCATTGTAGTAAAAGGGCAGGCGGCTTTTGTTCAAGCCGGCGCCGGCATTGTGGCCGACTCTGATCCCGAGCGCGAGTATATTGAAACCCAAAATAAGGCTAAGGCCGCGCTTAAATCCCTGGAAGCATAGGAACGTAATGCATGATTAACCTGCGGATGCTTAAAAACTCTGACTTTTCTCTCTGGGTTTGCACCTTTCTTTTGATTCTTATTGGCTTTTTTATGATTTTTAGTGCCACCTATTCAATTGAACTGAAGGGCGGCAGTTTTTTAAAGTTTATTAATAAACATTTTATTTCACTGTTGATCGCTTCGGCATTTTTGTTATTTTTTGCGTATTTGGATTATAAGCGCCTCGAGAAACTGACCTTTATTTTATATCCATTAATGTTGATGGCTTTACTGTTTGTGGATTTGCGCGGTAGCGCAGCTTTGGGTGCGCAGCGCTGGCTGGCCATTGGACCAGTTACGTTTCAGCCTTCTGAATTTTCAAAATTAATCATGATCATTACTTTAGCGGCATTTTTAAAAGGCAGAATTGGCTGGGTCAATAATTTCCGTCAGGTTTTACCGGTTTTTGCATTAGTCGGTATTCCTTTTCTGCTGATTTTTATGCAGCCCGACTTAGGAACGTCTTTAGTCATCGGGGCAATAACCTTAGGTATGCTTTTATATTCCAGGATTTCGTGGGAGCTTTTAGTAGTATTTTTGACGCTGCTTTTAAGCATTATCTTGCGCCAATTTTTGCCGGTGTGGGTTATATATATTATTTTACTATTTATGGTGCTGTCATTTGTGCGCATGCGTTGGTTTAATTTTGTAATCACCATGCTGGTAAATATTGGGTCCGGAGTGGCTTTCCCATTTATCTGGGAACTTTTAAAAGATTACCAAAAACAAAGAATCTTAACCTTTTTAAATCCCGGACTAGATCCATTAGGGGCGGGCTACCATACCTTGCAGGCCAAGATTGCGGTAGGGGCCGGCATGGTTTTAGGTAGGGGATTTTTGCGGGGAACCCAGACTCAGCTGCAGTTTATTCCGGTCCAACATGCCGATTTCATTTTTTCGGTAGTGGCGGAGGAATTTGGCTTGTTCGGCAGCCTCTTAGTTTTAGGGCTTTTTCTGGTAATGCTCTGGCGCATTATTTTTATTGCTTGTTCAGTAAAGGATCCTTTTGGTCAGCTGATTTGTGCCGGCATTGCCAGTATGTATTTATTTCATATTTTTGTGAATATTGGAATGACGTTGGGGATTTTGCCGATCGTTGGCATTCCGCTGCCGCTTCTATCCTTCGGGGGATCGGCTTTAGTGCTAAATTTAACCTGTATTGGGATTGTGCAGTCGATTGCGATGCGCAGGGAAAAACTAATCTTTTAATGCTTTTTCTTTAGTATGAATTTGGTTTCTACTCTGCCTTGTGCTTCAAAAGATTCGTCCTGAATCGAAACCACTACTTCTTCGGCATCGACCCATTTGTCTTTTTTCTTCAGAGTAACCTGGCCGGTCATGTAGATTTTTTCTTCATCATCTTTATATAAAGCGCGATCCGATTTGGCCTCTTTGCCTTTTTGGGTGATGTAAACGTTTCCGGTAGCTAATGCATCGTCTGAATCAGTGTAGATGGTCATGTCATCGCAGACTAAAACCGTTTTTTCTTTTAATAATTCCTGGGCTTCCGGGTTGCTGATATTATTTATGGTTTTCTCGGTTAAAAATTCTTCGCCTTTTTCAAAAACGGTGCGAACCTTTCCTTTTAGTGTTAATTCGGTATTATCTTCGTCGTAGTGGGCCTGATCGGATACCGCAATTTTTTTGGGTTGAATGATTTTGATGCTGCCGATTAAATCAATGGTTTCCCGATCGCCTTTTTTGACGAAAATTTTATCGGAGGTAATTTTAGTGGTTTTGTTTTTTTCTTTTAAGTTAAGGCGGGGGTTGCCTTGGGCCAGGTATTCTTCGGTTTCGGGGTTGGCAACGATTTCCCGGCAAAAAATTGATGTTTTTCCCTGCAATACTCTGGGGTTAGCCGTCAGGGTAGCTAGCTTTTTGTTGTGATCAATTTCCATGTGATCTGATAATATAACGGTGCGGCCGTCAACGATTTTTATGTCTTTAAATACTTGTGATATTTTCTGTTTGCCGTTATAGCTGATACGCTGGGCCGAAAGTTTTGAGTATTTAATTCTTTTCTTCTTGGAAGAACTAACTCTTAAAAGATCGACGTCGGCTTTAAGCGGATTACCAATTGCTTCCACTATGTCAGTTCGTTTATAGATTTTCACCGATTCGGCACTAATATTTTTTATAATTGGAATATTATCTTCATAAACCCAACCGTTTTGGATGCCAGACAAATTGGTTTCATCTTGATTTTTAGTAGACCATCCGGTAGCCGCGATAACTTCCCAGTCTTTTTTATCGCCCTGGCGGCCGATGACGTGCGCGTTTTCAAATTCAATAATATGTTCGGGCGGGCCCACGTTTAAAAAATCCATGGTTTTTGAGGTAACCAGAAAATAGGTGATAAATAGCAGGAGGATCGATGCTCCGGCCGCAAATAATATTGATCTCCAGGATGTGTCTTCCATAGGCATAAAATTATATCACGAAAAGCTTTTACGAGGGAAAATGAAAAAAATCCCGTTGCACGTGGTAGCAATTTACCGTATAATTTGGGCTTGTTCTGAAATTTATGAAGGAGGATTCACAATGGGAAAAGTAAAGGTAGCGATTAACGGATTCGGTCGGATTGGCAGGTTAGTTCTGCGAGCTGGGGTTGACGATAAAAATATTGAGTTTGTTGCGATCAATGATTTAACTGATGCAAAAACTCTGGCCCACTTATTAAAATATGATTCAGTCCATCGTCAGTTTAAAGGTACCGTCGAAGCCAAAGACAGGGCCATCGTGGTTAACGGAAAAGAAATTAAAATTCTTTCCGAAAGAGACCCGGCTAAACTTCCCTGGAAAGATTTAGGCGTTGATGTTGTAGTTGAATCTACCGGTTTGTTTAGAGATACCGAAACAGCAGGTAAGCATTTAACCGCGGGTGCCAAAAAAGTAATCATTTCAGCGCCGGCTAAGGGTGATATCAAAACCGTAGTTATCGGAGTAAATGATGACACGTATGATCCAGCTAAAGATCATATTGTTTCCAATGCATCTTGTACTACTAACTGCTTAGCTCCATTTGCTAAGGTCATTCACGAAAAATGGGGTATCAAGAGCGGATTAATGACTACCATCCATGCTTATACTAATGACCAACGTATTTTAGATCTTCCCCATAGCGATTTACGCAGAGCACGCGCCGCGGCCATGTCCATGATTCCAACTACTACCGGGGCGGCCAAAGCAGTTGGCTTAGTTATTCCTGAGCTCAAAGGAAAATTAAACGGATTTTCAATGCGTGTTCCCACTTCGGACGTATCGGTTGTGGATTTAACCGCTAATCTCGAAAAAGAAGCCACCGCGGAAGAAATTAATAAGACATTAAAAGATGCGGCCAACGGCAAATTAAAAGGAATATTAGCCTTTACTGATGAGCCACTGGTATCAATCGATTTTACCGGAAATTCACATTCTTCAATTATTGATGGATTATCAACCATGATGATCGGTAAAGATTTAGTAAAGATTCTATCCTGGTACGATAACGAATGGGGCTTCTCATGTCGAATGGTAGATTTAATTAACATTATGGCCAAAAGCTTATAAGTGATTATCGTGGCAAAGAAATCGATTAAGGATTTAAAAGATACCGAAATCAAGGGCAAAAAAATATTAGTCCGGGTTGATTTCAACGTTCCGCTGGACGCCAAACAAAATATTACCAGCGATAAAAGAATTCAAGCTGCGCTGCCTACCATCGAATATTTGATAAAGAAGGGTGGGCGGATAATATTAGTTTCTCACCTGGGTCGCCCCAAAGGCGAAAAAAAGCCCGAATTATCGCTGGCGCCGGTTGCCAAGCGCCTCGGAGAACTGCTTAAAAAAGAAGTAAAAATGCTGCCGGATTGTGTGGGCGATCAAGTAAAAGCCGAAGTTGATAAAATGAAAGATGGTGACGTGGTTTTACTTGAAAATGTTAGATTCCATAAGGAAGAAACTAAAAACGACCCTGAGTTTGCGAAAAAATTAGCAACACTAGCCGAACTTTTTGTTTCGGATGCTTTTGGTACCGTTCACCGTGCCCATGCCTCAACCGTAGGCGTAGCCGCATATCTTCCTGCCGTTTCCGGTTTCTTAATTCAAAAGGAATTAGATATTATGGGTAAAGCCTTGTCTGATCCGGCGCGTCCTTTTGTGGCGATTATCGGCGGGGCTAAGATTTCTTCTAAGATTGGGGTTTTGAAAAATCTTTTGGATAAAGTTGACACTCTAATTATTGCAGGCGGAATGGCCTATACCTTTTTTAAAGCCCGCGGCATTGAAGTTGGAAAATCTTTAGTAGAAGATGATCAAATCCCCGAAGCCAAAGAAATATTAAAAAAAGCGATTGATGTGGGAGTGCCAATTCTTTTACCGATTGACCACGTGGTAGCCGATAAATTTGCGGAAGATGCAAACGTACAAGTAGTACCACGTACTACGATTGATGCCGGTTGGTTGGGAGTAGATATTGGTCCCGATACGGTAGCCAAGTTTAAAAATGCAATAATGAAGGCTAAAACTATTATCTGGAACGGTCCGATGGGTGTTTTTGAAATGGATAAATTTGCGAAAGGTACCATTGAAATTGCAAAAATTGTAGCGGCGGCCACCGAAAAAGGCGCTATTTCAATTATCGGCGGCGGGGATTCAGCCGCGGCCATCAAAAAAGCCGGCTTAACTAACAAAATGACCCACATCTCAACCGGTGGCGGAGCATCTTTAGAATTTATGGAAGGTAAAGAGCTGCCCGGCATTGCCTGTTTGCAGGATAAATAATCATGAAAAATATTCAACAAACTTTGGTTATTATTAAACCCGATGGCCTAAAAAAATCATTAACCGGCAACATTCTGACCAGGCTGTCCGAAACCAAGCTGCGCATCGTTGGCGTAAAAGTAGTGCGGGTTTCCAAAGAACTGGCAGAAAAACACTACGCCCATTTAAAAGACAAACCCTTTTTCGAAGATGTGATTAAATATATCCGCGGCGAACTCCACGGGACAAAATACCGCAGGGTCATGGCCATAGTTTATGACGGTGAAAATGCGATTGAAAAAGTTAGAGAGTTAGCCGGTACCACCAATCCCGAAGAAGCCGAACCAACCAGTATCCGGGGCCAGTACGGCCGATTAACGACCTGTGGTTTGTTTGAAAATGTGGTGCATTGCTCAGCCAATGCTCCCGAAGCCGAACACGAAATCAAGCTCTGGTTTGATCCCGACGAAATCGTGGATGAAATCTATCCGGTTAAAGAGATAGACGAAAAAGTAAAAAGGCGCGTTTGGGCATAATATGGCATGGCTGCAGCACATCGGATTAACGACCTCTAATCTTAAGCTTTCCGAAAAATTCTACGTTGAAAATTTTGGTTTTAAAACCATTGTCGAAAAGGAAATCTCCGCGCGTTTAATGCAAGAAATATTCGGTTATAATTCGCCGGCTCAGCTGATATTTCTCAAAGCAGAAAAAGGTCAGGAAATCGAATTATTTCATTTCCCAGAATTAAAAGAAGCGATTCCGCAGATAGGAAAAATTAGCCATTTTACACTTGCGGTTGACGATCACGTTAAGTATTTTGAAAAACTCAAAAATAGTGGCTGCGAAACGATTGCGGCCAAAAAAGAAGACGGCGGGATGGTTTATTTCGTTAAAGATCCGGACGGTAACTTAATTGAATTAAGAGACGAGTAGAGAATTAGCCGTCATTGCTTTGGCTTTTTTAAGCCCCATTAAATCCAGTACGGTTACGCCTACGTCCGGGATGATTCCTTTTTCTTTTAATTTTACATCTTTACCGATAACCCAAAACGGAACCGGATGCAGTGAATGCTGTGTGCTGGACACCATGGCGTCACCTTTTTTAAGCTCCATTTCGTCGGCATTACCGTGATCTGAGGTAATGACAAAAACTCCACCTTTGTTAATAAAAGCCGGAACCAGTTTTTCGAGACATTTGGAAACGTGCCCAATGGCGGCGACCGCGGCTTCCATATTGCCGGTATGGCCAACCATATCGCCGTTTTGGAAATTGTGGACGATTAAAGAATATTTACCGGATTCAATGGCTTTGAGGGCATAATCGGTTTCCAGATAAGCGGTCATTTCGGGCACTAAATCATAACGTTTCCCGCCTTCGGTTCTATCTTTTAATGATAGATCCTGGGCTAAATGGCGGTCTTCACCGGGAAAGGGAGCGGTTCTCCGACCTGAAAACCATCCGGTTACGTGGGCAAATTTTTCGGGACCAGCCAGACGCAACTGTTTTAATTTAGCCTTTGAGACTAGTTCTCCAACTGTATTAGGAATTTCTTTTTCAGGAAAAGCGGTTAAGGCGTGGATGCCGGAATAATATTCAGTCATGGCTACGAATACGATATCTTTTATTTTAGATTGAATTTGTTGAATTTCATTATATATTCCATCATTAATGGGAGTGGTGCCTTTTTTGTAATTAAATAATTTTTTATCCTTTTCACAAAATGCGGTGGTTAGCTGCATCGCGCGATCTTGTCTAAAATTCCAAAAGATTACTGAATCGGTGGGCTTAATCCCCTGATAGTCCCCGATGATAGAAGGGCGAATAAATTCGTCGGTTTCTCCTTTAGCGTAAGACGCTTCGATGGCTTCCGCCGCAGAGGAAACTGTATATTCTCCTTCACCTTTTACTAAAGCTTTAAGGGCGATTAAAGTTTTGTTCCAGGCGGTATCTCTGTCCATGGCGAGTTCGCGTCCCATTACCGATCTGATTTTGACTACGCTATTAAGGGATAATTCAGAAATTTTATCATGGAGCATTTTTAGATAAACTTCGCCGGCGGATTTTGGATTGGTGTCCCGGCCGTCGGTAAAAAGGTGAATATCTACTTTTTTTAACCGGCTGCTTTTTACCAGCTCCAGCAGGCCAAATGTGTGGAGAATACTGCCGTGAACCGTCCCGCCGTGTCCCTGTAAAATTCCCATCAGATGAAGTGTGGAATCATGTTTTTTGCAATTTTTAACCGCGGCCAGCAAGGCTTTATTCTTAAAGAAGCTGCCGTCATCAATGGCGACGTTAATTCTTTCGATAGATTGATAGACCACTCGTCCCGCACCCATGTTAAGATGATTAACCTCAGAATTGCCCATGGTTCCTTCGGGTAGTCCTACTGCTAAGCCTGAGCAGGCTAAGTGAGAGTAGGGGTGTTTTTGAAAAAGTTCCGCGATAAAAGGGGCGCGCTGATTTTTAATGGCTAGGTAGACGGCATTATTATTGCTTTTTTCTCCGATCGCAAAGCCGTCCAAAATACACAAATACACTGGTGTTGTTTTCATAAGAAGCCTATTTTACTATATATTTTAATGTTTGACAAAAAAAATTGAGTAAGATAGAATAATCATCAAATGCGAGGATTTTTACTGATCTTACAATTAATCTCGGCCGTTACGCTGGTGGTCTTGATTTTACTGCATACCGCCAAAGGTGAAGGTTTAGGTGGTATCGGTGGGTCTGCTAAGCTATTTGGTTCCCAAAAGGGTCTTGAAGAAGGCCTTGATAAATTAACCACCGGGTTTGCGATACTCTTTGTCCTGATTTCGATTGTATTGTCCTTGATTTAAGAATAAAATCTAGGGAAGGGGGAATAAAGAGTGCTAAGTGAAAGTTTATTGAAATCGTTCCTGGCTACCCTCGATAAAATCTATCCGATCGTGCTTAATTCTTTACTTGCTTTACTACTTCTGTTAATTGGTTTTGTGATTGCCAAAGTTGTGCAGTGGTTAGTGGTGGCCATTTTAAAGGTCATGGCTTTTGACGTCGGGGTGGGTAAAACCGGCTTTACCGAAATGCTAAAAAAAGGTGAGGTAAAAGCCAAGCCTTCCGAAATTTTAGCCGCATTAGTCTTTTGGTTTATCGTTATTCTGACGCTGGTTGCAGTTGCCGAAGCCTTTGGCGTGGCCGGGGCGCCCGTTTTATTAGCGGCAGTCTTAGCTTATATTCCAAAAGTATTAGCGGGAGCGGTGGTGCTGGCAGTTTCAATTTTCTTGGCGGCCGTACTGCAAAATATTATAGTGGTGGCGGCCAATGCAGTTGGTCTTTCCGGTGGAAAAATTATTTCACGGATTGTTCAGTATGCCATTGTGATTTTTGCTTTCCTGATCGCCGTTAACCAAATGGGATTTGATTTAAAATGGATTGTAGAGTCAATTAACGTAATTGTAGGTGGTATCGCACTTGCGATGGCGATTGCTTTTGGCTTAGGGTGTAAAGACATTGCCGGTGATTTCTTGTCAAACTTTTTCCGAAACCGGTAAATATTAATTCCCGTTTTAACGAGGCTAATTAGCCTCTAATGTAAAATATATTTTTAGGGGAGGAAATAGATGAAAAAGATTTTATTAGCGTTATTGGTAGTTTCGATGTTGGCCTCGGCTTCTTTTGCAGTTCCGGTAGGTAAATATGGATTTGGTATGCAAGGATTAACCTTAACCACGGGTGCCATTACGATGCCCACCATTCAATATTATCTGGACGAAAACAGAGCAATTGAAGGCGGTTTAGCTTTTGGTACGATCAGTGCGGCCGGAGCTAGCGTAACTAACTTTACTTTGATGGTTGCCATGAAAATGGGATTAGCTAGCCCATCCAAAGCTATCAATACTCACTGGGGCGGAGCAATTGCTTATACCAGCAACCCGGCTTTTGTTAATAACACTACTAACTTATTGATTGCGATCAATCTAGGAGCCGAAGTTTTCCTTACTCCTGATTTCTCAATCGAAGGCAACGTAGTTCCATTGGCTTATAATTCGTTAACCGCTGCTGGCGCTGCAACCAATACAATTTCGATCTTGAACTCTGCAACTGGAATCCCAGCTGCATCGATCGGAGTTCACGTATACTTATAAGTTCCGGATTTGATTTTCCAGGGCCCTTTTCTAGTTCATCTAGAAGAGGGCCTTTTTCTTTGATTGAACCCATCCTCTAAACCTGCTAAAATTAGCTTAAAAAAGGGGAAAAGTTGCGTCAATGCTAGGTTACTTTTTGCTGTTTTGTTCGTCAGCGCTTTTAACTGTTTTAGTTTTAATTCCTCTGCTTTGGTTGTTTCGGGTACTGAATCTGAGCCAGAATATCCGTGAGGATGGGCCCACGAAACACCTGAAAAAGAAGGGGACTTTAACTTTTGGCGGGATTGCTTTTGTGCTGGTAATTTTAGCTTTCTCGGTCGTCTTTTTGGATTTAGATATCAATATCGAAATTTGTGCGCTGATCATACTGATGCTTTCTTTTGCGGTAATTGGATTTTTAGATGATTTTTTAAAGAAAATTAAAGGTAAAAATGAAGGTCTCTACGGCCGCTATAAATTTTTATTGCAGTGTGTTTTTGCTTTTCTGTTTTCACTTTACTTGCTTTCTTCAACTAATTTTCATGTTACGTTAAGTCCTATTATATATGTTCCATTTGCAATTTTTGTGATCGCTGGATCTTCTAACGCGGCTAATTTAACCGACGGACTGGATGGTTTATTGGCGGGGGTTGCCGCCATTGCTTTTTTAAGTTTGGCGGGTATCGCCGTAAAGTTAAACCAACCTGAAATTGCGGCCTTAGGGGTGATCAGCGCCGGAGCCATGGCCGGTTTTTTGGTTTTTAATATTCATCCGGCTAAAGTTTTTATGGGGGATGTAGGCTCACTGCCAATTGGCGCACTGATTTCTGGAATTGCAATTTTGCTGCATAAAGAATGGTGGCTTTTATTGGTAGCGGGAGTTTTAGTAATCGAAACGTTATCGGTACTGATACAAATTGCTTCTTATAAGTTATTTAAACGCAGGGTTTTTAAAATGAGTCCGCTGCATCATCATTTTGAGCTCATCGGATTTTCCGAAGTCCAGGTGGTGTTAATGTTTTGGGGTACGGCAGCGGCACTCGGCCTGTTGGCTTATCTTTTAGTTTAGGAATAATTTATGGATTTAAATGATAAAAGAGTTACGGTAGTTGGTTTAGGAAAAAGCGGCCTGGCTTGTGCACGGCGCCTGAAAGAGCTCGGCGCTAAGGTTTTTATTACCGAAGCCTTGCCGAAGGAGCAAATTTCAGTTGAGGTGTTGAAAGAGATTGAATCTCTTTCGGTAGCTTGCGAGTTTGGCGGCCATACTTTATCGGCGATTGACCAAAGCTTTTTAATTGTGGTTAGCCCCGGAGTGCATTTGGATTTAGGGATTTTTGAAGGGGCCCAAAGCCGATCGATTCCGGTAATTTCTGAAATTGAATTAGCTTATCGCATATTAAATAAACCCATCATCGCGGTTACCGGAACCAACGGGAAAACCACTACCACGATCCTCATTACCGAAGTATTAAAAGCGGGCGGCTTTAAGGCTATTGCTGCCGGAAATATTGGATTTCCTTTGATTGCGGTCGATGATGGCGATTTAGATTATGTGGTGGCCGAGGTAAGCAGTTATCAGCTGGAAGGGATTCTTGAGTTTAAACCCCACATTAGTGTTATTCTAAATATTACCGAAGATCATATCGAGCGCCACGGCAGTATCGATAAATACGCAAAAGCCAAAGCGCGTATTTTTGAAAATCAACGCAAGGAAAACTATTTAATTTATAATGCCGATTCAGGACGTACGCGCAAGTTGGTTAAGGGAGCCAAGGCAACTTTAGTTCCTTTTAGCCGCAAAAGAAAACACCGTAGCGGCTTTTATGTGATTCATAATCAAATCATCTGCGGCCTCACTGATCATGATCTAAAAGTTTGCTCGCGCAAGGATATTTTCTTAAAAGGTGAGCACAATCTTGAAAATTGTTTGGCAGTCGTGGCGGTGGCTAAGCTATGCGGCATTTCGGAGCAAACCGTAAAAAAAGTATTGCATGATTTCAAAGGGGTAGAGCACCGGATTGAGTACGTTGATAAATTCCAGGGAGTAGAATTTTATAATGATTCCAAAGGTACTAATCCGGATTCAACGGTAGTGGCCTTAAAAGCCTTGGCGCCGGTCAATAAACGGGGCCGCAAAAAAAAGAAAATTATTTTAATTGCAGGGGGGAAAGATAAGGGTGTGGATATCACCCAGCTTTGCATGTACATTAAAAAAGTTGTTAAAAAAATAGTATTAATTGGAGAGGCCCGGGAACGCTTTTCGTTAACCTTACATAGCTTGGGGTTTGATGCCATTATGTTTTCCGATTCGATGGAAAGCGCGGTCAACGCGGCAAATAGTGTTGCGGGTAAAGGGGATATCGTTCTCTTGTCGCCGGCTTGTTCCAGTTTTGATATGTTTACCAATTATGAAGAAAGAGGAAGAGTTTTTAAAAAAGCGGTGGCTCGGCTGATTGATGTTAAAGGGGAAATAAAAGTTTGAAAAAAAGCGCCAGGCCCGATTTAATTTTATTGTTTGTAGTGCTGATGCTTTTGTCGGTAGGACTAATTATGGTTTTTTCGGCTAGTCCTTCAGTTTCTTTGAGGGTCGGCGATGCCTATTATTACTTTAAGCGGCAAATTTTATACCTTTTACTGTCCCTTACGGCCATGTATCTGGCGTATAAAATGGACTTAAACGTATTAAAAAAATGGACCCCGGCATTATTTATTTTATCGTTTGGTCTTTTGCTTTTGGTTTTGGTGCCCGGTATCGGGAAAAAAGTAGGGGGTGCCGTACGCTGGCTTGATTTTTTTCTTTTTTCCTTTCAACCCTCGGAGTTGGCTAAGCTTTCTTTGATTTTAATGTTGGCGTTGACGCTGGCTAACATTAAAGAACGCATTCTTTTATTTACACGGGGGATTTTACCTGCACTATTGCTTACACTATTGGTAATCGGTACCGTCATGTTAGAACCCGATTTAGGTACGGCGGCCGTGATTATGGCGGTATCCTTTGTGATGCTGTTTGTTGCCGGTGCTAACCAGCTTTACCTGGGCGGGATGGCTCTCTTGGGATTAATTGCAGTGATAGTGCTGAGTTTTACCAGTTCTTATCGATTACGCAGAATCATGGGATACATTAATCCCTGGAAAGATCCTTATAACGTGGGTTTTCACGTGATTCAATCGCTTTTGGCGGTAGGCTCCGGCGGGCTTTTTGGTTTAGGACTGGGAGCTTCCAAACAAAAATTTTATTACCTTCCTCAGCAATATACTGATTTTATTTTTGCCGTACTGTGTGAAGAAACCGGCTTAATTGGTGCTTTAGTAGTTTTATTTTTGTTTTTTATGTTTATCGTAAGGGGTTTAGGAATTGCGCGCTTTGCCAAAGATCGTTATCAAGCTTTGGTGGCGGCGGGCATTATTACCTGGATCGGAATGCAGGCTTTAGTTAATATTTTTGTAGTGCTGGGTCTTTTGCCGACTACCGGTATTCCGCTGCCGTTTGTCAGCTACGGAGGAACTTCGCTTTTGATTTCTCTTTTTGCAGTGGGCTTAGTGCTTAATGTTTCGTCAAAAGTTAATCCGGTCAGGAGCAGGGAATGAGAGTATTAATTGCCGGAGGTGGAACCGGCGGACATATTTATCCCGGCATTGCGGTGGCCGAAGCCCTTTTCGACCATGACCTAAAAAATGAAGTGCTTTTTGTGGCCTCTAAAGAAGGAATGGAAAAAAATATTATTCCAAAATTTAATTTGCGGGTTAGATATCCGGGCGCTAGATATCAAATTAAATACATTAGCGTGATTCGCTGCTTAAGAAAACTGTCTCTTAAATCGATCCTTTCTCCTTTTTTTGCACTGTTCGCCGTTTTTCAGTCTCTATTCATAATTCTTAAATTTAAACCACAGGCCGTTTTAATTACCGGAGGGTTTGTGGGGTTGCCGGTCGCGATGGCCGCTTACCTTTTGCGGGTCCCGGTGATTTTACAGGAACAAAATGTGGTATTAGGTGTAACTAATAAAGTTTGCAGTTTTTTTGCTAAAACCGTGTTGCTGGCTTTTGATGAATCAAAAAAATATTTTAAATCAAAAAAAGGGGTAGTAGTTGGCAACCCGGTCAGAAAAAATATTTTAACCGCGGATCGCGCTACCGCAATTAATGCTTTGGGATTGTCTAATGATAAATTAAAAATTTTAATTTGGGGAGGAAGCCAGGGGTCCAAAGCCATAAACGAAAAAGTTGTAGAGGCTGCTAAAAAAGGAATCCCGGAAGATTTTGAAATAATTCACGTTATCGGCAAAAGGGATTTTGCGGCGGTTTTAAAAAACATAAACGCAAATCTTGATCCCCATAAATTCGTGGACCTGGCCCGCCTGTCAAAATTTGATGAAATAAAAAATTATTATCTGGTTGATTATTTAGATGATGTTTCAAGGATTTTGGCGGCTGCCGATTTAGTAATCGGCAGAGCGGGGGCCACGGCATTAGCCGAAATTATTGCCCGGGGATTGCCTAGTATTTTGATCCCGTTTCCTTATGCAGCGGCTGATCACCAAACCCTCAATGCCAGGGTGTTAGTTGATCGGGGAGCGGCGGTGATGATGGGCGAAAATGAGTTTAAGGCGGTAAATTTATTTGAATTTATTGCCGAAACCAGCCGCCAGCTTGAGGCTATGGCCGCCGCGGTAAAGAATATGCAAAAAGGTGATCCAGCCTTAAAAATTATTGATATAATGGGCCAGTTTGCGAATCCTAAAGGTTAATATTAATGAGTAAAAAAATAGTAAATAGTTTAGAAAAAATCAAAATGGAAAGAGTGCGCCACGTTCATCTTTTAGGTATTGGTGGTTGCGGGATGAGCGCCATTGCAAAGATTCTCTTTGAAAAGGGATTTACGGTATCAGGATCAGATGTCAAAGAGTCTTCAAATACTATCCGTTTAAAAGATATGGGCATTAAAGTATACATTAACCATCGCAGAGGTAATATCCGGGGGGCTGATCTGGTGGTAGTTTCCACCGCCATTTCTTCCGATAATGTTGAAGAAAAGGAAGCCCGCCTGCACGGGATTCATGTTTGCCGGAGAGCAGAAATGCTGGCGTGGATTATGGATCAGTTTAAAATTAGTATTGCGGTTGCCGGTACCCACGGAAAAACCACCACCACTTCAATGCTGGCCCAGCTATTTTTAGATTTAGGAATGAATCCAACGTTTTTAATCGGCGGTGAAACCGATTCGGTGGAAGGGAATGCCAGGCTCGGTGCTTCTGCTTGTATTATTGCTGAAGCAGACGAAAGCGACGGTTCTTTTCTTATTTTGAACCCTAATTTGGGTGTGATTACTAATATCGAAGATGATCACCTGGATCATTACGGGTCATTAGATGAAATTAAAGATGCTTTTAAAACCTTTGCTAAAAAGCTGGGCAAAGAAGGGAAGCTGGTCATCAATATTGACGAGAAAAATTCGGCGGCTCTGGTTAAAGAACTTTCGTCTGACGTGCCAATTTATACTTATGGATTAACCTCCAAAGCGGATTTATATGCAGATGATATTGTTTTTTCAAAAGGGTATTCAAATTTCAATGTATATCACAAAGAAAAATTAAAAGGCAAGGTAAAATTGCTGGTTCCGGGTTGGCAAAATATTTTAAATGCTTTGGCCGCGATTTATGTGGGCCTGTTAAATAATCTGGATTTTAGCAGCATGGCGACCTCACTGCAGTCTTTTACCGGAGCAAAGCGCCGCTTTCAACTAATTGGTGAGTTTAACGAAATCAAAATTTTTGATGACTACGCGCATCATCCGACCGAAGTCAAGATGACGCTGCAGGCCGCCAAGTTAAATTATCCGGGTTCCCGGGTAGTTTGTGTTTTTCAGCCGCACCGTTATACCCGCACTTTGCATTTACATAAGGAATTTGGGGGTTCGTTTGATGAAGCCGACGTGATCATTATCACTGATATTTATAGTGCGGGAGAAAAACCCATCAGCGGAGTTTCGGGCAAGATGATTGTGGACGAAATCAAAAAGAACGGTAAGGAAATTGTGTATCTGCCGCGTAAAGAAAAAATCGCCGAATATTTACTGGATAAAGTGAAAAAAGGTGATTTAGTGTTGGTGGCCGGAGCCGGCGATATTAATAACGTGGCTAAAGAACTATATACCCGCCTGAGGATCAAAGGTAATGAAGATTCTTCAAAATGAATCCTTAAGGAAATACACCACCTTTAAAATCGGAGGGCCGGCTTTAACTTTAGTTGTCCCGGAAAGCTACCCGGATTTAATTAATTTTCTGCGCGATCATCCGCTGGACCCGGCAACGGTTATTCTGGGTGAAGGATCAAACGTTTTAATTTCTGATAATGGAATTAACTCTACCGTGCTAAAAATTTCTTTTGGGCAAATTGAATTTATTCCTGATTCAAATATGGTTAAGGTAGGGGCGGGGGTCAAGCTCTCAAATTTAGCTAAGACACTCTCAGCTAAAGCATTGACCGGATTAGAATTTGTTTTTGGCATTCCGGGTACGGTGGGCGGTGCGATTGTTATGAATGCCGGGCTAAAAGACCAATGGATTTCGCAAGCTTTGACCCGTGTCTTTTGTGTTGATTTTTCCGGTAAAGAAATTGTAATTAATCAAGCAGCTGCGGGATTTGGCTATCGCCGCAGCAGATTCCAAACCGAAAAATTAATTATTACGGCGGCCGAATTTGCTTTAGAAAAAGACAATTCAGGAAAAATTAAAAAACGCATGGAAAATTTCAAAATAAAAAGAAGTGAGACACAGCCTTTAGCGCTTCCGTCTGCCGGAAGTATATTTAAAAATCCGGCGCAGGGCCCGGCGGCCATGCTGATTGAGGCGTGTGGCTTGAAGGGTGCCAAAATTGGGGGAGCCGCAGTAAGCGAGCAGCACGCTAATTTTATTATTAACCAAAAAGAGGCCACCGCCCAAGATGTCTTGCAATTAATCGACTTAATCCAACGGAAAGTTTTTGATAAATTTCAGGTTAAATTGGAGCTAGAAATAAGAGTAATTATATGATATTCTTTCATTTAATTTTGATCGGGGGATTTGGTTGGGAATCAGCAGAGAAAAAATAAAAGAATTAGAAGAAAAAGCCCGCGTAATCAGACGTCACATTGTTGAAATGATTGGCCGCGCCGATTCAGGACATCCTGGCGGATCACTTTCGGCTACCGATATTGTTACTTCTCTTTATTTTTACAAGATGAAAATTGATCCTAAAAAGCCCGAATTAGAGGATAGAGATAAATTCGTATTGTCTAAGGGGCATGCCGCGCCGGTTTTGTATGCGGTTTTAGCCGAATCCGGCTATTTTCCGGTGGCCTATCTTAAAACGCTGCGCCAAATTGGCAGTTCCCTGCAGGGCCATCCCGATATGCTAAGTTTGCCGGGGATTGAAATGACCAGTGGTTCTTTGGGGCAGGGGCTTTCGGTTGCGGTAGGCATGGCCCTGGCTAACCGCATGGATAAGAAAGATTCCAAAGTATATTGTTTAATTGGTGATGGTGAATCACAAGAAGGGCAAATTTGGGAAGCGGCCATGGCGGCGGGACACCACAAGTTGGATAATTTAATTGTCATGCTGGACCATAATAAATTACAAATTGACGGAAAAGTTGAAGATATTAAAGGGATTGAACCGATTTCAGATAAATGGAAAGCTTTTCGTTTTAACGTCATTGATAACGTTGACGGGCACAGTATTAAAGATGTTTGTGCGGCTTTGGATAAAGCTGCTGCCCATAAAGGAAAACCGACTGCCATTATTTTTGAAACCACCAAAGGCAAAGGCGTTTCCTTTATGGAGGGGGTAGTTGGGTTTCATGGTAGGCCCCCCACCAAACCAGAGTTAGAAAAAGCTTTACAGGAGTTATAGCCTTGGCAGAAGAAAAATTAGTATCCAGCAGAGAAACCTACGGCAAGTTATTGGTGGAGTTAGGCAAGGAATATAAAAATCTGGTAGTTTTAGATGCCGATTTATCTTCCTCTACTAAAACCTGTACTTTTTGCCGTGAATTTCCCGACCGTTTTATAAATTGCGGTGTTGCCGAACAAGACATGATTGGGGTTGCGGCGGGGTTAGCCGCTTCAGGAAAAATTGTTTTTGCTTCTACCTTTGCGGTTTTTGCCAGCGGTCGTGCCTGGGATCAGGTTAGAGTTTCAGTTGCTTATCCGCGCTTAAACGTAAAAATTGTGGCTACCCACGGCGGTATTACCACGGGCGAAGATGGAGTAACGCACCAAGCCATGGAAGATATCGCCATTATGCGGTCTTTGCCAAACTTAACGGTCATTGTTCCGGCGGACGCAATTGAAACTGCTAATACGATTAAAGCTTTGGTAAAAACCCATGGTCCGGCTTACGTGCGCTTAAATCGTCCTAAAGTACCGCTGGTTTATGAAAGTGAAAACTACGGTTTTAAAATTGGCAAAGCCTTGGAAATGACCGGTGGTAAAGATTTAACCATCATTGCCTGCGGCATTATGGTAAAAATTTCCATGGATGCGGCCAAGCTGTTGCAAAACGAAGGAATTTCGGTGCGGGTCATTAATATGCACACCATCAAACCTTTAGATGCAGAAATGATTATTAAAGCCGCAAAGGAAACCGGAGCAATTGTAACTGCCGAAGAACATTCGATTGTGGGTGGTTTAGGGGGTGCCGTAGCCGAAGTTATTTGCGAAAATTATCCGGTTCCGGTAGTTAGGGTAGGAATGAAAGATATGTTTGCCGAATCCGGAAAACCACAAGAGTTGTTAGAAAAATACGGCATGACGGCCAAGGATGTTGTAGCTGCTGCTAAATTAGCTTTATCGCGCAAAGGGAAATAGCATGCATAGTAAAAGACCTTCCTGGGACAATTATTTCATGGGAATTGCGGAGCTGGTTTCCAAACGAGCAACCTGTGTTAAGCGCAGTGTGGGAGCCGTCCTGGTTAAAGATAACCGTATTTTGACCACTGGCTACAATGGTGCTCCGCGAGGAATGAAACATTGCGAAGAAGTAGGCTGTATCCGTAAAGAAATGGGATTACCTTCCGGACAGCGCCACGAGCTTTGCCGGGGATTGCATGCCGAACAAAATGCAATTATTCAGGCGGCGTGGCACGGAGTGAAAATTGAGGGCGCCACCATGTACTGTACTTATCAGCCCTGTGTAATTTGCGCTAAAATGTTAATTAATGCGGGAATTGAAAAATTAATTTTTAAAGGTAATTATCCGGATGAACTGGCGATGAAGATGCTCAAGGAGTCAAAACTGAAAGTATTGCATCTCATGGATCATTAAGGGAGTTACTCATGCGTAAAAAAATCGGTTTTCTGGGCCCTGAAGGAACCTACTGCGAAGAAGCGGGAACCAAATATCTTAAAGGTTTAGCTAAAACCCGGCTGACTCCTTATTCTACTATCCACCAACTACTTTTAGCGGCCAATCGAGGGAAAATAGAGGAAGCGGTCGTACCGGTTGAAAATTCAATTGAAGGCACGGTCGGAATCGTAATGGACATGTTGGTTAAAGAAGTCAATTTGAAGATAAAAAGAGAAATTATCATTCCGATTGCCCATAATCTTATCGCTCCTCGCGGAACTAAGTTGTATCAAGTCACCGACGTTATCTCTCATCCGCAGGCAATTGATCAATGCAAAGATTACCTGCGAAAAAAATTGCCAAAAGCTAACCTTCATCTGGCGTACAGCACCGCGGATGCAGTGAAACAAGTAGCTACTTCTATTGGAGAAAAAATACTAGGAAGAATATCCGGACATCATCCGTTGTTTGCTGCGGTAGGTACCCGTGCCGCCGCTAAGTTATATGGATTGAGTATTATTGCTACCAAAATAAATGCCAGTCAAAATCAAACTCGATTTTTAGTGTTGTCTAAAAGTGATTACCGCCGCACCGGCAGGGATAAAACCTCAATTGTTTTTTCGGTGGGACGAGATCGGCCCGGTGGTTTGCATAATATTTTAGGAGAATTTGCTTCGCGTGCCATCAATTTAACTAAGATTGAATCACGACCGGCCAAAAAAGATTTAGGAGATTATTATTTCTTTATTGACATGGAAGGGCACAGGGAAGATAATGTTATTAAAGAAGCTTTAAATTTTATTAAAAAGAAAGTATCGTTTTTGAAGATATTAGGGTCTTACCCGAAAGCGTAGGTGAGATAAGTGTCAAAAAAAGAAGGATCAGGATTTTTAGACGGATTGTTTTTTGGCAGTTTAGTGGGAGGGGTAGTAGGGATCCTTTTTGCCCCGCACGCTGGCGAGGAAACCAGAGAATACGTTAAAAATAGAATCGATGAATTTAGTGATAATTCGGATCAAGTGGTTCAAGAATTAAAGGATGGATCACAAAAAGCAATTAATCAAACCAAAGAGGCAGTTGAATCCGGAATCGATAAATTAACTTATGCCATCTCCGAAGCCAAAAAAGCCGCCCAACAAAAACACGAAGAATTAGAAAAAGAACAAAACATTGAAGAGGAAGGAGCCTAATTATGGCATTCGATATCGGTATCATATTGAATATATGTTTGATCATTTTTGTCATTGCCTTGACCGTACTATGCGTTTATATTACCTGGCTGATTGCCGAAATAGTTAAATCTGTGCGCTCTGCTAATCGCATCATGGCCACTACCGAGCGCGACATAAATTCTTTAGTGCAAAGTATTTCTGCAAACGTAATTGCCACCACCGAAAGTGCGCGCGAAATTGTTAAAAGACTAAATTTTCTCACCTCATTTTTAGAGGTTTTCGGAGCGGTTTCTACCGGGATATCGGTCATGAAAGGAAAAGCCAAAAAATCAAATGTGGCTTCCCGCATTGCGGTGCTGAGCGCTTTAGCCGGATTAAAGCGACTGCTTGAAGTTTTGCTGGGCGAGAAAAAAAATAATATTTAAGGAGGTTTGTTATGGGAAGATGGATTAAAGGACTTTTTACCGGGGGACTGTTGGGCGTGGTTGCCGGAGTTTTATTTGCTCCACAAAAAGGTGAAGAAACCAGAAAAAAACTTTCGGAAGCCATGGATAAAGCTAAAAAAGTTGGCGAAGATGTTAAGACTAAAGGTGAAGAACTAGCGTCTAAAGCTAAACAAAAAATTGACGAAGCATTGGAAGCGGAAGAATAAGGTTTACTTAATCATCTAAGGAACGTAATGAAACAAAGTAAATATTTTAGTATTTTTATTTTGTGCATAGTTTTATGTAGTGTTTTAGTTGTACCTTCCTTTGCTGAACTTAAAGTTGCTAATGATCCCACGCGATTAGGGGTAGGGGCGCGGCCGTTAGGGCTGGGCAAGGCATTTGTAGCCATTGATGCCGATCCCAGCAGTATGTTTGTTAATCCTGCCGGAATTAGTACTTCTCCAAAGTGGCAAGTCACCAGCATGTCGGGTAATTTTATTAACGAAGTAAATTACACTCAGCTGGGTGGAGTTTATCCTACTGATTTTGGAACTTTTGGATTAGGTTATATTGGTTCGGGTTTAAGTTTTACCGCACCGGTTTCAGCTACGATTGAAGTATCCGGGGAAATTCGTGTATTTCCGTCTACTAATGAGGGAACTGCGTCTTATAACTATAGTAATACTGCCATTATCTTGGCTTATGGTGTTCAACTGGAGCGGTTTTTTGATCATGATATATTAAAACATATTTTAATGGGTGCCAATTTTAAACTTTTTTACCAGGGACTTTCGGGTGGAACCATCTACGGGGGCACCGGTTCGGGTTATGAAATGGATGTGGGGATGATCTATAAGCCGAGTAACATTTTTTCTCTTGGATTAACCGTAGAAAATGCACTGCCGGCTAGCATGGGGGGTAAATTTATTTGGCCCGCCTACGGTACCCGCACTACCGATATTGTCGAAACGTATCCGGCTAACCTTAAAATGGGATTAGCTTATAAGATTATGGGAAAAGATACCTTATTTAAGGCCGGTGAGCAGGAATTAAAATGGCTGCTGGATGTTGACCGGGCCGTGATGTTGTCTTCAATGCCAACTTTAATCCATACTGGGCTTGAGTGGAATCCGGTAAAAATGCTGGCGATTCGTTTTGGGCTTGATCAGGATATTATTGGTCTGGGCGCTACTGCCACAGAGGTTTCAAATAATTTTTCCGGTGGAGTGGGCTTAACCTGGGGAGAATTTAGGTTTGATTACGCCTATCATCAGTATAATGATATTGCTGATAACGATACACACTATTTCTCGTTCTCTTACGATATTGGTAAAGAAGAAAAACCCCATGTCTATTTTGAGCTCCTTAGCCCTAAAGATAAGTCAATTGTATATGACAAAACCTTGAAATTTGAAGGTAAGATTATTGATAAAAAAGTTGCACATATCATTATTGATGGAAAAGTAGCAAAAATTAATAAAGATGGGACCTTTACGGCGGATGTTCCGGCGCGGGTCGCTAAAAATATTTATTTAGTTTCCGCATTTGATAAAGAAGGGCAGGAGCTTACCGGAGTGCCGATTCAAGTGGTGCGGCTGTTAACCTTTAAGGATATCAATAAAGATTATTGGGGTAAGCTGCCGGTTGAGTATTTAGCTACATTAGGAATTATCGCCGGTTATCCTGATGGAACTTTTAGGCCTGAAGGTAACATTACCCGGGCCGAACTTTCTACGCTTTTAGTCAGATCTAAAAAAGAAGAAATACCGGCAGCCTTAGATGACGTGTTCTTAGATATGGGTAAAGGCCACTGGGCTTCAAAATATATTAAATTGGCAGTAGACAGCGGATACGTAAAAGGTTATCCGGATAATACGTTTAAGCCATCCCGTAATATTAATCGAGTTGAAGGGATTGTGCTGATTTCAAGATATGCCGAACTAAAGGAACCGCTAGCCTTGATTGAATCTCCTTTTCCGGATTTACCGGGCCGGCACTGGGCGGCTAAAGATATTACCGCTGCTAAGCAGGGTGGGCTATTGAAATACTTAGGCGGACAAAGGCTGGAGCCTTTGCAAGCCTTAACCCGCGGTGAAGCTGCCGAAATTATTTCAAAAACTTCCTTCATTGATAATAAAATCCACAGCCTTACTACTTTTCAGGATATTTCTTTAAATTCAAAAGTGATCAAAGCCGAAGAAATAAAAAATATTGAAACCGAAAAGAAACTAGAGAAACTTAGATGAAGTCAGCCGTTGCCGCTTTTTTACGTTCCTACCTAGCTAGCAAAAAAATCCACTGGGATGAAACTTTAGTTATTGATATTCCCAAGCAGAAATCTTTTGGAGACTTTTCGGTTAATTTAGCCCTTTTACTCTCCAAAAAGGTGGGTCAAAATCCACGTACTTTAGCTGAAGAAATTAAAGCCTATATCTTAAATCAGGATAAAAAAGGTATTTTTGAAAAAGTTGAAGTGGCCGGTCCGGGTTTTATTAATATTACGCTTTCGGTTAAAAAACTACAGGAAACAGTTTTAGAAATCCTTAAAAAAGACAAAAAATATGGCCATTCAAACCTTGGTAATAAAACCAGGATTTTATTAGAGTTTGTTTCGGCTAATCCCACTGGTCCGCTGCACGTGGGGCACGGCCGCTGGGCGGTGATCGGAGACGATATTGCCCGCTTATTAAGTGCGGTAGGTTATAAAGTACATAAAGAGTTTTATATCAACGATGCCGGCCGCCAGGTCGAAATGCTAAAGGAATCAGTACATGCAATTTTAGAGGGACGCGATATTCCCGCCGGTGGATACAAAGGGGTTTACGTTAAAGAAATTGCTGATCTTTTAAGTTCAAAGCAAGATCCTAAAAAACTTAAAGCCCGGGCGATTAAACATATTTTAACTCAGCAAAAACATACCTTAGCAGCGCTGGGCGTAAAATTTAACTTTTGGTTTAGCGAAAAGTCGCTCCACCATAAAAAAACCATTCAAAAAACGGCTAAAGAACTGGTGGATAAAGGAGTTACTTACGCGAAGGAGGGGGCGCTGTGGTTTCGCTCAACCGATTTTGGTGATGATAAGGATCGCGTATTAGTTAGAGGCAGTGGAGAGCCAACTTACTTTTTAGGGGATATTACTTATCATTTAAATAAGTATAAGCGGGGCTATCCGCACTTAATTGATGTTTGGGGCACCGATCATCACGGCTACGTTAAAAGACTAAAATCCTCGATGGTTGCCCTGGGATATCCGGAAGGCAGCTTAGAAATCATTATTGGTCAGTTAGTTTCGCTTTATCGCCGGGGAGAGCAGGTGCGCATGTCCAAACGAACCGGCGAGATGATCACCCTGAAAGAAGTAATCGAGGAAATTGGGGTAGATGCTACCCGCTATTACTTTGCGATGAACGATGTGCATACCCATCTTGATTTTGACCTCGAAAAAGCTAAAGAAAAATCGATGGAGAACCCGGTTTACTATTTGCAATATGCCCATGCCCGTCTTTCCAGTATATTAAGAGAAGCCAAGAAGAGAGGGTCTAAGATAAAATCCAAAAAAGATATTTTTATCCTTGATGGTGCAGATGATCGAGACTTAATGAAAATGCTGCTGGATTATCCGGATGAATTAGCCGTAGCGGCAAGCCTGAGGCAGCCGCATCGTTTACTAAATTTTGCTAAAGATTTGGCCACTTATTTCCATTCTTATTATCATAAAAACCGCGTGATTTCTGATGATAAAACCCTTTCCTCGGCGCGCCTGGTTTTGGTATCAGCTACCCGAATAGTTATCAGAAATATATTAGATCTATTAGGTATTTCCGCCCCCGATAAAATGTAATATTACCCTCGCCTCAGTCTTAGTAATATGCTAAAATTCTATCAATCAGATTTTTAAATTACGGGAAAGGAAATATTGTATGAAATATGCTTTTTTTAAAGGAAAAATAGTACCCTTTGCAGATGCAAAAATAAGCGTGATGACCCATGCTTTTAATTATGGCACGGGTGTTTTTGAAGGCATTCGCGGATACTGGAATAAAGAAAAATCCCAGATGTTTCTGGTTAAATTAGCCGAGCATTACGAAAGGCTGTTTCGTTCGGCGCGGGTTTTGCATATTGATATTAAATATTCGATTGACGAACTTTGTAAAATGACCGTAGATTTAGTAAATAAAAACGGCTACAAAGAAGACGTTTATGTTCGCCCGATTGCTTATAAATCCCAAGAAAAAATCGGATTAGGTTTAATTGGAATTGAGGATGATCTTTGTATTTATTTAGCCCCGTTTGGAAATTACCTTGATATATCAAAGGGAATCAAGGTTTGCACCTCAACCTGGAGAAGAATTGATGATCTTGCCATACCAGCCAGAGCTAAAGTAACCGGATTGTACGTAAATTCATCTTTAGCTAAAGCGGAAGCCATCCAAAATGGCTGTGCCGAAGCCATTATGCTTTCGGGCGACGGCCATGTCCTGGAAGGTTCCGGCGAAAATATTTTTATCGTGCGTGATGGTAAGGTTTTTACTCCGCCGGTACACGAAAATATTTTAGAAGGGATTACCCGCAAAGCTTTAATTGAGATGATCCAGGATGAGCTGAAGGTAGTGGTGGTTGAGCGATCAATTGACCGCAGCGAGCTTTATATTGCAGATGAGATTTTCTTCTGTGGAACCGGAGCGCAAGTTTCCCCGGTATCTGAAGTGGATCACCGCAAAGTAGGCAACGGCAAAGTAGGCAAAATCACTAAAAAAATACAGGAAGTATACTTTAAAGCGGCCCGGGGGGATGATCCGGCTTATCAAGATTGGTTAACCCCGGTTTACTAGAGATATGATTAAAGGCGTAGGTGTCGATTTAGTAGAAATTGGTCGAATCAAGACCGCGGTAAAAAACATTGGTGACCGGTTTTTAAAAAGGATTTATTCTGATTTTGAGTTAGCGTATTGTACCAGGAGAAAAGCATTGCGCTTTCCGGAGCTGGCGGTTCGATTTGCGGCGAAAGAAGCATACGGCAAAGCATTGGGTACCGGAATCAAAGGTCATCACTGGAATGAAATTGAAGTAAGAAACGATCCCAAGGGAAAACCGTTAATTTATTATAAAGGTAAATTGCAGCCCAAGGTTCAGGTAAGTTTGTCGCACGATGGCAATTTAGCGATAGCGTTCCTTATCATTGAGGAGTAAGACCTTGGAAAACCTGGTGGTTACAAAAGAAGAAGCTAAACGTCTGGATAGCTTTACCATTAACAAATTAGGCATACCTGCTGCGGTGCTGATGGAAAATGCGGGCCGCTCTTCAACTTTTGAAATTCTTAATCGTTACCCCTGGATTACCTCAGCCGCCATTTTGGTTTATAAAGGAAATAATGGCGGCGATGGGTTGGTGATTGCCCGCTATTTACACGAAGCGGGTAAAGCAGTAAAGGTTGTTCTTTTAGCTGATCCAAAAAACTTTTCAGGTGACGCTCTCAAAAATTATAAAATTGCGGAAAATCTTAAAATCCCGATGATTAAATGCGTTTCCGGATCAACCGCAAGGATTAAATTCCTGCTCAATAAAAGTGATTTGATCGTTGATGCCATCTTTGGAGTAGGGCTAAGTTCTAAAATAACGGGTTTCCTGGCCAAAGTGATTAACGAAGTTAACAAAGTTACTCAGCCAATCAAAGTGGCCGTAGATGTTCCTTCGGGGATTGATGCTGATACCGGAAAAGTGCTGGGCACGGCCTGTAAAGTTGATCTTACCGCTACCATGGCTTTCATTAAAAAAGGATTGCTGGAGCCTGAAGCCCGCAGTTACGTTGGCCGCGTGGTAGTAATTAATATTGGAATCCCAACGAGTATTTTAATTAAGCAACCTAAAAAGGGTAAATCTTCCCCAGCTAAAATCAGTGAAAAAGGAATTGATATCATTACCTCTGCTTTTGCATCTAATGTTCTCAAAATAAGAAAGTATGATTCTAATAAAGGTGATTTTGGCCGGGTTTTGATTGTGGGTGGATCCCGTGGAATGTCAGGCGCTGTAATATTGGCGGCAAGTTCGGCGCTGAAGAGCGGGGCGGGTTTAGTATATGCTGCGGTTCCAAAGGGAATCTCAAACATTGTTGAGTCCGCCTGTATTGAGCCCATTACCTTGCCTTTGCCCGAATCAAAAGAAGGTTCATTTTGTTTTGATTCAATTGACCCACTGGCTCATAAGTTAAATAAAATTGATGCCATATTAATCGGGCCGGGCATGGCTGCGTCTTTAGAGGCTAAAGAATTTTTCTTTGAATTTTTATCTTTACTCGTCAAGGAAAAAAGTAAAATACCGGTGATTATTGATGCGGACGGTTTAAATTGCTTGTCCGAAAATATTGAGGTGTTGAGTAAGGTAACTTTTCCGGTAGTGTTAACGCCGCATCCCGGAGAATTTGGTCGGTTAATTAAATCAACTATTCCTACGGTTAAAGAAAAAAGAATTGCATTGTCAGAGTTATTTGCTGAAAGATTTAAAATTAATTTGGTGTTAAAGGGCGCTTACACGCTTTGTACTAAGGGCAAAAAGAAAACCTCAATTAATTTTACCGGAAATCCGGGCATGGCTTCAGCCGGGATGGGAGATGTTTTATCCGGACTTTTAGCGTCATTAATTGGCCAAGGAATTGATCCTTTTAGTGCCAGTAAAGCAGCCGTGTTTATTCACGGTTTGGCGGGCGATGTATTGGAGCGGCAGATTGGAGTGCATGGTTTAATCGCGACCAGTGTCGTAGACACGCTGCCTTTAGTAATAAAAAGTTTATATCGAGGATAATAATGATTAATTCGCTTTTTAATTGGTTGGGCCAATATGTAATGTCCTTTATCGAAGAACTAGGGGAAATGGTGAGCTTAGCGCTCCAGACCTTAAAAAGTGTTTTTTCGAGAAAATTTGATATTACGCTGATTTTCGATCAAATGAAGCGTATCGGTTATGACTCGCTGCAGGTAGCTTTGGTTACCATTCTTTTTGTGGGTATGGTTTTTGCCATCCAAATTGCATACGAGTTTGTGAAGTTTGGCGCTAATAAAGTGGTGGGCGGCGTAGTTGGGATTGCCATTGCCAGGGAATTGGCACCGCTTTTAACTGGTGTAGTTTTAGCCGGCCGCGTGGGTGCGTCCATCGCGGCCGAACTAGGTACCATGAAGGTTACTCAGCAAATTGATGCTTTGCGATCGATGGGTACCAGTCCGATTCGCTATTTAGTGCTGCCTCGATTTGTGGCGGCTGCATTAATGTTGCCGGCCTTAACCATTTTAGCGGACGTGGTTGGATTTTTGGGTGGATATGCCGTGGCGGTTTGGCTGGTCGGTATCAGTTCCTCTGATTTTATTAATTCAGTGGATTCATTTTTAAAAATGTCGGACGTGGTGGGGGGATTATTAAAAACAGTAGTTTTTGGCATGATTATTGCCACGGTGGCTTGTTACAAAGGCATGCGGGCTAAAGGCGGAGCCAAGGGAGTAGGGGAGGCCACTACAGTTTCTGTGGTAATTTCATTAATTACCATATTTGTCGTAAATTATTTTATGTCGGTGATGTTATTTAGATGATAAAAATTAGAAAATTAAAACAATATTTTGACCAAAATAAAGTACTGGATGGTATTGACCTGGATGTCGAAGAAGCCAAAACATTGGCTATCATTGGGCCGTCTGGTTGCGGGAAAAGCACTCTATTAAGATTAATTTTAGAGTTGGATCGACCGACGGCGGGATCTATTTTTGTAGACGGGGCTGAAGTTACTAAGCTGTCTGAAGATCAACTTTTTCCGATCAGACAAAAGATGGGGATGATTTTTCAAAGCTCGGCTTTGTTTGACTCGATGACGGTTGGTGAAAATGTAGGTTTTGCCTTAAAACAGCATACCAAATTAAGTGATGCAGAGATCAAAAAGAAAGTAGACGAAAAACTTGAGTTGGTAGATCTGAGCGGTACTGACGATTTGATGCCGTCCGAGCTTTCGGGTGGTATGCAAAAACGAATTGGCTTAGCGCGCGCGCTGGCGCTTGATCCCAAAATCATCTTGTACGATGAGCCGACCACTGGTTTAGATCCAATTACTTCTTTAAGTATCGAAACTTTGATTAACCGTTTGGCGGGACATTTAAAAGTTACTTCAATTTTAGTAACGCATCAACTGAGTACCATATTTCGAACTGCCTCCCGGGTGGTTATGTTACACGAAGGTAAATTAATCGAGGGCGGAACTGTAGCCGACGTTAGAAATACCAGCAATAAAATTTTAAAAGAGTTTATTGCAGCCGGGCTGATTGAGTAGTATATTATTGAGGAGGGAAAAATGCAGAATTACCGTAAAGTAGGAATTTTAACTTTAGTGGCATTGATTGCTCTAGCATTAATCACAATGTGGAAGAGTGATTTTGCATTGCGGCGCGGCGGCTACAAGCTAATTGGCAGATTTCAAAATATCAGCGGGCTAACCATTGGTTCTGAGGTCCGTTATCGCGGCCTTAAGGTTGGAAAAGTAATGAGAATTGACCCCGGACCAACGGATATTATGATTTATGCCATTATTAATAAAGATATTCGCTTTCCGGATCAGTCATCTTTAAGAGTGTCTTTTGATGGTTTGGTGGGCATGAAATTTCTTGAAATTGTTCCTCGCTTGTCGGCCCGGCTTTATCAGCCGAATGAAGTGTTAACCGGTGAAAGTACTTCTGGGATTGTAGATTTTGTTGATATTGGCGTGCAAAATCTGCAGGAAACCAGGCGAATCTTAGAAGTTATCCGTACCATTGTTGATAAACCTGAAATTCAAGCGGCCTTTGTTAATGCCGTTTTAACGACCGAACAAGTAACCAAACAGCTGAACGAACTTACCATCGAACTTAATCGTATTGCGCGGTCAATTGATTCAGTGGTATCTGATAAACAATTCCAGGCTAACGTTAAAGATATTGTAGGTGAATCTCAAAAAACAATGTCTTCAGCTAATAATTTCTTTGATGCGGTAGGTAATTTACGCTTGAAACCTTCAGGCGGAGTCATGTTTGGTACGGTTAATAATCAAATCAGAGCTAATCTGGATATTGTTACGCAAAAAGATAAAAAGGATTATTATCGCTTTGGGGTTGGCGAAGGTCCCGCGGCTAATCAGGGCGTAACCTTGCAGGATGTTTTAATTGCCCGCCAGGTCAGCGAAAAATTGGGTCTGCGCATTGGTTTGATTAATACGTCGCTGGGCGGTGGAGTTGAATATTATCCAGATACTAATATGAGCATTGCGGCAGATATATATAAGATTAATAATAATCCAAATTATCCAATGTTAAGGTTAACTACGGCTAATGAAATAACTGACTTTATGGATCTAACGCTCCAAGCGGATGATATTTTGAACTTCAATACTAATTATTCGATCGGAGTAAGTATTAAGAGTAAGTAGTTAAGCTTTCTTCTTATTCGGTTCGTGGGGATGTTCGGCGACTTTAACGTGGTTAGGCTTTTCGCCTTTTTTAGCTATATTTGCGTGGATTTCAATCCTTCCGTCTTTAATTAAGCCGTATACTTGATGCCTAAATTGAGGAGGCCTTACGTTTCCAGTACTTATCATATATAGCTCCTTATATATGTATGCTTTCTCCCCACATAATATATCGGGATTAATAAGCTAAATATTGCGTAAAAATGGGAATTATTTTGCAATTTTCCACCAAAATTAACGATATATATATAGAAGGTTGAATCCATAAGGAGAGTCATTTAAATGACCGTAAAAGAAGTATCAAAATCTGCTCAACAAGGTTATGTGCAATCCTACGCTGTTCCGCTTCCGGTTAAAGACTTGCCTCAGTGGGTTGAAAAACGAATGCCATCCATTAGACAATTACTGGCTTTCAATGATTATCACCGTGCTGTACCTAAAACCGGATTAGTGATCGATGGATTATATAACGGTGGAAAAAAGGCCCCGGATTCGGTATTAATGAACCGTTTTGTAGATGATTTTCTTACCAATCCAACACCACGCAAGGAAGAGCTTGCTTTATCGTATTGTCCGCTACCGAAACAATATTTAGACTTTGCCATTGCCAATCTGCCGGAAGAACTTCAAGATGTAGATAATGACACAAAAGCCCGCTTTATTTTGCTATTAATGGCAATTATCCATCAGGAAAGTGCCTTTGATCCTAATAAGGATTCAAGTGCCCGAGCGATAGGATTAGCACAAATAACAACCGATACTGCAGCATATATTATGGGAGAAGAAATTGGCTTTAATGAGCTATTGGATCCGGCTATTAATATCAAAATTGCTGAAAGAATACTATATGAAGGCTTAAGCTTAAGGCATCGCGATGCATTTTGCCTGGAAGATAATGACGATTTAAAGGTTGCTGCAGTTAGATATAATGGTGGTCGTGGACGAACCCTTAGGTACCTTCGAACCGCTGAGAATGGTCAGTTATCCACAGCAAAGATATCGATAGGGGAGACTCGAAATTATACTGAATTAGTCATAGCTAAATACGAGCTTTATACTGCTTTATACCTGGATGAAGTGGCAGAAAGATTGCAACAGGAGAGCATGTTTGGCTCAGGAAACTCCTCAGACATACTGTTAGAGTACGGTCATTATATTTTGCCTTAGCTTACCAAACGATTCTTTACTCTTAACTTATCCCCACCCAACGTCGCATAATATACATTATGTCAAGTTGATGAGGGGGTAAGTTGTGGATAATAAGGCAGACAAACGGAGGCCAAATTGGGGGCAAACATAGGTGGGATTGGTTGACGTGGAGGTTGAAAAATGGTCAGAATTTGGGTCTTTTGGAGCCTTTGGAGGATTAATTTCATAAAACCTTAACAGCATATTGATACATGGCAAATAATTTATGTGATTGTGAATAACTTGATAAATCTTTATTGAATTAACATTAAGTTTTAAATTATTTAGAATAATATCTATTAATATTAAATCAAATCTCCCCTATCCAGCTAACTATTGTGCTCTAATTCAACTACGGGAGCGGTCAAAAATGAGGCCATTTGTTCATTAAAAAGCCGCCTATGATGGCTGGGATCATAAGGATGCATGGCAGTTATGAAGACTATTTTGCCTCCAGCAGCAATGATCTCGCTGAATTTATTCCAAAATGCATGACTGGTCAAACCGATAGCGGAGAACCGTCCCTCGCTAAACTTCCCTGCTCCATCCCCGATAATAATTTCTGGATGTTCCCGATTAAGCGGGAATACATAATGTGTTTCATCCAATAAATAAACTCCCTTAAAGGGTCTGGCAAATAATGCCTTAATATTATCAGCAACAATTGCCTCAAATTTTGATCTATGGGCTGGATTATTTATAAGTAATGCGTGTAACGCAACCAGGCGCTCGATTTCTTTTCTGCAATTTTTGTAGGATGCAGTTATTGCCTGGGCTTCTAAATATGGCCTTAGAACATTATCTGCATAGGTTGATTTTCCGATTTGTTTGTTTGATCTCCAATTATCGTGATTAGTACCCGAAATAACGATCATTTGATGGGTGCGTAGTAAGCTGGCAACTCTTTCTGGCCGAGTATCTCTTTTAATTCGTGTTCTAGGATGTATCATTTCGAGCATCCGTGGTAGTGCCGGGCAATATTTTACTAATTGAGTTGGCATAGCTGATTCCCTCAATTAGATATCGTCAAAAAGAGGCAAAAATTGCAGTTTTTTTAGGCGGACTACCCTATTTAATCCAACGGCACCGCAGGGACCAATTTACCATCTTTCATATTAAATAAAACCGCAATGTCTTTTTCGGCAAGGGGTTTCTTTTCATCGAATTGATCTGCGGTAAATATATATAAATTGCCTCGGTTAAAGGTTTGCACGATCATTTCATCTTTATTTTTTGTTACATCTTGTGCGCTGGGATACCACATGATGGCTAAAAAGATGAGCATCGGATCTTCGGCATACTCAGGATTTAATAATTGTTGGTGTTTTAGGGCTACGGTTACCAGCTTTTCTTCGGCTTCCTCTTTGGTGATGGTTCCGGCCTCGACGCCATCCATTATCTTTTTTTCGTATTCGAGCAGCTTTTGAAGGTATTCCCAGCCGGCTTTTTCGATTTTTTGGGACAAGGCTTTATCGGTGATCAGTTTAGGTAAATCCGCCATTTTGTAATTATCGGCGCTGAGTTCTACGACGACCTGAGGCTGGTCTTTGTATTTGTCCGGATTAAGGGAGCCGCTGTACAGGGCGCCTTTATTTTTATCCAGCATGGCAAACTCAGGTTCTCCCACATATTCTCCTTCTTTATCCATGCCGACTTTGCTTTTTTCAGTAAAGGCTAGTCCAGCCCGGGCGATAACCGCGTCTTTTTCTTTTGGTTTTTCACAAAATAATACGACGGTTGATCCTTGTGGTAGACCCCCGATATCACCGGTGTCCGAACTGAGATTGTAGCCATCCGAACAGCCGGAATATAAAACTGCTGCATATTGGGTTGAAATATCCGGAAAAACAAAGAACTTATGCTCTTTAATTTTAGCTATCGGAGGAATAGTGAGTTTTGCCGATTTTTCACCAATTTTTCGGGGTTCGGCGCCTACTAAGGTGGCAATTTGTTTGCCGTTTTCTTTTTTTAATATGATTCTAACCGGATAAACGCTTTTACGATATTCTTCAGGTCGGCCATCTTCTTTAACGACTTCATAATATACCTCGTTTGGTTCGATATTTGAAAATAGGCCTCCGTCATCCAAGGCGACCCCATTTACAAAGGTTTTTATCGTATAGCCCATGTTATCTGAACTAATCACATCAATATATAACTTAGCGTCGTCAAGATCATGAACAAAGCTATAATTTCCTTGGCAAAAAGCAGCACCAGATACAAATACGACAAACAGAATCGAAACTAGCAGAATTTTTATGGTTTTCATGAACGGCCTCCCATTATTATTTTTCTATTCCCTTAAATATAAGTTTATATTCAAGCTCCCCTACTATGTTGCCTTCTTTTTCAAATTCAGCATCGGGACTATATAATTCTAAAAAGCCAGGATTGCTCCAAACCATTTCATGATAAGAATAAGTCCCTTTATTAAATTTCCAAATATTAAAGAAGATGGCGTCGTTTTTAATTGTTTTGAAGTTGATGCCGTTCTTATATGCACCGGCGTCTCCACTTTCTTCGAGAGATGCCTTTTCTACTTTTGGATGATCAAAGAATAGCTGTAGGAAAGGAACCTCTGCCACCTTTTGGTCTGACTTTCTGAGTACGGCGATGCCCGAAGGTTGACTAGGGAGAATAATGTATTCTTCAAAATCAAGTATCGATTGATTTAGATGAGGTTGTGATAAATCAACAATTAGCGCATAGTTTTTGCTGCCCCAGGTGCCACAGTCAATGGTTGGCAAATCACTAACGAAATCGACGATATGTTTTTTGTCGCGGTACCAATAATATAATTTACCATCTCGGAAGTAGGTTCTTTTGGTGTCTTTAAGGTCAATTTTATTTGTGGTTTTAACAATTTCTTGAAGGGTGTCATCCGGAAAGTCACCAATTGGGCTAATTAGATAGATCTCGGGATCATGTCTAATGATGTAGGTGTATTTGTCTTTGGTAGCGAGGGAAAGTGCCTTTTCAAATTTTAGATAGCTACCATCTTCATTAACCACCGATAAGGTTTTTACGGGTTCTCCAGCGGCCAAATGCTTTTCTAGGTTTTCCTTATCTTCTTTATCTGCAATTTTATAAATAAAAAAACCGTTTTTATTTTGCTGGTCTAAGATTTTGATGCAATTGATGCCTGTTTTTCTGAATAAGGGATATTCCCAAGCTTTATTGATTGAATATTTTTCACCATTTGGATATTTGAGAGTGATGAGATAATCATCATCTTCAAAGGTAGTTAAATTGGAGGCAGCTAGGCAAGCTGAAACAAAAATAACTAATATTATTGAAACAATAAAAATAATTTTTCGCAACATTATTTAACCTTCAGCATATTTTCCAGTATGGCCAGGAAGATATGAACTCCATCGTCGCAGCCGAGTTCTTTTTCGGAGACGCGCTCGGGATGCGGCATCATGCCGATAACATTCTTTTTGCGGTTACAGATACCGGCAATATTGGCGATTGAACCGTTAGGGTTAGAAGCTTCGTCAACTTCTCCTTCAGCATTACAATATCTAAATATAATTTGGCCGCTCTTTTTCATGCTGGCCAGCTTTTTCTTGTCGACGGTATAGTTGCCTTCCATATGGGCGACCGGAATATTAACCACCTGCCCTTCTTGGTAGCGTGACGTAAACGGGGTTTTAGTGTTTTCTACCCTTAAGGGTATGTTTTTGCAAATAAATTTAAGGTCCCGGTTACGCTGCAAGGCTCCGGGAAGCAGGCCGGACTCGGTTAAGATTTGAAATCCATTGCAGATACCAATTACATAGCCGCCGTTTTCGGCAAATTCTTTAATCTTTTCCATGATATTAGCAAAATGTGCGATGGCCCCGGCCCTTAAATAATCGCCGTAAGAGAAACCCCCTGGCAGAATAATGCAGCTAAAATCGGCTAATTCGGTATCAGCATGCCAGATATACTCGACCGGTTGGTGTAAAACATTTTTAATGACGTGGTAGCAGTCTCTTTCGCAGTTAGATCCCGGAAATATAACAATGCCAAATTTCATTTATTTCACCAATTCGTATTCAAATTTTTCGATAACCGGGTTGGCCAGCAGTTTTTTACACATTTCTTCCACTTGTTCGGCGGCCTTTTTTTCATCTTTTTCGCGGATTTTCATTTCGATATACTTTCCGATACGAACGTGCGAAGTGTGGACATACTTAAGTGAATGCAAGGCGCCTTCAACCGCTTTGCCCTGGGGATCTAAAACCGCATCCTTTAAAGTAACTTTAATTTTTGCTTTAAACATTGAAACCCCTTCCTTTAAAGTGAATTTTTACCGGTTAGTTTACCGTAAGCCTCAAAATACTTATTATAGGTCTTATTAATTATAGCATCCGGCAGTCCCGGTGCGGGCGGTTCTTTATCCCACTTAATTTCTTCTAAATAATCCCTTACGAATTGCTTGTCATAGCTGGGTTGAGATTGGCCTTCTTTATACTGATCCAGCGGCCAAAAACGGGATGAGTCCGGGGTTAAAATTTCATCAATGAGAATAATGCGGCCGTCGGAGATGCCGAATTCAAATTTAGTATCGGCAATAATAATTCCCCGGCCTAAGGCGTAATCGGCGGCTTTATTATATATGGCCAGCGATTTTTCTTTAATAGTTTTGGTAACTTCTTCGCCTACTATTTTTTTAACTTCTTCTTCGGTTACCGGTAAGTCGTGTCCGGATTCGGCTTTGGTCGAAGGAGTGAAAATTGGCTCCGGCAGCTTGCTGGATTCTTTTAATCCTTTAGGAAGTTCAATGCCGCAGATTGCTCCTGATTGTTTATAGTCTTTCCATCCTGAGCCGGATAAATAACCTCTTACCACGCATTCAATGGGTATTACTTTGGTTTTTTTAACCAGCATCGAACGTTTGTCTAATATTTCGGGGTATTTATTAAATGGTTCGGGAAAATCAGCGGTATTACTGCTGATAATGTGGTTTTGGATAATATCTTTGACAAAATCGAACCAAAACAGGGAAATTTGGGTTAATATTTTACCTTTCCCGGGTATAGGCGATCCCAAGATAGAATCAAAGGCCGAAATACGATCGCTGGCTACCAAAAGCATTTTATCTCCTAGATCAAAAAGATCCCTTACTTTTCCAGATCGATCCACGGGTCTTTCTGGAATATTTACTTTGGTTACGGCGTCATTAGTTGAAGTATTTGCCATGAATTTATTCCTTCCTAACTTTTTGCCTGCATGACCCGGTCCCAGACTTCGTGATAAGATTCTTCAATTTTACCTAAATCTTTTTGCAGGCGATCCTTATCAAGAATTTCTCCGGTTTTTAGCTGCCAGAGCCGGCAGTTATCCGGCGAAATTTCATCTCCTAATATTACATTGCCATTTTCATCGGTTCCAAATTCTAATTTGCAGTCAATCAGGTCAATGCCAATACTTTCAAAGAAGTTAGCCAGGAGATCAAGGGTTTTCCACGAGAGTTCTTTAATCTCTGCCATAATGCTTTCTGAAGTGATATCTAAAGCTTTGATGTAGTCTTCGGTTAAACGCGGTGTATTAAGCTTATCATTTTTTAAATATAAATCTAAGACCGGACAATTTAACTTTGCTCCTTCTTTTAGGCCCAGCGATTCCGACATGGCACCCGCGGCTTTTCTTCTAATGACGACCTTAATCGGGATCATTTTTAATCGTTTGACGGCCATGCTTCTTTCGTCGAGAGTTTTTACGAAATGGTTGGGAACGCCGTTTTTATCCAGTAATTTAAAGATTTTAGTTGAGATTTGATTATTATACAGGCCTTTTTTATCAAACTTGGCTTCTTTGGTGGCATCCGGGTTAAGCAGCGTATTTTTAAATTCCATGACCAGAATTAATGGATCATCGGTGGTAAAGATATCTTTGGTTTTGCCGCTGTAAAGGCGTGTTTCTTTTTTCATTTAACTTATATTCCCAGTCTTTTATAAATAACTTTTACGTTTCGCAAGTAATAATCGGTATTAAAAACTTCATGTAATTCGTCAAAACTTAATAAGCTTGATACTTCAGGATCGGAGGCTACGATATCCACAAATCTTTGCTCGGTATCTTTGGCCTGCATGGCATTGCGCTGTACAATTTTATAGGCTTTTTCGCGGGTCAGCCCCTTCCCTACTAAAGCTAACAATAATCTTTGAGAGTAAATTAACCCTCCGGTCAGATCTAAGTTTCTGAGCATGTGTTTCTTTTTAATGACCAATCTGTCCAGGATGTTATTCATCTTTTTTAACATGTAATCGATCAGCATGATACTGTCCGGTAGCGCCATGCGTTCAGTTGAAGAATGACTAATATCTCTCTCGTGCCAGAGAGCGATGTTTTCGAACGCTACCATGGCGTTGGCTCGGACCATACGCGCCATTCCGGTTAGTCTTTCACAGGAAATCGGATTTTTCTTGTGCGGCATGGCGGAAGAACCTTTTTGACCTTTCTTAAACGGTTCTTCCACTTCGTCAATTTCGGTTCTTTGCAGTCCGCGGATTTCAACCGAAATCTTTTCAATCGTTCCGGCAATGATGGCTAAAGTTGCCATCAGTTCGGCATGTCGATCGCGCTGTAGGGTTTGAGTTGCAATTTTGGTGCTGTTTAAACCTAATACTTTAGAAGCAATGGTTTCAACGCGCGGATCTAAATTAGAATAAGTCCCTACCGCGCCGGAAAGCTTACATACACATACGGCTTCTTTGGCTCGATTGATGCGCTCCAGGTTTCTCTTCATTTCTTCCATGTACAGAGCCAGTTTTAGCGCGAAAGTAGTTGGTTCGGCATGGATTCCGTGACTGCGGCCAACCATCACCGTATTTTTGTTAGCCTTGGCCTGTTTTTTAAGGGTTTTAATGATGGTTTTAAGGTCATCTTGGATAATATCTATGGATTGCTTTAATAACAATCCTAAAGATGAGTCGACCACGTCAGTTGAAGTAAGTCCCATGTGGATAAACCTTGAATCCGGTCCCACTTTTTCAGCTACTGCAGTTAAGAAAGCAATCATGTCGTGATCGGTAACTTTTTCGATTTGATCGATTCTTTTGATAGAAAAAGAGGCCTTTTTCAAAATCTTGTTTAGCGCTTTTTTAGGGATTTTACCAAGCTGTGTCCAGGCCTTACAAACGGCTAATTCTACGTCCAGCCAGGTTTGAAATTTGTTTTGTTCTGACCAAATTTTTCGCATTTCGGGAGTCGTATATCGATCGATCATAATAAGCTCCTTTTCTTGAGAAACCAGTGCCTATTTTATCATTGCGAGGGTTATTTGCAAGGGGGGATTTCTTTCAATAATTCTTGAGAAGCACGGCTTACTGGAACCTTACGCAGGACCTTTCCCTTCTTAAATAATGAAGCAAATTTGGGCCCGCAAGCTAAGCCGAGGTCGGCTTCTTTAGCTTCGCCGGGGCCGTTAACTTCACAGCCCATTACCGCGATTTTAAGCGGCTTTTTGATGCAACGGGTCTTCCGGTATATTTCCCGGGCTATCTTTTCAACCGGGCCATTCATGCGGCCGCAGGTTGGACAGGAAATGACGTCTGCTCCCTGTTGATATAATCCCAGCGCTTTTAGGATTTCGTACCCTACTCTCACTTCTTCTACCGGATCAGCGGTCAGCGAAACTCGAATAGTGTCGCCAATTCCTTCGGCTAATAAAACACCAATTCCTACCGCTGATTTAACCGCTCCGGCTTCGGGAATGCCGGCTTCGGTTATACCAATATGAAGCGGATAATTGGTTTTCTTTGCAATTAGGCGATGCGCTTCAATGGTTTCGGTGACACTGGTTGATTTAATTGATAAAACCAGGTTTTTAAAGTTATGTTTTTCAAAGAAGCGAACGTGTCGCATTAAGCTTTCAACTAAGGCTTTGGCGGTTGGGTGTTTGTGTTTTTTGAGAAGATCTCTTTCTAGCGATCCCGAATTAACTCCAATGCGGATGGGGATTTTGGCTTTGCGAGCCTCTTTAATAATTTCGCCGAGTTTTTTCGGGTGCGAGATGTTTCCGGGATTAATCCGTATTTTATCGGCACCGGCTTCAATTGCCAGCAGTGCTAACTTATAATTAAAATGTATGTCAGCAATTAGTGGGATTTTGATTTTCTCTTTGATGGTTTTTATGGCGCGAGCGGATTTTTCATCTGGAATGGCTACCCTTACTATTTGGCAGCCAGCCTCTTCCAGTCTTTTAATTTGAGCTACAGTTTTAGCAATATCCGAGGTGATGGTATTAGTCATGGATTGAACGGCTACTGGTTTTCCGCCGCCAATCGTAACTTTGCCAATTTTTACTGATTTTTTGGAAGTCATGATTTAATTATAGCACGTCTGGCTTTCATCACTTGCCACATAAACTTAAATAAATTAACCTGTCTTTGGGCGCGTTTTGGTTCTTTGATTAGACGATAAACCCATTCGGCTCTGATTTTCTGAATCCATTGAGGAGCGCGCTTTTTAATGCCGGAAATTACGTCGAATGAGCCCCCTACTCCAATGCTGACCGGAACCCCCAGTTCTTCCTTATGTTTTGCAATCCAAAAGTCTTGTTTGGGGGCACCCAGTCCCACAAATAAAATATCGGGTTTAGCTGCTTTTATTTTATTAACTATTTCCTGGTCATCCGTAAAATAACCGTCTTGATAGCCAACCAGGTTAATGTTTTCGTATTTTCTTTGGATTTTTTTAACGGTCTTTTCGATTACCTTTTGGTCCCCGCCTAATAAGAATATGCGGTAGCCGGCTAGATTAGAGAATTTTAGCAAGCGCTCCAGGAGGTCGATGCCGGTGATCCTTTCTTGTACGGGAGTCTTTAAATATTTTGCCGCCCAGAGCAGGCCGGCACCGTCGGCGGTTTTTAGATCTGCTGAGTTTATTAAGTCTAAAATCATGGGGTCGCTTTGGGCTAGATATATCAGCTCGGGATTAACCGTGATGATTTGACGTGATGATTTGCCGGCGATGGCGATCCGGATAAAATCGATGACTTCGAAGATTTTGAGGTTGTGAATTTCGGCACCCAGAATCGTCACCTTGGGGTAAGCACTGAAAAAGCTCTTCAAAATGTTAAAGTTAAGTAAAGCATTTAATTTTAAAACTTCACATCTGGATTGCAGTTTTTCAGTAATGCTGGTTTTATTATCCAGCACGCTATTAATGTCTTGTATGAGTTTTTCGGCCGAAACGGATTTGAGGTTGTGGCACGGAATTCCCATAAATTCGGCAAAAGCCTCAACTTTTTGATCGTAGGCAATGGCTACACTGGGGACATTAAGAATGGAAGCAAAAATTAGGGAGTGCAGTCTAACTCCCAGGATGAGATCTAATTCTTTAGTTTTGGTGATAAAACCGTCCAGGTTGTTTTGCACCATCCGGCTGGGATGATTCATTTTTCCGCGGATCTTTTTAATAAAGCCGACATCGCGCGGCTGCATAGGCAAAAAGGTAATTTGGGCGCCCAGTGTTTCGATTAGCGTATCTGCAGTTTTTGCCAGGGTTGCGGCAAGGGACTTGCCTTTTTTAAATGGTTGGCGGGCGGCAATGCCGATCTGCAGGTATGATGATTTATGAAGGTGATTTTTTTGTGGAATCCCTTCGGCTTCAAACATCATGGGCGTTACGTCTGCCGCAGAGAAAATGTTGCCCACTTTTTTAATTTTTAGCTTGACTAACTCGAGATACGAAAGATTATCCCGGATGGTAATCAGATCTATATTTTTAAGAATATGTTTGGCAATGATTTTTCCGAAAAATCTTTTAATGGGACCAATGCCCTGGGCAAAAAGGATTACTTTTTTGCCTCTCTTTTTGGCGTAATACAAAAGATAAAGATAAAAGAGGAGGCTTTTGAGGCTGGTGGTATCTTGCAGCAGGCCCCCACCCCCCAGCATAAAAACATCACAACCCCTTATCGCTTTGGTGATTTTAGGAATGGAGCGGCTGACGGTACGAACTTTGTATTGATCGTGAGTTTTTTTAGGGTGACTGGAAATAACCGTCAGTTCAGCGGTCGGTAAAAATTTTGGGATATTATAAACCAGGGTGCGCAGGATTGCTTCGTCACCCAGATTATCGAAACCATAATATCCTAGTAATAAAATCTTCATTTTCTTTTATTGACGATAAAAAGTGCGATGGCGTTAATTACTACCCCGATAAGTAAGCCTAATACAATGCCGTTTACCGATCGGATAATTGAAAACAAAATCGGCGTATGGATATGGCAAAAAGTATTGGTTAACGACGTGAGTCCCAGCGATCCCACGGCCAGTAAAAACCAGAGCCATCTTTTGTGATAATTTAAACAATAGGAAGCGGCAAAATATAAAAACGGATAACCAATTAAAAATTCTTTAATGCGTGGTCTGGCAAAGAAAACCTGCTCGAGGAAAATTCGGAATCCTTTTTCGAGACCCAGTACCGGAAGAATGAAGTTTCCGGATCGGGCCAAAAGAATCCCGGCGGCGGCGGTAAGCAGTAAACCCCAAAAGAGATAAGCCACCGGAAGGCGAACCTGCATGAATTTTTTAAATTTATCCCATAAATTAGTGCCGTATTCGTCTTTATTGAAGAAATAGGCCACGACAATGAATGCCGGCAGGAGTAAAACAATTTTCACCCCTTGAAATAGCTCGGCGCCTAACATAAAGCGTGAATCGGCTAAGAGACCTATAATTAAAATGATGCCTAAAAGAGTATCCATAATACAATGGAGAACAATTTGTAAGGCCCGGTTAGCCGAATAACCGTGCGGTTCCCGCTCAAAATTTGAAATGATGGCATAAGTGGGTACGACCACCGCCGCCAGCGCCGCTAAGATTTTTTGCAGAGATAAAAATCCCAGAGTTTGAATAACGGCCAACATCGCGACGAAAAAGGCAGCGGCTAGTAAATATACCAGCCAATCCACCATATCCGAAAAGTACCAGATCAAGGCAATCCCAAAAACAAAGACTCCCATTCCCATAACTAAAAGCTGCCAGAGCTCTACCCGGAGCGGCTCGATGGCGCTGGCTTTACCGGTTTGAAATCCCAGCGAGTTTAACTCATCTTTGATTGATGAGATAAAGGCAGCATTGTATTCCAGGTAGCCTTCTTTAGGGGTGACATTAAAGAAAGGATGAACGTAAAGCAGGCGCACACCTCTTTCTCTGACCGCACGTGAAAAGCGCGAGACCGCTTTGTCTTTGGTGATTTTTCTTTCGAGGATTTCGTCATTGGGGATGCTGTGCACTTTAATGATTTGGTCTCCCATGGTTTTAGCTAAAGTGCGGTCACCATCTTGTTTTGAAAATTCAACGTAGCCGAATTTTATGCGGAAATCTTTTAGTGCTTTGGCGGTGTGATCTAGATTATTGGGCTGGCCCAGCACTTCTTCTTTTTCAAAAATTACGTAATCAAAATCATCATATTTTTTGAGCAATAGAATTTTATTAAAGATCGATTTGGGCTGGTAATATTTGTTATTTGATAATCGAGGGATCACATAAAAGTCTAAATTTTTGAGCCAATTTACTAAACTGGTATCCATGCCGATACCAAATTCTTTTACTTCTCCGGCATAATGATCAATGATCAAGTTGTTTCCGGAAACGTGAATTTTTTCTTTGCCCAGCAGGTTAAGCAGCTCTTGATAAATTTGGTTGCGAATGGGATGGCTAAAGCCCTGAACGTAATTAAGATGTTTTTTGGGGCTGAAGCCGCTAAAAGGAAAATAGCTCTCTGCCCGGCCTTTCAGGTTTACCAATTCATAGCCCGGAGCCCAGATTAAGTTTCCGGCTTCGGCCGCGGTATCTAAGGTTTCCTCCGGTAATCCAATTGAAGTTACGCCCACCGTTTGGATGCGGGTCAATACTTCGCTTACCGGAATTTTGTCTTCTAATGCAATTCTTTGAATATCCCGATAATCCACCGCAATTTCTACGACTTTACTTTGCTTTTCCTGTAAGATGCGCTGCCAGCCAAGATAGCCTCCTAATAAAATTGCAAATATTAATGTGATAACCAGAATTACTTTGGTGATTTTACTCAATTTATTTTCCTCCCTTCGCTTTACTTTTCTTTAAGATTGCTTCGATAAATGGATCCAATTCGCCGTCTAGTACGCTTTGTACATCCCCTACCTCAACCCCCGAGCGGTGATCTTTAACCATGGTATAGGGTTGAAAAACGTAGGAACGAATCTGGCTGCCCCAGCCGATTTCTCTTTTTTCGCCCACTAATTCTTCGATTTTTTCTTTTTGTTCTCGGATCATCAATTCATAAAGTTTGGCTTTAATAATTTTCATGGCGGATGCTTTATTGGAATGCTGCGAACGATCAGATTGAGAAGCAGCTACAATATTAGTTGGGATGTGCGTGATGCGGATGGCGGAATCAGTTTTGTTGACGTGCTGACCGCCGGGACCGGAGGCGCGGAAGGTATCAATGCGTAAATCTTTGGGATTAATTTCAACTTTGACGTCATCGGCTACTTCCGGGATAACTTCAACCGAGGCAAAAGAAGTGTGCCGTTTACCGTCGGCATTAAAAGGAGACATGCGCACCAGACGATGGATGCCGCGTTCGGTTTTTAGATATCCGTAGGCATACTCGCCTGAAATAATTATGGTGGTGCTTTTGATGCCGGCTTCTTCTCCGTAGGAGATATCGGCTAGTTCAACTTTATAGCCTTTATCCTCACTCCAGCGCGTGTACATTCTTAAAAGAATTTCTGCCCAGTCCTGCGCGTCGGTTCCACCGGCCCCTGCATTGATTGATAAAATTGCATTACTTTTATCGTAAGGTTCGTTTAAGAATGTAAATAGCTCGAGCCCCTCTACCTCATTGGCAATGTCGGCTAGTTCCTTGATTAATTCTTTTTCTGAGGATTTGTCATTTTCTTCGATGGCTGCTTCGAGTAAAACCCCGGCATCACTAATGCCACTGGTTAAGGCTTGGTATTTGGCAACTAAACTTTCTAGATTTTTCAGATTTTGCAGAGTAGCTTTGGCCTTTTCGGGGTTTTTCCACAGATCAGGATCTTGGGATTCTTTTTGCAGCTTATCGATTTGTTTTTGCTTTTGGTCTACTTCAAAGATAGTCTCCGAGGTTGGTTATTTTTTCTCTTAAAGATTCGATGGTGGGCTTCAGATCTTCGAGCATTTTATCCTCCTTGTCCGCCTTCGGCGGACTTTTCCTTGAGTAAACAACATTTCTTATATTTTTTGCCGCTGCCGCACGGGCAAGGATCGTTGCGCCCCACTTTATTACCCTTGCGTTGGGTTGGCTCAGTGGATTCTTTGGCCGGACCGCCGTAAGTTACCGCTTTTCTTTTAGGGATGATTTCATCTGCTTCTTCACCCGCTTTTACGATTTGGGCTTTAAAAATTAAACCGATGATTTCTTCGCGCGCGGCGTGCATCATTTCCTGGAACATGTGATAGCCTTCCATTTTATATTCAACTAAAGGATCACGGTGTCCGTAAGCCCGCAGCCCGATCCCTTCGCGCAGGGTATCCATATTGTGCAGTTGTTCGATCCATTTGGTATCTAGTACGCGCAGCATAACCATGCACTCTAATTCGCGCATGTGAGTAGGCGTTAGTTCCTTTTCTCTTTCTTCGTACGCTTCTTTAATGGTTTGAATTAACGATGCTTGTAGTTCCTCGCGTTTATTAAAAGAATCCAGTCCCTGAATATCGATTGGAATCAGCTCACTCAGCGCAGTTTTAAATCCGGCCAGATCCCAGTCTTCGGCATTTTCTTTGGCGGGGACAAAAAGATTGCAGTAGCCGGCAATTACCTGTTCAATCATTTCAAAAATCTTTTGTTTAAGGTCTTTCCTTTCAAGGATGCGGCGTCTAAGTTTATAGATGGTATCTCTTTGCTTGTTCATGACGTCGTCAAATTCAAGCACTTGTTTTCGGATGTTAAAGTAATACTGCTCTACTTTTTTCTGGGCATTTTCGATTGACCGGGAGATCAGCGGGTTTTCAATTGGAATGTCTGCCTCAATTCCTAAGCGGTCCATCATGGCCTTAATCCGGTCGGATCCAAAAAGACGCATTAGTTCATCTTCAAGCGAAACGTAAAAGCGGGAGGATCCCATGTCTCCCTGACGGCCCGATCTTCCGCGCAGCTGATTATCGATGCGGCGTGATTCGTGCCGCTCGGTTCCAATGATGTGCAGTCCGCCTAAGTCTGCAATGCCCTCCCCTAAAACAATGTCGGTTCCCCGTCCGGCCATGTTGGTTGCTATGGTAACCGCTCCTTTTTGCCCGGCGCGGGAAATAATTTCGGCTTCGCGTTCGTGCTGTTTGGCATTTAACACGTGGTGCGGAATGCCCCTTCTTTTTAACAGATCCGATAAGATTTCTGAGTTTTCGATTGAAATGGTGCCCACTAAGGTTGGGCGGCCAATTTTATGGAGTTCGGTGATTTCGTTAATTACCGCTTTAAACTTTTCGGCGGTAGTTTTATAAACAATATCATTATGATCTTTGCGGATCATGGGTTTATGGGTTGGCACCACCATTACTTCCAGTTTGTAAATTTTCCAGAATTCGTTTTCTTCGGTTTTGGCGGTACCGGTCATGCCGGCGATCTGCTTGTATAGTCTGAAATAATTTTGCAGGGTAATGGTGGCCAGGGTTTGGCTTTCTTCTCTGACCGAAACATTTTCTTTAGCTTCGATGCCCTGGTGCAGACCGTCAGAATAACGGCGGCCAACCATTAACCTTCCGGTGAATTCATCAACGATCAGGATTTCTCCGTCTTTGACTACATAATCAATATCTCTTTTAAACAGATGCCAGGCTTTTAAGGATTGAATAATTTGATGGGCAATCCCCATGTTTTTTATGTCGAATAAATATTCGACGTTGAGCAGCTTTTCAACTTTTTCGGTGCCCTTTTCGGTGAGCACCGCATTTTTAGTTTTTTCGTCGATGGTAAAATCTTCGATCTTTTGTAGTTTTTTGGCAATCCGATTGGCATTGTTATAACTATCGACCGAGTCTTCAACCATACCGGAAATAATCAGCGGGGTGCGGGCTTCATCAACTAAGATGCTATCAACTTCATCGATAATGGCATAATTTAGTTCCCTTTGTACGCATTGATCAATGGCAAAGGCCATGTTGTCTCTGAGGTAATCAAACCCAAACTCATTATTGGTTCCGTAGGTAATGTCGCAGCTATAGGCGACGCGCCGCTCCTCAAAGCTCATGCCGTTTTGAATTACTCCAACCGTCAGCCCTAAAAATTGATAGATCGGCTCCATCCAGTCACGGTCACGGCGGGCTAAATAGTCGTTGACCGTTACGATGTGCACCCCTTTTCCGGTTAAGGCTTTGAGATACGCCGGCAGCGTGGCGGCTAAGGTTTTTCCTTCGCCGGTTTTCATTTCGGCAATTTTTGCCTGGTATAAAACAATGCCGCCCAGGATTTGAACGTCAAAATGACGCAGGCCCGTGGTTCTGACCGAAACTTCGCGGACGGCGGCAAAGGCATCCGGAAGAAGGTCGTCTAAAGTTTTACCCTGGCTTAATAAATCTTTAAATTCCAGGGTTTTATGGCGCAGTTGTTCATCGGAAAGCTGGCGGTACTCTTCTTCTTTGGAATTGATGACGGCTAGCAGAGGTTTGATTTGTACTAGTTTTTTATCGTTAGAATCCCCTATTAAGTTAGACAGCCACTTTAAGATCATGTTTTTTCAATCTCGAGGGAAGTTATTTTTTCAAAGACTGGGTTCGATCAGGCCATAATTCCCTGAGTTTCTTTTATAAATTAGGTTGGTTTCGTTGGTGGAAGAGTTTTTAAAGGTATAGAAATGACTTTTGCCTTTTTCTAACTCGGCCTGGGCTTGTTCGGGAGATAAACTTTTTAATCTTTTGGGTGCTAATACTTCTGGCTTTTTGTTTTTAAGGCAAACAATGCTGACTGCTTTGGAATCCGCGCTGCGGTACATTAAAAAATCCTGGTGGGCAATTTTAAATTCTTCGACGGCTTCGTTATCGCGCATGATTTTATCAGCAAAACTTTTAACGTTTACAATTACGGGTTCGGATGCAGCCGCGGGGGCGGATGACAATTGGGTGGCATGGGTGGCTTCTTTAATTTTACTGCCTTCTCTTCTTCTGGCCTGACGGTGTTTTTCTTTATGTTTTTTGACTTGTCTGGAGATTTCATCAAAAACCAAGTCAATGGCGGCGTACATATCCTGTCCGGCTTCGCTCGCCCGCACCACTTTTTTACCGGCTAACCAGACCGTGGCTTCGGCAACCTGGCTGCGATTAAGGTCTTCACTATTTCTGGCATCTAACAGAATTTCAACTTTAGGAATATTTTCAAAATACTGGGTCAATTTGGTGAATTTTTTTTGGGCATAAGTTTTTAATGCCGGAGTTAACTCCATTCCGTGTCCTTGAATAATAATTTGCATGCTCGCCTCCTTAAGATTTGAAATTAGATTATAGCATAGAGGATTAAGATAATGGAAGTAGCTTCCGTCAGGCTAAAATTGCCCTGGAAAGTGTGAGGATGTAAACTTTAGCCGCGCCGCATTTAATTAAAACCTTGGCGCATTCGTTGACCGTATAGCCGGTGGTATAGATATCATCGAGCAAAAGAAGGCGCCGGCCGTAGATATCATTGGGTCTTTTAATTACAAACGCTCCCTGGATATTTTCTTTGCGTTTGTGTTTTGGCAAATCAAATTGGGGTTTGGTATCTCTGACTCTGGCTAAGATATCTTTTTCGTGGGGAATATTGGCGTAAGCTGAAAAAACTTCGGCTAGACAGTCTATCTGATTAAAGCCGCGAGATTTTAGCCTATTTTGGGATAAGGGAACGGTAACCACGGCATCCGCGTGGCAGTACCTGATTTCTGGTAAATTTTCTTCAATTGAGAGCGCCATGAATTTTCCCAGATGCTGAGCCAGATTTTTCTTGCCTTTAAACTTAAAAGCGTGAATGGCTTTTTTCAGGGTGCCTTCGTAGATGGCAATTGAACGTGCAATAGTATAGTGCGGTTTTTCAATTACGCAGCGACTGCAAAGCACTGCATTTTTGAAAGGCTGATCATTTTGGGGTTCACCGCAATATACACAAACATTTTTCTGATCGATGGTTTTAATTTTAGTGATGCAGTTTTTACAGATGTTTTCGGGGCCGGGTTCTCGACAGATTTGACAACGCGGAGGAAAAATTAAATCTAGTATTGAACTTAAGTACAAATTGAGGACCATTGCAGATCACCCGCTAAATATTGTATCACTTTTTAGTATAAAAAGCGCGAATTTTGGCTTGCTTTAGCTTAATGACTATGGTAATTTTACTTATTATGACATGGGATGAAATTGTTGCTTTATTGGGACAGGGCGAAGGCCAGTCAGTTGAATTTGAAAAGATAATTCCTTCAGAAGATGATATTGCCCGGGAACTGGTAGCCTTTTCAAATTCAGACGGCGGTAAAATTATCTACGGTTTAGACGATAAAAACAAACACCTCATCGGCGTTGATGTCCCTTCTAATTTTAAAGACAAGATTGAATATATTGGTAAAACCCGTTGTGTCCCTAAAATAATTGCCGAAGTGGAAATTCAGGATAAAAGCGGAAAAAAAGTAGTGATTGTTACGGTAGCCGAAGGTGATGAAAAGCCATATAAGACCGATGATATTGTATATATCAGAGATGGTAAGCAATCCCGCCCGGCTAAAGAAAATGAAACTAAAGAAATTACCTGTGCCTGGAGTGGAAAAGGCTTAAATAAACGTCAAATCCGCACCCTGCAGCTCATTTCAGAGCATAATGCGATGACTAATCGCGAATACCGCGAAGCCTTTGGGGTATCCCATAAAACTGCACATCTCGAGTTAACCATGCTGGTGGATAAAAAATTACTCCTCACTCAAGGATCCGGCCGCTCTACCTGCTACATTTTACCGATGCCGGTCGAGGAAGAATTAGAAGAAGAAGTCTACGCCGAAGAAGGATAACTGTCCCCCTCTTTACAAAACTATTACATCAAGTATAATACTGTTTTGTGTGATTTTAGTGGCATTCCGCCGATTTTAGAAAGGAAAAAACATGAGAAAGTTACTGTTAGCCGGAAACTGGAAAATGAACAAGAATGTTGCTGAATCAGTCGAATTAGCCCAGACTTTGGTAGAAAAATTAAAAGGAATAACTGACAAAGACATCTTAATTTGCCCCACTTTTACCGCTCTCTCTGAAGTTTCCAAAGTGATTAAAGGAACTAACATTGCGCTTGGTGCCCAAAATATGTATTTTGAAAAGAACGGTGCCTTCACCGGTGAAATTTCTCCGGACATGCTTAAATCGGCGGGCTGTTCACACGTTATTCTTGGCCATTCCGAAAGAAGACAGATTTTTAACGAAACCGATGAAATGGTAAATAAAAAA
>Ga0180007_10000668_pt1 | contig 54352 bp, 48 predicted proteins | sample MM_PC_MetaG_FD_121122 | JGI IMG/M metagenome (GOLD analysis project Ga0180007, IMG submission 121122) | Groundwater microbial communities from the Aspo Hard Rock Laboratory (HRL) deep subsurface site, Sweden - MM_PC_MetaG | ecosystem: Environmental > Aquatic > Deep subsurface > Groundwater...
GTTCATCCAAATTATTTGTGCTGCCAACATAATATTTATTGGCCAACTGAGAAAACAAGATATAGGTACAACATCCCATAAACAAAAAAAGCTCCCCTATGAGGGAGCTTTGGTGGGCGATGAGGGATTCGAACCCCCGACCCCCTCGGTGTAAACGAGGTGCTCTGAACCAGCTGAGCTAATCGCCCTGTTGTTATATTAAAGATCGTTTTTTGCGACCCTCCCGACTAAAGTCGGGACTCTCTGAACCCTGCCTGCGGCAGGCAAGCAGCTGAACTAATAGCCTTGATCTTAATGAACGTCCCGTTTTTTAAACGGAGTGCAAATATAAAATATTTTTTTGAATTGAATAATATATATTGAAAATATTCTTTTTTTTAATAAAATGGTTTCGAAAGACATTTGGATAAAATTTATTCGATAGAAATTGTACTTTTGTGAAACACTTTAGTTGGGTTGACTTTGAATACTTTAAACACAAAACACCTTATTCTAATCCTGGGCATCAGTTTGTCGTTATGGAGCTGTGGGACGATGAAACATATTCACCAACCCTTGGTTAATAAAACTAAAGTCACTATTCACGGTGAGAAAAGCAATATCGATAAAGATGAAATTTCAAATTTAATTTTACAACAACCAAATAAAAAGTTTTTAGGGCTATGGAAGTTTAAATTATGGGCTTACCAAAAACCTGAAAATGGTAAGAATAGATCATTCAAATATTGGATGAGGGAAAAATTCGGTGAGGCACCTGTTTATCATGACGCCCAAAGCACACAAACTAGCCTTCAACAAATGAAAGTATATTTGGATAAAACCGGGCATTTTAACTCTAAAGTTTGGGATGAGCAAAAATTAAAAAACAACAAATTAAATATCACTTATCATTTAGAACCCGCAGATCCCTATCACATCCGAAAATATTCACATCGTTTATCCGATAGTTTAATGGCGGATAACATCAGACGCTTATACAGAACGAGCCTGATTAAAGAAGGTGATATTTATAACGCTTTTATAATTGATAACGAACGTGATCGGATTGCCGATTCATTAAAAAACGTTGGATACTTTAATTTTAATAAGGAATACATTTATTTTGAAATTGATAGCTCATTAAACAATCATGAATTAGACATCACTTTAGTAATCAAAGATCAGAAAGCACGTTCACTTATAAACCCTGATTCAATTGTTGAGACTCCTCATGAACAATTTCATTTGAATAAAATTTATGTGAATTCAAATTATGATTTACTAAACCCCACGAATCAAATATTTGATACCTTGGAAATAAACATTCAAACTGATACTAATTACACAGCTCAAAACACATACTATTTCCTGCATCAGAATGAACTAAAAATTAAACCAAAAATTATAACTCAATCATTATTGCTTAACTCAGGCGATTTATTTAATCTGGATGCAGTGAAAAAAACCTACCGTCGTTTAGCGGATCTACGTATCTATAAATATTCAAACATCCAATTCACGCTGGTACCGGATTCAATAAATTATCTCGGAAAAAACCTCTTGGATTGCAGGATAAATTTAGCCCGCAGTAAGGTTCAATCATATACTCTCGAGGCAGAAGGCACTAACTCAGGAGGAGATTTGGGATTGGGAGGCAATCTGGTTTATGCCAATAAAAACATTTTCAGAGGATCTGAACTATTTCAAATCCGACTAAAAGGTGCACTTGAGATTCAAAAGCAGAATTCAACAAGTACAATTACCAATGACAAATTTTTATTTTTCAATACGCTTGAAACGGGTGTCGAAATGAGCCTGAGTATTCCAAAGTTTTTAATTCCGATAAGCCTGGAAAGTTTTCCAAAAGATTTTAACCCCAAAACCACTGTAAGCACAGGTATTAATTATCAGCAACGTCCTAAATACCGAAGGTATATCACCAATATTTCATTTGGCTATAACTGGTCGCAAAATGAAAAAATCCATCATTTCTTTTCCCCGATTGAAGTTAACTCCGTTAAGGTATATCCAACTCCTGAATTTAAGGTATTGCTTGAAGAACAAACAAACGTGCGGTTAAAAAACCAATATACCGACCACCTTATTACAGCATTAAAATATAATTTCATTTTCAACGATCAGGATATAAATAAACTTAAAAACTTTATTTACTTCCGTGGAAATTTTGAGACATCCGGCTTTTTGCTTAAAGGATTTAGTATGTTAGCCGGAATTTCCGAGAACAATGAAGGATACAATACATTATTCAATATTCGTTATGCGCAGTATGTTAGGGCTGATTTTGACTTTAGATACTATACCGTTATTTCAAAGGAACAGAAAATAGTTTGGCGAAGCATGATCGGGATTGGAGTTCCTTATGGGAATTCGGATGACCTGCCCTTCGAGAAAGGGTTTTATGCCGGAGGTGCAAATGGTATGCGAGGATGGAAAATCAGATCTCTTGGGCCCGGTTCCTCTGCAACAGATGAAACTACCGATCAAATTGATCGTATTGGCGACATCCAAATGGAGGCAAATATTGAATATCGTTTCCCCATTTACAGTTTTGTTAAAGGTGCATTTTATTTAGATGCAGGCAATGTCTGGCTTTTAAAAGAAAATGATTTTTTCCCTGGGGGTAACTTTAAATTAAAAAACTTTGCCAGCGAGATTGCTTTAGATGCAGGTTTTGGGCTTAGATTCGATTTTAATTTTTTCATTTTTAGGTTAGATGCCGCAATGCGATTAAAAGATCCGGCCAATAACGTATCCAGCAGATGGGTATCTCTAAAAGATGGATTCAATAAGCTTGCCTTAAATTTTGGGATTGGCTACCCATTTTAATAGCTGAACCTTAATAAAACAATGGAACTTAACAAACTCATTACGCTCTTTCGAAAGCAATTCCCTTATATTCCAACTACCGGACAGGAAAGATTGATTAATGAGTTGTCCTCATTCATTCTGGATAAAAACCCGTTATCACTATTCGTTTTAAAAGGATACGCCGGAACAGGTAAAACCACCATTGTGAGTGCTCTTGTAAATATTCTTCCACCCCTAAAAAAATCCTTTAATTTATTGGCTCCAACGGGAAGGGCAGCGAAGGTTTTAAGTAATTATTCAGGTCGAAATGCACACACCATTCACCGTTTTATCTATTGGGCAACAACCAGCAGTGATGGAAGGTTCAAGCTTGTTTTGCGTCCGAATAAACAAAAGGACACGATTTTTATTGTTGATGAAGCTTCCATGATTCCGGATGGTTTAAGTTCAAACGATTTCTCACAGGCACAAAGAAGCCTGCTCGAAGACCTGATAAATTTTGTGTACTCGCCTCAATCAAATTGTAAAATTATTTTGATTGGTGACGAAGCTCAATTGCCCCCGGTTGGTTTAGACATAAGCCCTGCACTGAATGTTGATTATTTAAAAGCCTCCTTTGGCCTTGACATCAAAACCCACACATTAACGGAAGTGGTAAGGCAATCCTTGAATTCAGGGATACTGGCAAATGCCACTAAAATCAGAAATAAAATCGAGCACAACGAATTGGATTTTCCATTCTTCGATTTAACTGATTTTACGGACATTCATGCAATTGGAGGGGTTGATCTTGAAGACTTGCTTAATTCGAGCTATTCAAATTTCGGACATGAGCATACCGTGGTAATAACCCGTTCAAATAAAAGGGCCAACGTTTATAATCAGCAAATCCGTCATCGGATTTTATTTCAGGAAGAAGAAATTTCAGCAGGTGACTTTATGATGGTGGTGAAAAATAATTATTTCTGGTTACCCGAAGAATCATCTGCCGGATTCTTAGCAAATGGCGATATCATCGAAATATTAAGCATTCGTAAAATTGAAGAACTATATGGGTTTCGATTTGCGGATGTCAGCATCAAATTAATCGACTACCCCAATGAAGCAGCCCTTGATGTTAAAATATTATTGGATACCATTGCTGCCGAAAGTCCTGCCTTGCCAAAATCTGAAAACAATCGTTTGTTTGAAGAAGTATTAAAAGACTATGAAGACATTCCACAACGTAGGAAAAAACTGGATAAAATGAAAGTAGACCCTTATTTCAATGCCTTACAAATTAAATTTGCTTATGCACTAACCTGCCACAAAACCCAGGGTGGACAATGGGCCAATGTTTTTATTGATCAGGGTTATTTCAATGAAAAAATGCTGGATAAAGAATTCCTTCGTTGGCTTTACACTGCGGTTACGAGAGCCAGTAACCAATTATATCTGGTGAATTTCAAGGACGAGTTTATTACTTAATTAGGAATACTGGACACAAGACTCAAGATTCAAGACCCAAGATACAATATAAATTCTTAGATAATAATTTTAGGGAAGGCTGGTTCTTTTCTCAATTAGCGCAACAGCATATGCTGAAATTCCTTTCTCCTCTCCTACAAAACCTAATTTTTCGGTGGTAGTTGCTTTTATCGAGATTTCAGATTCGGGTATTTGAAGTACTTCTGCTAATCTGGATTTCATTTTTGGAATGTATGCTGCAATTTTAGGCTGTTGAAGGCAGATGGTAGAATCAATATTCCCGATACTGAACAATTGCTGATCCAGTAATCCGACAACTTTTTTTAATAAAATAGTTGAATCTATCTGAAAATACTGATGATCCGTATCCGGAAATTGCTGACCAATGTCTCCTAAATTTGCAGCTCCTAATAAAGCATCGCAAATGGCATGAATCAATACATCGGCATCAGAATGTCCAATCGCTCCTTTATCTGAAAGAACATGAACACCGCCCAAAACTAATTTTGCGCCAACTTCCAGGCGATGAACATCATAACCAAATCCAACTTTAATCTTCATTGGTTTTTATTTGGTGAAGGCTTCAAAATCGAAAAGAAGTGAAAATCTAAGCGTGTTTTCTAAAGGATGCTTTTGTTCCAGAGGAATTAGATAAGATACATCCAGCCCAAATACATTGTATTTAATTCCAGCACCTAAAGTGAAAAATTTACGATTTCCTTTTGTTTTAGACTCGTTAAAATATCCTGCCCTTAAGGCAAATTGCTTATCATACCAATATTCTATACCTGTTCCAATGCTGAATTCTCTAATTTCTTCTCCGAAGCCTCCCGGGGCATCCCCAAATGATTGAAAGATACCTCTGATTACAGAGACATCAGGGTTTTTCCCAGACTCAATCATTTGCAGGCCATCAGCACCATAAACTGGATTTCCAAGATCATCTACTTTATAAATAGGTGGTGTTGGCACGAGTAATTTATTTACATCAATCATAAATGCGATTGAATTATATTCATCCAAATCAAGGGTCAACGATGGTCCAATTCTTAGGTTTGTGGGAATGAAGTCTTTTCTTCCTTCGCCATAAGAAATTTTTGAACCTATATTTGAAATATTTGTACCAAATGCCAGTAACCCACTCGTATTCGTAAAGCTTACTTCTTTTCTCCAATAAAATGAAACATCGGCAGCATATGAAATTCCTGCATGAGTATTAACACCTCCAACATTTTGCCCTTGTGTTAGATCTGAAAAAATAAATCTTGCAGCAACAGAAGCTGAGAAATTTTCAGAAAGCTTACGGGAGTATGCAAAATCAAGGCTAAATTCATTTGGATGATATGTACCTATCCCATCACCAATGTCGTTTGTAAAATTGATATCGCCCAGTGAAAAATACAATAGAGATGCAGCGATGGTTTGATCGGGATCGAGGCGTTTAAAAAAGCTCACATAAGCCAGATTAATATCCGGTACCAAAGCTTTAAGCCATGGACTGTAAGAAATACCAAACCCCATTTCTTTCTCGGTAAAAGCATATTTAGCAGGGTTCCAATGCATCGAATAAACATCAGGACTGGATGATACACCGGCATCTCCCATTGCGCCAGATCGGGCATCAGGAGCAATCATTAAGAATGGAACTGCGGTTGTAATCGTATTTAATGTGGCTTTTTGTCCAAGTTTCGTATTTTGAGAAAATCCATTTACCATCAGAAGAGACAGCAATATCATTAGCGCAAGTTTAAACTTCATATGTAGTATTTTTAATTAAAATGAAGATCAGCTTATGTGAGGTTTATATAATTACTCGTTCGTATGTGTGCAAATTTAACGATATTTTATTTAATATATTGCCTAATTATTTTTGAATGATCGAAGCATATATTTCTATTAAAGTGCTTATTTCAAAATGATAAGCTTCCGGCTATTTGCGCCATCAACCACTTTCCCGTCGATCAATAATCTATAAACATAAATCCCGGCATACAGGCTTGCACCTGAATCAGAAGTACCATCCCATTCGATTAAATCAGAGTTAAATCCTGATGGATTAATTGTTCTAACAATTGATTTAACCATTTTACCATCCATCGAAAAAATTTGAATTTCGAAATTAATAATTGATTTTGCCTGGTTGTGCTTAAAGCTAAAGTTGGTATTATTTCTAAAAGGATTCGGGTAATTTTTCAAATCCTGAACAACGGTATTATCCTGATTTTTGACTTCAAATTCAATAACTGCAATTGAAGAATTATTTACAATATCCCATACTTTTAAACTTAAAGTATGCCTTCCTTCGCTTAACCCTGATAAGGGATAACTCAAGGTCCCGGAAGTATGACTGTCAAGATCTGATTCAAAAAAATCATTCAAAAAATAAGTCTGGTCGGTATTTCCATCCAGCACAGCTACAACGTCATGGCCAATTCCGTTACCTATGGTGTTGATCCCACTCTCATCACTTATTCGGGCATAAATTGATGGACTGTCATTGGTAATGTCACCACTTTTAAAAGACGAGTTGTTCATGTAAAGTGCTATGGAGGGTCCTTCGATGTCGGTCAGCATTTCATCATGATATCCTCCAATAATCAAGTTCTCAAAACAACCCCAGGCATCATTTGATTCACTTTTCGCATAATAGCTGATTTTACCAAATCCATAATTATAAGCAATATCCTTAGGCACCACAAATGAAAAAGAAAAATCCCCATTTATCACGCTTACTGTTCCTTTGTACAAAATATTTGACCTGACATAAAATTCCTGCTCAAAACTGTCATTATCCTGCCCAATTGTTTTTATTCGTGATTTTTTATCATACACAACAGGGTAAAGTACGCCATTAAAAGCAGTATTTTTTGTTCCATTTTTTTGATATACAGAACCCCGAATACTTACCTCTTTCATGGCATTTAAAGTATCAGGGAGTTCTCGTACAGCCATATTATTAATTTCGAGTGTTGCGATGCTGTCGCGCGGAATAGCTAACTTAAGTGCAGGATCTCCCACCAATACAAATTTTTGGGCATTTGATCCATTTCCAACCGCGTTTTTAGATGATTTAATGATATCTCCCAAACGCAAATATTCGCCATTTTCTTTTTCAAAAATATATTTAAAAACCTGTTTGTTTAATTGAAAATTTGCACCGGCACTTGTTGCCCTTGTTGTTGTTAACAGAGCTATTCCTCCTCCGTTTTCATTTAACATCACTAATTCGCCGGCTGATTCCAAAGCCGGATTATCAAATCGCGTAAATTCGCAGGTAGCTGTCACAAAAACAGGTAATCGATCATAATTTTGCCAGGCATTAATATCCTGAATTTCTAAGACACGCTCATGCGCCCACCCTGTTTCGCCACCATGCCCGATATAGTTTACGATTAATGCTCCTTTTTCAATTTTATTATTAATGGCCTGTTTAACTTCAGGATAACGCTGCCCGCCAGGTGCAGATACTTGAGGGTAAGCATCAAAATAGACCTTATCAATGTTTATATTTTTATTGTCATTATCAATAAAAGCCGCTATTTGTTCCGAATCTCTAACATAAGTATTATAATCCTGATCATCGGCAACCAAACATACCGTATTTCGCCAGGCACCCATAACAGCTTCTGAATTTTCTGAATAATGAAAAATTTTATCAACCATACTGCGTGCTTGTTCAGGACTTCTAATCGGGATCCTTCCAATTCCAATATCCAGGCCACCATTGACATTTGCTCCCTCATTTTCATCCAGCAATCCAAAAAAGTCATCCGTGTTATAAGATGAAATAATTGCAGTTGAAAAAGGAGATTGCCATGTCGGTACAAAATTGGTATTGCCTTCAATTCGATTTTTATAGTCAAACGATGCATCCCCAAACAACAATAAATATTTTGGTTGTGAGGTTGAACCGGCCCGATCATACAACATCCTGACAAAATTCCGGATTGCACTTATATCCTGAGCTCCTGATGAAAACTCATTATAAATTTTATCCGGCTCAACTATGCAATAGCTTAAACCATCATGACTCTGATGAAATTCGGCTAATCGCAATGCCTGATCATAAAACACTTTAGGACTTACTATAATAAAATCAACTGCTTGTATGCCGTGATAATTTTGGTTATTGACTACCTCAACAAATTGTGCAGTTAAAAACCCGACATCATCAAAAGCAATAAATTCAAGAAGCGAATCGGTTGCTAAAACAAAGTTTAGCTCGTTACCATTTTTATTGCCATTTATTTTGCTGACAGATTGAGGATTGGTGATATTCCAGACAAGCAGTTTTTCATTTACACCGGATAATTTAAAGTGAGAAATTCTTCCATCGGCAATACTTAGAGAATTTCTGAATGACATTTGACGGCCAGCAAATACAAGTTGCCTCCACGCGACAATTTCGATAAAGTCGAGCCATGCCTTGGATGCAGGATTGGGTTTTAAATAACTAAGCTTTAGATTTACATGATCATTATCTGATAAAAAATCGCCGGTCACGCTTCCTTGAAATGCTTCGGGAGGATATGGAGCTGAGAAATTAATACCTGAAACCGCTATTTGATTTAAAAATGAACCATTTGTACTCACTTCAATTTTGCTTGAAACTGATGATTTGATGGCAGCTTCAACTTTTATCTGAAGCTTTTTTGATTTTATCAGGTTTGGAAAATCAAATTCCAGCGTCCGGAGAGTCACTGCATCAAACACTTCTCCGTACCAATTTCTGCCCGAATTAATCAAGTTTAGATCATTTTGTTCATGAAAAATGTGATCTTCAAATTCAGAAACGATAAAATTGGGTTCTTCGGTAAGGGATTGTTGAGTCGTAATCCGTTTACCCTTTCCAAAATCTGTCGTGATAAAATAATAGGTATATTCGGAATATGCATTTGAAATATGTGAATATTTTTGAGTTGATCGATTGAATTCCCAAACATGGGGCGACTGCCCGTAAAATAAAATATAATCGTTCGCATCAAACTTTCCATCAGCCTCTCCAACCACTTCAATTGCATTTTCGTTTAAATCATCATCTTTTGTTTCACTATTGTTTTCGGGAAGCATGCCTCCTCCATTTCCATAAATTCTTATGTTTCGAGGGTCGATAGCCGAAACATTAATACCCATGGCAGATAAATCGCTTTGAGTAATTTTGTAAACCCCGTCTTTTGAAACCTTTATTTTATACCACTTCCCACTTGAAAGAACAGATTGATTCTTGAACTGAAAAGATCCGACACTTGCATTTGCAGGTTTAACTTCAAGTTCAATATCAAAAGAAATCAACTTTTCAATTTCCCCATTTTCAGGATTTATTCTTAAAGGAAAAACTTCGTAATACAGATAAATCTCTTTTGAAATGGTCCTCATTTCTGATCTTACCTCAATATCATTTTTTATATCTATCTGTTTTAAATTTTGCAACTCAGAAGCCTGCACTTCTTCAAAGTGCGTATTTATCAGCTTCACATTCACGTCTCCATGAATAAATTGAATCGGAATGTTCTCACTAAACAAAGGGATATTTTCAAGCGAAATAACTTGGGTTTGGAGTTGTCCATTTTCCCAATTCACGGTCCTTAATCTGTTTTGCGGAAATGTCACAGATTCGAACATGGTAATCAATATGAATATTATCAGGATTTTCCGCAGCATAGTTCTTTCTTCTTGGCTATTGAGACCTACCGTTTAAACAGTTATTTCGGACTGTTAGATCGGTGTGCAATTACTGTAATTATAATTATTACGGGTGTAAATATACTCAAATAGAACTTTTAGAACAATCCTTACGTACAAATCAAATGTTAACACTTTTTGGTTAACATATAAACTTAGAAAGTTTATAATTTTGAATAATAGTTTGTAATTTTGTAGTAATCGTAAAAAATTATAAAAAAATCTTTAGCTGATAAAGTACTTCTTATACAATAATATACTTCGTTTTTAGTTAAATAGAAAAAATACAATTGTTTATGTACTCAAAATTCATCAATATATTTGGGATCCTACTTGCCCTCACTGTAATTACTTCCTGTAATAAATTTAATATTTTCAAGAAGAAACCAACATCAAGCCCTAGTACAGGATGGAATTATAATTCAGAAGAAAATGGCGGATTTAATGTTTCTGAATTAAATGAACAAGAAACAGGACCTGGTTTGGTTTTTATTGAAGGAGGGACTTTTGTGATGGGTTCCACCCAGGATGATGTGATGTATGAGTGGAACAATATGCCAAGAAGGGTAACTGTTCCTTCATTTTATATTGACGAAACAGAAGTTACTAACCTGGATTATTTAGAATATTTATATTGGACAAGCAGGGTATTTGGGAAAGACCATCCGTATGTATACCAGAAAGCCTTGCCAGACACCTTGGTTTGGCGTGATCGTTTGGGCTATAACGAGCCATTGGTTAATATGTATCTTCGTCATCCGGCATATCAAAATTATCCGGTAGTTGGAGTTAGCTGGGTACAAGCTACGGAATACTGCAAATGGAGGACAGATCGGGTAAATGAACTTTTACTTATAAAATCAAAAGCACTTGAATGGAATAATAATCAGAAAAATGCCGACAATTTTAATACAGATGCTTATTTAGCCGGTCAATACGGAAATGTTCCTGCCAATGACTCTGCAAATAGAAACGCGGTTCAAAGGGTTTCTATTGAAGATGGCATTTTATTACCGGGATATCGGCTGCCTACTGAAGCAGAGTGGGAATACGCGGCATTAGGACTGCTTGGCAACACTGTTAATGAAAGAGTGGTTGAACGAAAGACATATCCATGGAATGGACACAATCTGCGAACCGGCGACAAAAAATACCAAGGTGGATTTATGGCCAATTTTAAAAGAGGACGTGGTGATTATATGGGTGTTGCAGGAAGTTTAAATGATGGGGCTGATATTACTGCACCTGTTGGTTCATACTGGCCAAACGATTATGGTTTATATAATATGGCCGGTAATGTGAGTGAATGGGTGATCGATGTTTACCGACCTCTTAGCTTTGAAGATGTATCTGATTATAGTCCTTTCAGAGGAAATGTTTTTATGAATAAACAAACTGATTCTGCAGGAATGCTTGTACAAAAAGATAGTTTAGGAAGGATTCCTGAGGTTATGGTTTCAGCAGAAGAAATAAAAAACAGGAAAAATTTCCGCCAAGCAGATAATATCAGTTACCGCGACGGTGACCGACAATCAATGATTGGAGGAAACTGGTTAACCCAACCGGGTGACGACACCAAAGCCTTGTCAATGTATGAATATGGGGTGAACTCACTTATAAGTAACGAATCAAGAGTATATAAGGGCGGTTCATGGAAAGATCCGGCATATTACCTAAGTCCGGGAGTTAGAAGGTTTTTAAATCAAAACGAATCTTCAAGCTCAATTGGATTCAGATGCGCCATGATTCGGGTTGGACGAACTGTGCCTGGAGGAAAATAAAAAAATCTATTTAAAGAACTCAACCCCCCTTCCTTAATTTCGGGAGGGGATTTTTTTATCTTTGAATTATGGTTTCATCATTAGACGAATTATATCAACATTACCTCAAATATCCGCAAATATCAACGGACAGTAGGGCAATCTCATCAGGATCCATTTTTTTCGCGCTTAAAGGCGAGAATTTCGACGGGAATACATTTGCCCTGCAAGCCCTAAATCAAGGATGCAGTTTAGCCGTAGTTGATAATATCAAGCTGAAAAATAAAGAACTCTGTTTTTTTGTTGAGGATGTGTTACTTACGTTACAAGCGCTCGCAAAACTCCATCGTAAAAAACTAAACATACCTATCATAGGAATTACAGGAACCAATGGCAAAACAACCACCAAAGAACTTATGAATACTGTTCTTTCAAAGAAGTTTAAAACCTATTCCACCAGAGGTAACCTCAATAATCACATTGGAGTACCCCTAAGCATCCTTTCCATAAATAATGATGTGGAAATAGCTGTTATTGAGATGGGTGCCAATCATATTGGAGAGATTGAAAACTTATGTAACATTTCAAATCCAAATTGTGGATTAATCACCAATATTGGGATTGCACACTTGGAAGGATTTGGTAGTTTTGAAGGAGTTGTAGAAGCAAAAACGGAGTTATACCGACACATGGAGGCTCAACCAAACACTGTCACTTTTGTTCATCATGATGACTCTCTCTTAATGAATAAGTCTGAAAATCTTCAAAAATACACCTATGGTTTTACGGATAAGGCAAATGTGAAATTCAATAAAATTAATTGCGATATTTTTGCCACAACAAATTGGCAAATTAATGGTAAAAGCCTGACCATCAATTCAAAATTAATTGGAGACTATAATGTGCCAAATATGATGGCTGCCATTTGTATTGGTCATTTTTTTGAAATTCCGAAACTTTTAATAAAAGAGGCCATTGAGGAATATGAACCAAAAAACCAACGATCGCAACTATTGCAAACACCAAACAACCGATTAATTGTTGATGCATATAACGCCAATCCAAGCAGCATGGTCAAAGCCATCGATAACTTTGCAATGGTAAAAGCGGATCAAAAAATATTAATCCTGGGAGATATGCTCGAATTGGGATCAGAAAGCCAGGGTCTGCATCAGGATATTGTAGATCACATTTTAAAAACAGGGATCAAAAAAGTAATATTAATCGGGTCGCTATTTTCACTTTGCGAATTAAATTCAAATTGGATTCATTATAAAACCACCGATCAGGCTTTAGATTATCTAAACTCGAATAAAATAAAAAATTACACCATCCTGCTTAAAGGATCGAGAGGAATGCGGCTCGAAAAACTTATTGAAACCCTCTGACAATGAAGCAATATAATGTTATTGGATTAATGTCCGGCACTTCTCTCGATGGATTGGATATTGCCTCTTGCAATTTTATTCAGGAAGAGGGGAATTGGGAATTTAAAATTCATCATGCCGAAACCATTCCTTACCCTAAGGAATGGATAAAAAAGCTGACCGAAGCTCCATTTTTGTCGGCAATTGCGCTCAAGCAACTTGACTTATCCTATGGAAAATATTTAGCAGAAAAAACATTAACTTTCATTGCAAAGCATCAGTTAAAACCTGATTTTATTGCTTCGCACGGGCATACCATATTTCACCAACCTGAAAAAAGCTATACTTTGCAAATCGGAAATGGAAATCAAATAGCCGAAACCTTGAAACTGCCAGTAATTTATGATTTCCGATCACTGGACATTTCATTAGGAGGGCAGGGAGCTCCCCTTGTTCCAATTGGAGATCAATTGCTTTTTAATGATTTTGAAATTTGTTTAAACCTAGGTGGATTTGCTAATATTTCATTTGATTTGAATGGAAGAAGAATGGCCCAGGATGTTTGTCCGGTAAATATGGCATTGAATTTTATTAGCCAAAAGGAGCATCAAAAATATGATCATAATGGACAAATGGCCCTGAAAGGCAAGATTAATTCTGAACTGCTGAAAACCTTGAACAATATTTCATTTTATCATATTGATCCACCAAAATCATTATCGCGTGAATGGTTTGAGTCAGAATTTCTTTCTATCCTGCTTAAATTTCCAATTTCCAATTTTGATCTTCTTCGCACGGTTACTGAGCACATCGCTTTTCAAGTATCAAATTCATTTATGGTGAAAGATAAAGGAAAGGTTTTGATCACGGGAGGAGGAGCACACAATACTTTTCTTATACAGCGTATTCAAACACTAACTAATCTTAATTTGGTGATTCCTGATCATGCCCTGATAGATTTTAAAGAAGCTGTTGTTTTTGCTTTTTTGGGGATTCTCCGGATACGGGATGAAGTTAATTGTTTGAGTTCAGCTACCGGAGCTAGACATGACAGTAGTGGAGGCAGAATTGCTACATCTAAAGAATAGCATAAAAAAAGCGGCCCGATCAGGCCGCTTTTCAATTATCTGGATTTCATTCCGAAACGAGAGTGCTTAGCTCCCATACCAGCTCTTGCATTTCCTCTGGCAAATTGCCTATTTCCTTGTCCGCCGGTCCTACTATCAAATAAAACACGTTGGTCCTCTGTAAGCGAAGCCCTTACCTGTTGTTGGTGCGCTATTTTAAGTTTCATTTGCTTTGAAGTCAAGTTTGCAATCTCATCAACTACTTTATCAATTTCTTTTTGATTTAAATTTTCAGCAGTTGTCAGGGTTCTTAAATGTGCTCTTTTCTCTTGCATTTCATTTCTAATCGGGAGCATCTCTTTGAGGTGATTTGTTCTAAATTCCTCCATTTTCCCAATTTGTTCTTCACTTAAATTCAATCCCATTATTCCCATTCCTCTTTGTCCAATATTCAGATTGCCCATTCCTTGTCCTGGATTTTGATGCAATCTCATTGCCATTGCTCTTTGATTTCCATCGAATCGTTGCATGCGCTGAGCATAAATATTGCCTGACATAAATATGGCTGCTAATATAACTATGCCATATATTCTTGTTTTTACATTCATTGTTTTCATTTTTTTAGTTTTAAAATGTTACTAATTACCTTTTCCTCTTTGGATGTTTCTACTTCTATAATTCTTCCCTCTTCCTTGTACTTCCGACCATCGGCTATAATTATCATCCATCAACGATCTTTGAAATAATGTTACAAACTTATCAAATTGAGCATCTGTGCAATTATTTTTAATGATCAAAAAATGATCGATGGTCTGTCGTTTAATCTGTGCATGCAACTTTCCTATATCATCTGCCATAGCAAACATTTTTGCTGTATCCGGATTTGCAGACGACATTTCGTTTATTAAAGCTAACCTGATTTGATGCATCTCATCCATTCTCATTCTGGTATCGATCATGAACTTTTTTCCTAATTTGCCAAATTCGTCAATTTGCTGTGCGTTCAGATTAAGTTCCTGCCTAAAATCCCTCATGGATGTTCGTTCCGTTTCAGGCATTTTATTTATGCGATTTCCATATGAATGATAAACAATGGTCGAAATAGATGCAATATTTATAATTAACAGAACTGCAATAACTAAAATGACAATATTTCTTTTTGAAAAATAGTTCATGGTCTGGCTTTATTTATCAATTAAAAAAATTTCGAAGGGCTCGTAATCCATTTCGTTGAATAAAAATTCATCAACTAAGGTCCGGTTATCAGCACTGGCGATTTCCTCCCCTTCTGATACATAGCTATTTCCAAGACCGATACCTATATAGATTCCAATTATCAGAATTGCAGCAACCATAATAGGTTGCAGGATACGCCTGATATTGAACAAGACGTTTGTACTTTGCCTGTTTTCAATTTCCTGCAATATTCTGGTATGCATAAAAGGATCAGGAATTACTCTCTTTTGCTTATCAAGAATTGATAATGTAGAAGACATTTCCCTAACTAATTTCTCACAAGAACGACATTCAGATAAATGTGAATGAAAGAGCCCGCTCTTTTCCACATCCATCGACCCATTTAAAAAAGGGTTAATTAGTTTATGTACTTTCTTGCATTTCATTTTGTTCTGTTTTTTCATTAGACTATTTATCTTTTAAAAACTTGCGTTAATTCAAATTCTTTTTATAATACTTGATCAGCTTCTTTTGTAAATTCAGCTTTGCGCGATGAATGAGAGACTCTACTGCCGGTAATGAAATATTCATGATTTCGCCTATTTCATTATATGAAATTCCATCAAGTTTATTTAGGCAAAAGGCAATTCTTTGATTTTCGTTCAAACTATCTATTGCCTTAAATAAAATTCTTGATCTTTGTTCCTGCTCCATCTCAATATCTTCTTGTTCACTTTCATGGTGAACCCTTAATTTCGAATCACTTGAACGTGATAAAACATCCAGTTCAGTAGTTTTGACCTTTTTATCAGCTCTGATAAAGTTCAATGATTTGTTTACCGAGATGCGGTAAATCCATGTAGAGAGTTTGGCATCTCCCCTAAACTTTTGAATTGAATCGTAAATTTTAATAAAAACTTCTTGCGTTAAATCTTTGGCATCGTCGACATCATGCACAAATCCATAGCAGGTGTTTAATACCATCTCCTGATATTGATCAACCAACTTTTTAAAAGCTGCGTGATCCTTTCTCTTAACACCTTCTACAAGATCTGATTCACTTATCATAAAATCTGAGTATTCACCTTATCTGCCAAATTAACACTAACTTGATTTAAAAACAATATTTTATAGACACAATCTTACTTGATTTCTTTTGGAAGGTTTAACATTTATTATGAATTTTTAAATGAACTATCTCGCAGCAAGATGACGAGGTATCAATTTGAAATTTTCTTTATTTACGATGTAAGTATCTGATTATAAACTCATTTATCCCGATACGCGGAGTTAATCCCGCTCAAGCGGGGCTATCGGGATTCCTGCCTGTAGTGCTGATTAGGCAGGCAGGCGTACATCTTACAGATTTAAATGCACTATCCCGCGTAAACTGCGGGACAGGCTGTTTTTGAAATCTGAGTTTCACGAAAAAAAAGGTGGGTCGATAAAACCCACCTTACAATATTTTTATCAGATACTTAGGAATGAAATAAAATTTGCTGAATATAATAGGAACCTGCACCAGCAATATAACCTGTAAGCGCCAAAAGGCTTATTCTTTTTGTATACAAATGAAATCTATTTTCCCCATACCCGTGGCTGCAACACCTGCATAGAACAGATAATCAAAAAATACTTCCACCAGTAACGGCACAATAAGCCAGAAATTCCCAGCAAGAAAAATGTAGCTATAAAATTATGCTGTAGGAATACCTCCCATTCCAAATACCATAGCCAAAAGTGCAACAGTTTCGATAATACCCATAGCTGCTATGTACATACCGGCTCCTTGTTTACTATCAACAGCTAGGTTAGAACATGCAGCGGCACCAACTTTTCCTTGAATAATTGCTGATGCTGCAATGGCACTACCAACGAATAAAGCTATAATCATTTGGTTTGGATAACTATCAGGATTTAAATTTGCTTCAGCCAAAGCATTTGAAAAAATCATACCGTAGATAACCTGACTAAGAGGCATACCTACCATAGCTAATGCTAATGAAGGTAATTTTTTATTGTCTTTTATTGATTGTTTCCAAAGCCCCATGGCTCCATAAGCGGCGATTCCTGTTCCAATTGCCGAACCTATTCCGGCTATACCTAAAGCAATGGCATGTCCGCCTAAACCTTGCACTATTGTTAATAAAATTGTTGATGTCATAATTTCATAATTTAGTTATTAATTATTATTTGATTTTTTTAATGTAAATGGATTAAATTCATTTCCTGAAAATTCAACGCCAGCATGTCCTGCATATTCGAGCATATTCAATCGCACGCCATGAACAATAACGGCCATTGCAGCCAATATCATGTTGAGTCCGTGGCCCAATATTAATATAATTACTGCAACAATTCCTGAAGATACCGTAGTTATACCATCACCAATAGCCATTTGGTTAAAACTAATAGCCATTAAAACAGTTGCAATACCAACAGCGTAAAGTCTTATGTATGAAATTATATCAGAAAATCCACTTATTAGGCTTAGTGGTAACCCACCTAGCGATGATATAACTCCTTTAAAAAAATTGGTTCCCGGATTTGAGAACAAAGCAATAAGTAGCCCACCTCCTATAAATAACCAAATCACAAGTTCGGGTGGTTCTAATCCTAATACCATCTGATTTACTATAAAGTATAAGCTCCATATAATTGCAATCCAACCAAGTTCAGCTATTGCTTTTACGCTGTTGATATATTTTAAGCTTTTTTGAATATGCCCGATAGACAAATGAATGGCACCAATAATGAACATGAGTTTTTGTATAAAAATTGGGTCACCGCCAAAACTTGATAGCTTGTCAATAATTAAACTACTGAAAAATGGTATCTCTGCTATTTGTTTGGCACCAAAATATGTGCCTGTGAGTACCCCCCAAAACAAAACAGATACAGAAAGTGTGTATATGAGAGAAAACTCAATTTTAGGCTTGAATTTTTGCTTGCTATGTACAAATAATGTAACCAATAGAAAAACAAAACCGTAACCGGCATCTCCTACAAGTATTCCCGTAAAAAAAGTAAAGAATATCAAAAAAATACGTGACACATCTATTTCGTTATAACCGGGCACAAGTCCCATAAAGCTCATAACCGGTCGTATGCGTTCGACCCATTTTGGTGAATGAATGAGTGTAGGAACTTCCTCCAGTTCTTCCTGAGTTGGATCCTGAATTAGGTATCCCCAGTTATGCTCTTCGGCAATATTTATGAATTTTCCAATTGATTGTTCGGGGATATATCCTTTCCAGTATCTGAATTGATTCTCTACCTCAATACCGCCGTATTGTACGTTTCTTACTAAATTTCTGCGAACCCGTTCGTTTAATGCATCTCTTAAAAATGAAATTTGTACATGAAGTGTTCGCAGTTTTTCATCTGCTACTTCTATTTCTCGATTGGTTTTCTTAATGCAGTCTTCAAGTATAGTTAAACTGTATGTAGGAAACTCAACTTCGTTAGATTCTAATTTTTCGTTCCTGTTTTCAGTGATTAACACGATCCGATTCATTTTATCCAATTTTCCGACAACAACTATATCATCTCGGTTAGACAATTTTTGAACTGCATCATCTTTTAAGAGGTATAGTTTTAAGTAAATACCCTTCTCTTTTAGATATTTGAATTCAGTTAATGATACATTACCCCAGTCATTATACCAGTGTTTGGTATTTTGAAGTTTTTGGGCAAGTTCAATGTTTTGGTTTCTTGTTTCTTCTGTTTGCAGCACCTGTTCCATTAAAGAAATTTCTCCCTTTGGCATGTGTGAAAACTTAGGTTCAGCATCACATTCGTGGCCGGTAAGCGGGTTGTTGTCATATCTTTCCAATATTGATATGGCTACTTTCATTTGCTTAATACGTGCATTTACTCTATCTATTGATTCGTCTTCTGCCGGTTGAAAAGGTTTTATATGCATTATGCCGAGTTGACCTAAAATGGTAAGATCTGCATCTATATCAATTTCTGACATAAACAGCGTAATTTTCTTCATTTTTGTGATCATATTTTCACCTCCTCTGCTTTTTTTGTTTTCACCACTTTAGCAGTCGCAATCATGAGCCTTTCATCGTCCTGAAGCTTCTGTCCGATTTTCCGAATAGCTGTTTTAGCGTTGGGTATCCTTCTGTTTTCAAATAGCTTTATTCGTGCGCGTACTTCGAGTAATTCTTCTTCAAGTAGTTCTATTTGAGCCTCAAGGCATTTTATTTCTGCCAATAACTGAAGTTGATCTTGCATCAGCTCAACAGCACTATCAACCCAAAGCGGCGTCTCGTCGGTTATGGGTGCAACATCGAAATCTACTTTATCGAATTGGTGTACCCGAACACCTGCAACATCCACCGGTTTTGTAATAACTTTGTTCACAGATATATACGAGCTGATGTCAACCCACGAATCACTTATTACTGCAATCCATGGCTCGGCTTCTTTTTTGTTTTGCTCAATGGCTTCCTTTATCCGTTCAATATTTTCAGCAATGGTGTTAATGGTTACCATTAACGATTTTTCCATTGCTTCAAACAGTGGAAGCATGCGTAAAGATACTTTAAGAATTTTCTTTTGTCTGGCTCTTTCTGTTTTTGTGTATTTTATTTTTAATACTGCCATAATGCTACAATTCCTCCATTTTTTTAGGTGGATTTACTACCGATTCGAGTATTTCCCAGCCTTTTTCTGCACTGAATGAATTTAGTCTGTGGAGAATTTGTAACTTGAGTTTATAAATAAATACTGCAGTAACAGAAAATATTTCTCCCGAATCTATGTTGGTTAGTTGCTCCCATTGCCATTTCATAATACTTTTTTCGCGATCGAGCGGATTTTGTTCAAGCACAGTTTTAGGTACTATTGCAACAGCCGGGTTACGTTCATTTTTTTTCGCATTTCGTATTTCGAGAACATCGGCCTTTAGTTGCTCACTTACTTCTGCAAATTTTCTAAGCTTTCCGGTTTCTGCATCAATTATGTTTTTTAAATCGAGCTCCTGAAGTCTTTTAAAATTTGTTGACGACAATTGTTCTTTCGCCTCAATGTGAAAACTATCAAGTGAAATGGGAGGCGATTGCCCGAAAGTCAAAGATGGTAAGCTACTAATAAGATAGACCACATTCGACATAATTAACCCTCCCTGCTATTTGTGATTCGTTCTACCAAATCCTTATTTAATAATGTAAATAGCCCTTCTTCTATATCTTTAGAGGTTATTACATACTGAATACCCTCATTATCATTGCATATAACAGAAATTTTGGCTTCACTTTTCTCAAGTGGTTTTACTTCTATTCCTTCTTTTAAAGCACTACTTACAATAAATGATTGCATATTTTGCACCTGTGCAGGTGAAACTTCTACTGTTTTGTTGCCAGGTATTGTTTCCAATACTACTTTTAATAACTCTTTAAGGTATTCTTCCTGGTTTATAAGGCTCTCGCATTGTTTTCCAAAAACTACTTTAAGGTGTTTGGTTATGGCAATTTTTGTTGCCTCAACCATATCGCGTGCTGCTTGCGAAATTGCTGCTTTTGAATTTTTTTCAATTTGAGCAGCATCATTCTTTGCTTTTTCTATTATTTCCTTGCTTTTGGCTTCTGCTTCGGCAAGCACTTTTTCCGCTTTTTCGTTTGCAGAGTCAAGCAAACGCTTTTTTTCTTTTTCTCCGGCTATGATTCCTTGCTCCTTTATCTTGGAAACAATTCCCTCCAGATTTTCCTGATTCTTCATTTTATGATTATTTAGTATGAAAAATATATATTTTTGCTCTATAATTTCGTTAAATTAACGAAACACAATAAGGTACTTTTGAGTTTGTCGATCACGGCATTTTCACTTTTTGTCCCAGTATTGTTCAATAAGTTTTTTACTTAAACCTGTTTCTTCCGGGTTAAAGTGTCTTCTAAGTACATCCCAACACATGTCAAGTGCATTGTTCAATTTTATTGGGTCTCCGAATGGCTCTTCGATATGGTCAATAAAGTCGGTACGATAGCGGAGCAGTTTCTGTGAAAATTCATCGTTGGCAGCTCCTACCTCTGCTGCTTCATGTGCTTTTTCCGCATCGGCAAGCAGCGATGCCATTGCTGTCATTATTGCGCGATGATCGTTGCGGGTGCCACTGTTAACCTGTTGTTTTAATCTTGATAACGAACGTGCAAGTTTGAGTTTACCACCCTCGAGGAAAAATTGTCCCTCGGTGATGTAACCTGTATTGTCAGGAACCGGATCTTCCAATGATTCAAGTGTGGTTGCACCAATAATTGTTATTGACCCTGCACCTTCAATATCTGCTGCCACTTCGTAACGGCGCGCCAATTCGGAGTAAAGAGAACCCGGGTAGCCCTGCAATGAAGGAATCATATCCTGATAGTTGGCAACGTTACGGAGTATGTTAGACCAGTTTGTCATATCGGTAAGCAGAACAAGCACATCTTTGCCATCATCAGCAAATTCTCTTGAAATGCTCAACGCCACATCAGGCAGCATAAGTCCTTTAATCTGTGGTTCTCCGGCGAGGTGGGTAAACATGATGGTTTTATCCATATTACCTGAAGTAGATAACTCATCTTTGAAATACTGGTACTCATCGTATTTAAGGCCTATTCCCGCAAATATAATTACATCAACCTGTGCACCTTTGGCAATTTGTGAGAGCAAACGATTGTAAGGTTCGGTAGGACCGGCAAAAATTGGAATTTTTTGTGATTTTACCAGTGTGTTAAAAACATCGATCATAGGAACACCGGTCCACATGGGTTGTTTGGGTACAAGACGAACAGTAGGGTTGAGTGTATCGAGTCGTGTTGAAAGTTGTTTATTGTAAATAATTTCGGGCCCATTATCAGCAACATTTCCAACTCCATCAAAGCTCCTGCCAAGCATGTTTTGTGAAAATCCTATTGTCATTGGTGCTTCATGCATTCTTATTCTTGTTCGTGTGCTTAAACCCTGAGTGCCATTGTAAACCTGAAAAGTCGTGGCATCTTCGCTTATATTGATTGCTTTGGCAAACGAAATGCTCTGGCTGTTTTCAGCATTTAGCAGCTCAACCACGTGATTAAGAGCTACTCCCGGATTTCCTTCAACAGAAATAAGGGCTTTGCCAATTTTGCTGATTTTATTTATTTCTTTTCTTATCATTATTTATAGTTCTTTTTGATGAATAAATTGATTGATTTTTTCCGGAAGTTTTGCAATTTCTTCATCTGATTTGGCACTTTCGTTCCAGTCTTTCCACCATTGACGTAGGTTGTCAAATTTTGATTTTATGAATAGTTTAAACTCATCGTCTTCTTTATTGTCCTGTGTAAATTCAATATTGCTATCTATTAAATCCTGAACTGATTTGTTGATTATATTAAGTCTTTCCGGACGGGTACAAGCGTCTAAATCGTGAAATCCGTTTTGTTGTAGTACGCAAAAATCAATGGTTAGTCCTTTTTGGAAATGAATATATTTGTCCACTGGTACTTTTTTAAGCCCTATTGTGCTGATGGTTTGGTCAATTCCGTTAGCTTCATATAGAGTAGAAAGTATTTTGTTTCGGTCGTCCCATGATATAAAGCTGTCGTAAACTGATGTTGTATAAGCCAGCGGGTCAATAGCCGGATATTTTTTTGCATCAGCCCTGTCTTGCGATAAACCCCAGAAACCTCCTGTTGAGTCCATTGTTGCCTGTGTTACAGGCTCCTGAAAGTTACCACCTGCAGGTGAAACTGTTCCGATAAATGTAAGCGAACCACCGGTTTTTGCATCTGCCCCTGCACGCTGATACATACCTTTAATCTGGTCGGGAATATCCATTGGGAAGGCTTCCGGTCCGGGAATATCCCCCTGTCGTCCGCTACGTTCACGCAATGCTTGTGCCCATCGCGATGTAGAATCGGCAAGCATAATTACATTAAATCCTTGATAACGATAATATTCACCAACGGTAAGCGCGATAAAAACACTCGCTTCACGAGCAGCAACCGGCATTGAACTTGTGTTTCCGAAAATACACATACGGTTCATCAGTGATTCGCCGGTTGACGGGTCTTCCAGCTCTGCAAAATCTTTAAATACTTCTACAGCTTCTCCGGCGCGCTCACCACAGGCTGCCATTACAATGATGTCGGCAAGTGCATACTTACAAAGCATATGTTGCATTACTGTTTTACCCGCACCAAATGGGCCGGGGTTTCCAACCGTTCCACCGTAAGCTACAGGTGCAAGCAGGTCGATTATGCGCACTCCGGTTGATATGGTTTTTTTTGGAATTGTACGTTCTTTGAACGGAATCGGACTTTTTACCGGTTGTCTGAACACGAGTTTTAATTCATGGGTATTGTTCAATTCATCTTTTACAACAGCAACGGTTTCTTTAATATTTATTGATATTTTTTCAATAATACTCTCAACTGTACATTTGCCCAAGATAAAGGGTACCAATATTTTATGCTCAAATCTTCCCTCCGGAACCGAGCCAATTGTGTCGCCTCCGTTAACAGTATCTCCTTTTTTTATCGAAGGTGTAAACTCCCAAAGTTTTTCTTCATCCAAAGCAGGTGCCTTCATTCCCGGGCGAAGATAGGCGTCTTCTTTGCCTAGGGTGTAGAGTGCATTTTGCAAACCATCCCAAACACTTGTGAGTAGTCCGGGACCTAACAGAACTGACAATGGGGTGCCTGTAAACTCGACCAAATCACCAATTTTTGCACCCGTGAGGTCTTCAAAAACCTGCATTTCCACAACACCTCCTGTATCCTTATTTGTTGGATCGGGTTTTATTTGAAGCACTTCTGCCTGAAGCAATTTCCCTTCTACTGCTATTTCGGCTGTTTCTCCCATAATTACTTCATCAAAAAAACGTGCCTGAACCAACGAGTCCTGAATTGCTATCAGTTTTCCTGTTCGTTTTTTTTGTTTTTCAATCATATATTATTGCGTTACAAGTGTCAATTTTTATAATACTCCAAACTCTTTCGGACAAAAAATTGCCCTAGCTCAGAGAGTATTTTTTGGCTTGACAAAAGTATATTTTATTTCTTTATTTTCTCTCTTTTTTTTGAATATTAACAACGTTGGCCGAACAACAAGAATAGTATTTTTCACTTGGTTTAATGCAGTCGTTGATCACAATAGAATGTTAAAACAGCTATTCAACCCTTTCCATTAATCGGTACCATTCTCATAAGCAAATAAATGTATAACTCTACGTTTCATTGAGATATAGGTAATATCTATTTCCCAAACTTGATTTGTTCTTTCGACTGATTCTCGAATACGAAGAACCCTACTTGCTAAAGAGGATAAAGAAATTTATTTAATATGAGTCAACAAAAACAACTGTTAAAATTATATGATGAAAATGTTTCTCAGATAATATTTCCTTAAAAACATAGTTATATTAACAAATCAATGTTTAAAATTAGCGTCTTTTAAATCAGGCATGATATCGATTAGTAGTACATTTATTTTAAAAAATTAATGATAATGTTAAACTTTCTTTTACTACAACTTGCCACCCAACCAAATCTGGCTGGCGAAGAACCAACTGAGATCACTTTATCAGTTCTTGAACTTGCAATTAAAGGTGGATGGATCATGGTTATCCTTGGGATTTTCTCCATCATTGCAATGTATATTTTCATCGAAAGATACTTTGCAATTATGAAAGCTTCCCGTGAAGAAAATAATTTCATGAACAATATCCGCGATTTCATTCATGATGGAAGAGTAGATTCAGCATTATCTCTTTGTAAGAACAATTCCAGCCCAATTTCTCGCATGATTGAGAAAGGGTTAAAACGAATAGGAAAACCACTTGGTGACATAAACGCCGCAATCGAAAATGTTGGAAAGCTTGAAGTATCGCAGCTTGAGAAAAACATTGCAGGTTTGGCAACTATTTCGGGTGCTGCACCTATGCTGGGATTTTTAGGTACGGTAATTGGAATGATTAGGGCATTTTATGATATGTCGATGGCCGGCAATAATATTGACATCTCCTTACTTTCAGGAGGGATTTATCAAGCCATGGTTACTACGGTTGCCGGGTTAATTGTGGGTATTATGGCATACATTGGGTATAATATGCTGGTTGCCAGAATAGAAAAACTGATCTACAAACTTGAAGCAAGGGCTACCGAATTTATGGATTTGTTACACGAACCTGCTAATTAAAATCAAATGGCCATTCAATCAAGAAATAAGCGAAAAACTGATTTTAGCACCGCATCGATGTCCGATCTGGTTTTTTTACTATTGATCTTCTTCATGCTCACTTCTACTTTGGTTAGTCCAAATGCAATAAAGCTGCTCCTTCCGTCCAGCAGTAGTAAAACCATGGCTAAGCAAACCACAACGGTATACATCAACGATCAGTTTCAGTATTTTGTAAATGAAAATATGGTGACTAAAAATCAATTGGAAGATCATATTTACAGAAATATCAGTGGAGAAACAGAAGCTTCAATTGTATTGAGATCGGATCAAAGCGTACCCGTTCAATATGTTGTTGACGTAATTGATGCTGTAAACACCATTAATAAAAAACATACAACAAAACATAAGGTAATTCTCGCCACAAAACCGCGATAATGAGCAACAAAAAAGAAAAAATAAAGGGAGTTATTGGAACAATCATTTACCATTTACTGGTTTTGTCAGTTCTGCTATTTTTCGGTTTAACAACCCCTTTGCCATTACCCGGTGAAGAAGGTGTAGAAGTAAACATAGGGAACAGTGATCAGGGAAGCGGTGTTATTCAGCAAGCTATTCCAGAAGAAGTATCGCAGGCATCTGAAAAAAAGGAAGAAGTTGCAGAAAAGAAACAGGAAGAAAAGGTGGTTGAACTCCCACCGGAAAAGCCTGTTGTTAAAGAAAAAATTGTTGAAGAAAAGATCATTCAACAGGAAACCGAGGAAACACCTGCCATCATCAAGCCTGAAAAAAAGAAAGAAGAAGTTAAGGAAGAAAAAACAGTGCCCGTTGTTAATCCAAATGCCTTGTACAAAAAGAGAGAACCTGTCGAAAAACCTGTCGAAAAAGTCCCTGAACCTGTAGTCAACCCCAATGCACTTTATAAGAAACCGAGTGGTACCAACCAAGGTGTTGCAGGTGGTACAGGAGATCAAGGTCAGGTTCATGGAACTCCCGAATCGGTAAACTATGAAGGACTCGGTGGAGAAGGATCAGGAATTTCATACAGTTTAGAAGGGCGTGGTGCTAAAGTTATCCCTAAACCAACCTATACTTCGCCTGAACAGGGCCGGGTTGTTGTAAATATTTGGGTCAATCGTGAAGGGTTGGTTGTAAAGGCAGATGATGGAGCAAAAGGAACCAATATCTCCGATATAAACCTTCGTCGCCTGGCCAGAGAAGCTGCATTACAGGCAAAATTTTCGGAAAATCCATCCGCTCCAGATTTACAAAGAGGAACAATTACCTATAATTTTATTCGCATCAATTAATTTTTGTCTGAAGGCAATTCTTGAATTTGTCTAAAAAAATACTAATTTGCCCTCATGAAAAACATCTACCAGGAACTTGCTGATTTACTCGATCAAATACCCAATGGTTATCCAAAAACCAAAAGCGGCGTTGAATTAAAAATATTGGCTAAACTTTTTACTGAAGAAGAAGCAAGGCTAGCAACATCATTAAGCCTGATTCCGCAAAGTATCAGCGAAATTGCTATAAGAGCATCCTCGGATGAAGCATTGGTTAAATCCAGCTTAATAACCATGGTTAAGAAGGGCTTGATAGAACTTCGCCGTGAAGAAGCTAAAGGATTGGTTTTTTCCCTGATGCCTTTTGTTGTCGGGTTTTACGAACGTCAAAATGCTAAAATCGACAAAGAATTTGCTGAACTTTTCGAGGAATATTACCATGAAGCATTTCATCATGTGATGATGGTCGATCCTTCTGTTCATCGGGTAATTCCTGTTGAGAAAACAATCCCCGTGAACATCGACGTGATGCCTTATGAAAAAGCTTCTACATACCTGAATGGAGCTAATTCGTGGGGAGTATTAAAGTGCATCTGCCGGGTTCAGAAAAACTTAATTGGTCAAGGCTGTGATCATCCCATTGAGAATTGCCTTGTTTTCTCATCAAAAGTCGGAGCCTTTGACCGAACAGATGATATTCGATCACTTACAAAAGAGGAAGCCCTAAAAATACTTGATGAAGCAGATAAAGCGGGTTTGGTCCATTCAACCAATAATGCACAACACGACGTAACCTATATCTGCAATTGTTGTAGTTGCTCTTGTGGGGTTCTCAGGGGAATTACCGAACACGGCAGCCTAAGTGCCATTGCCCGTTCCGATTTTTACGCGGTGGTTGATCCCGATTTATGCAATGGTTGTGAAGTTTGTATCGACCGCTGCCAGTTCAATGCCCTATCAATAGATGATGGGATAAGTGTTGTAAATACCACTTTTTGTTTTGGATGCGGGCTTTGTGTAAGCACCTGTTCCAGCGAAGCATTAAGCTTAGTACAAAAAGGTGCAAACAATATAAAAATCCCCCCGTTAACAGAAGAAGATTGGAGGAAGAAAAGAAATCTGGCACGACAAAGCAATTCAACGCAAAACGCTTAATTTTGCCCCATGAATTACACAGAAACACTTGACTATTTATTTAGTCAATTACCCATGTATCAGCGTGTGGGAAAAGTTGCTTATAAAGCGAATCTTGACAATACCATTGCCCTTTTAGGAATTTTGAACAATCCGCAAGCGCATTTTAATTCCATTCATATTGCCGGAACCAATGGCAAAGGTTCGGTTGCGCATATGCTGGCTTCAATTTTTCAAACCGCAGGCTATAAAACCGGACTTTATACGTCGCCGCATTTGAACGATTTCAGGGAAAGGATCAAGATTAATGGTCAAATGATACCTGAAGAAAAGGTCATTGATTTTGTAGAAAAATATAAAAGTTCATTTGAAACCATTAAGCCTTCATTTTTTGAAATGACTGTTGGCCTGGCTTTTCAGTATTTTGAGAATGAAAAAGTGGATATGGCCATCATTGAAACAGGCATGGGTGGACGACTGGATTCAACCAATCTGATAACTCCAGAATTAAGTATCATTACAAATATCGGGATGGATCATATGCAATTCCTGGGTGACACATTGGAGAAAATTGCAGGCGAAAAAGCCGAGATTATTAAAGTAGAGATCCCGATAATCATTGGAAAAAGACAATCGGAAACTCAGCAAATTTTTATAGAAAAAGCATTGCAGCAAAAAACGAATATCTTTTTTGCTGAAGATATTTTTGACGCAAAACAACTGACCAATTCAACGCTTGAATTCAGCGAATATGATGTTTGGAGAGCATCCGAACTCTATATCGAACATTTACAATGTCCTTTATTAGGAGCGTATCAATCAGAAAATATTGTGACGGTGATACAAGCATGCGATTTGTTAGCTGATAAGTACGGACTTATTGTACCTATAGTAAAAGAAGGCATCGAAGATGTTTTAATCAATACCGGATTAAAAGGCAGATGGCAAATCCTTTCAAAAAACCCACTCACCATTTGCGATACAGGGCATAATAAGGATGGGATCACAGCGGTGGTCAATCAATTAAAAGGAATACAGTGCAATCAATTGCATTTTGTCCTTGGTTTTGTGAACGACAAAAATATTTGTGACCTATTAAATTTACTACCTCGCAATGCAACTTACTATTTTTGCAAGGCCGAAATCCCGCGTGCACTGGATGAAAAAGTACTAGAAGAACAAGCCCATAAAGCAGGGCTAAGAGGGCAAAGTTATGGTTCGGTAAGAGAAGCATATAATTCGGCGGTAAATAATGCTACCAGTAACGACATGGTTTTTATTGGTGGAAGTACTTTTGTGGTGGCGGAAGTTGTTTAGAATGTTGGGATGGCTTCCGCTAAAGGGCGGAAGTTGTCCTGTCTCTGACTGCATCTTCATTCAGTTTAATAATTATTGTAATAAGGTAGTATTACCTACCTACTGAGCCCCTACAAAATAATAAATTCTTTTCGGTTTATCCATTGGGTTAAAGGATTTCTTAGATCACGGACATACATAATGCTGAATTTTGCATTTAAAAGTACAAAATTAAGCTTGTTTTTGTAAATTTAATTACAATATTTTGCCTATAGCCATGGGATGGCTTCCCGTTTCCACTAATCAATCACCCACAATTAGAAAAAATAATAAATACCCGATGGCCCCTAATATAATTAACCATAAAACCCAACTACATCCCAAATTCTTTTTTATCCGCCAGCCCGGGTAAATATTCATTTTATCCGGGGGATTTATGTTAAACTTGGCATTGTCACTGTTCATCAATCTTAATGAATAATAGTAAACTTATGGGTATGGTTTCCTTTCTTGGAGGTGATTTTTAAAAAATAAGCCCCGTTTGAAAATTGAGAACAGTCAATTATTTTTCTATAATTACCGATTACTAAATGCTCTTCAAACTTCTTTAAAATCTTACCATAACTATCATAGATCTCGAAAGTGTAAGGTTCATTAACACAATCCTTAATTTCAATGGTTAGCTTATCATTGGTTGGGTTTGGAAATACTTTCAAATTAGCATTTTGGATATCATCATTTATTCCTGTTGTGGTTGTTCCAAAAGCCTTTAGTTCATTAATGATTGCTTTAAATTTATGAGTAGATGGAGCACTAGATTGCGTAATTTCCACTTTAATATATTTTGCAATCGTTGGATTTATTATGATACTCTGATATGATTTATCACTAGCATAATATATACTCCCCAGATAATATGCATTTGTATTTGATTCTTTTTGCGAAATAATCTTTGTCCAGTTTGAATTATCTACAGATAGTAAAATGTTAAATGTTTGATTATGACCACTCCATAAGATACCTAAAGAATCTAATACATAAGTTTGTTTCAATCCAATTTTTAACCAAGATGGTAAATTTCCATCATTTGCCCAAAATGAATTCAGGTCATTATCGTTAGAGAAGTAAGCATAACGTACACCTTCATATGAACCCTCTGAACTGGCCGATGCAACAGCTCCATTTGTAGAAAGGGCAAGATTACTGATATTATTATTTGATTTCAAGATTGTGATATTGCGTGTGTTAGATTTTCCACTATAAGTCGCTGTAATTGTACATGACTGGTCGGAATTGACTGAACCGGTTGTTAAAACTCCGCTTGAATTAATGGTTGCATAGCTTGAATTCTCGCTCCATGTTGTAGAATTTGTTACATTTTGGGTAGAGCCATCAGAATAATTTGCAGTACAGGTATAACTTGCATAACTGTTTTCATTCACAGAAGTCGGACCATTAATGGTTATTGAAGAAAGTGAAGCAGCAACATCTTTAATTGTGATATTGTGAGTGACAGATTTCCCACTATAAGTAGCGATAATAGTACAAGACTGGTCAGAGCTGACTGAACCGGTTATCAAAACTCCACTGGAATTGATTGTTGCATAGCTTGAATTCTCGGTCCATGTGGCAGAATTTGTCACATTTTGGGTAGAGCCGTCAGAATAATTTGCAGTACAGGTATAACTAGCAGAACTATTTTCATTCACCGTTGTTGAACCACTTATGGTTATTAATGACAGTATTGGTGTTGAGGTAACATTTTTAATTGTAATATTGTGTGTGTCTGATTTGCCGCCATAAATAGCAGTAATTGTACAAGACTGATCTGAATTGACTGAACTTGTTGTTAAGATTCCATTAGTATTTATAGTTGCATAGTCTGAATTATCACTCCAAGTGACAAAGGTTACGATTTGGGAACTCCCGTCAGAATAATTAGCTGTACACGTATAACTAGCAGTACTATTTTCATTTACTGTAATTGGGCCACTAATTGTTATTGTCGACATTGTAACAGGAATATTCTTAATTGTAATCCAGTAACCAATAGTCATTCCCCCATAACTTGCTCTAAGATAAGCGGCTTTATCATCATTAACAGACAAAGTTGTTAACGTGCCACTTGAGTTTATATTTGCATAGTCTGAATCTTCACTCCAAGTTGCAGAATTTGTTACATTCTGGGTAGTTCCATCAGAATAATTTGCAGTACAGGTATAATTTGCCGAACTATTTTCATTCACCGAAGTCGGACCACTAATTGTTATTGAAGATAGAGTTCCGGGAATATTTTTAATTGTGATATTGTGAGTATCAGATTTTCCTCCATAACTTGCCGAAATTGTACAAGATTGGTCTGAAGTAACAGAACTGGTTGTTAAGTCTCCACTTGAATTAATAGTTGCATAACTTGAATTCTCACTCCATGTGGTTGAATTTGTTACATTCTGGGTAGAGCCGTCAGAATAATTTGCAGTACAAGTATAACTAGCAGAACTATTTTCATTCACCGAAGTTGAACCAATAATGGTTATCGAAGAAAGTGTTGGAGCAAGATTTTTAATTGTGATATTGTGAGTATCAGATTTTCCACTATAGCTTGCTGTAATTGTGCAAGACTGGTCAGAATTGACTGAACTGGTTGTCAAAACCCCGCTCGAATTGATTGTTGCATAATTTGAGTTCTCGCTCCATGTTGCAGAATTTGTTACGTTTTTAGAAGACCCATCCGTATATTTAGCCGTACAAGTATAACTTGCCGAACTGTTTTCGTTTACTGAAGTTGACCCACTTATAGTTATCGAAGACAGTGGGGGAGGTAATGTATAATAAACTTGCAAATAGGGCCGGTAAGTGTTATTAGAATAACCAAAAATAGATGATCTATTAGCGTCATCACCACCTTCCATCAAACCGATTCCAAAATACCTTTCAGCCGCAGAGCTTAAAGATTGTAATTCGTGTACAGCCCGAGCATTCAATTCAATCTTAACCCACTTATCTTCAATGGATTTTAAAGCATCTCCATAATATAATGAATTTGATGAAGATATTGAATTCCAAAGATCTACCCCTCTATCTCTAATATGAGCTTCTGTCAAATGAGTTATAATTAAGTAGTGATCCCATCCTCCTGAATTATATGGCCATAAATAAAGCTCTATTTTTTGAATAGTTGCTAATGTTGGGATCCAAGATTCTATATTAAAAATAATAAAACCTCTGTGTGGCCATCCTAAAGTAGGTTTTCCAACATGAATTTCATTGTCAATATCATCAACATTGCCATTATAATCCTTCTTAACACTTCCAGTCCAACCATTTGATTGTTTTGGAAATACTTTTACAGAATATGAAGATTGACCTAATACACTAACACAAAATCCACTAATAATTATAGTTAAAATAATTTGTTTTAAGAAATTACTAAGATTCATATCTCTACGTTTATTGAAATAAGGCAATTTTTAATATTTTCGATATTAATATTCTTTATTTTTTTGTGCTAAACGTTGTTCGTGATGATAATCGGTTTCAATAGAATGTCGTCCCGGTTTATATTTTACCCAATATATTTTTTGAATGATTTCCGCACATGGTTACCAATCCCAACCAAGCCTCCAATAATAAGGAACAACAAAGAAGAATCATTCATTTCTTTATAGGAATAATAAGCACATAATGCACAAAAGGCCCCGGTGAAAATATAGCTCATGTCCCATTTAAAAAAGCCTTTCCCAATTAGCACAAACCCAACAACGATATCAAAAAATACCAAATACAGGATTAAATTTTCCGTGGATAAATCCTGATGTTTTACAAGCAGGAAAATAATACCGATTACAATTAAAAGGTATATAAAATCAAATTTGGGTTTTTTATCCATTTTTTTTTATGTGTTTCATATTTCCCATTATTAGATGGATTTACTTACAAAAGTTATTTCATTCTTAACTGAAATTCATGTATACAAAAGTCTAATTTCATAGACGGAAATTATTTTTTCCCGTAAGTTTAAATCTCTCTTTAGAAAAGCACCCTTAAATCAATTTCCTAATCGCTTCTACCACTATTCCTGATGTTGAAACCTTTTTTTCTAACTTTTTAAAACTCCCTGCACTTTTCAAGTTCTCTAAATTAAATTCATACAAGGGAAAAACTATGCCATTTATTTCAGATTGAACTCTCCCAATATTTTTAGCATGCCAATGATAAAAAGTTCCCCCGTCATTAACAGTCTGACTTCCATTTGTTAATTGCAAATTTGTTTGTTCTCTAATCTTAAAACAACCTCCATAGGGTTTATTAAAAGGAGCAGCCACTTCACGATTTTCATAATAAAAAGATTCCTGTACATTCCCAACTAAATTTGGATAATTCTCACAAATAATTTTTGAATTTGAAGAATAAGTTTTGCCTTTTTGTATTTGTGAATCTCCAAAAGAAATAGGTGGATCAAAAAATACATCTCCAATTCCCGAAAGATTAAACCCATAATGATTTAGAGTATTTCCAGAAAATCCAAGATATTCTTCAATTCCATCAACTCCTTTAGAAACAAATAAATCTTTTCCTTTAATATTTCTCAAACCATTGATTTTCATTTCATACAAATTATTTCCAACCAAATATTTCCATGAATTGCCAATTTCCGAGGGAAAAAATTCTTTTATATCTTCTGCTTTATATTTTAACAATTCTCCAGCCGGTTCAAACAAAGAAACAAACGGCACAAAAGGAATTGGTTGATACCAAGCATATCGTTTAGTTTTATCAATTGTTCCCGGAGAAAGATAATTTATAATTGAAATCAAATCATCAATACCATTTAAAACATCTCCAGCCGTTGAAAGCACTGTATATGCTGCAGCAGTAACTGTATTAGGAATCGTTGAAGTAATAATCAAACTACCATTCTTTAAAGTGGTATTAAAATTTCTTATTTCATCAAAAGTCCAATCTCCTAAATAAATTGATCCAGGTTTATCATCAATCTTTTCCCAATTCCAAGATGGTAAAGAATCATCAAGCTTTTTGGCCCATGTACCCATAATTCCTTTTCCATCAATTTTCTTATCCAGAGTAATTATACCTCCACTTTTGGTTCCAGCAGCATAGGGAAAAGATAAATTAGGATAATATTTTCTTCCTTCATCTTCAACATAAACTGCTCGCTTTGTTCTATCTGTTCTATGAAAAAAACAATTTCCTTTAATTCCAGAAAGCGTTTCTGTTCCCCACCTATTTGAAACAAAAAAAGAATCACTTCCAAAACTACTAGAAAACTTCAAAATTCCCTGAGAATCAGAAACCCCTCGCACAGTTTCAAACAAAGCCTTTCTGTTTGGAGGAGAATCTACAGAAATATTATATTTTTGAAAAGGAGTTAAAATTGGATCTGGAATTGGATCTGGCTTTGGTCTTGGAGAAGGTTCAACTTTATCCCCTCCTTCACATCCTAAAAAACCTGGAATAATTATTCCTGCACTAATAATTCCTAAATCTCTAATAAAAACTCTTCTATTTTTATACATTTCAGAATACTTTTAATCTTAAATTAATTTAAATACAGGTAATAAAAATCTATCTTATCAAATACTATTTAATTTTAATTCCTATCGTAAATATCACTCCACCAATATCATAATCATCAGAATCTTTTATCAATTCATACTCCAATTCTAAAAAGAGATTTACATTTTCGGATAAAAATATATTTGATCCAATTCTTGGACTGAATCCAAATCCTTCCCCTGTCCATTCATCTCCATCTTCATATTTTATTTTCATGTATCGCATTTTAGCAGACAGACCAATAGAAAACCAGTCTTTACCATCCACTCCTGTTGGGACCCATTCAATATTTGCTAAAATATCTCCTAAACTCAACTTGTCTTTATACCCATAATTGTCCTTGCCTTTTCCATACCAAGAAACACCTATACCAGCACGGACTTCTTTGCTTATATATTTACCTCCTTCAATTTTATAACCTATAGCCATAGGATAATAATCTCTGAAATCGTCATCAATTGGCTCAAATAAGGAGAATCCGATTTTTGTATAAAAAGAGTTTTTCTGTTGGGCACTCACTTTGTTAGGAAGGATAAAAGGAACTAATAAACAACAAACAATAAAATAAATCTTTTTCATCGTATAAATTTTTGGTTAATAAATAGTTAAATCTTACATTTAATTGTAAAATTTACGAAAATCACAAAAAGCTCATACTCTTATAATCAATAGAAATTTCCTATTATAGAATATAGTTTTCTAAGAAGTAATATGAGGAAATAGAACCCCTTTAAACTATTTTAAACTATCGCCCCTTTTTCTTAACCAACAAACTCAACCCGGTTAATTTTTCTACCCAATTCGGTAAAGTTGTGCGAGCCGGATTTTAATAAAATGTTTTTTCGGTGAAAATCAACCGTGGCTTTGGTGATAAATAGATTTTTGGCTATTTGAGCACTGTTTTCTCCTTTCAAAACCAACAACAACACTTCTTTTTCACGTTCGCTCAGGCTGGAGCAAACAGAACAGGTATTCAAATCAATGGTTTTATGGTTCACCGATTCGGAGCGGAACCGTTCAATGGTATTTTTTAGTTCGTTAAAATTAATGGGCTTCAGCAGATAATCGAAAGCGGCATTTTTTATCGCGTCTATGGCATATTGGTTATAGGCCGTTACAAAAATGAAAGTTGGGTAACAATGATTTAACCTGACCTCTTCCACCACCTCAAACCCTGTCTTACCGGACATCTCCACATCAACAAATACCAGGTCCGGTTTTTTCGATAAAATATCTTCAATAGCCAATGCAGGCTTTGTAAATTTTGATAAAATCTCCACACCATCAATTTTCAGCAATAAACTCTCAAGGCGGTCATTTGCCTCTTTTTCATCGTCAAGCAAAATACAGCGAATGTTTTTCATTATCTTAAAATTTTCCTAAAGGAATCCTGATTTTAATTAATGTCCCAGCCGGATTATCCTCATGGTACAGATCAGTTATTTTATATGTAATGCTAATCTTTTTCAATTTGTGGTAGTATTCAAGAACCTGGTCCAATATCTGCAATCCCATTTTTGCCCCGAATGACACCATGCCTTTAGCCCTCTCCCTGCCAATCCCATTGTCACGGATATTAATGACATACCATTTCTTGCCATCTTCAATTTCAATATTGATCCTGCCGGGATTATCCAGATGCCTGATCCCATGCTTGATTGAATTTTCAACAAAAGTGTAAATTAACATTTTGGGGATTTCCAACGACCGGTTGACATCCTTGCCAAAATCAATATTGTAAACCAAGCCATTTTGCAACCTCGATTTTTCAAGTTCCAGATAATTTTGTACAAACTCAATTTCCTCTCCAAGGCTTATAAACACTTTATTTGCGGTTAGGATCGATTGCTTTAAAAGCATATTGTATCTGTCGAACAGATAATCTGCCTTTTCTCCCTGATTCTTACTATATAGAGCACCGATGGTGTTAATAATATTCAATGCAAAGTGAGGGTCAATCTGGCTTTTTAGCGATTTAAGATGTAATTCGGCCATTTGTTTTTCCGCGTTTTGTTTCTGAATCAGACGATATTTTTGTCGCCAGTCTATCAGTTTAATCCCAAAAATAAAACATATGAAAATGCCCAAATATATCAGAAGCCTGATCTTGAATAAAAAATTTTCAAAATATTCAAAGAATTGCACATCTGATATGGTGCTGAAAACTAGCTGTGTTGGCTTCCCTTTTTGATAATTCAGGCTAAAAAAATCATCATGAGACGGCAAGCGTAAGTCTGCATAAACAGGATGTTTTAAACCTTTTCTTGTTATTGTCAATCCGTTATAATCTTTTGAGAAAATAAGGCATTCGGGTTCGCTATCAGTATCAATATCCTTAATGATTGGATATGCGCGTACTGGTTTAAGTTCCTTGATAAATTTTAAATTTAGCTCTTCATTAATCTCAAATGTATTTCCATTAGACGCACTAATGAATATACTCTTTTGATCAAACGAAAATAAAACAGCACTGGTAAAGTTTGCTCTATCAGTTAATTCACGCTTTTTAAACAATTTCCCTTTAAGGTCAAATAATTGTAAAGACGGATTTTCGTCATACCCGTTATAGCCATTATAGCAGAGTAGATAAGGGATTTCTCCCTGTTTAAAAGGCTTAACAGAAAGATTTGCCGGTGAAATCCCTAATTCTACGGGTTCAAACAAAAATTCCAGCTTATTGTTAAAGACCATCAGCCATGAATAATGGTCTGAATAGGCTGCCGTATCATCACAATTACTGTAGGCGCCTCCGTAACAATAAACATCCGGAATTCCATCATCATCAATATCATCGACAAAAGTGTCAAGCAATGCAAAACAAAGGTTGGGCGTCTTAATGAGCTCATCGTTAAACCTGTCGTAGGCGTAAATTGCCCTTGGATAAACGGAATAACCAACTGTTATCGTAAAAACAATTTCTTTAAATCCATCTCTGTTCAAATCTCTTAAAATAATCGAACAAACATGCAAATCCTTGACTGGGTTGTTGTCCTCAAACAGAAACTTACTGTCGATATTTCCATCAGCCTTAAAAGGTTCAATATAAATTAAAAAAACCGAATCATTTTTCCTGATAACCTGATATATTTCATCTGAATTGTCATTATTGAAATCGCCAGTATTAATACTGTTACCATTTAACTTATCCCCCTCGAAATGCCATTGGTCCACAATAACGTCATTATTGCGAACAACATATGATTGATGTATTGAATCAAATCGGTGATGATAATAAACAAGCTCACAATTACCATCATGGTTAAAATCGTCATAAAATATTTTATCGTTTGTAGTAATAGGGGTACTTTTTATGAAATTCAATTTGTATTTACTTATAGGAGGTATTAAGAGTACTGATATTGATGTCAATAGCAATGACAAAACAATTGGTTGAGCAATAAATAAAAAAAACTTTTTTATCAAATCCATTTCTTTGAATTTTAAATAAATGGGGAGCAATAAAAATCGAATATACGGAAATTTTTATAAATGAAGAGGTGAAATGTTCTATTCTAAATTATGACACAAAAGTACGGGGAATTTGTTACAAGTTTGGTGTAAGATGCTGTCAAAAAAACAAGTAAGGGATGGCGTCCCGACCCGAATTTTTTCGGGATCGGGAAACCATCCCAATCCATTAGCACATCAACTAATTAACTCATCAGCAAATTAGATCATCCCCCACTAATCATGTGTAATACGACAACCTTATCCCCATTTTTGATAAAGGTAGTTTTACGCTCATCCTTTTTAACCAGTTGCTCATTTATTTTTGTAACCAATAATTTAAAGGTGTAATTTTTATATTGGATCAATTCTTCAACTGTAAGATTCTCTCGTTCAATAACTTCTTCGCGGTTATTTAATATAATTTTCATTTTTGTTTAGACTTTAGATTTTATACTTTAGATTTTAGACTATTTACTATCTAATGTCTAGCGTCTAACATCTTGTATAATTAAAATTTTATTCTCTTGCTTTTTTAAACCCTAGGTAGCTTTCAGAGGCAAGCAATATCTGAATTGCCTGATTTGCCTGCATCATTGCCACTATTCCAACCCGAGGTGCCAGTGGTGGCGTTTCTTCTGAAATTCCAGTTTTCATGTCGCCACAAATATATAAGTTATCATGCTGCTCCATCCTTATTGAATTACTATCACCATAACCGGCCATTCCCATACCGGAAATAATGGGTTTACCAGGGAATTTATCAAGTACTGTTTCAATAATCATTTGTTTCATCTCAGCCTCGTCAAAAGCCTCGATAATAACATCACACTCACTGAAAATTTTAATAATACTTTCAGGATCAAGTTTAATATGATGAGATTCGATTTTCACATCTGGATTAATGAAAAATAAATTATCCTCAAGTGCAAATACTTTTTTTTGCCCTAACTGATCTGTAAAAAAATGCTGTCGGTTTAGGTTTGATTTTCTGACTACATCAAAATCGGCCAGCACAAGTTTTCCAATTCCGGTGCGTGCCAGTGCTACCGCGCAATTCGACCCCAAACCACCGCATCCGGCTATCCCGACTCTTTTTTTCTTAAGTATTGCTTTTATTTCTTTAAATGTCATCACTTAATTGCCTAAAGTTTAAAGTGCCTAAATTGTCTGGAGTTTAACATCATAAGATTGAGTCAAATATTTCCTGAATTTCATCTTATTTTTCAAATACTATAGGCACTCCAAACTTTAGCTCACTTTAAGTCCTTATATCTTATAGAACCATAAAAATACCTAAGCTAAATTACAAAGATATGATTAATATGGGTATAGTGAATTTATAACAATTCTAAATATGTAGGATGAATCATTAAAAGTCAGCTAATTATTAATTATTTCTGCGATATGCAAAAATTTACATATCTCTTTTTTATTACATTTTAATTCCATCTGATTTTAATTAATTATTTTTGTTAAAAAATTAACAATAAATCATAACCTATATTGATATGAATATTGCAGAAATGAAAAACAGCCACAAAATGCTCAAAGAATGGAAATATGAGTGGACCCCTTTACACCGAGGATATACCGACAAAGTGTTGCATATAAATGTTGGCTCTGCTGATGTGACCGAAAAAAAAGTTCCTGCAGCGATGAAAGAAAAATTCATTGGCGGTAAGGGCTATGGATTGAGACTTTTATGGGATGCAACCAAACCTGAAACCAAATGGAACGATCCTGAAAACGAAATCGTAATTTCTTCAGGACCAATTGGTGGGATTACACAATATTCAGGTTCCGGAAAATCGATCGTTGTTACCATCTCTCCCCAAACAGAATCGATCATGGATAGTAACGTGGGCGGATTTTTTGGTCCATTTTTAAAATTCTCAGGTTTTGATGCAATTGAACTTCAGGGAAAAGCAAAAAATGATGTAATCATTTACATTGATGGGGTGAACCATAAAGTTGAAATTTTTGAAGCTCCTAACGAACCTATTGATAGTCATGTTTTAACTGAAACGCTTACAGAAATGTTTGCCGATGATGAAAAAGACAAAAAAAATATTGGCATCGTTTCAACAGGAGCAGCTGCGGACCATTCATTGATTGGAATGCTAAACTTTAGTTTTTACGATCCTAAAAGGAAACTTGTTAGATTAAAACAAGCCGGACGCGGCGGTATTGGAACAGTATTCCGCGACAAAAAAATAAGGGCCATCGTTGCTAAGATTCCCGGAGTTAAAGGAAATTTGAATGATGTAAAAGATTTACAGGCCATCATGGAAAGAGGCAAAACCTTCAACAAAGAAATACGTGACCTTGATGATTCGCAATGCGAAATGCGAACCAAAGGAACCGCTCACCTTGTTGAAATAATGGATAATTACGATCTCCTTCCTACTCATAATTATAAATTCGGAAGCCATCCTGATTCGAAGTTGATTGATTCAGAAGTTTGGAAAAGCAGATTTACCCAAGGCATTCCTGACGGATGTTGGATAGGTTGCAATATGGCTTGTGCCAAAGGAGTTGATAATTATCAATTAAGAACAGGCCCCTATGCCGGAGATAAAGTAATTGTTGACGGCCCTGAATATGAAAATGCAGGTGGTCTTGGATCAAACTGTGGAATATTTAACCCGGATTATGTAATTGAAGCAAACTTTTATTGCGATACTTATGGTATTTGTACCATTTCATGGGGAACCCTGCTTGCTTTCATAATGGAATGCTACGAAAATGGCATTTTGAATGAAGAAAGAACCGGAGGTTTAAAATTAAATTTCGGAAATGCAGATTCTGCAATGGAACTTCTTCATCGCTTAGCCCGAGGTGAAGGTTTTGGTGTGATTGCCGGAATGGGTGTTCGGAAGATGAAACAACTATTTATTAAAAATGGTTGGGGCGATCCAAATTTCATCCAGGATATTGCGATGGAAAATAAAGGCCTTGAATATTCAGAATATATTTCGAAAGAATCACTAGCTCAACAAGGTGGATTTGCCATGACCAATAAAGGCCCGCAACACGATGAAGCCTGGTTAATATTTATGGACATGGTTAATAACCAAATCCCGACTTTCGAAGCTAAAGCCGAAGCGCTGCATTATTTCCCAATGTTCAGAACCTGGTTTGGGTTGGTAGGTTTATGTAAACTTCCGTGGAATGATGTTGAACCAACAAACAATGCTGAAACCTCGGAACCTGCAAAAGTTCCGGAACACGTTGACAACTATGTAGCCATATATAAAGCCGTAACCGGCAAAGATTTCAGTAAAGAAGAACTGATAACCATGTCGGAACGTGTTTATAATTTTCAACGTATTTTTAATCTCCGCAAAGGATTTGGGGTGAGGAAATATGATGCACAACCATATCGTGCTGCTGGCCCTGTTACTGTTGAAGAATATGAATCAAGAGCAGAACGATACGACAAACAAATGAAAGAAATCATTGGCATTGATCCGGTTGGAAAAACAACCCAAGAAAAAATGGCCATCACCCGTAAGCATCGCGAAGCACAATATGAAAAATTGCTTGATGCAGTATACTCACGCAGAGGATGGACGAAAAATGGTGTTCCAAAAATTTCACATTTAAAAAAATTGGGTATGGATTTACCCGAGCTTCTTGAATTAGTAGGCCCTCATCAGGAGGATTAATTAAATTAAAAAACCAGTTTTAAGGCTGCCCTACCTAAGGCAGCCTTTTTTTGTTCGTAAACGATCATTCAGTGTCCAATAACGATCAGCTTGTTTTAGCCAAACCTAATAAATACCTTGATATATAAATCTTTAATCGATTTTAGTTATGGCATGATTTTAGCAAAACTAAATACTTAGTTGCTGATTTTTATTCGTGTATGAAATTAAAAATGCAGATTTTAATTAATCAAAATAATTAACATGATAATACATTATTTCAAAATTATTTTCAGAAACATCTTCCGAAATAAGCTTTACACCTTAATCAACCTAATCGGTTTTTCAATGGGTACCGCAGCAAGTTTACTTTTATTGCTTTATGTGCTGCATGATATTAATTTCGATCGATTCCACCAATATACAGATCAAATTTACCGGGTTACCAGTACTGGACAAAAAACAGGAAATATAGATGCCCGGGCACCTTTTAAACTTGCACCGGGATTAAAAGCTACCTTTCCTGAAATTGAAAAAACCTGTAGGATCCGTGAAATGGAATATACAGTGAGGATGGGAGAAAACTTTATTAAAGAAAAAACCTTTATTCAGGCAGATTCTACCTTTTTTGAAATGTTTTCATTCAAAATCCTCTATGGGAATTCTCAAAATCCACTTACCGAAAACAATTCGGTGATAATCACAAAATCAACTGCCGATAAATATTTTCCTAATGAAAATCCAATTGGAAAAATTCTTGAAATCACCCATCGTGAAAAGGTTTATCCACAACAAATAACTGCGGTGATTGAAGACTTTCCCGTAAACTCCCATATTCAGGCCGATTTCATCCTGCCCATTTACACCACTATCTGGGGTTATGAAAGTATTAACCGTCAAAAGACAAGTCCTTCCTTCGAAAGTTGGGGGTCAAATGAATTCCTGACCTATATACTTCTTTCCCAATCGCATGACCCAAAGCAGCTTATTGAAAAATTTCCTCAATTTATCAAAACAAATATCTCCTTTAACTATCCTCTTGGAAAAGCATTTATGTATGATTATAATTTGCAACCCTTACGAGAGGTACACCTGTTTTCTGAGCGTTTTATCTCAGATGTGGAAAACAAAGGAAGCTTGACACAAATTTATCTTTTCGGTGGTATTGCTATATTAATCTTACTCATTGCCATCATTAACTATATCATTTTATCAACCGCCAAATCGCTAAGCCGTTCCAAGGAAATCGGATTGCGAAAAGTAATTGGTGCAACCCGTGCGAAAATCATGAAACAGGTCTTGAGTGAATCTATCTTTCTTTCACTTTTATCCATCCCGTTTGCCATTCTAATTGCTGATCTTTTTTTACCACGACTGAATGAACTTTTTGGAAAATCAATCGAACTGGCCATATTCAGCAATCCAATTATTATGGTAATTTTACTACTTATCTCTCTCTTTTCGGGAGTTATGTCGGGCAGTTATCTCTCTTTTTATCTTTCTTCTTTTAAACCCGTTGATGTATTCAGGAGTCAGATTAACTTAGGGCTGAAAGGTTCCTTTTTTCAAAAAGCTCTAATTGTAGTGCAATTGATCATATTTATCGGATTGATTATTTGTGCCGGAGTTATTTACAATCAGGTATTATTCATGAAAGAAAATAAGGTGCTTGGCTTTAATAAGGAAAATTTGATTTCCGTCGCCGCCAAAAACAAAAGTATTTCGGATAAATACCTTTCTCTAAAAGCAGAGCTATTGACAAATCCGGATGTTTTGTATGTTTCGAGTGCATCTTCTGATCCCCCGGCTTTTAATACAACTTTTGTGGTTGCCGGAAGTGCCATCCTTCCAGGATCCGGACGAAAATACTGGTACAGCTCGAGTGGTGGCAGCTTACCTGAAAACACCAAGGATCTTCTTATTTATGAAAGCAATTCGGTGGATTATGATTACATCGAAACCCTTGAAATAGAAATAATTGAAGGCCGATCCTTTGACAGTAAAAGTAGAACCGATCGGAGAGCCGTGATAGTAAACGAACAGTTTATAAAGGAATTTAATGTTGCTAATCCGCTTACAGAGAAATTCAGGTTTATGGATGAGGATTTAATGATTGTAGGTATCGTTAAAAACTATCACTCCAAATCGCTGACCGAAAAAGTATTGCCTGTAATGTTGAACATGAGCGATCGTTCTGGTCCCCGTTATATGAGGCAGATCGTAATTAAACTGAGCGGGGAAAACACTGCTGAAACCCTTTCTTTTATTGAGCGTAAGTGGAAAGAAATTAATCCAAATACTCCTTTCGAATACAGCTTTACCGACACTTATATTGAGCAGATGTACAAAACGGAAATGAACCTGGCAAAACTCATAGGGTTTTTCGCTATTATAGCAATCCTCATTGCATCGCTTGGATTATTTGGCCTTTCCCTCTTTATTGCACAGAAAAAAACGCGGGAAATTGTGATCCGAAAAACAATGGGTGCCAGTGTTTTGAACATAATCATTCGTTTGTTGCGACAGTTCTTCGCTATCACCATAGTTGCGAATATCATTGCCATTCCTTTGACTTATTATTATATGGAAAAGTGGTTACAAAATTTCGAATACCAAAGCATGATGGATTACCGGATTTTTGTAGGTGCCGGATTATCATCTTTGATCCTATGTTTATTAACGGTCTCGTTTCACTCGGCAAAAGCAGCAATAATTAATCCGGTGGAAGCATTGAAATATGAATAAATAATACGGCAAATGATGCTTAAATTCCTACATTTGCATTGTGAAATTATTATCAATTAACTAAAGGAATTTTATCATGTTTAAAACAAACGAATATTTCGACGGCAACGTTAAATCAATTGCTTTTGAAACAGCAGAAGGACCTGCAACCATTGGAGTTATGTCGGCCGGTGAATATGTTTTCGGCACCGGGACCATCGAGCACATGACCGTAACCTCAGGTGAGATGACTATTCAGCAGCCAAATGAAACTGAATGGAAAACTTACAAAGCTTTTGAAACTTTTATCGTTGCAAAAGATGTGAAGTTTAAAGTAAAAGTTAAGGGTGATACCAGTTATCGCTGTTTGTACGTTTAATTTAAGTCGGCAACAAATGTATAAGGACACGTGTTTTCATGTCCTTTTTTTATAATTTTGCCTACGGTATAAACGAAGATTCCTAACAAAAGTATATGGCAATAAACGAAAAAAACGGGCATCATAAAGTCCTGCTGAATTATAAAGTGTGGCTATCATCTATCACCGGTAACGGGATAGTTGGCGATACCGAATATCGTTTACTTAAACATATCGCAAATGATAAATCGCTAAAAGCAGCTTCCGATGATTTGGGTATTAGCTACAGAAAAGCCTGGGGCGATTTGAAAAAAGCAGAGGAATTTTTGGGTTATCAATTATTGGATCGGCAGCGAGGCGGAAAAAATGGCGGAAATTCGATTGTAACTGATAAAGCTTTAAAATTAATTGAGGCTTATGAAGCTTTACAACAAACTTTTGATGATCAGGTTGAGGCTGCATTTAATGAGTTCAAAAATAAAATAAAATAAGCTTAAAGTTCTTAAGTGTTTATTTCTGAAATAATTACCATCATCCAAAAAATTTATTTACTGCATAATTTTCAAATTGACTTAAGTTTCAATTAAATGGAGTCTGGAATGGATAGAAAAAATATTTCTTCAGGTGGTAAATGGGAGAACATAGTAGGATATTCAAGAGCGGTTCGAGCAGGCAATATGATTTTTATTGCCGGAACTACCGCCCATTCGGATAATAGTATTGTTGGGATTAATGATCCTTATACTCAATCCATTTATATCCTTAAAAAAATCGAAGCTGCAATTATTGAAGCAGGTGGTCAGCTTAAAAATGTTGTTTGCACTCGCATGTTTGTCACTGATATTTCAAATTGGGAAGAAATTGGACGAGCACATGGTGAATTTTTTAAGGATATCAAACCTGTTGCTACTATGGTTCAAGTCAGTTCTCTGATTGACCCGGGTTTGTTGGTTGAGATTGAAGCTATTGCGGTGGTTCAATAATTTTTGTATTATTGTTTGATAATCATATCTATTTACAAACTAAATCAACTATTATGGACCAATGTATTATTAATTTTGGCGGCTTTAATTGGCTTTCGGTATTTGTAGCAGCCATAGCCGGCTTTGCACTTGGAGCTCTTTGGTATTCACCACTTTTATTTGCAAAACCATGGATGAAACTTCAGCATCTCAAAGAAGAAGATCTTCAAGAAGGGTGGATAAAAGCAATGATTGTCACTTTTATTACAACTTTACTAACAGCCTTTGTTCTTGAAGCTGTCATTGCAACCTGGCACCTGACATTCTGGGGTCATGCATTTCCTATCTCAATCATGTTTGGATTGTTTTTATATGCAGGAAATCAATTATCTGATTTTCTGTATTCACGACGACCATTGAAATTGTTTTGGATCGTTGCCATGTACAGGTTTGTTATGATACTAGTCATGTCAATCATATTAATTCTATGGCAATAAGCAATTATTTAGCTATTAAAAAAGCCTGCATTCTTGCAGGCTTTTTTAATTTTAAACGTTAATAAATATTAAAATAATATGGTTTGGCTGTTTTTTTCACTATCTTTATGACGTTTTAAAAATTACCTGCCTATGAGAAAACTCCTACTCTTCCTAATCTTCTCGGGTATATTTATTTTTGGTTCATACGGACAGGAAATTCAAGTTTTTAATTCGCAAAACATTCAAATCCCGAACAATTCTGTTATTCAGGTTTATGGCAACCCTACGGATATGCAGATCAGATCCTTATTTGGAATCAAAAACTCAAGTCTGAAGGAAATTTCTTTAAGTGTTACCAAAGAAGTAATACAAAGCGCAGATGGAAGTGATAATTCTTTTTATTGGGGTTCAAAGATTGAAAAAAATGAAACGCCAACCTATTCATTAAATTTGGAACCAAATCAGTTAATTGAAGATTTTTCTACTGTTTATAATCCAAATTTCAGTAAAGAGACGAGCTTAATAAAATATTCATTCTTTGATGTCAATAACCCTCACATAGCAACAACAATAACTATCGAGTATATTACCAATGGAATTAATGAATCAGCTAGGGTTAATTCAGAATTGGCTCTTTCTGACGCCTATCCAAATCCTGCCGAATCAATGGTATATTTCGACTATACCATACCGACGAATATTTTAGAAGCGAAAATAATTATTCGCACTTTATTAGGCTCGATCGTCGCGGAATCCTATCTTAAAGGGAGCCATGGAAAAGCAACCATTAATGTTGATGAACTCATTGATGGGATTTACTTCTACTCACTGGTGGTGGGCTCGGATATCAAGTTCACAAAAAAGCTAATAGTAAAACATTAAAAAAGCTCCCTCGGTTATGAAGGAGCTTTTTTTATTTAGATATTGAATGCTTTCTTAATTCGATCGACATAGTCCAGTTTCTCCCAAGCAAAAAATTCTACTTGCTTAAAGAATAGATCACCACGTTTTATAGTTTGCTCATCTTCGTAATAGACCTCGACTTCTTTAGCATAATGATCACGACCAAAATGACCATAGGAGGCAGTTGCTTCAAAAATAGGGTTCTTTAATCCGAATCGTTCCACAATGGCATAAGGTCTGAGATCAAAAACTTCACTTAGTATTTTCGCGATCTCTCCATCCTTAATTCTTTTACCATCTTTATTCTTTAATTTTGATGAATTGTAGGTATTCACAAACAAACCAACCGGTTGTGCAACTCCAATAGCGTATGCCACTTGAATAAGCGCTTCATCAGCAACTCCAGCAGCAACCATATTCTTAGCCATATGACGTGCGGCATAAGCAGCTGATCGATCAACTTTTGAAGCATCTTTACCCGAAAAAGCACCTCCTCCGTGAGCCCCTCTGCCACCGTAGGTATCAACTATGATTTTTCGGCCGGTTAAACCTGTATCACCATGAGGGCCACCAATTACAAACTTACCTGTTGGATTAACAAAAAGCTTAAAATCATTTTTAAACAATTTTTTAATCCTGTTAGGTAATGAATTTTTCACCCTTGGAATTAATATTTTTTCGACATCCTCTCTGATTTTAGCGAGCATGACAACTTCTTCGTTAAAGTCATCATGTTGAGTAGAGATCACTATGGTGTCAATTCGCAATGGTTTTCCCGACTCACTATATTCGATTGTAATCTGTGATTTTGAATCTGGTCTGAGATATTTCATCCTCTTACCTTCTCTGCGTATCTCAGCTAATTCTTGCAGGAATCTGTGCGCTAATTCGATGGGTAATGGCATATAATTATCTACCTCAGTTGTAGCATAGCCAAACATCATTCCCTGATCACCAGCTCCCTGATCCTCCTTTTTTGTTCGAACAACACCTTGGTTGATGTCAGGAGATTGCTCATGTATTGCAGAAATAATCCCACATGAATTATAATCAAACCGATAAGCTGCTTCTGTATATCCAATATCTTTAATTACCCTTCTTACAATGGTCTGAACATCCACATATCCGCGAGTTTTAACCTCACCACTACAGACTACTAGTCCGGTGGTTACAAGTGTTTCACATGCTACTTTTGATTCTGGGTCAAAACGAAGCATCTCATCTAATAAAGCATCAGAAATTTGATCAGCGACTTTATCCGGATGTCCTTCTGAAACAGATTCTGAAGTAAATAAATAATTCATCTTTTATAAATTTAATTAATATCAAATAGTGAAATTGCGAGTTGGGAGATAAACTAATTGGTTTAGCATTTTTTATCCGTGGTTGCAATCAATCAAATTTGTCCACAATCTCATTGCAAATATATAAATAATCGTTGATTCTGAAAAAAATTACTTCTTTCTTGTTAATTCATGAAATACTCTTTCCAGCTTATTAGATTCCTGATTAAGCGATAGTATAATAAGGTTATGCTTCATTGCGAATGCCATTAAATCTTTTCTTATATCAACATTTTCTTCACATTCAATGAGCCATTCGAAATTTTTAAGATGCTGGATTCGCTTGATCCTTCCAATTGCCAATAAATCTTCCTCATCAATATCGGCATTAAACTGAACGTTAACAATATTGTTCTTTCCATTACCCAACGCAAGGTTTGAAGTTAGACCATCTGCAATTATTTTACCTTCATCCAAAATAATCACCCTTTCACATATAGCCTCAACCTCCTGAATAATATGTGATGTGAATAGAATTGTTTTGTTTATTCCCAATGATAAAATAAGTTTGCGGATTTCTACTATTTGGTTTGGATCTAAACCGGAAGTCGGCTCATCAAGAATCAACACCTTTGGATCATGCAATAATGCCTGCGACAAACCAACCCTTTGCTTAAGTCCCTTTGAAAGTATCCCAATCCTTTTACTTAGATGATCCTTCAAACCCGTTATTTCAATCATCTCGTTTATTCGACTTTTTTTAAGTCTACCCAAATGATAAAATCCAGCCGAAAATTCTAAATATTCCCTAATAAACATATTGGGATATAGCGGATTGCTTTCTGGCAAATATCCAATATTTCTTTTTACATCCAGAGCTTGGGTTTCTACATCAAAACCACAAATATTTACCTTACCTGAATCGGGACTAATCAAACAACTTAAAATTTTGAGCAAAGTTGATTTCCCTGCTCCATTGGCTCCTAAAAGCCCAACAATTTCGCCGGTTCCAATGTTGAAATTCAGTTTATTTAAAGCCTGTAATTCTCCGTAATTTTTCCCTAAGTGCTCAACAAATATTGTCATAATTTCACGAAATTAAGAATTTCTACTTCCTTTCAAATAAAACGATCTTAATTTTATCATATTATATCCATTTGCCAATAAATTAATTACCTTTGCACCCACAAAATGAGGAGCAATTATTTAAGAATGTAATTTTTCAACAAATTAGTGTTAGCAAATTTGTTAAATATAAAATTTAATTCTATTTTTGCACCCCGTTTTAAACAAGGAACATTTTATTGAAAAGATATTTTGATGGATACATTAAGTTATAAAACAGTAAGTGCGAACAAAGCTACAGTTACTAAAGAATGGGTTTTGATTAACGCTGAAAACGAAGTGGTTGGCCGATTAGCTTCAAAAGCTGCCAAATTGTTAAGAGGTAAATACAAAGCAAACTTTACACCCCATGTCGACTGTGGAGATAATGTTATTATTATCAACGCTGAAAAAATTACCCTAAGCGGTAAAAAATGGACAGATAAAGAATATGTGAGACATACCGGCTATCCAGGTGGACAAAGAACAACCACTCCACTTGAATTGATGGCAAAAAAACCCACAGCTATTGTCGAGAAAGCTATCAAAGGTATGCTTCCAAAAAATAAGCTTGCAGATGCTATTTTTAGGAATTTATATGTATATGCAGGATCAGAACATCCGCATGAGGCTCAGAAACCAAAAGAAATAAAATTAAATTCAATTAAATAATGATGGAAGTTGTAAACGCATTAGGCAGAAGAAAAACCGCTGTTGCCAGAATTTATTTAACCGAAGGCAATGGAAATATCATTGTCAATAAAAAAGATTACAAAGTATACTTCCCAACTGCTACCTTGCAATATATTGTAACGCAACCCTTTCAAATTACTGAAACCGTTGGGAAATTTGACTTAAAAGTTAACCTGGAAGGTGGTGGAGTATCAGGACAGGCAGAGGCCTTAAGACTTGCAATTTCACGTGCATTATGCAAAGTAGATGAAGCTAACAGACCTCCTCTTAAAGCAAAAGGATTGATGAGAAGAGATCCAAGAATGGTTGAACGTAAAAAACCTGGTCAACCTAAAGCAAGAAAAAAATTCCAATTCAGTAAACGATAAAATTTCAAACACCACTGGATCGAGTTTAGTATCTAAATTGATAAGACTCCCGGAGAAAACGGGACTACTTATCAATTGTAAAAACAGAATGTAAACAAATAAAAACAAAAAAATGGCACGAACAAATTTTGACCAATTGTTGGATGCAGGTGTTCATTTTGGCCACTTGAAACGTAAGTGGAACCCAAACATGGCCCCCTACATTTTCATGGAACGTAATGGCATTCACATTATTGATCTTTACAAAACCGCAGCTAAAATTGAAGAAACTGCTGCAGCATTAAAACAAATCGCCAAATCAGGCAAAAAAATCCTTTTTGTAGCTACCAAAAAACAGGCAAAAGAAATAGTTGCTGAACATGTTAAAAATGTTAACATGCCTTACGTTACTGAACGTTGGCCTGGTGGAATGCTTACAAATTTTGCAACAATCAGAAAAGCTGTAAGGAAAATGGCTTCTATCGACAAGATGATGGGAACGCCTACTTATAATAACTTTTCGAAAAGAGAGCGTTTGCAAATCGCCCGCGAGCGTGCCAAACTTGAAAAAAACCTTGGAAGTATTGCCGATTTAAATCGCTTACCTTCAGCTTTATTCATTGTTGACATCAACAAAGAACACATCGCTGTAGCTGAAGCAAAAAAACTCAATATTCCAACTTTTGCCATTGTTGACACGAACTCTAATCCTAAATTAGTTGACTTTCCTATTCCGGCAAATGATGATGCTACCAAATCAATTAATTTGATTACCAGCATTATTACCAATGCTATTGCTGAAGGACTTGCAGAGCGCAAAATGGATAAAGACAAGCGAGCAGCAGAAGAAGAAACAGAAAGAGAAACCCAAGCTGCTTTAGACGCTGTTAAATCAAAAACTATTGCAGAAATTGAAGAACGAGAAGATGCAGAGATAGAAAAAGGAGTTAAGCGATCTTCGAATGAAAAGGGGTTAAAATCATTGAAAGATATTGATGATGAGAAAAAACCAATGAAGCGTCCAAGAAAACCTATCGCTAAAAAGGGGAAATAAAAATATTCTTTTAACCGAAATATTATAAAAATGACAAATATAACTGCAGCAGAAGTAAATCAATTAAGAAAACAAACAGGCGCAGGCATGATGGACTGTAAAAATGCTTTAGTTGAATGCGACGGCGATATGGAAAAAGCCATTGATTATCTTCGTAAAAAAGGACAAAAAGTAGCCTCTAAAAGAGCTGATAGAGAATCGACAGAAGGAGTTGTTATTGCTAAAACAAGTACTGACAAAACTTATGCTTCCGTTGTTATGGTTAATTGCGAAACTGACTTTGTTGCTAAAAACCAAGACTTTATTAATTATGTAAATTCAATTGCCGATCTTGCTATTGCCGGCAAGGTTAAAAGCATTGACGAGCTTAAGGAAATGGATTTGAATGGTCGTAAAGTTGCTGACACTATCATAGACCAAACAGGAATCATTGGTGAAAAGATTGAGTTAGGTAAATTCGAAATAATGGAAGCAGCCCAAGTTTATGCTTACAATCATCAAGGAAACCGATTAGCAACTATTATCGGCTTAAATATCACCAGTGATCAGATAGGACAAGAAATGGCTATGCAAGTTGCAGCTATGGCTCCAATTGCAGTTGATTCTTCAGATGTTGACCCAGGTATTGTTGAGCATGAAAAAGAGATTGGCAAAGAACAAGCACGACTAGAAGGAAAACCTGAAGAAATGCTAGAGAAAATTGCTATGGGTAAATTGAACAAGTTTTTCAAAGAAAGCACTTTATTAAATCAAGATTTTATCCGCGACACAAAAAAAACCGTTAAGCAATATTTAGCTGAAGCTAATAAAGATTTAAAGATTACGGGTTTTAAAAGAGTTATGCTTGAGAGTAAATAATTAAAAGCTACCATGTTAAAACATGAACGCCTCGTAAAATTTACGAGGCGTTTTTTTTGGCTCAATTTTTGGTTAATTTCAGAATGTTTTACTATTATCGATTATTCAATTAGACAAAATCATTTAGCCCTTCAATCTTATGAAAAAACAAATTAAACAATTCTACGCTAAGGTCTTAATAAGTCTAGCTATTGGACTTATAACTACAACCACATATGGACAAGCCTATAACACTTATGAACAAGCATCTTTAACGGATTTTTTAAATGCAACTCATTCGGGAGCATTGCGAAGATCAATTTTAAGTGAAAATGACATAAAGGGGTCGCCCTATTTAAATGCCGAATTTGTTTTAGGTGATATTTTAACTGACAATAAAATACACTATGTAAGTGTTCCCTTACGATACAATATTTATAATGACGATATAGAATTTGAGGTAGATAAAGAAAATTATCTCGCAATTTCTAACCCTGAATCAATTCAAAAAATTGTAATTGGGGATCAAGAATTCATTTATGCCATCAAAAGGAATAAAAAAGGAGATCAGTTTGGGTATTACCAATTACTTCAGGATGGTAAGGTTCGGCTTCTGTCTCGACACAATATCGTTTTTAAAGAAGCCACAAAAACAACAGGGTATAAAGCTGCGGAATCGGCCAAATTTGAAAAAAATTCGAATACATTCTATTTGCAAAAAGAAAATGATGAACCTCATGAGATATCAAATAAAAAAGATCTCATAGCCATACTTGGACCACAGGGCGAAAAAATAAATTTATTAATTAAAAAAGAAAAGATTAATTTTCGGAAAGAAGAAGATTTAATTAAACTTCTTAAATTTATAAATCAAAATCCTTAGATTAGCCTGTCGGATAATATCCATGGTTTTGTAAAATTCACGGAAGGTTTTGTTGACACTAATTTGCTTTTTAGTTAAATTTATGTCCTATTCTGTATTAAACCTTAAGCATTCACCTTTTAAAATTAAATCTATGAAAATCAAACTACGCTTTATTCACATCCTTTTTAGTGCGATTATTTTATTTTCCACATCTCTTTATGGACAAGCAACAACTGGCCTTACTCCCACTCAAACCTTTGATGATTTTTTGAGTCTTGTCAATAAAGGTACAATTAAGAGAGCTATTTTAAGTGAAGCTGATATAAAAGGATCACCAAACTTGAACGATAACTTTATTTTAGGGACAATATTAACAAATAACAAAATTAAATATGTGGATGTCCCACTGCGATATAACATTTACAATGATGATATGGAATTTGAAGTCGATAAGAACACATACCTAGCCATTTCAAATCCCAAATCAATGAATGAAATTTGTATTGGGGATGATGTATTTGTTTATACAATTAAAAGAAATAAAAAAGGAGAACAGTTTGGGTATTACCAATTACTTCAGAAGGGAAAGGTGCAACTTCTATCAAGATATAATATCGTATTTAAAGAGGCTACCACAACTACAGGGTACAAGGCCCCTGAACCTGCAAAACTAGAAAGAAATTCAAATACATATTACTTACAAATTGGAACAGATGAACCTCAGGAAATATCGGGAAAAAAAGATATTCAAACCATATTTGGATCAGAAAGCCCCAAAATTGAGGCCTTTATAAAAAAAGAAAAACTTAATGTTAGAAAAGAAGCGGATTTGATTGAACTTGTGAAATTTATTAATGAATCTAAATAACCCAGATTA
>Ga0180007_10000669_pt1 | contig 54287 bp, 35 predicted proteins | sample MM_PC_MetaG_FD_121122 | JGI IMG/M metagenome (GOLD analysis project Ga0180007, IMG submission 121122) | Groundwater microbial communities from the Aspo Hard Rock Laboratory (HRL) deep subsurface site, Sweden - MM_PC_MetaG | ecosystem: Environmental > Aquatic > Deep subsurface > Groundwater...
AATTCCTCGCCCACTATCTCTACCACCCCAAGCGAGGGATTTGCGTTTTTACATTAGTATCATATATGGTTCGGAGCGGCGGGATTCTTCTCGTAATTTCTGCCTTGCTTCGCACTATTATACAAATTATGGTAAAGACATAAATTCCTCGCCCACGATTCTCTACCACCCCTAGTGCAGGTTTTGCGTTGGCACTTTAAGTAGTGTTTGAATCGGAGCGGCGGGATTCGAACCCACGATCTCTACCACCCCAAGGTAGCGCCTTAGACCAAGCTGGGCCACGCTCCGATTCAAACAACTAAAATAATGCGTAAGCTCAACGCAAAACATATACTATTGCCTTAGACAAGTCCCGCCTCTATTTCATATATATTGTTGCGGGATCCCGACGTTAGTCGGGACTGGGCCACGCTCCGAACCATATAAATATCAATAATGCGTAAGCAAAACGCAAATCACGAGCCCAGCGCCTTAGATAAGTCCCACCTCAATACTATATATATTGTTGTGGGATCCTGACGCTAGTCAGGACTGGGCCACGCTCCGAGAAAATAAATTATAACATTAATTGACACTGCCAAGCCAGCCGCACTACAATGGCCCTATGAAGTTCTTAGTTGATAACATGCTCGGAAAACTGTCACGGCGGCTCAGAATGCTGGGATACGATACCGTTTATGAAACCAAGCTATCTGACCCAGAATTAGTTGAGCTAGCCATCAAAGAAGACCGCATCCTGTTAACTCGCGATACCGCTTTAGCAAAAAATGCGAGCGCCAAAACACTGCACGTTTTATCCACTAATCCGGAAGAACAGTTGCAACAAGTAACTCAAGCCTATAACTTAAATACTGAAATGGCGTTAACGCGCTGCACACTTTGTAATTCACCGCTAACTAAAATCAAAAAAGAAGACTATCAAGATCAGATTCCTTCCAAAGCTTACGAGTTTTACCAGGACTTTTCACGTTGTGAAAAATGCGGGAAAATTTACTGGAAAGGAACTCACATCGAAAGATTAAAAAATAAAAAAATATTGTAGCTTAGTCGAATTCTTTCGTATACTTCACGCGGGATTTATCGATGGTAACTTCTTCTCCGGACAGAAACCTTTTAATATCCGCCCGATGCGTATAAAGCGCTAAAAGAAACAGCAAAAACCCAAATAAGATATAATCGAAACTAAAAGAAGCCATCCACAAAAGTACCGGTAACAATGCCAGCACAATCAACGTGCTTAAAATTACATAGCGGGTAATAACTAAAACCAAGGCATAGCAAAGCAAACAAATTACGGTAATCACCGGATCTACTGCAAACATAGCTCCTCCGGTAGGCGCAATCCCCTTCCCTCCTTTAAATTTTAAAAAGATCGGAAAGTCGTGTCCGATTACCACCGCCAAACCACATAGAATGACTGCCATATCCGTTCTGCCATAGGTTAAGGCTAAAAGCACCGCGACCGTGCCTTTTAACATATCTAAAAACAAAGTCAAAAATCCCGCTCTTTTGCCGCCGACTAACAAAGTATTGGAAGCGCCAATATTGCCGGTGCCTTTAGTGCGAACATCTTTACCTTTAAAAAACTTGGTGAGTAAATATCCAAAGGGAATCGAACCAATGAGGTAGCTAATAATTACTAAAAGTAAAACAACAATAAAATGCATATTAATTATAAATCAAACTTTTTATGGATAACCTTAACCGCTTTTTTGCCTTGATCGGCCGATACGACACAAGAAATTTTTATCTCTGAAGTACTGATCATCTGAATATTAATTTTTTCTTCCGCCAGCGCTTCAAACATGCGTGCGGCAACTCCGGGTTGACTGATCATGCCCACTCCAACGATCGAAACCTTAGCCACCTTATCATCATAAATGGTGCCTTCGGCGCCCAGTTCCTGGGCGATTCTTTTAGCAATTTCTTCAGCTTTTTTCCCGTCAGTCTTTGAAGTAGTAAACGCCATGTCTGCCGCCAGTGCTTGAGAATGAACCGCCTGAATAATCATATCGACGTTAATGTTTTCTCTAGATAAAGCACCAAAAAGCTTAGCGGCGATTCCCGGTTGATCCGGAACTTTTAACAGTCCCACTTTGGCGACATTTGAATCGAGCGCCACTCCGGTTATTACGTTTTTTTTCTCCATTTCGACACCTCTTTTATTTCGTATCTTTAACCATGGTTCCGGTTCGGGCAAAATCAAAACTGGCCCTTAGGTGAATCGGAATTCCATAGTGTTTTGCGCATTCGACTGAACGCGGATGTAAAACCTGCGCGCCTAAACTGGCTAGCTCCAGCATTTCGTCATAAGAAATAGTATCTAATCGTTTAGCTTCGGGAACAATGCGCGGATCGGTAGTATATACACCATCCACATCTGTATAAATATCACACACATCGGCATTTAGTGCGGCCGCCACCGCTACCGCAGAAGTATCGGATCCGCCTCTGCCAATGGTAATAATATCCCCTTTGCTATCGATGCCCTGAAAACCGGTGATAACTACAACTTTACCTTCTTTAAATTCCTTTTTTATGCGGTCCAGCTTAATATGTTTAATGCGTGCTTTTTTATAGATATCTTCGGTTACTACGCCAGCTTGTCCGCCGGTTAAAGAAACGGCTGGGCAGCCAATATCGATCAAGGCCATGGCTAAAAGTGAAGCCGAAACCTGCTCGCCGGTGGAAATTAACATGTCGTATTCGCGGTGATCAGGGTTTTTAGTAATTTGGTGCATTAAATTGATCAGCTCATCGGTGGTGTGTCCCATGGCCGAAACAATTACGACCACGTCATTACCCTGCGCTTTAACGTTAGCCACGTGTCGGGCTACATTTTTAATTTTATCGGGGGTTCCAACTGAGGTTCCGCCGTATTTGTGAACTACAATTGACATAACGGGGAAAATTATATCATAGACTAGGCAACTTGTGCATCTGAGGAGACATTGGATTCAATCAAGCCCATAAAGGCCCGAGCTCGGGCAGCAGAAAATTCATATTCATAATAATAATGAGGATCGGCTTTCATTCCGATTCTTTCGTAAAACTTAAAAGCATTATCCGAGGCACGCAAGGTCATGACTTTACCAGAAGTAATGTCGGGATGATAACTAAAAAACATTCTGAGGGCTTCGTAAATTAAAACTTTACCAATGCCAGACAGGGCCACATCTCTATCGTAGTTATCTCCCCGTGTATTCCAGGGAGCCGAATAAAGGTGCCTAGCTTCTATATATGGTCGTCCATGATGAGGATGAATATCAAAGGCAATCGCACCCTGCACTTTTCCAACTTCATCAAAGGCTGCCAGGATAATTCTTTCACCAAAAATATACTCCCCAAATTCATGTCTTACGCCGTGAGACATTGGAACCACACTGAAATTATCAGGATTCCATAAATGTGGATTATCGTGATGATCTACGCGCAGATGAGCAATCTTCGGATTACATCTTTTAACTTGGATTTTTGCTAGATGGCCACGATTCTCTCTGCCCCAAAGCGTAAACCTTCTATTTCTTCGAAAATCAATTAACTTATGAGGAGCAATTGTGTTTTGCCGCGAAGTTCTTCTTATTAAGGCTGAAGCTATTCCAGATAATTTGAAGCTCATTGGCTTTCTCCTTTGTTCCTATATATATATCGACCAAAATAGCAGAAAATTTCAGAAAATCAGCAGATTACTCCCCCACCCACAACCTCATCCCCTACATAAAAAACTGCATATTGACCTGGCGTGATCGCCGCTTGCGGTCGGTCAAACTTGATGCGGGATTTCCCTTCGCCCAAATATTCGAGAGTGGCATCATCTTCGGGGGTGTTATAGCGGATTTTGGCACGGCCCATAATTTTATCTTTTGGCACTTGGCCTGAAATGAAAATAAAATCATCGGCGATCAGTTCGTCTTTTAAAACTGACTTTTCGTCGCCTATATATATAGTATTGGCATCTTTATCGATCTTTACTACATAGACCGGATAACCAACTGCGACGTTCAATCCCCGCCTCTGCCCCAGAGTATAAAAAGCAATGCCGCGGTGGGTACCAACAAAAGTCCCGTCCAGGGTTTTAATCGGTCCCGGGTTATCTAACTCGGGCATTCTTTCTTTTAAAAAACGCTCAAAATCATTGTCAGTGATGAAACAAATTTCCTGGCTGTCTAATTTTTCATGAATATGGAGATTAAACTTTTGTGCCAGCTCGCGAATTTGCTTTTTGGTTAATCCGGCATTGGGGAAAAGTGTTTTTGAAAGAATGTTTTGATCCATCATGTATAAAGCATAGGATTGATCTTTGCTGTCATCCTTCGCTTTTTTGAGTTTGTAGGCTGATCCGTTTTTCTCGATGCGCGCGTAATGGCCGGTAGCAATATAATCCATTCCGAGTTCTTTCGCCCGCGACAAAAACTTTTCAAACTTTACATATTTATTACATCTAACACATGGATTGGGAGTCCGTGCATTTTTATACTCTTCACAAAAATTTTGGATAACTTTTTCTTCAAAATACTCTTTAAAGTTAAAAACATAGTGAGGAATATCCAGCTGATGACATACGCGGCGGGCATCTTCAACTGCTTCCAGCGAACAACAACTGCGACCGGCTTCTTTTTCGTTTTTAGGAGCGGCATCTTCCGGCCAGATTTGCATCGTTGCCCCGTACACTTCATAGCCTTGCTCTTTTAAAAGTGCAGCGGCAACCGAAGAATCAACACCGCCGGACATCGCTACTAAAACTTTATTTTTCGTCATGGGAGTGTTCGCTTCGAGGTTTAAAACCGGGTAACCCCTTTCCAGTTGTCTTTAGATAATAATCATTCAGCGCAGATTTTAATGCATCTTCAGCTAAGACCGAACAGTGTACTTTGGGTCCGGGAAGTCCACCCAAGGCCTCAACTACACGTTTATTAGTTACCTTCAGAACATCGTCAATGGTTTTTCCTTTAATTAATTCGGTCAGCATTGAACCGGAAGCAATCGCCGCCCCACAACCATAGGTTTTGTATTTAACATCCACCAGAACATTGTTCTTAACCTTAATATATAAATCCATAATATCCCCACAAACTTCACTGCCGATATGCCCAATGCCATCGGCATCTTCAATTTCTCCCACGTTGCGTGGATTTTTAAAATGTTCAACCACTTTATCGGTATACGGTTCCATTTTTTTCTCCTATTTTTTCTTATACAACGGCGACATTTCTCTCAGCCGCGTAACTATCTTAGGTAAAACTCCTAAGACATCGGCAACGTCTTCTTTAGTTGAGTGTCGGCCTAAAGTAAATCGCAATGAGCCGTGTGACTCGCTGTGGGTTCGGCCCAACGCTCGCAAAACATGCGATGGTTCAAGCGAACCAGAACTGCAAGCCGATCCGGTAGAACAGGCGATCCCTTCTAAATCCAAATTAAGCAGCATCGATTCGCCTTCCACATATTTGATGGTTACATTTATATTATTAGGTAATCTTTTTTGCGGATGGCCGTTAAGCATGCTATCCGGAATAATATTTAAGATCCCTTCAATTAATTTATTACGCAGCGGCTCAAGATGCTTGACCCAATTTTCGCGTTCTTTCATCACAATTTCTACCGCTTTGCCAAAACCCATAATTCCGGGAACGTTTTCGGTTGAACCCCGGCGCCTTCTTTCCTGGCCGCCACCGTGCATAAACGGTTTAATGCGGGTTCCCTTTTTAATAAAGAGCGCACCCACCCCTTTGGGACCATAAAACTTATGAGCTGAAATTGATAACAAGCCCACGCCTAACTTTTGAACATCGATATTTAAAGCTCCGGCAGTTTGAACTGCATCGGTATGGAAATATACAGATCTGGAATGTTCGTGATTAAAATCTGTAATAATCTTTGCGATTTCTTCGATCGGTTGAATCGTTCCAACTTCATTATTGGCATGCATCACGGACACTAAAGTTGTTTGCGGTGTTAGCGCATTTTTAACGTCTTCCGGATTAACTAAGCCGTTGGTATCAACATCCAGATAGGTAACCTCAAATCCTTGCGTTTCAAGAAACTGGGCTGATTCGAGTACGGCGTGATGTTCAATTTTAGTCGTAATTACATGGTTGCCGCGCTCGCGATTAGTAAAAGCAATTCCCTTTAATGCAAAATTATCCGCTTCGGTGCCGCCGGAAGTAAAAACAATTTCTTCGGGCTTGGCATTCAAAAAATTGGCAACTTTAAGCCTGGCTTCATCCACTGCTTTGCGCGCTTCCCTTCCAAAGAAATGCAAACTGGAAGGATTTCCGAAAATATTATTGTAATAAGGCTGCATGGCCGCTACTACTTCTTCGTGGGTTGGTGTAGTAGCCGCATAGTCCATATAAATTCTTTTCATTTATAACTCCTCACAGATATCTTTTAGTGTTGTTGAATCTAAAAGATCGGATACTTTGCGACTGAGCTTGTTCCAGAGCCCCCGGGTTGAACAACAGCCGCTTTTTCCGCATAAACTTTTGTCGGTAATGCAATCCACCAGGGCAATCGGGCCTTCGGTCGCCCGCACGATATCTCCAATTTTAATTTTCTGGGGTTTTTTGGCTAGAAGATAACCGCCGGCCGGCCCCCGCACACTCTCCACCAGCTCTGCCCTTCTCAATTTGTTTAATATCTGTTCGAGGTAATCAATCGTGATGCCCTGTCTGGCAGAAATCTGTGAAATGGACACCGGACTTCCATCCTTGGAGTTATGGGCCAGGTCAAACATGGCGGTAACTGCATAGCGTGCTTTAGTAGATAATTTCATACCGGGGCATAATAATATACTTGACTAATCTTGTCAAGTTCATTTGAGGAGCTCGCGAACCTGCTGGCTTACTATCTTTCCATCCACTCCCGGATTTTTTTCCAATACTTCCTTCATCACCTTACCCATATCCTTCATTCCGGATGCACCCACGTCCTGGATGGCTTTTTTGACTGCGTTTTTGATTTCTTCTTCACTAAGCTGCTTCGGAAGATATTCATTTAAAATTATTAATTCTAGTTTGGCCTTATCCGCAGTTTCCTGGCGGCCTACTTTTTCGGCTTCTTCCGCTTCTTCCTTCAGGGCTTTACCATATTTAGTGACAATTTTAATAAGTTCGGCTTCGGGGAGATCTCCGCGGGCATTAACTAATAGAATTTTTGATTTCATCATGCGCAGCGTTTCTAAACGCAGCGTATCCTTAGCTTTCATGGCGGCTTTAATATCATCGTTAATTTTTTTAAACATGAGACACCTCCAAGGAAATTTTACCATATAATTTATAATTGTGCTTTCCTTGACATCCCCTGCCCCACAAGATAAACTTTTTCGGTAATGAAGATTCTCGCCATCGCTCTATTTTTAGCACTTTTCTGCACTCCGGTAATGGCCCGACCTTTTGATTACAACTTCACCATCGGCCCCGAATATTTTTATTTTTCCAGCAACCTAGCCAACGTCAGCGCCAATTTAGTTAGTTGCGGAATCATCTGCAACGGTAACTTGTATGAACGCTGGAATTTAGAATTTCGCGGCGGGGTTGGTGAAATTTCAACCACCAAAATGAACTTTAACGAAATTTCCGCACTTTATAATACCGAATATTCACCCTCTTCATACTTTGGCATCGGCACCACCCTGCTTTCGTACGACAATATAATCAATAAAGCCACTAACGTTTCATTTAGTCTGGCAAAACTAAACGCCAAGATGCAGTGGGAACACAGTTTTTCTCCGCTGCTTGGATTTTACGGAAAAGTGGTGGGGCCCACGGCGTGGGGATGGGAAGCGGGATGGTTAACTTACTTCAATCGCGACTACGGCGACTTTAATATTGTTTTAGGCTACAAAGATTTGCGTTTAAGTGAAAATATTTCTATGCGAGGACCATATATTGCATCCAGCGTTTACTTTTAAAATAATAGCTACGATATTAATCATCTGCCTGACCGCACCGTCAGCGTTTGGCTTTTTTGCCGGCAGTAATATTACTTTAATCACCGCCGAAAGCTATAACCAACCACTGGTTTTGGAAGGATCAATCGATAACCCCATCATTATCGCACCCCCACCCAAAATCAATTTTTCGGCTAATACCCAAAAACTGATCGTGGTCCCCCAAAAATTAGTACTTAAAGAAGAAATCGAAGAATTTACCATGTTTAGAAATCGTTATGTAATCTTTGGTTGTTATTTATTTGCAGCACTTTATTACAACTGGTTAACTAGGTATAGATGATATGTTAAAAATTATTGCCATATTATTATCAATAGTTTTACTCAGCCAAGGGGTTTTTGCTAAAACCTTAAGCCAAAATGAAGTCTGGTCGGGAAAAATTAAATTATCTGAAGATGTCACCGTTCCCGAAGGACTAACCTTAACTATTTCTCCCGGAACGAAGGTCATCACCAACGGTAAAAGAATTATTTCTTATGGTACAGTGGATATTCAAGGACAAGATGAGAACCGCGTAAATTTTATTGCCCCTACCCTAACGTTAACCCAGGAAGTCGCCGTTACCGAAGTAAAACCCTATCTAATTGACACTAAAATATTAAAAGACGAATTTTCAGTTTTCAGAGTGCAGTATGCTATACTCTGGTCATTCTTATTTGCCAGTATGTTTATCATGTTAGAGGCGCGTTAATGATCAAAAAAATTAGTTTATTTATAATTATCTGTTTACTTTTAGAAATTCCGGCCTTAGGCGCATCTCCCCTGGTTTTAAATTGTTTAGAAACCATCTGGTCCGGAGAAGTTGAATTAGCAAGCGACGTTATCGTTCCGGCAGGATCAACGCTCATCATTATGCCCGGCACCAATATTAAATGCGTTTATGATTACGAAGATGACAATTTTACTCCCAACGAATGGAAAATTATCGTAAAAGGCAATTTAATTGCCAACGGTGAGGAAAATGAGGCCATCATCATTGATCCCACTCCTTACGGATTATCCGCAATTAAGGTTCCGCTTAATTCAAATATCAATACGATTAAAATCGCCCCCAAAGAAATCAACACCGAAAAAATCAGAGACGAGTTTTCGGTTTTCAGGTGGCAGTATCTGGCTTTGTGGGGTTTACTTTTCGGAAGTATCTATTATGCAATTCAATCGAGGTAAAGATGATTAAGCACATTGCTCAAATATTAATTATATGTATGGCGCTTTTGCCCTTCACCTACGAAGTTTCGGCAAAAACCGTGGAATGGGAAAAAGAAGTTTCAATTACTGACGAAACCGTAATCGTCGAAAAAAATGAAGTTAGGGTAAAACCCGGTACTCAGGTAAAATTTACCGGCGGAAAAAGCAAACTCGAAGTTAAGGGCCGACTTTTAGTCAGCGGCAGTGAAGATAATCCGGCAGTAATAATAATTCCCAATTTACTTAACGGCACCACCCCTACCCCCATCCGCCAATTAACCGTTTTAAAGCTAAACAACAATATAAAAGAACTAGAAATTTATCCTTACGACGTTGAAACGGACAAGGTTATCGAAGAGCTACAAGCATTTCGCTGGCAATATGCTTTTGTGTGGACAGTACTAATGGGCGTTTGTTTTTATCTGGTGTTAAACAAGAGTACTTATTGGTAGGTTTCTTCTGCTAACTCCTCATTCATACTGCCAGTGCGATAGCCAATGAGGTCGACGGTAACATAGGTGTAGCCAAGCTTACCAAATTTCTTGACGATTTTGGTGCGTTCTACAACTAGACGCGGAATATCTATATCTTCAACTTCAATCCTTACCATATTACCGTGATGGCGGGCGCGGACTTGCTTAAAACCAAGGGTACGCAAAAAAGCTTCACCCTGATCTAATCGAGATAAAATTTCTTTAGTGATTTTAGTTCCATACGGAAAACGCGAAGCTAAACAGGCAAAGGATGGTTTATCCCAGGTAGGTAAATTGCGTTCTTTCGAAAATTTTCGGATTTCGTTTTTGGTGATGCCTACTTCTTGCAGCGGGCTGAGTATTCCCAGCTCTTCCGCGGCGCGGCTGCCGGGTCGATAATCTTTTTCGTCATCTTTATTGGAACCGTCGACGACCTGCTTCAAACCATGTTTTTCGGCTACCTCTTTAAGTCTGGAAAACAGTTCTTTTTTACAATGATAACAACGATCTTTATTGTTTTGCACAAACAGTTCGTTTTCGAGTTCTCCCGAATCGATTACCGCAAATTTTGCGCCGATTTTTTCGGCAATTTCTTTGGCCGCGGAAGCTTCCGAAGAGGGATAGGTTTCTGACCAGGCATTCACTGCCAAAACATTGTCAGCGCCCAGCACTTCAAATGCCACCGAAAGCAAAAATGTGCTGTCCAGGCCTCCCGAGTACGCCACCACTACACTTTGCATATCTTTGAGAAGTTTTTTTAACTTAGTAAGCTTATCCATTTCAATAATTATTATACACCCCGCCCCGTATTTTTGGTAAAATTCGAATAGCTTACTATGTTAAAAATCATCATATATAGTATATTAATCTTTACTCTCTGCCTGGCACCCGCCGCCGGAGCATTTGCGGAAGACGAAGACCTGATCGATTTTACCGAAGATTTAGAAATGACCGGCGATCCCCAGGTTTTCAATGTATATATACTGGATAAAAAACTGGACGACATTGATTTTGTGGTTAAATTTGCCGAACGCGATCTCTGGAACGGGATGGTTTACATTTCCGGCGAAGCTAAAACCGATATAGGAATCATTGATGTGGTTGAAGTAACCTTAGACGAAGGGCAATCTTATCAAAACGCGAAAGGCACCGACCAGTGGGAGTTTTCTTTTACGCCCAAAAATAATCATGAATATGTTTTCTCGGCGCGGGCCAAAGATTCGACCGGCAGCAGTTCCTACTTTGACGATCTCAACATGATCACCATTAAATATGCCAAATATTCTACCCCGCAGGAAGTTGCGCTCTGGTTAAAAGACTTCCGCGCCGCATATAATATGGAAGACCTGGGAAAATGCATGGGGCTAATTTCAGATGATTTCGCTGACGGAAAATCTGCCTTCGAAAAAGAACTAGACAACGAATTCAAGGCCAGCGAAAACATTCAAATCAATATTTACCCTTCCAATATTGATGTAAACAACGAAGATGATGAAGTAGTGGTGTCCTTTGCCTTTCGCAAAGAAAAAAGCGGAGCGGTATTTAACGGGAAAAGCCAAATTTTACTGCGCAAAGAACAATCCGGATCTACTAATGTCTGGAAATTAATTCAAATTCGCGGGGATCGGTTTGCGGGGCAGGATTAATCCATGAACATCCTCGCTATTGAAACTTCCTGTGACGAAACTTCCGCCGCCATTGTAAAAAATGGAAAAACGGTCTTATCCAACGTGGTTTCATCGCAAGTTGAATTTCATAAAAAGTACGGCGGCGTCGTTCCTGAAATTGCATCCCGCAAACATGCCGAAATCGTTAACGCAGTTATCCACGAAGCACTAAAAAAAGCTAAACTATCTTTTAAAAAAATTGACGCGGTAGCCGTAACCTACGGGCCCGGCTTAGTCGGATCGCTTTTAGTTGGGGTTTGCGCCGCCAAAGCCATCTCCTACTCTTTAAAAATTCCGCTGATCCCGGTCAATCATTTAGAAGGACACATTTATGCCGCCTTTATCGGCGGGCAAAAATTTACTTTTCCATTTATATGCCTGATGGTTTCGGGTGGACACACCATGCTAGTAGATGTTCAGGGCCATGGGAAATATAAAGTATTGGGACGCACTAGAGATGACGCCGCCGGCGAAGCTTTTGATAAAGTGGCACGTTTTATTGGTTTAGGATATCCGGGCGGACCAATTATTGATAAAACCGCTAGAGTCGGAAATCCAAAAGCCATCGATTTTCCACGCGGGATGCTCAAACAAGGTTTAGATTTTAGTTTCTCGGGAATTAAAACCGCAGTGGTAAATTATGTTAATAAACTAGGACATAAACCAAGCAAAAAAGAAATTCCGGATATTGCCGCTTCTTTTCAGGAAGCTGTCGTTGATGTATTAGTTGAAAAAGCAATCGTTGCGGTAAAACAAAAAAAACGAAAAACCTTAGTTTTAGCCGGAGGGGTTTCGGCTAACTCAAGCTTGCGCGAAAAAATTCAAGAGCGTTGTAAAAAAGAAAAGATAAAGGCAATTATTCCGCCTCTCGCACTATGTACCGACAACGCCGCGATGATCGGCGCCGCCGCCTATTTCCACCCAAAGCAAAAACCCTCGGCAGATTATAGCTTAGAGGCAGTCGCGAACTTGCAACTATAGTTACGCCCTTTATCCTCTTAGCAAAATCCTATATAATCTCGGTTATGACTATCTCTAAAAAAGACGTTGAACACGTTGCAAAACTAGCTAGACTCGGACTTTCCGAAGAAGAAAAAGAAAAGCTCACCCAGCAGCTCAACGATATTTTAAAATACGCGGAACAAATCAATCAGCTGGATACCGATAAGGTTCCACCTACCTCTCACTCGATTCCGATGCAAAATGTATTCAGAGAAGACGAAGCTAAGCCCTGTCGCAACACTGCCGATATTTTAGCTAATGGACCACAAACCCAGGAAACAACCTTTAGAGTTCCGAAGATGCTGGAGTAAAAATGAGCGATAAGCTTTACACAAAAACTGTTCACGAATTACATCAACTGATGAAAACCAAAAAAGTTAGCTCGGTTGAGTTAGTTACCGCAATTTACGAGCGCATTGAACAGGTGGATGACAAAGTTAAAGCTTATCTCACGTTAACTAAAGCCGCCGCACTTATAGAAGCACAAAAAGTCGATAAAAGAATTGCAGATGCAAAAGAAATCGGTCCACTCGAAGGAATTCCGGTCGCCATTAAAGATAACATGTGTACCGAAGGAGTAAAAACTACCTGCGCATCAAAAATTTTAGCAAATTATATTCCACCCTATAACGCCACCGCTGTCACCGAACTGGAAGATGACGGCGCCATCATTCTTGGAAAACTCAACATGGACGAATTTGCCATGGGTTCTTCCTGTGAAAACTCGGCCTTCTTCCCCACCCACAACCCCTGGAATCTAAAAACCGTCCCCGGAGGATCTTCGGGTGGATCGGCCGCCGCCGTTGCCGCCGACGAAGCGCCTTTTGCACTCGGTTCAGATACCGGCGGATCAATCCGGCAGCCGGCGTCATTTTGCGGCGTCGTCGGGATGAAACCAACTTACGGCCGAGTTTCCAGATACGGATTGGTAGCCTTTGCATCATCACTGGATCAAATCGGACCATTGGCAAAGGACGTAACTGACACCGCCATCATCATGAACGTGATCTGTGGTTATGATCCATATGATTCAACTTCGATCGATAAAAAAGTTCCGGACCACACCAAAGCGTTAACCGGAAAATTAGACGAAATCAAAACCGTCGGCGTAGTAAAAGAGCTTTTAGGAAAAGGAATTTCACCGGAAGTAAAAAAATCGATCGAGGAAGCAATTAAAGTTTATGAAAAATTAGGCGCGAAAATAAAAATGATTTCGATGCCCTCTTTTGAATACGCGCTTTCCTGCTATTATTTAGTGGCCACTGCCGAAGCCAGTTCTAATTTGGCCCGCTATGACGGCGTTAAATTTGGATTACGCTCCGCAGATTCACCTGATTTACTAAGTATGTATTACAACACCCGCCGCGAAGGCTTTGGCCCCGAAGTAAAACGCAGAATCATGCTCGGAACTTACGCCCTCTCCTCCGGATACTACGACGCCTATTATCTCAAAGCGCAAAAAATCAGAACTCTAATTAAAAGAGATTTTGAAGCAGCGTTTAAGGAAGTAGACGTATTAATTTCTCCAACTACACCAACCGTAGCCTTTAACATCGGCGAAAAATCCGACGATCCCCTATCAATGTATCTTTCGGATATTGCTACCATCCCAATCAATTTAGCAGGGATTCCGGCAATTTCGATTCCATGCGGACTTGCTAAAGGATTACCGATCGGACTGCAGATTATGGGTAATGTTTTAGAAGAAGAAAAAATTATCAAAGCCGCTTACGCCTTTGAACAAAAAACCAAATGGCATAAAGAGAGACCCAAATTATGAGTAAAAAATATGAAATCGTAATTGGATTAGAAATTCATGCACAACTGTCGACTGACAGCAAGATCTTTTGCGCCTGTTCCACCAAGTTTGGCAACGAACCCAACTCAAACATCTGCCCGATTTGCACCGGACAACCCGGAGTATTACCAACGCTAAATAAAAAAGTAGTTGAGTTTGCGGTTAAAACTTCGATCGCGCTCAATATGAAAAAAATCAAAGGCGAAAGTATTTTTTCGCGTAAACAATATTTTTACCCGGATCTTCCCAAGGATTTTCAGGTTTCACAATACGATAAACCGCTAGCCGAACACGGCGAAATTGAAATCGAAGTCGATCATTCCCCAAAAAAGATTGGCATTACCCGCATTCACCTTGAAGAAGATGCCGGAAAATTAGTTCACGTAGGATCCGATAGAATAACCGGATCTGATTTTAGCTTGGTTGACTTTAACCGTACCGGCGTTCCGCTGATGGAAATTGTATCTGAGCCCGATATCCGCTCCCCCGAAGAAGCCAAACTTTACGTACAGGAACTAGCGGCAATTTTAAGTTATCTCGGCGTATGCGACGCAAAAATGGAAGAAGGCAGCTTAAGATGCGATGCTAACATTTCCATCCGTCCGGTTGGCCAAAAAGAATTTGGCACGCGCACCGAACTTAAAAACGTAAACTCAACCAAAGCGCTTAAAGACGGCTTAACCGCCGAAGTTGAAAGGCAAATTGAAGCTTTAGAATCCGGTGAAAAAATCATTCAGGAAACCCGCCATTACGATGAAAAAACCGGCAAAACCATTGCCCTGCGTAGTAAAGAAGAAGCCCACGATTACCGTTATTTCCCTGAACCGGATTTAGTTCCTTTGGTAATTTCGGATGCAATGATCGCCGAAGCCAGGAAAGATATCGGGGAATTGCCTCAAGCAAAGATAAAACGCTACGTCGAAAAACTTAATCTTTCGGCCGAAGCCGCCGATACCATTGTAGCCGGCAAAGATTTAGCTGAATTCTTTGAGAAATGTTTAAAATCATCGGATAAAGCAGCCGAATTGTCCAACTGGATCATCGGCAGCGTTACCGCATACCTCAACGAAAAGAAAATCGGCATCGGGCAAAGCAAACTCACCCCGAAAAAATTAGTAGCCATGCTTAATCTGATCGAAAAAGGAACTATTTCTAAAAAAATTGCCAAAGACGTAATTGTTCAACTGCTCGAAACCGAAAAAAGCGCCGAAGAAATCGTAAAAGCATCCGGTACTACTCAAATTTCCGACGAAAGTGAAATTGAAAAGATCATTGATGAGGTCTTAGCTAAAAATGCCAAATCGGTGGCGGATTATAAAGCCGGGAAGATTACCGCCATGGGATTTTTAGTAGGACAAACCATGAAAGCCACTAAAGGCCGTGCCAACCCCGGCCTGGTCAATCAGCTGCTTCAGAAAAAACTCTCCGCATAAGATAATGTAACAAAAAATTTACCCCAAAAAGCGAAATTTCTTTTCCTATTTTGCGATAAACCATAGAGGTATCGCTATGGCACCCGGACTTTTTAATATTTTACTTGCGCCCCACGGCCGCGGAAGAACTTCCGGCAGCCGCCCGGCAACTCACTGGCGTACGCTGGTGCAATTTTCCCGCGTTGCAGCGGATGGCTCCTTAACTATCCGCACGCCTGAGGTGCTGGCCGCGCTTAAAACCCGCCGACCAATTTTTTTACACCACCGTCAAATGCGTGTGAATTTTGCCAATAAATTGGTACGCGTCGAAATTGTTGCCAATGGATCTGGTGATCCGCAAATTAGGCTTTTTAATCGTGCCCTGGCCAGACACCGCGGCCCTACTTACACTTTTTATTTTGATCAAAAAAATGAAGCAGCATATTTTCGACCCCTGGAAACACGTACCCGGCAAGAAGCTGAAGACGTTCGATGGTATCCAATGTGTTTTAGGTCTGGCCTGCCGACAACTTTAAACGGCTACACTTTTCATAAAGCCAGTGCGATGGTAAAGGATATTTTCCAGGTAATAACCAATAACGATGGTGAATTTTCCGAAATGCGAAATAAAAATCATGAGCCGCTTGAACACTCTATAGTCTACAAACAGGGAAGAAAAGTTACGGATTTATTGGTAGGCGCAAACCAAAAAGCCGCCGCCCAACTTAAAATTTCCGGTTTTACCGGACCCTTTAGCTTAAGGTTAACCTCAATTGATAAAGAGGGTGCTCCTTTATATAAATTCCCCACCGACGGGAGCAACTACGTTTTCGCCAGGGACGTCAAAAAATTGGGGATTGATCCCACCCAAGGCATCTGGGCACGCTATGAAAACGGACACGTAGTTGAAATTTATTCTCCGGCAGATCAAAACTTTGAAAACCCGGTATTTTATCGCATTATCAGAAACGCCGACTGGGAAGTTGAGCATACCGGAAGAGCAAAAATTCACGGGCTAAACTTAAACAGCATAATAATCGCTGAAGGAGTTGAGACCAAGGCCTTCACCGGCAAAGAGGCAGACGCTAGACCCAAAGAAATATGCTCATTTGGCAATAAGCCCATCCACATTGGAATGCTCACGCCGGAAGAAGCGGCCAGCGCCGAATCCGGTTTACCCTTTCGGCACGCATCTTTTATTATAGTAAATAATTCCACTCAGCTACTGACCATTCACGAATCCCGGTTTAATCAATTTAGCAGAAACGTAGCCAACGAAATAATCAGAATTTACCGGCAAGGATTTTTTTCTCAAGAAATCAAAGACTTAGCGGAGGAAGCTTGCCGAAATCAACAAGCGGGCAATCTCGACGCCGCAGCAAAGCAGCTTGCCATTTTAAAAAATTATCCAGTGACAGCCAAGCTTTCCCAAAAAGGAGATCTGATTTTAGAAAATCCCTGGCTGCTCTCGTTAGTTTGTGCGGCACAGCCGATCGCGCTTTTTCATCATCGATTAAAAAGTCATTTTAGAGAAACTAATCGGAACGAAGTAATAATTATGAAATCAACCCAGCCCCAGGAAGACCCCAGTGTAACTTTTTATGATCCAATAGATCCACATGCTCCTATTTGTACGGTACATTTTGACCAAAGGTACAATCTTGCCTATTTTTACCGAATTCAAAAACACGGCGAAGATCGAAGCGCCCGGCACTATGTCCTGCGCTTTGCTGATGCCGGACCAATTAAATTATGGGATCTAGATTTCCTGAGAGTCCCAAGCGAAGTGGCCAATCTCATTTTAGTAAAAGCAACTAAAGGAAAATTCCAGTTTGTCGAAAGTGTCTCCTTTAAAGTTCTATCAACCACTACGGTTTATGATTCAGAAAAAAAGCCAGCAACCGTAATCGTGAATGGACAATCTCTATCTGCCCCTTTTGATCTCAAAGTTTCTGGATATGCTGGTCCCTTTTCAATCTATGCCCAACCCAGACCTAAAGCCGCGGAAGTGATGGCTTCGCATCGTTTTCCCGAAAAACTAAATAACCATTTACTCGAAAGGGACCTCGCCGCCCTCCGCATTACTCCGGATAATTTTGCCGCTGGAGTCTGGGCTCTTTTAGAAGATGGGCAAGTAACCAGAGTATTTGCGGCCAGAGACAGAAATTTTAATCGGCCCATTTATTATCGAGTGGTCAGAGATAAAAATTGGGGCAACGTACAAACCGGAAGAGAAAAAATTCCAGGGCTAGACATGAGCGGAATTAAAATTGTTGAAGGAGGATCAACCCGCCTTTTCAATCCTTCCGAGCCAGGAAAAAGCTTAAGAGAATATGTTCATATCCATGGAAAAAATCACCCGTTTGTACTTTATCCCTCCGGCGCCTTTAGTGAAAAAAGTCCTTTCATGTCTCGTTTTTGTTCTTTTGTGGCAGTCGACAATAAAACTGTTCTATTTTACGCCTTCGAACCTTATTTTAATGCTTTTACCCGAAGAATTGTCAACTTAGTGATTGCCGCCCACGAAAGAGGATTAACTCCCGGGCAGACCAACGCCGTAAGAAACCTGGCTCACGAAGTTTATAAATCCTATAAAACCGAAAGCACAGAAACCGCCGAAAGAAAATTAGCATACCTACAAACATTACTAGAAGGAGACTTAGCTTTATTAATCCCCCAATCTAAACCTTCTCTTCCGCGCCGAAACCCGGCGCGGCAAACCCCTGCTATTGCTACCCCTGCTCCAGCTGAAAAGGCTCCTCCGCCCCCTGCTAAATCACCAGAAAAATCTGGGAAAAAAGTCGCCAGAAAAGCAACCACTATCAAAAAGAAAGCAGCTCCAAAAAAACCCGCATCTCCTGCACCGGCAAAACCAGCAACTCCCGCCGCTCAGAAAAAAGCAAACGGAGTTCGCAACCATACACTGCACAATTTAGCTCAGCGTTTCCCAAATACCGCCAGATCACTGAAATTATTAGATGCTCTCCTGCCTACGCAATCAAATAGCCTGTCTGTAGTTGATGTGGCTAAGACACTAGTTAGCATCCTGAACGCTTATGCACGCGAAGGTCTTTACGAAGAAGCTTTCTCTCAAATTGACGCAATTATCCAGGCTCTGCATCGCGGAGATATTAGCTTTGCCAGAAGCCGCCTTTCTCCGATTGATCCCAGAGTTAGAATATATTACGAGCGACTACAAAAAGCCCAAACCATGCAGCGAGAAGTTATGTTTAATCCGGTTAATGCCCTGCAAAATGCCAATCGAATCTGTGGTATCTTATATTTAGATCCTTTAGCTATCCAATGCATGAATTTCTCTAAATTTATGGTCCAGGCAGAAAACTTTAGGGAATGGCTGATCCTGCGTCTTTTCACTCAAAACGGGCCTCCCCCAGCAATTGAAGAATTACACCCGGATTTAAGGAAAACTCATGCACGCATGCAACGAAATGGAAAACTTAGAAGGAATAATCTTTAAAAATGCTATAATTTCATTCCATGAGCGCCATTACCTATAAAATTAGAGATTCACTTTATTTAAATATTACTAACCGTTGCACCAACGAATGTACATTTTGCATTCGCTATATCAGTAAACGCTTCAACGGCAAACATCCGCTCTGGTTAACCAAAGAACCTTCGGAAGAAGAACTGCTGAAAGAAATTATCGATCCCAAACAGTTTGATGAAATTGTTTTCTGCGGATACGGTGAACCACTGATTCGTATTGATCTGGTAAAATCCCTCTCGAAAAAGTTAATCGCCGCCCGCGGTTCGTCCAAAAAACCCCAAATCCGCGTCGATACTAACGGCCATGCCAACCTCTTCCACCAAAGAAACATCTTACCGGAATTAAAAGGTCTCATTGACGAAATTCAAATTAGCTTAAACGCCGAAAATGCTAAAAAATATGCGGAAATCTGCCGGCCAATTTACGGAGAAAAATCCTATCAGGCCATATTAGATTTCGCACGCGAAGCAAAAAAATATATTCCTAACGTTATCTTGTCGGTTGTCGACCTTACTCAAATCGACAAAGAAGCCTGCCGCCTCATCGCCACTCAACTCGACGTTGGATTTAGAATCCGCCCCTATTACGAAGAACAATATAAGAAGTAAATCTTTCCGCGTTAACAAATATCGTCTATAATCTAACCCATGTCAAAGTATGATTTAGTTGTAATTGGCGGAGGGCCGGGCGGCTACGTTGCCGCGGTTAGAGGCGCTCAACTTGGTTTGAAAGTAGCATTAGTCGAAAAAAATCAAGTTGGCGGAACCTGCTTAAATCGAGGCTGTATTCCCACTAAAGCCATTCTTGAATCCGCCAAGCTTTTTCAAAAGATAAAAGGTGCTGACAAATTTGGGATTACTATCGGTGAACCCAAATTAGATTATGCTCAAGTTATCAAACGCAAAAATCAAACCGTCACCAAGCTGGTAAAGGGCGTTGAATATCTTCTCAAGAAAAACAAAATTGATTTAATCCGCGGTGAAGCCAAAATTATTGATCGCGGCGAAATCGAAATAACCGCCAACGAAAAAACCTCTACCCTAACCGCTCACAACATAATTCTCGCTACTGGATCCGAACCCGCACAAATAAAAAACTTTAACATCGACGAAAGAGACATCTTAACCAGTACCGCCTTTTTGAACCTCGAAACCCTTCCTATATACATTATTATTATAGGGGGCGGGGTGATGGGCGTTGAATTTGCGAGCATTCTATCAGCATTTGGGGTTAAAGTTACGATCATCGAAGCCTTGGAACGAATATTGCCTACCGAAGACATCGAAATCAGCCAAGCATTAGAACAATCACTCAAGAAAGCCGGCGTTGAGATTGCTTGCGGTATCCCGATTAAGGAAATCAAAAAAGAAGGCAGCCAAGTAGTCGCCCTATTGGAAGACGGCTCCAGCTTCAAAGCCGACAAAGCATTGGTCACCATTGGAAGGCATCTCAATCTAGAAGGCTTGGAAGCAGTTGGGGTTAAAGTAGTCGACGGTAAAGTCGAGGTTAACGAAAAGATGGAAACCAATATCCCGGGGATATTCGCCATTGGTGATATTACCGGCAAGCAGCTTCTGGCTCACGTCGCTTCCGCCCAGGGAAAAGTGGCCGCCAACGTCGCAGCTGGGAAAGATACCCAGATGAAATATGACGCCGTTCCATGGTGCATATTCTCGATACCCGAAATTGCTCGAGTTGGGATAACCGAACTCGAGGCCAAACGCCTGGGCCATAAGGTCAAAACCTCCAAATTCCCCTATCGGGCGCTGGGGCGGGCCAAAACTATGGGTTCCGAAGACGGCTTTATCAAGGTCGTTATCGACGAAGAAAAGGACCAGCTTCTGGGGGTCCATATTATTGGGGCGGAGGCCTCTGAGCTGATCGCGGGGATGGGAATGGCACTCAATTCCAGCCTATCTCCAGAGGATATCGCCAGCACCATTTTCGCTCATCCTACCCTCTCCGAGGGCTTGGGTGAAGCCTTCGAATCCCTCTTTGGGCAGGCCATCCACGTTTAACCAACCCAAAATATATCGCATAATCATGCAAGTTTTACCTAAGATACCCCGATAGTAATAGTGGACACCGATTGATACCCACAATAAAGGGGGAGAAAGCCGAATGAGCTTCAACAAAATAACTAGATTATTTACCTTACTTACCTTAGTTTTCATCTTAGGATTTTCTATTTCTGTAGCACCGGTTTTTGCTGAAGAATTAGAAGTCAAAGAAATGGTTTCATATACCACCTCGCCTGACAAACCGGCTGAAAACTTCCAAGTAGATACAAACATTCGATCCGCATTCTATCCTTGGGGAGAAAACGAAAATCTTAACTTTGTAGTTGGAGCCAATTCCTGCGTTGTCTTCTTGAAAGATTTGCGAGGAGTAATCGTCAATGAAAACCCGGATAACCTGGCAATTGCTCTTACCAAAATTATGGGCACCGACAGCAAAGAAGAAAAAGTTACTACCTATACCGCGGCAGAAGAGCTTAAAGACCCTTCTACAGATGAAGACAAAGATACCTACACCAAAACCATCGTCAACGACACCGCCTATGATCGCACCGAAGAAGAAGGGGAAATTTACATCCTAACTATTTACGTTAATGGAAATACCGTTGACCACAACATCGATACCATAAAAGAACTCAAACTGACTTTTATTGCGGGCTCAAAAGATGGAGAATTAACCAACTCCACTGACATAAACCGCATCACCGGAGACACCAAAGAAACCATAGAACTTCCGGCAATTTTTCGTTACACCATTTCGAAAAATCAATGGATTGAACAAGGCAGAAACTCAACCTATTCGTATGGTATCGACGGAAACTTTGATCCCGAAAACGCGAGCTTAGCTGCACAGTTTAATATAGCTATTGGCGAGGAAAAAGACGTCCAAGTTAATGATCCTTTGTTCCTGACCTCTAACGGGGAAGACACCATTGTAGTTTCCAGCTTTGTTACCTACGACGAAGCGCTAAAAATCAATAATGGTTACATTGCCGCTTATCGCAAGCCCACCCCGGATGGAACATTTACTTTAGCCTGGGAAAAAACTTTTACCAATATCAAAGACTATAAGTCATTTTCTTCTACCGTAATTAGAGAAAAACTATATCTTTTAGTTAACGAAGCCAGCGCCAGCAAGATTTATGCTTTCAATATCGTTACCGGAGCCGTCATTGAAAGTTTTACTTCTGATTTTGAATTTACCAACGCTCCTACCGCAGTTGGAAATTACGTCATTTACAACACCTTTGACAATAATGAAAAACTTGCTTATTTAAACTGGTACACCTACGATCAAACTCACTTTTCCGCTAAGCTCATCGACGAAACCACAGCCCTTGGCCGAGTTGAACAAAAGGTGGTTTGTTTTGCCGGAGTTGTTCCGTTAATGATCGACATCCACGGCAATTTTGCCAAAGTTTTTGAAGACGGCGTTGACATAAGCCTGGACGGTAAACTTGCTAACTGTCAACTTTTCACTGAAGCTGGAGACGAAAATATTTATTTTATTGGAAACATGGGTACACAGCCCTTTTTAGCAACACTTTCACTCTTTAACGGAAGTTCAGTTATTTTCCAAACTCTAAACAATCCAGTTGTGGGAGCAGCGCATTTAAACGGACAAACCGCCGTTGCCCAGCAAAATTATCTTTCGTTCCATACCAACCTGTACCAAACGGGAGGCCTGTCAATTAATTTAGGCCAACCTATTTACATTGGCAATTATGTCTTAGCACTAAACCCAAATCTAAATCAAATTGCAGTAATCAATACTTATTATCCAAACACAAACCTATCCTTAGCAATTCCTAACAACACCACACCTTTTAATAATCATGGACAAGGATCCGGCTTTAACCAATACGCAATAAGTTTAGGATCAAACACCCTTATTTACGTAAGTCAAAATAGCGTCAACCATGCTCCAACTATTACCATTACTCCTGCATCAACTTCATTTATGCATGACGAAGAAGTGGTAGTTGACGTATACGTTACCGATCCAGATAGCGATCCAATTCAACACGTTGCTTATTCTGGACCAAGCTTTGGTACATTAGCCAAAATTACTGCAAATCACTATACCGTAACTTTCTTAACTGATGTTAATCCGAGTTCGGATCTGCCTTTACAATATACTATTTTTGCCAAAGATATTAATGGCAACGACGCTGCGGCATTAGGTGATTGTACTTTACTTAATGACCCCAGTATTGATCCAGCTGGTACGGTTACTTATGTTTACGTTTACCCAGAAGAAAACGATCCTAACTCTAGTGTTACTTTTACCGGAACAGTTGGAAACGACGATTGGTATGTAAGTGACGTAACCGCCACCGTAACCGCAATCGATGATTCAGACTTACAAATGATCTACCTGCAACTGGGTGAAGGCGCAATTTATGCCGCTGTTCCAGATGCTAACAATCAAGCTCAATTTATTATTAGAGAACAAGGTGAAGATGTAGCGGTTCGTGTCTGGGCTTCGGATATTAACGGAAACATGGAAACCACTCCTGCTTTAGCAGATGCTGCATTGCTCGATATCGATACGGTCGCTCCGGAAATCGAAGGACAAATTGATGGAGTAGATTTTGAAAATGTTAAGTCTTTGAGTATTGACACTAAAGTTGCGGCCAATGCATATGATGCAACTTCCGGAATCGTAGACATTAGTGTTCGTCGTGATGGATATACCGTCGGCGACACCGCTAAAATCTTAGTAGCCGCTGATGTATTCGTGGCAGATGAAACCAGAATGCAATCGGCTACCATTGCTGATTCTGTAAATTTATTGAACTTAACTGGAACCGACCCGGAAATCTCTGTCCGCGCTGAGGACGCCGCCGGAAACATAGCAGAAATAAAGGCAACTGGCACTGTCGCCCTAACCGCTGGCGTAGCCATTTACCCAAATCCTTGGGATCCTACTAAAGAAGAATTAAAAATCAACTTCCCGATCAATCGTACTACCGCATCACCGGTAAAAATCGTGGTATTCGATTCGGTTGGTAAAGTGGTTATGACTCGCGTACAAACCTTAGCTTCTGGCGCCCATGATGTTACTTGGAACGGCCAGAACAGTTTTGGCGGCAGAGTTGAATCTGGATTACACATTATTAAAGTTTACTACGCTGATACGCTCGAATACATCGGCGGAGAAAAACTGATCGTAATCTACGGAAATTAATTAATAATAAAAGGGGAGATTTTATTATGAGGAAAGTGAAATTGAAATTTATACTGACTACTATCTTATGTTTATGCTTACTGGCAGGAGGAGCTTTTGCGGCTACCGACCCGCTGGAAATTGGAGTAGGAGCAAGACCACTCGCTTTAGGTAAAGCTTATACCGCGATCGCTGAAGGTCCTCAAGCTGTATTCACTAACCCGGCTGGACTGGGCGGATGTGATCACTGGGAAGCCACCACCATGAACGCTAACCTGATGAGTGAAATCGGATATGTAGTTTTAGGCGGCGTTCTTCCAGTTCAAGAAGGACAATCAGTTGGATTAGGCATTGTTTCCGGCGGAAGCAATGGCATTACCCTAAGAGATTCAAGCGGCAACGTGATCGGATCAGCTGACTACAACAACAGCGTTTATCTTTTATCTTATGGCGTTGATTTAGAAAAAACCAGCTTAGGATGGAAAAATCTTTATGTTGGTTCTAACGTAAAAATCTTTTCTCAAACTATCACTGGTCACAGCTCAGTCACCGACGGAAATGCTTCAGGTGTTGATCTGGACCTAGGTCTTTTATACAAAGCTAATAACTGGTTATCTTTAGGATATTCTCAGCAAAACGTGCTCCCCCACTCTTTAGGCGGCGGCATGACTTATGCTAACGGTTATTCCGAAGGTATTCCAACCGTAACCAAACTAGGCAGTAACTCCAAAATTTTAGGCGCCGAAAACAAAGCTTTATACAAAGCCGCTTATGACTTAAACCTGGCCATCGACGTTGAAATGAGCCCAACCGAAAAGAAACCAGCACTTTGGCACGTTGGATCCGAACTTAAACCAGCCGAATTCTTATCTTTAAGAATCGGACTAGACCACGACGCAACTTCTGGTAGTGATACTGCTGCTTGTTTAACCGCTGGCGTTGGTATCGAATACCAAGGTTTCGCTTTTGACTATGCTTATCACCCTTACGGAGAACTATCGCAGGATGCTACCCACTTCTTCTCTTTCTCGTACTATGGAGTTGAAGAAGAACCGGTTATCGCTGACGCTCCTACCCCGGAAGCTAAAAAAATTGAATTAGTTTCCTTTGACGATGTTCCTAGCACTTACTGGGCACACGACGCGATCGTTTACTCAGCTACTGCCGGAATCGTAAAAGGTTACCCGGATGGAACCTTTAAACCGGATGCGCCGATTTCTCGTGCTGAATTATCTGCTTTACTAACTAGAGTAAAAGATATGGGATTAAAACCAGTATTTAATCCTCCGTTTAACGACGTTGCACCAAAACACTGGGCCGCACGCAACATCATGGCCGCTAAAGAAGAAAACATGATCAACGGTTACCCGGATTTCACTTTCCGACCGGAAAGAAAAATCTCACGCGCAGAAGGAACTTCATTGTTTGCTCGATTTGAAGAATTAGAACTTAACAGTATCCTTTCCGACAAACCTTTCCCGGATGTAGCGACTAAGCACTGGGCAGCTTCTGAAATCGAAGCCGCACAAGGTTTTGGGTTCCTAGATTATCTAGAAGGCATGTATTTCAGACCTGACCGTCAATTAACTCGTGCCGAAGCGGTCGCGATGCTTTCTAAAACTACCTTAGGCAAATTAAAAATAGACGAATTCTTTGGCTACAACGTAGCGATCAACGAAGGTCCATACCCTTACGAAGATTTCTACGTAGCCGCAACCCCAAAAACCAAAACGATCGTGAAAAAGACCTACAACAACTCGATCGTAGCTAAAAAAGAAGTACCAAAGAAGAAAACCGTAAGCAATACTCAAAATAAGTATGCTCAAGCACGCGACGAAAGATTGAAAAAGATTAAAGCCTACCTTAAAGACTCCAGAGGCGTTTACATTACGGGAACCACCAAAATGCAAACTGCCAGCGGTAAATATATCGTGGTCTACGTACTATCCGACCGTAAGTTCTTACTGGTAGAAGATACCGGTAAAAAACTATACGCGGTCAACATTTATGATCCAACTATTGGAAAATGGACACCGCTTTCAATTGATACCGTAGCCACGCTTAATCAGTAATCGTATTGTCCGCCTCAGGCGGGCAAGCTTAAAAATTTAATAGGTTTATATCAAAGCTGCCTTCTCCCCGGGCAGCTTTGTCTTTTTACGATTTGAAATATAAGGTTCTCCATACTAGAATACAATCAATGATGTACCAAATGCTTAACATACCTATGGATCCGACCAATGAGGGGACCTGGGGCAACCTCAATAAACTTCCTTATGCCACTCGTAAAGCCTGGATCAAAAAAAACTTAAAAATCATTTTAAAAACTTTAGAAAAAGTTACTCCTGATCAAGATCCCAAGACTTCGCCCCTGGATAATCCTTGGCACATCATCGGCTACGTTTGTTTAAACGATAATCTCTACACCGAAGCCGAAGAACTTTACGATGCCATGATTAAAAAGTCCCGCGAAAAAAAAGCCAGCTTGAGTTTACCGGCCTATTACCGCGGGATTGCCCGCTTCTTACAGGGGCGCTATAAAAATGCGTACGACGATTTTAAAATGGCCAAACAATATGATCTGCACCATAAAATTTTTGATGGCCCCTCTACCCGCGCCCTCATTTACATGGAAGAAACGCTTTTCCCCACCCGCGAAATGATCTTAAAAAATCAACATCAGCTCATCAAAGATTTAAATTCACCGCGGCTTTTAGAAAAAAGGATCGGCGGGGAAATCCTGCGCACCATCCATAAATGGAATTCATCCACCCCCCTCTTTTCACACGGAGTCAGTCAGGGCGGCGGCTATCTTTTAACTTTAAGAAACCCGCGCGGCGAATTAAAAGGCATTGCGATTGATCCGGGATACGATTTTTACGATATTTTCAGGGATTTAGGACTGGGTATTTGTGATCTGGATGCCATTATTTTAACGCACGACCATGATGATCATACCGAATCGGTTGAGGGGATCCTTTCTCTTTTGGCCCGCTACAATGACCGCAATTATGAAAGAAGTTCTAAGGTAATCGATATTTTTGGATCCGCCGGAGTCCTGCTTAAGTTTCACGGTCTCTTAACCGCCACCGATCCGGCCGGCAACAAAGAAATTAATTTTAAATTAATGGTTCCCGGCAACATCATCGAGGAAATCGAAGGCAGCTCGATGATCGAAAAGTACGGTTTCCGCCTAAAAGTAAAACAAGCCCACCATACCGAGCGCTGGACCAACCAAGAATCATCCGTTGGCTTGGTAATTGAAACCTTAATAAAAGATAATTCCGGACAACAGTTAAAAATCGGCATCACCGGCGACACCCGCTACGAGATTGGCATCGGCAGAGAATATAAAGACGCGCAACTATTACTGCTTAATATCGGATCGGTCGAAAAAGAAGAAGGGAAATTTTTAAATCAGCACCTGGGAATGTGCGGCAGTATAAATTTATTAAAGGAAGCCCGCCTCAATAAACCGCTGCTCGCCATCCTGACTGAATTTGGTGAGGAATTTTGCGGCAAAAGAGAAACCATCGCCCGCATCATCGAAAACTGGGCGCAACCCATCGAAGGCAACCACAACAAAAAAGACTTTCGGGTTATCCCTGCCGACGTAAACCTGGAAGTAAAACTTTCCAATCTAAACATCCGCGAAACCGATACCAATGTTTTCTTCCATTACAGCATGATTAATGTAGATGAATCAGACTCGGAAATCCTAAAATATAGGTTTAACGGGTAATGGGCCAGAAGGTTAAGCACCAAGGGGGGACCTATGCTGCTTCCTCCCGGCCCATTTTATCTAGACCAAGATCACTTCTTCTTCAACTTCTTCCTTTTCCACGGCTTTATTGGCTGCCTTAGAAAACTTATTATCCAGTAACTGTATATTGCTAACTACTACTTCCGTTGCCGTGCGTGATCCGCCGTCTTTGGCTTCGTATTTTCTGACTTGCAAACGTCCTTCCACGGCAATTAATCTGCCCTTTTTCAGATACAGTGAGCAAAGTTTAGAAAATCCTCTCCAGGCCACGCAGTTTACAAAGCTTACTTCCTTTTCTCCTTTCTTTTTAAAGCGGTCCACCGCTAGAGAAAAAGTAGAAACCTGAATGTTATCCGCAACAGTTTTGGTTTCTGGGTCCCGGGTAAGCCGGCCGGTTAAAACTATTCGATTTATACTGGTCATGTTTCACCTCCTTTCTTGGATCGGCATATAACTAGTAGCAATTTTTTTGCCAATGGCAGTTGTGCTCAAGGGTGTTGAAAGTTAAGACAAAGATATGATTTATCGACAGTTGATTTAACCTCTAAAGCCGTCTATAATTTCGATATGCGAAACCGCGGAAAATTTTCAAACGTTTTATTGCTTTTCGTGCTTTGTTTAATCTTAGTTTTAGGAGCAAGTAAAGCCATGTCAAAAAAACCGGAAACCATTAAAACCATTCAGCTTCCTGCTCCCAAAACCGCCAGCGCCACTTCATTAGAAGAATCAATTAAAAAACGCCGTTCAGAACGAACTTTTTCGAATAAAGATTTATCGCTTGCGCAGCTGTCGCAACTCTTGTGGGCCATTCAGGGGATCACGGATCCCGACTGGGGTCTGCGCTCGGCTCCTTCGGCCGGCGCAATTTACCCCTTAGAAATATACGTCATTAAAGCGTCCGGAGTTTTTCATTATCTCCCGCAAAAGCAAGCCTTAGATCAATTTAGCGAAGAAGACCTCCGGTCCGCCCTGTCGCAGGCAGCACTCGGCCAGGCTTTTGTGGCGGAGGCTCCCGTAACTTTTATAATTGCCGCTGACTTTCAAAAAGTAAGACAAAAATACGGCGGCCGCACCGAAAGGTACGTTCACATCGAAACCGGCCATGCCGCCGAAAATCTTCTTTTACAGGCCACCGCCATGGGATTAGGCGCGGTTCCGGTCGGAGCTTTCTGGGACGATGTCGTAAAAAAAGTAATCAACCTTCCCGAAGATCTGCATCCGATTTACATCATTCCGGTGGGGTATCCAACTAAATAATGAATAAGAAAAGAAAGATCGACTTCTTAAGGATATTGGCGCTGCTGTTTGTGGTTTTTGGTGTTTTATATTTCTATCTGTATCTGTTTTCTCCCGCGTCTATCCCCGGATTGCTGTTACTGGGCATTCCTAATCGCCAGGAAAATATTTTAATCATCGGGTCCGATGTTCTTTTTGATGCCGAAACTAAAAGTTTTAAAGAAGATGGATTTGGCAATTCGGACACGCTGATCTTTGCCAGCGTCAATCCTTTTAAGAAGAAAATAAATATAATTTCAATCCCTAGGGATACTTGGGTTAACATCCGAAATTACGGATCCAAAAAAATTAATGCGGCCTATCTAATTGGCGGACCTAATTTTACCGAGACGACCATCGCGGATAATTTTGGCATCCATTCGTCAGGATACGTATCACTTCACTTAAATGTCATTTCCGAAATTGTGGATGCCATTGGCGGGGTAAAAATTTACGTCGATAAAGATATGTATTACAAAGACCGGCGCGGCGGAGTATTTATCAACCTGAAAGAAGGCGAACAGGTATTAAACGGGGAAGAGGCCGCCAACTTTTTACGCTACCGCTTAGATGCCCTGGGCGACGTCGCCCGCATCCGCCGCCAGCAAAGATTTTTAAAAACTCTGGTTAACCAAATGATCAATCCTAAAAATATTACCGTTATTCCAAAGCTGCTCCCAATCATTGTTCACCATACTAAAACCAACCTTCCTCCCGGAAGACTAGTTAAACTTTTAAACTTGACCCGCACGCTGGATGTTGCCGATGTTAACTTTTACACTCTCCCCGGAAATTTTGGCGAAACCGAAAACGGCATTAGTATTTGGCAAGTCAACACCGCCGAGGCCAACGCACTCTTTGAGGAAATTCTTTAAGCTTTGAGGGCGGCTACATAGGGAAGGTTTCGATATTTATCTGCGAAATCCAGGCCGTACCCCACTAAAAACTTATCCGGCACTTCAAAACCAATGTAATCCAGGGGTACTAAAGTTTTTCTTTTTTCGCGCTTGTCTAACAAAACGCAAACTTTAAGTCTTTTGGGTTTATGCTTTTTAATGTTTTCTAAAATTACGTTCAACGACAATCCGCTATCAACAATATCCTCAACTACCACTACATTTTTTCCTTTGATTTCCATGTCGAGATCTTTAGTAATGCTTGGTTTTCCTGAAGATTGTTTTTGCTTGCCGTAGCTGGACACTTTAATAAAATCTAATCGAGTGGAGATTTTTATTTCGCGTGAAAGATCGGCTAAAAAAATAAAAGCCCCTTTGAGGACCCCCACCAGCATAACCTCCTCCCCCTGAAAATCAACATCAATCTGTCTGGCAATTTCTTTGACGCGTTTTTTGATTTGGCTCTGGTCAAAAAGGATGGATTCAATCTCTTTAGGATTATTCAAACAACTTCACCAACTTAAATTCAACTACATCGACCAATCCTTTATCGGTCAGCCGCAGTTCGGGAATAACCGGTAAGGCCAGAAAAGATAATGTTTCACACAGACGATCAATTTCGGCTCCTAACTCTTTAGTCGCCGCTTCTACTTTTTCTAATTGAGCCGCCACTGTTGCCGCCGGTTCCTCTGACATGAGCCCGCCGATTACTAACGGAAGCTCGGCCATCACTAATCCACCCAAAACCACCACAATGCCTCCCCCGATTTTCTCCAGCCGGCGAATAGCCGAAACCATGTCTTCATCATTGGTTCCCACACATATAATGTTATGCGAATCGTGAGCTATGGTTTGAGCGACCGCACCCTTTTTTAACCCGAAGCCTTTCACAAAACCAATGCCGATTCGGCCGGTCGCGCGATGGCGCTCTACCACTGCCAGTTTTAATATATCGGTACCAATATCAGGAAGCGCATATCCGCTCTCTTCGTGCACTAAAACAGTTCGGCTTTTAGTGGTAATCTGCGCGGGCACCACTTCAATCACTTTAATGTAGTTGGACTTTGCTTTTACTTTTAAATCTTTAACCGAAATTGGTTTAATTTTAACCGAATCTTTGACAAATGCCTTGGGTTTGGCTTTAGCCGGTTTAATCACTTTGCCTTTATCAAAGACAATTTCGCCTCTTTTAATCACGGTTTTAACTTCAAAATCCGTAATATCGTCTAAAACCACGAGATCGGCATAATATCCCGGAGCCACCGCTCCCACATCCGCAAGTTTGTAATGCTCGGCCACATTGAGCGTCGCCATCTGGATCGCAATGACCGGATTTACTCCTAAGGCCACCGCTTTTGCCAAAATTTTATCCATGTACCCGGCAATCAAATCATCTACATCAATATCATCTGAGCAAAACATAAAATTCCTGGAGTTAGCCGCATTGATGGCCGGAATCAAGGCTTCCATGTTTTTAGCGGCAGATCCTTCTCTCACTAAAATCTTCATGCCGTCTTTGAGTTTTTCCTGTGCTTCCGCGGCAGTAGTGGCTTCGTGCTCGGTATCGATCCCGGCCGCAACGTAAGCCGAGAGATCTTTGCCGGTAAGCCCCGGACAGCGCCCGTCAATACATTTCCCGCTGTCTCTTACTAAATCAATCTTTTCCATTACCACTTCGTTTCTTCTTAAAACACCAGGATAATTCATCATTTCCGCTAAACCCAGGACTCGCGACTTTTTTAGTAAAGGTTTTAAATCGGCGGCATCAATCTTCGCTCCCGAAGTTCCAAAATTTGAACAGGGAACACAGGAAGGCAGCATAAAATTCATTTCAACCGGCAATCCCTCGGACTGCTCTAACATATACTTAATGCCCGGCACGCCAAAAACATTGGCAATTTCGTGCGGATCAGCAATGATTGCACCCGTACCATGCGGGAGAGCCGCATTAGAAAACTCGGCCGGGTTTAAATATGAACTTTCGAGATGAGCATGGGCATCGATAAAAGAAGGAGTAACGTATTTACCATTTAAATCGATGACTTTATTGGCTTTGTAGTCTCCGATCCCCACCACCCGATCCTTATAGATTGCAATATTGCCTGAATAAACTTCCCCTGAAAAAACATTTACCAACTGACAATTTTTGAGTAAGAGGTCTGCGTTTTTTTGCCCTCTGGCCACCGCAATGTATTCTTTTAAGTTTCGCATATTTCCACCTAACTTCCTAAAGCCTTGGCAGTCTAACAAATGGGAATATCGAGGTCAAGTCTATCGCGTCAGGAGTTTCCCCAGAACCATCTTCAACCAATGGTCCACGCAAAGGGGAAATATTTTCCCAGCCAATACCCTGCGCGACGGTTTGCTTTAGGGCATTGGCTGTACAAAATATTATTTAGGGATCCTTGATTTTCGAATCGTGGGGAAACTCCATTTTGCTCAAACGATAGTAATGTATAGCTATATGCTATAATTCTCTCATGATAAATAAATTCATCGCCTTAGGCTTATCGATATTTATCGTAGGACTTGGACAAGTCTTTCTCGGCAAAAGCAAAAAAGGATTAATCTTGCTTTTTCTCTTTTATTTCTGGATTCCGCTTTATTTGCTTTCGATTTTAAATTTTAGCTTTTATCTATTCATTATTTCCTTTACTGCCGCATTGTTTGTAATGCCAATATTGTGGGGATATAATGTCATTGATGTTTTAAGAATTAAATCTAAATAGGAGCAATAATGAAACAATCTTTTAAGCTCATGACCGTCTTCGACATCCCGATTGAAATAAATTACACCTGGTTCATCATTTTTGGTCTGGTTTTAGTAACTTTAGCACAAGGGTTTTTCCCGCTGACCAACCCCGGCAATAACACTTTTATTTACTGGGCCGCCGCCATGCTGGCCACCCTATTATTATTCGGCTCCCTGCTTTTACACGAGCTGTCCCACTCTTACGTTGCCAAAAGAAATAAACTCCCCATCAAAGGCATCACCCTTTTTGTTTTTGGCGGAGTAGCTCATCTTGAAAGAGAGCCCCAAAATCCAAACGTCGAATTAAAAATGGCAATTGCCGGGCCAATCTGCAGCATTGCACTGTCCATTTTCTTTTATTCCTTAACCGTCTTCTTTAAAAGTATCGGAGTCGCTTCCATTCTGGTTTCTATGACTTACTATTTATTTATCATTAACCTCTTTGTCGCAATTTTTAATATGATTCCGGGATTTCCGTTAGACGGCGGCCGAGTATTAAGGGCCTTAATCTGGAAATACACTAACAACATTAGAACGGCTACTCGTATCGCCAGCAACATCGGAAAAGGCGTCGCCATTGCTCTGATGGGACTAGGGATTTTGCAATTATTCGGCGGAGCTTTTGTCGCCGGAGTCTGGTTAATTTTTATCGGCCTTTTCTTAATGGAAGCCGCCCAAATGTCATATAAACAACTGGTTTTCAAAAAAGCACTGGTCGGCATGCACGTTTACGACATCATGTCGCAAAATGTAATCACCGCTCCTTCGGATTTAACTATAACCAAACTGATCGACGAATATTTTTTCCGTTTTAGACATGCTTCTTTTCCGGTAATCGAAGATGACAAAATTATCGGGGTGGTAACTTTACACGACATTAAAGAAATTCCCAAAGAAAAATGGTCTTCGACCATCGCCGGTGCCGCCATGCGTCCCCTTTCGGCGCGGCTGACCACCTCATCACATAGTACAGTTGCTTCGGCCCTGCAACTTTTGGCTACCAACGGCTTAGGCCGAGCCTTAGTCATGGAAGACGGCAAACTGCTCGGAATTGTTTCGCAAAAAGACATTGCCAAATTGTTTCAAATGAAAGAAGACCTGGAACAATAATGAAAAAAGCCTTAATCATCATCGCCAAACACATGTTTCAGGATAAAGAATATGCCGATGTGATTTCGGTTCTGGGACAAGCCATCGTTGGCACGACCACCGCTTCCTCTTCGGCCGGAGAGGCAACCGGAAAATTCGGCGGCAAAACAAAAATCGATATTACCCTGGATCAAGTTAAAGTTTCTGACTATGATGTTATCATTTTTATCGGCGGCCCCGGCGCCGACGAATATTTTAACAGCCCCAGAGCTCATTCTATCGCCAAAGAAACCGTTTCATCTGGCAAAATTTTAGCCGCAATTTGTATTGCTCCAACTATTTTAGCCAATGCCGGCGTTTTAAAAGGAAAAAAAGCTACGGTTTTCCCAACCGGCAGTCAAGATCTAACCCGCGGCGGAGCAAATTATACCGGTACCCATGTTGAAATCGACGGAAAAATAATTACCGCCGACGGACCTAATTCTGCAAATGCATTTGGTCAGGCAATTGTAAAAGCGTTGAAATAATTTCATGGAAAACGAAAAATTTGCACAAATATTTTTAGAATTGGCCTCCTTACTTGAACTGGCCGAAGACAATCCATTTAAAATCAGAGCCTACGGCAAAGCCGCCCAAAGTATCGAAAGTTTTTCCGGCAGCATCGAAGATATTTACAAAAAAGGCGGCCTCAAAGCGCTGCAGGAAATCCCCGGCGTTGGCCAACACATCGCAGAAAAAATCGAAGAATACATTTTAACCAACAAAGTGTCCGCCAGAGAAAAACTTCTCAAGCAATTTCCCCCTAAATTTTTAGAGCTGTTAACTATTCAGGGCATGGGACCTAAAACTGCAGTTATGCTTAGAAAAAAAATAGGCATTGATAGCGTTGATAAATTAGCAAAAGCCGCCAAGGCCGGAAAACTAAAAGGCCTGGCCGGCATGGGAGAGAAAAAAGAGCAAAATATTTTACGCGGTATAGAGCTTAAAGAAAAAAGCAGAGGCCGATTTTTATTATCCGAAGCCACTGACTACGCACATGCACTGGTAGAATGGCTGCAAAAAGTTAAAGACATCGATAAAATCATGCCAGCCGGCAGTTTACGCCGCGGATGCGAAACCGTGGGCGACCTGGATATTTTAGTAACCGCTAAATCCTCTAAAAAAATTATGGATCACTTTGTTAAATTTCCTGAAGTAGCCGAAGTTTTAGCCAAGGGCGAAACAAAATCTTCTGTGGTTTTGAAGAATGGCATGCAAGCCGATATTAGGGTCGTACCCCCTGCTTCGTTCGGGGCGGCGGCACATTATTTTACCGGCAGTAAACAACACAACATTCACCTGCGCGAATTAGGAGTAAAAAAAGGATTAAAAGTAAACGAATACGGGATTTTCAAGGGTAAAAATAAAATTGCCGGCAAAACCGAAGAAGAAATGTTTAAAACTTTCGGCTTTCCGTTTATTCCTCCGGAACTCAGAGAAAACCGCGGCGAATGGGAAGCCGCCCAAAAAAATAAACTTCCTAAATTAATTGAACTCAAAGATATTAAGGGGGATTTGCATATTCACTCTCCCGCCACCGACGGCACCGACCCCATTGAGAAAATTGCTAAAGTTGCCAAAAAATTGGGCTACGAATATATTGCAATCACGGATCACACTGAATCAACCCGCGTGGCCGGCGGCTTAACCGAAAAAGAAATGTTAAAACACTTTGAGGAAATTGACAAAATTAACTCTAAAATAAAAGGCATCACTATTTTAAAAGGTGCCGAAGTAGATATTCTTCCGGATGGCACTCTCGATTATTCAAATGAAGTTTTAAAAGAAATGGATATTGTATTAGCTGCCGTGCATTCACGTTTTAAAATGCCGGAAAAAGAAATGACCGATCGCATCTGCAAAGCCTTGAAAAATAAATACGTAAAAATATTAACGCATCCAACCGGTCGTTTGATCGGCGAGCGCGAACCTTATGCGGTTAACTTAGAAAAGGTCTTAAAGGTTGCTGCCGATACCGGCACCCATATTGAGCTCAACGCCAATCCCCACCGCCTCGACCTCAACGATATTTATTGTCACAAAGCCAAAGAACTAGGGGTAAAAGTCGTCATCGCCACAGATGCTCACAATGCTGACTCCTTGTACCTCATGTACTTTGGGGTAATCACCGCCCGTCGCGGCTGGCTAGAAAAAAAGGATGTCCTCAACACCCTGCCCCTTAAAAACTTGCTAAATTTACTTTAATTTTTCCGCTCCTTTAAAAATCTCGTTTTTCCATCGTAAAAAATTTTCCTTAAATAATGTATGGGATTTTCGATCAAAGATGTTATAATTTTAAAATATTTAAAAAACGCGGCGAAGCTATATAAAAAATAGCCCGAAATCGCCAAAAAATGGTGATAATCGCGAAACCGGTGAAATTTAATAAGGAAAGAAAATTTTTAGATGCTTTTTAGTTTTGGACTAAAAAAACTTAAATTTATTGCGCTGATTATTTCGTGCATTTCTCTTGCATTCATTTCCTCTGTGGCACTATCCTCCCCTGCTCACGCTGCCGATTTAATTATTGATTCACCTACAACTTGGACCAATACGCACGAAGTCTACGACACGGTTACAATAAGAAATGGCGCCACCCTCACCTTTAGCGGAATTGTTACTTTGGAGTGTACCAATTTAACCATCGAAGTGGGATCAAGCATCTCCGCAAACTATACCGGTTACACAGCCCAGCTAGGACCCGGCGGAAGCACCAGCGGAAACGGCGCTAGCTACGGTGGATTCGGAGGTATTGACTATAGTGGATCTACCGCAGACACCGGGCCAATTTATGGTGACCCATTTAATCCTTATCAAAAGGGAAGCGGTGGCGGTGGCACTGGAGGAGCTGGTGGCGGAGCAATTATTATTATTGCTTCAGGAATTGTTACCAATGAAGGCTCAATCACCGCTCGAGGAGAAGTCGGCGGCTGGTTAGGAGGCGGCGGTTCTGGTGGTTCAATTAATATTAACTGCGATCATTATGCCGGGAGTGGAACCATAATCGTACAAGGTGGACAAGGCGGGAATGGCAATCCTTCAGCAGGTGGTGGCGGGGGTGGTGGTGGAAGAGCACTGATCCAATATAACACTACCGCTCTCTCACAGTCGGAGATGGATGCTGCATCTAACGCCTTGGGTGGACCATTAAGAAATGGTAGCACAGCTGGTGATAATGGATCTTTCGCCTGGTTAGATAAGAACGATAATGATTTATATGTTTTTGACGGCTTTGATTTTCAAACCGCTACTGCAAGTTATAATAATTGCTATTTTAAAAATGCAGCAAACGTAAGAGCTTCAGTAGAAAGTTTTAGTTTAACTGCCACCAATAACATAAACTTCGATAACGTTATCTGGCTACCAAACATTAATACCACCATGACCCTATCCGCCAATTCTTTTCTTTTCTCAAGTTTAACCATGCAAAACGGAGGGTTTATTTCTATTGAATCGGGAAGTGATCTTACTTTTACTGATTCAACTTTCACCACAGTTGCTTCATCGTTAGGGAGTTTTACGTGTGCCGACAATATTTCGTTTAACTTTGTCAACAGCACCATTAATGGCATTGTAATTATTAATAATGCCGTTAACGTAGACATTGATTCAAATTCTTCTTTAAATGCCGACGGACGGGGCTATGCAGGGCAACAGGGCCCCGGCGGAAGCTCAAGCGGTAACGGCGGCAGTCACGGTGGAGAGGGAGGAATTGACTACGGCGGTTCTACTGCAGACACCGGTCCCACTTATGATGATCCCTTCTACCCCGATCAAATCGGCAGTGGAGGTGGCGGATCTACTGGATCAGCCGGCGGAGGATTAATAAAAATATTTGCTTCTGGAACCGTGACCCATGAAGGTTCAATTTTTGCCCGCGGATTAACCGGCGGCTGGTTAGGTGGCGGCGGTGCCGGCGGTACCGTTCATATTAACTGCGAACATTATGTCGGAAACGGAACCGTTAGCGTACAAGGTGGACTAGGCGGCAATGGCAATCCGGCAGCGGGTGGTGGCGGTGGTGGCGGCGGAAGAGCACTGATCCAATTTAATACTACCTCTGTCACGGTAGAAGGAATGAATGCGGCATCCAATGCCCTAGGTGGAGCCAAAAGAAATAGCAGTCAACCCGGTGACAACGGATCTTTCGTCTGGCTGGATAAAAATGATAACGACATTTACGTCTTCGATGGTCTGGACTTTCAAACTGCAAGTGAAAGTTATAACAACGCTTATTTCAAAGGTGTTGCTAACTTAAGAGCCGCATTCGCATCCTTCAGCCTGAGCGCTGCTGGTTATATAAATTTTGATAATACCACGTGGGTGCCAGACATAAATACCACCTTAACCTTATCCGCTAACTCATATCTTTTTACGGATACCACTCTCGCAAACGGCGGAAGTATTTCAATCGAATCCGCCAGCGATCTTTTGTTTTCTGGCTCAACCATAACCACCGGAACTTCGACCCAAGATAGTTTTTCTTGTTCAAGCAACATTTCTTTTGCTTTTACCGACAGCACTGTCAATGCCAACACAATTCTTGACAACGCGGTAAACATAATGATCGATTCCAATTCAACCATTAATGCAGATGCAATGGGATATCTTAAATCCGCCGGTCCGGGAGGCAGCACGGATGGCAACGGTGGCTCCCATGGCGGAGTTGGAGGACCGCGTGGCAGTGGTTCTTCCTCCAATACCGGACCAACCTACGAAAATCCGTTTAATCCCTGTCTACCGGGAAGCGGCGGCGGCAATGCAAACGGAGGCACAGGTGGTGGTTATATCATACTTTCTGCTTCGGGAACCGTTTCTCATGAAGGAACAATTACCGCAGATGGCAGTAACGGCGGAAATTATGGGGGTGGGGGCTCGGGTGGTACGGTAAATATCAATTGTAATGATTATAAGGGTGCCGGCACAATCACGGTTAAGGGAGGAAACGGCGGATGGGCAGCATCCAGCGGTCCCGGTGGCGGCGGTGGCGGAAGAATGCTATTACAGTTCAACACAACTTCTCTTTCTCAAGACAATATGGATTCAGCTACCGATGCCAGAAGCGGTTCCGGTCAGGTTGGCGGTGCTAACGGTTACTACGGCTCAGGAGTCTGGTACGATAAAGACACCAATGAACTTTTTGTCTTTGACGGCATTGACTTCCAAACTACCAGCGAAAATTATAACAACTGTTATTTCAAAAACGCCGCTTACCTAATGGCTACGCAGGAATCATTTACCTTAACTTCTACTAATAACATGAACTTTGAAACTGCCAATTGGTATCCAAGTAATAATACTTTGTTACATTTTATTGCCGATACTTTTGTCTTTACCGGCAATATTTTTGCGATTGGCGGCAGTGTTTCTTTTGAAACCAGTAATGATCTTACCTTTACTAATTCAAGCATCAGCGTCGGCACCCCTACCACTGAAGCTTTCACCTTAAATAACAACGTAAATGTAACTTTTAATAATTGCGATATCTATGCTAACACCATTATTGATAATGCGATTAATATCATCGTTGACGCAAGTACCAATTTTTATTGCAGTGAAAAAGGTTTTTCAGCACAACAAGGACCCGGCGGCAGCGTGGCATCCGGCCTCAGCGGAGCTGGAGCCAGTCACGGAGGACTCGGTGGCTTGGGCTATCCAGTTAATGGAACCCGCGGCCCAACTTACGAAAGTTATTCCAACCCAGTTATGCATGGTAGCGGAGGCGGCCGCACTGCAGGCGGCACCGGCGGTGGATTAGTTCTTCTCACTGCCTCTGATACTATCTATCATTACGGAGCAATCTATACTAATGCGGGAAATGCAACTGCTGGTTGGACATATGCCGGAGGCGGCAGCGGCGGTTCAATTAAACTAGATGCTCCCCGCATTATCGGATGCGGAATCACCCAAGCTAATGGAGGAAACGGGAGCGCCGGAAGCAGTAGCAGCGGGGGGGGTGGTGGTGGCGGCGGAAGAATTGCATTTTTAGCCACTGACTATATTGAATATTGTACAGTCACTAATGCTACGGTTACGCGTGGAACCAGAGGTAATTCTGGCGCCGAGTACGGCGAAGTTGGAACCATCTTCGGTTACTATGCGCAAATTAATTCGGTTTCGGCCATGCAGCTTCCGGGGGTAGAGGGCAAAAATATTCTTACCTTTGAAGCTGATCATCCCGGAGACAAAAATGATCTTATCGCCATAGTCGAATATTCTACTGATGCCGGCACAACCTGGAACCGGGCCACTACCCTCTCCACACTAGACGCTGACACCTGGGCTACCCAAGGTGACCCTTGGGTAATTAACACCAATACTTATCAAGTTGGTACAGCTGAACACTACATTGAAACTTCTGCCGGAGCTAATACGGTCACTTCAACTAACTGGGACATTTCAAGTATTACCGGAATCGAAACTACCGAGGCCAAGATCAGAGTCACCGCCATGTCCTACTCTCTCGAAGTCATCAGCGGGACAATCGAATCTTCAGGTTTTATCTGGGACACGACCGCGCCCACCGGATTAGCTGATTTCCAGGTTAATACCCAAGACACAAATAGTATCTCGCTTACCTGGACCGCAGCTAACGATCCATTCTCCAGCGAAGCATACTCTCAATATATAATCTGGTACGGCACTATCGAAGCCGATGTCGAAAATCAAACCGGTTCTGCCGATGATTGGACTAAAACTAACGATGCTAATTTAGCGGGTCTCGCCTCTACATCAACCACAGTTACGGGCCTTCTTGCCAACACTCAATATTTTATGAAGATTTTTGCCTACGATGATTATTTTAATAGCATGACCTTAAACGATATTAATGGCACAACTGAATCTCCCGGTCCGGATTATTATGTGGACGCCAATGCTACCTCCGGTAATATTACCGGCGACGGTAGTTACGGTAACCCATGGCAAACCATTACTTACGCACTTTCTCAATCTTCGGCGGGAAATACTATTCATGTCGCTACCGGTGAATACTCTGCAACCATGCCCGGTTCAGTTGAGACCTTCCCGATTACTTTAAGTACTACCCGCAAAATTGTGGGGCCGGACACCGGAACCGCAAATGTAAACGGCGCCGGAACTTCTCAACATGTATTTAACGTAAGCAGTAGTAACTGCACCATTGAAGGACTGACGATTAGTAAAACCGTATCCGACTATAATTATGTCCCAGTATATATTAACTCTAGCAACTGCAAAATTATAAATAATATTATTAATCGTAGCGGCAATTCAAGATCAATACAAAGTACATCTAGTGGCACCAATGCACTAATAACCGGCAACACGATTAACGCCGCGGGTGCTAGCCAGTGTCTTTACATTGACGGGGCAAACTCAACCTTTAGTTATAACACGGTTTATCCTGGCTCCAATGCCACTTCTAGCGGTTTTTACTTTCTCAGTAATTCAGACGGATTTACAGTGCAAAGCAATACCATCGAAGGAAGTCCTGCGTATAACTTAATCTATGCCACTAGTTCCAACGGGCACATAACTCAAAATAAAATAATTGGCGGAGGAATAGGAGCTTGGCCTGCTATAGGTATTGAAATAACTAATTCTACAGTTACCATTTCATCCAATGAAATCAGAAGCATGACAGACGGTATTTTGCTTGCCAATAATTGCCCTAGCATATCAATATACAATAACACCATCACAAAATATTCCAGCGACGGAATTCGCATTAATACTACCGGAGGCACCGCTTCGATCACCAAAAATATTATTAGCGCCGCTCCAAGTTTAACTAGCTTTACCGATGGAAGTGTTGGAATTTATCACCAAGCCGGCAGTGTTTCTGAAGGTTACAATAACATATACAACAATGACACCTCCTCTTACGACTTAATACTAGACTCAACCGACCAGCTAACTCAGTATCCTCGCTTTGTTGATCCGGACAACAACAATTACTATCTTTATAGTGATTCACCCTGTGTAAATCCAGCGGCGGGAATCGCATACATGGGAGCTTATCCTCCGGTCGCATATAGTTCTGGAATAACCACCGAAGGTTATGTAAGTGGATCAGGAAATGACACCACCGGAGACGGTTCACTTGGTAATCCCTGGAGAAGTATTACCTACGCCGTAGCCACTACCGAAGGCACTATCTACGTCATGGATGGTCTTTACAATACCGCCAATGGCGAAACTTTCCCCATCAACACCGGGGTATATACTCAAGTCCTTCAATACAACACCAGTACCGCCACGGTTGACGCAGCCAATAATGATGCCGCAAATCAGCATGTATTTGTTCTGGGTGATTCTTGTACCATTGAGGGGCTTATCATCAGATCAACTACTACCACCAATGATAATTATTGTATCTACTCTGAAGGTGATAACTGTTCTGTTTTCAACAATACAATTAACCGTAGCGGCCAACAATGCTCGATCAAATTTGAAAATAATAGCACCAATGCATTGATTACCGGCAACATCGTTAATGCCAGCGGTGCTGGAAATTATTGTATAGATGTTAATGGTGCAAGTGCAATTATTAGAAATAACGAGATCAATACCGGTAGCGGAAACAGCAGCGGCATAATATTTGGAAACCTGGCAGATGGCTCTACCTTGCAAAGCAATACTATCATCGGCAGTCACAACTATGATTTAATAACCGTCGGTACCTATGCTGACAATGTAACTCTCAATAATAACTTAATTGTCGGAGCCGGGTCATATACTGATTTTGGCATTCGGTTTAGTTACTGTGTAAATGGTACCGTTACTTCCAACGAAGTAAGAAATGTTGATACCGGGATCAATTTGGCGGCTGGCAACAGCGGCACCTTCAATATTAAAGAAAATACTATTGTTAAATTTACTTCGAACGGAATTTATATCACAACGGCTACCGCTAATATCAGGAACAATATTATCAGCGCCTCGCCTTATTTAAATGATTTTACAAACGGGAGCCGAGGTATCTATCGAACCGGCGGAACGGTAAATGAAAACTACAATAACATTTATAACAACGATACTAACTATGACGGAACCTTCTCCCAAGGTGCAAACGATCAAATTGCTCAATATCCTCGCTTTGTAAATCCAACAAATAATAATTTCTATCTTTATTCTGATTCACCTTGTAAAAATGCAGCGGATGACGGGACTTTTATGGGCAGGTACCCGGCCATCGGAGAAAGTTCAGGAATAACCACCGAGGGCTATGTAAGTGGAACCGGAAACGACACCACCGGAAACGGATCAATTGACAACCCCTGGAGAAGCATAACTCACGCCGTTTCCACAACCGAAGGAATTATCTACGTCATGGATGGGCTCTACAATGACGGCAATGGAGAATCTTTTCCAATAAAAACGGGATCCTATACTCAAATTCTTCAATATGCTACCAGCACCGCAACCCTGGATGCAGAAACTAATGCTCAACATGTACTTCAACTTGGCGATACTTGCACGATCGAAGGGATTACAATTAATTTTTCAACTACTACCAATGCAATGTACTGCCTCTACGTCGAAGGCGACGATTGCGACATTTTAAATAACATAATTAACCGTAGCGGTAAACAATGTTCAATCAATATTGAAAGCAACAGTACTAATGCTTTCATAAACGGCAACACCATTTATTCAAGTAATGACGGAAATGAATGTATAGAAATTGATGGAACCAACGCGATTATAACCAATAATTACATTAGAACCGGAAGCGGTAATAGTTACGGGATAGTTTTCAACGGGAATGCAGACGGCTTTACTCTAGAAAATAACACCATTGAGGGAACTACTAATTATGTAGTAGTAGATATTTGGTATAACAGCGGTTTCACTATCAAAAGTAATATTATTCAGGGTGCGGGAACCGGTACTGACGCCGGCATTAGATTCAGCCAATCATCCAACGGCACAATTACTTCTAATGAAGTAAGGAGTACTACTGACGGAATTTATTCTGCAAACGGCAATACCGGAACCACCACCTTAAATCAAAACACCATTATTAAAAATACTAACGGTGTTCATGTAAACTCCGGCACCGCTAACGTTAAAAATACAATTATTGCCAATGATCCGGATGATGCGGGCGGAACCGGCGGCGCCGCGGGTAGTCGAGGGCTCTATCAAACCGCCGGCACCTTAAATTCTCAATATAACGATATCTATGGCTGTGAAACACTTTATGTCGGAACTGTGGGAGATAAAACAGGGGATATCTCATTAAACTCCGCCTTTGTTGACACTTCTGGGAATGACTATCGTCTCTACGAAGATTCACCATGTGCCGGCACAGGAACTCCAACCGGAACTAATATGGGAGCTTACGGAACCATTGAAGGTCTTTCCTTCCAAGTTACCATCATAACTCCTAACGGCGGAGAGTCCTGGGAAGCAACTGTTACTAACTATATTACTTTTGAAGTTAACGGTAGTCCAACTTCTGCAAACTTCTACTATTCAGTTGATGGAGGAAATACTTATACCTTAATCGCCACTAACGAATCTGCAACCAGCCCTTATGCCTGGTTAGTTCCAAATGATCCAACCACCGAAGCTCGGATTAAAATGGAAATTCTGGGAAGCATCGCCACCGATGAATCGAATGGAGACTTCACCATTTACTACATTACACCTCCCTCGGTTTATTCAATTTCACCCAATACCGGAAATAATGATGAAATACTAAACGACGTAGTAATTACTGGTGAAACTTTTGCCGACGGGGCTGCTGTAAAATTAACCAAAACTGGTGAATCAGACATTGACGGCACCGATGTAACTTTTATTAGCGATACTCAACTTACCGCAGACTTTGATTTAAACGGGGCAGCCCTCGGATACTGGAGTGTAGTCGTAACTAATCCAAATACTAAAACCGACACGCTCACAGATGGTTTTGAAATTACTTATCCTCCACCGACCGTTACCGTTGTTACTCCCGAAAGTGGGCCAACCTTGGGTGGAACTGCAGTTACTATTTCAGGTAGCAACTTTTTACCGAGCGGATATCAAAGAACGATTACCGTTACTAATGACGGCACGGCCCAAACTGATTTCCAAGTATTGGTAGAATTAAATACCGCGGCTATCATTGGCGAAGGCAAAATGAGATCCGATGGCGGAGACATAAGATTTTATGCTTCAGATGAGTCTACCTCTCTCCCCTACTGGATCGAAGTTGGCACCAATACACCTAATACCAGGATCTGGGTTAAAATCCCTGAAATTCTAAATGGTGAAAATACCATTTATATGCGATACGGAAATTTAAGTGACGCCTCCCAAAGTAGTGGTACCGATACTTTTATTTTCTTTGACGACTTTGAAGATGGCAACATTGATGGGTGGGTACAATATGAATCAGGTTCAGTTGGAATTATTGCTGATCCAGCACCACCACCCGGCGTAACCAGTAACTATTCCCTACAAAAGTACAACGCCGGCGATCCAAACGGAGGATGGCGATCGCTAGGCACCACTATTGGTTTAGATCACGTTTTTGACGCCAGGATATATCGTTTCAGCGGCACTAATTACGACCGTTTATCAATTGAGAAAACCACCGTTTATGATGGTTACGGTTTCTTTGTAAATCACGCCAATACCATCGCCATCGAAGAAAGAGATAATGCCAACCCCACCACAATTGGAAGCACGGTTGCTTATGATCCTCCTGAACTAAGCTGGTACAAATCTGAATTTATTATGAAATCGGGAGGTAGCTTTTACTTAAACCTTTATGATATGGATCACAATCCGCTATCAAACGTACCTGAGCGTACTGATTCAAGTTTCTCGTCTTTTGATCTCGTAGCAGTACGCGGCGGCACGGTCTATTACGTTGACGATATAAGAGTAAGAAAATATGCCAACCCAACCATCACCACTTATGTCGGCACCAACGAAACCGGCGGCACCCTGCAAGTAAGATTTGGCGGGACTGCGGCTACTGGAATTCAATATATAAATTCAAATACGGTCACTGCCACTACCCCCGCCCACATCGCCGGCACCATTGAGGTAGACGTTAGAAATACGGACGGTCAAATTGGAACTCTCGAAGCCGCCTTTGAATTTACCGAAGATTTGGTTGGCCCAACCGTAACGGTTGAAGCCCCCAACGGCGGCGAAATATACAAAGGTGGAAATCATATTGATGTTACTTGGTTCGCCACCGACGAATCTGGAATCGATTATATTAGAATTTCTTATACGACCGGCGGCGGTTGGCTAACACTTGCCACCAACGAAGCTAACGATGGTGTTTATGACTGGAAACTTCCTTATATAACTACTACCGAAGCCTTAGTTAAAGTTGAAGCCGTGGACGATTCGCCGTGGCATAACATCGCTACCGATGAGAGCAATGCATACTTTACAATTGATTCCACTCCTCCACAAGTTAACCTTGGACAACCCATCGGAGGAGAAATATTAACCGGGAATACTTTCTACCCCATCACCTGGGAAGCTTCGGATAATATTAGTCTGGAAGCAACTCCGATCAGAATTCAGTATTCAATCAATAATAAGGCAACCTGGAATAATATTGTCACTAACGAAGCCAACGATGGATCATATCTCTGGTTGGTTCCTAACAATCCAACCAATGAAGCCTTTGTCAAAGTTCTGGTACAAGACGCTGCCGGTTGGATTGCTTCGGACGAAGGCACCGCCAGCTTTACCATTGAAGCCGCTTATGCCGGCCCACATTATTATGTTAATGCTGCAACTACCGAAGGTAACCTGGTTGGAGACGGAAGCATAAATAACCCGTGGCAGACCCTTACCTGGGCCGAATCTCTAACCGGCATAAAAGCTATTATTCATATTGCCACCGGAGAATATACCACCTCCATGACCGGATCCAGCGAATCTTTTCCGATTAATCTGGGTCCTGACAAAACCTACATCGGAGCCGGAACAGCCTGGACAACTTTCGAAGGAGGCAGCAGTAATATCTTTAATACCGCTGACTTTACCACCATCGATTCGCTATACCTCAATTCAAGCAGCGGCGCCCCCATGTGCATAACTGTATTTGGGTCACAAATTACCATACAAAACTGCGCAATCGAAAATTCTGCGGCCGCTCCCGGCGGTACCGGTATTTATGTAGACGCCTCCGGATCCGCCACAACTGCGGTACAAATATCATCCTGTGAAGTTTTCAGTCTCTACAATGGAATTCACCTTTCCAGTGGTGCTTCAGCCGGTCCGGTTACGATTGAATCGTGTAACATCCATGACAATGAATACAGAAATATTTACGTTGATGGATGGAATAATACAGTATTTATTACTAAAAACGTGCTCCGCGATTGCCCGCAGAATCCTTTTGCCGGAAATTATTACGGTTCCATAGTTATGGAAGATATTAATACCGGCTCACGCTATGTCACGATTGATCGCAACACCATTGTAAAAAATAAATTTGGAATGGTTGAAAATAATTCAACCTCTGCAAATATTACGGTAACAAATAACATCATCAGTAATGCCCCGGATGGCAGCGCTCCCGAAGCCGGCAGTGTTGGTATCGCCGGCTACGTCACCAATAGCTATAACGATGTCTACGATAATCAGACTAATTATGGAGTCGTTTCACAAGGACCCGGAGGAATTACCCAGCTGGCAAAATTTAGAGACGTAGCCAATGATGATTATCATTTAAATTATAATTCTCCGTGTATTAACACCGGCGATCCAACTGCTGAATCCGATCCGGATGGATCGCGGGCAGACATGGGGGCCATTCCATTTGATCTAACCATTCCCGCCACAATTGCAGTTTGCGTTGTTCAACCAAACGTCAAAGGAACAAACCTTACTGGAGCTACTACTTATGAAGTTATGTGGCGCGCAACCAGCGAAGCTTCTACTCCAATTACTAGTGTTGGAATTTTATATTCCATCGACAGCGGGGCAAACTATAACTACATCACCACCGAAGCTAATACTGGTTCATATATTTGGATGGTTCCAAATGTAACAACTAGTGCAGCTTATGTAAAAGTTGGTGCTTTTACCGCAGTATCGGCTGCAACCGATGAATCAGATAACAACTTTAACATTACCGCGCAGGACTTTACCGGCCCGGTAGTTACAGTTGAAGCTCCTAACGGCGGCGAAGAAATTCAAGGTGGTGCAACTTACAATATAACTTGGCTCGCAACTGACCCATCCGGCATCGACCGTATTTTAATTTACTACGCTACTGGTGAAGGATGGATTAATTTAGCTACCAACGAAGCTAACGACGGACTATATGTTTGGGCCGTCCCTTCTCTTGATACTGCGGAAGCTTTAGTAAAAATCGAAGCGGTCGATAGCACGGCAAGCCATAACGTTGGCACCGACGAAAGTGATGGCTACTTTATTATTGACTCAACCGGTCCTTCTGAGCCAATTTTACTTACACCACCTAGCGGCAGTACCACTTCCGATGCCACGCCAACTTTCACCTGGGAAGCATCCACCGATAATTTAACTGGCATCGGCAGTTACGAAATTACTATTTCCGGCATAACTACTGAAACCATTGGCAACATTACAAATTGGACAATCTCAACTCCTCTTAGTGAGGGACTGCATACCTGGGTAGTACGTGCTCGAGACCGCGTGGGTAACTGGGGAGACTACAGCATGGCCGGCTCGTTTACGGTATCGTATGAAACTTATGTGCCATCGGTTGAAGTTATTACTCCTAACGGCGGAGAAATCTGGAAAGGCGGAAGTAGTTACGATATTACCTGGACAGCTACTGATGAGAGCGGCATTGATGAAATTAGAATTTACTATTCTACTGGTGAAGGTTGGGTTACCATTGCAACTCAAGAATCTAACGACGGCTCTTATTCCTGGACCATTCCTACCCTAAGCACCACCGAAGCTTTGGTCAAAGTGGAAGCCATTGATGCGTCACTCAATCATAATATTGGTTCTGACGAAAGCAATGCTTACTTTACCATTGATTCTATTTCCCCAGAAGTGACCATTGGCCAGCCCAACGGCGGAGAAATATTAACTGGATATTCTTATTACAACATCACTTGGGAAGCTTCAGATAATATAAGCTTAGAAGCTAACCCAATTTCAATTTACTACTCAACCGATGGAAAAACTTCATGGAACGAAATTATTAGTGGAACCGCTAATGACGGAACTCATAGTTGGTATGTACCAAATAATCCTACCAGTGAAACCTGGCTAAGAATTTCGGCAATCGATGCCGCCGGGTGGATTACTTCAGTTGAAAGTGCAGCTAGCTTTACTCTTGAAGCTGCCTATTCTGGCCCAGACTTCTACGTTGATGCATCAACCACCGAAGGTAACGTGATCGGTGACGGAAGCATTGGCAATCCTTGGCAAACTATTACCTATGCACTGACTCGAACTTCTTCTGGTGCGATTATTCATATTGCGGCAGGAACTTATTCCGATACCATGACCGGATCTAATGAAACTATTCCGATCCCACTGAGTGCTAATAGAAGTTATATCGGCGTCGGGTCAAACTTAGCTACCATTGAAAGTTTAAGCGATACGGTCTTAGCACCTTTCGAAAACGTAACGATTGAAGGGGTCTGCGTAAATGATGCTGGAGGTAACATTGCGATATCGGTAAGATATTACAATTTCAATTTACGTAATTCAAAAATCATCGGAAATAACGGTTACGGCATTCACTTTAACGGCAACACCGGCGGCAACCAATCCGGCGGACGGGTAACCAGCTGTGAGGTATATAATCACTATACCGGAATTTATTTATACGATTTCGATACTACTTCTGCGGTTACCATCGAAGGCTGCGATATTCATGATAGTACAGAAAATATTAATATTTACGCTTTCGACTCACCCGTAACCATTTTGAAAAACGTAATTCGAGATGGATCAAGCTACGGAGTACGCTTGCGTTATATTGATAGCGGCAATAAATATGTAACTATCGACAGGAATACTATTGTAAGAAACAACTCTTACGGAATACGCGGAACCGACCTCGCTGCCGGCCGCGTTACCGTAATAAACAATATTGTCAGCTATAAACCAGACGGGAGCGATCCTGGCGGCAGCTCGTACGGTATACGCACTTCAATAGATATCGATAACGCATATAACAATGTTTACGGCAATACTTATGATTTCTCCGATGGAGCTGATCCAGGCCCAGGAAGAATCTCACAACTGGCTCAATTTATAAATATCTCAAACAATGATTATCACCTAAGCTATAATTCTCCTTGTATCGATTCTGGTGATCCATCCACCGAAACTGATCCTGACGCCTCTCGTGCAGACATGGGAGCTTTCTACTTTGATCTTACGGTTCCCGGCACAATAGCAGTCTACGTCAAAGCTCCAAACGATGGGGAAAATTTATACGGCGGTGATCCTTACGAAGTAACCTGGTACGCAACTAGTGACGCTACCTCTCCTGTTGTCGATGTTGATTTATATTACTCAATTGACGGCGGATCAAGCTTCACCCACATTACCACTGAAGCCAACGATGGTTCATATATTTGGACCGTGGCAAATGTTAGCACTACCGAAGCCAAAATAAGAGTCGGAGCATTTACCGCAACTGACGGCGCAACCGATGAATCAGATTATAACTTTAATATATCCGCATCGATTGAGGTTAACTTATTTACTCCGGACGGTGGAGAAAGTTGGGCAGCTACCACTACACAAAATATTACCTGGGAAACCACCGGACCGGTAACCGGCATCAATCTATATTATTCAATTGATGGAGGAAATAGTTATACTCCAATTGCAACCAATGAATCTGACACCGGGTCATATGCATGGCTCGTTCCCAATCAATTAACTACCGAAGCCAAAGTAAAAATTGAAGCTTTAGGCAGCATTGCTACTGATGAATCGTCCGGCACCTTCACTATTACCTCTTCTTCATATACCGGACCGCATTACTACGTCGATGCTGCAACCACCGAAGGTAACGTGGTCGGTAACGGAAGCATTAACAATCCGTGGCAAACAATTACTTGGGCTACATCACAAACAACTAACGGGGCCATCGTACATATTGCAGCCGGAGAATATTCAAGTTCCATGACCGGTTCCAGTGAATCCTTCCCGATTAATTTAGGAGGCAATCGAAGCTGGCTGGGTGCCGGATCAAGCAATACAACAATCGAAGCTGGCAACAACTCAGCATTAAAGTTATATGCAAATACTACCCTGGAATCCCTTTATATACATTACCGCGGAAACAACAAAGGAATTGAAACCTTTGGTGAAAATACATACATAACCAGTTGTGTTGCCAGCGGAGAAGTCACCGGATCAAACACCGGGATATATTTCAACGGTGAAACCGGCAACAACACTGGCGGCCGTATAACCAGCTGTGAAGTAACTCGGGCAAGTTACGGTTTCCAGATCGTAGGAAACGTATCAACTAAACCAGTTACAATTGAAAGTTGTAATCTCTACGGCAACGAAGTACAAATCTATGTTTATGCCTGGGGATCGCCGATTACGATACGCAAAAATGTGGTTTATTCTGCATCCGGCATTGGCGTAGGTACATACTTTTATGAGATGAATCAGGCCGATCGCGAAGTTTTAATCGATCGTAATACCATAGCTAAAAACCAGACCGGGATCCGGCTTAATAACTGTACGTCAAGTTACATAACCATAATCAATAATATTATTTGCTTTGATCCGGACAATCTCTCCACCGGAACTGAAAGCTACGGCTTACTATCGTCCCCTCCTGGATCAAGCGCCAGCAGTGGCTATAACAACGTATACGGAAATGCTGATAATTATTTTAACGTAGCGACGGGAGAAAGCAGTAAAACTCAAATAGCTCAATTTAGAAATGCCGCAAATGATGATTACCACTTAAATTATAATTCTCCGTGTATCGATGCCGGCAGTCCCGAAACCGAAGCGGATCCAGATGGTTCGCGCGCAGATATGGGCGCCCTCTACTTTGATGAAACCGTACCAGGAACAATTGCGGTTTACGTATCAACTCCAAACGGCGGAGAAACTTTAACCGGCTTTTCAGCTTATGAAGTAACCTGGTATGCAACTAAAGAAGGAACTCCACTTAATCGCGTAGAAATTGCTTACTCAATTGATAACGGTACTTCTTTCATCAATATTGTAACCAACGAAGCTAACGATGGCTCATACAGCTGGGCCGTTCCTAATACTCCAACTACCGAAGCTAAAATCCGTATTGGAGTTTTTGGATCAGCAGCAACTGATGAATCGGATGGCACATTTACCATTCTTTCTGGCGATACCACTACCCCATTAGTTACTGTCGAAGCGCCTAATGGAAATGAATATTGGAAAGGCGGCATTAGTTATAACATCACTTGGACTGCAACCGACGAATCTGGTATTGACGAAATTAGAATCTACTACTCTACTGGTGAAGGTTGGGTAACTATAGCAACTAACGAAGCCAATGATGGAACTTATCCGTGGACTACTCCATTACTCAACACTACCGAAGCTTTAGTAAAAGTATTAGCAATTGATAGTGCACCATCACATAACGTTGGTTCTGATGAAAGCAACTCTTACTTCACCATCGACTCTACTGTTCCTACCGTTGAAGTCGGCCAACCTAACGGCGGTGAAATATTAACCGGAAAATCATTCTATAATATAACTTGGGAAGCTTCGGATAACATTAGCTTAGAAGCTAATCCAATTTCAATTTACTATTCAACTGATGGTAAAACTTCTTGGAATGAAATTATTAGTGGCACTGCAAATGACGGCACCCATAGTTGGTACGTGCCAAATAATCCAACCAGTGAAACTTGGTTAAGAATTTCAGCAACTGACGCTGCCGGTTGGATTTCTTCAGCCGAAAGTGCGGCTAGCTTTACCATTGAAGCTGCATACGCTGGACCACACTTCTACGTTGATGCAACAACTACCGAAGGTAACATTTGGGGCGATGGTAGTTTAAGTAATCCATGGCAAACCATTAGTTGGGCAACGCTCGAAACTTCTGACGGCGCCATTATTCATATTCAACCTGGAACCTATAGTGATTCAATGACCGGATCCAGCGAATCCTTCCCGATTGATTTAGGATCAAACCGCAGCTGGCTAGGCACCGTTTTAGGAACCTCACTAATTGAAGCCGGCAATTCCGGTGGTTTCATCTGTCATGACGACACTACCATTGAATCTCTTTCAATTAACTTTGCTGGTAATAGTAACATCGGAATTGAAGGTTCCGGTCAGAGCATTAATATATCCGATTGTACAATCAGCGGAGAAGCAGTCAACGGAAATATTGGCATCTATTTCGTTAAAGTATTTGCCACTCCAGCTCAATATCAAACCGGCGGTACCATATCCAGCTGCGAAGTACATAGTGCTTATTATGGGATTAGTCTTAATTGCGGAGGAGGCGGCTATACCACCACTGCAGTAAATATTGAAAACAACTTAGTATATAACAACAGCTATGCTCAAATTAATACTGCGGGTTGGACTTCACCGGTAACTATACGTAGAAACCTAGCATATAGTAATAAAACTGATTCTTACGGCATAATTGTATTTAACTCCAATGCCGCCGTAGACATTAACCAAAATACAGTTAGTAAAACTAAGTACGGAATCGAAGCGAATGGAACTTCTTCTAATTTTGTAACTGTAAAAGATAACATTGTTTGTAATGCACCCGATGACATTAGCCCCACTGCCGGAAGTTATGGTATTCGAGTGGCTACCGGGAACAGTATTACGAATCGGTATAACAACATATATGGAAATGAAACCGAATATGTGGAAGACGCTGCTGCCGGCACCGGAAGCATTTCTCGTTTAGCTCAGTTTACTAACATCTCTAACAATGATTATCATTTAAATAATAACTCCCCTTGTATTGATTCGGGAGATCCAACTTCTGAAGCTGATCCGGATGGATCGCGCGCCGACATGGGAGCCTTTTACTTTGACCTGACTATACCTAACACAGTTGCTGCTTACGTAATTGAACCAAACGGCGGCGAAAACTTAACCGGCAATACAACTTACGAAACTACCTGGTATGCAACCAGCGAATCCGGAACCCCAATCGCGGCTATCGATATTTATTATTCAATTGACGGCGGATCGAGCTTTACTCACATTACCAACGAAGCTAATGACGGCTCATATATCTGGACTGTAGTAAACACTAGTACCGATGAAGCCAAGTTAAGAGTTCGAGCTAGTACGGCCGTTTCATATGCTACTGATGACTCAGACAATAATTTC